>Ga0315284_10010704_pt1 | contig 13069 bp, 9 predicted proteins | sample YL17G09_16_MG_FD_203696 | JGI IMG/M metagenome (GOLD analysis project Ga0315284, IMG submission 203696) | Sediment microbial communities from Yellowstone Lake, YNP, Wyoming, USA - YL17G09_16 | ecosystem: Environmental > Aquatic > Freshwater > Lake > Sediment | place: USA: Wyoming | collected... | reverse complement strand
GACGGGAATCCGAAAGCAATCGACTTTCCACGCTCGATGCTGGGGCGCAATTCGCTGGATTTTTCGTTCAGCGGCATCAAAACCGCCGTGCTGTATTACTGCCGGGGCAAGGACATGAAAAGTGAGATCAAGGTCGATTCGATGAGCCGGCAGCAAATCGCCGATATCGCCGCGTCGTTCCAGGCCGCTGTGGTTGACGTCCTCGTAAAAAAAACAAAGCGGGCCGCCAAAAAAATCTGGGCAAAAACCATCCTGCTGGGCGGCGGTGTCGCGGCAAACAGCAGCCTGCGAACCGCCCTGCAGAATATGTGCGAATCGTCAAGCCCCCCGATAAAGCTGCTGGTCGCGCCAAAACAATATTGCACTGACAACGCGGTTATGGTAGCCTCTCTGGCGTATTATAAATTCAAAGCCGGGCTTTTCGCAGATTTGACGCTCGAGCCAAAAGCAAGTAGTTCATAGTTCGTAGTTGATAGTTCGTTGTCAATGAACTGTGAATTCATAACAATGAACTCAAAAGGTGAAATATTCAGGCTGAACAGATAAAAAAATTGCTGGAGCAGGTCAAAAGCGATGAGCTGAGTATCGACCAGGCGGTCGAGAAGCTCCGGCATTTGCCGTTCGAGGATTTGGGCTTCGCGTGCATCGACCACCACAGGCAGATCCGGCGGGGTTTTCCGGAAGTCATCTTCTGCCCCGGCAAGACCACCGAACACATAATCAAGATATTCGAGAGTCTCGCCGCCAAGGGCAACAACGTCCTTGCAACCAGGGCCGAACCCGATGTATTCGAGGCCCTGGAAAAAACGAAGAAGTTCCCTAACGTCCGCTACGACAAACTGGCCAGGGCCATTATCCTGGAGCAGAAAGATTTGCCGGCCTCCAAGACCGTCCTGCCGATAGTTACCGCCGGCACGGCCGATTTGCCCGTCGCGACCGAGGCGAAAGTCACCGCCGAGATCATGGGCCAGCGGACCGAATTGATCTGCGACGTAGGAGTCGCCGGCCTGCACAGATTGTTCCGACATCTGCCGAAGCTGCAAAAGGCCAACGTCGTCATTGTCGTGGCGGGAATGGAAGGCGCGCTGGCCAGCGTCGTGGGCGGCCTGATGAGCTGCCCGGTCATCGCCGTGCCCACCAGCGTCGGCTACGGCTCGGCCTTCGAGGGGCTGTCGGCCCTCTTGACAATGCTCAATAGCTGCGCCTCCGGCGTCACCGCCGTCAACATCGACAACGGTTTCTCCGCCGCCGTCACCGCAACGCTGATAAATAAAAAAATAGAAGAAGGAAGTAAGAAATCCTAAACACTAAATCCTAAACTAATCAAATTTGCCGGTGAATAGGTTAGATATTATTGCTGCGTTATACTTTTGTCAAGACCGTTTACGACAGAAGCATCGGCAGTGGAAACATGCCAACGTTTTCATTGTACAGTGAACCTCATGGTTCGGCTGTTACTACGTCCATTTACAGCTTGCCGACGTTTGCTGTCGTGGCCGTGTGATCCCCCGTGAGATGCAGTTTCACCCGGATGGCTAGACGTGGGAACCCCTGCGAGAAGATCTCGTAATCCAAGAGCCAGATACCGCACTGCGAGATTATAGGCTGACGTGGATGTACATCCGACATACTATGAAGGTAAACATGGTTCTGGTTCTCCATGTCGATTGCGAGCAGATCAAAGGTTTCCTCACTGTTAGGCCAAATCGTCTGACTATAAGCAGCAGCATCGCCACTTGCCTTCAGTTGGCTCCGATCTGGCGAATCAATCTGATTACCACTTTGGTCGGTTATACTGAAGAGCCGTGCGATTGTCCCCACAGCGCCAATATCCGTTCGGCTATTCTGTACTCGAAGGTGAAGGACGCGTACGGAGCGGGACCCTGTGTGATCCTTGTATTGAAATGGTTTGGGCGTAAAGTAGTGACCCGCGACATCGAGTTGGCGCGTATAACTGGGATCCCAGCCCGCCGTCTGGACGGCACTCTGGACTCGACTGAGCACATCGTTCGGAGTGGCGAATTCTGGCACGTTCGACACCATGAACTTAAAGACACCCTCACGACGAACACCTATTTGGTTTATCATAAGCATGTGCTCGAACCCTAGCGCATACGCTATGGCAAGTTCTTGGTTTGTAAACAGGGAGCCTCGCCACTCACCCCGAGGAAAGCGATTGAGGTGTTCCCGTCTGAAATTGACGAAAAGGTAGTAATCGGATGTCTTAAGATTCCCAATTATACCGGCATTCAAATCAAGGATGCTCTGCACCTGGATAGCAATGTATGGAGAGAATCCTTTGCTAGAGAACCATTTGGCAAGTGTATCTGCGACCTGTTTTTCCACGGGCGAGGCTTGGCCGCAACTGATAAATACTTTGGCAGGCATTTTGGAACTCCCTCTTTAGCCTAACTGTGTATTATATGGTTTCGTGATAAAACCGCTTTCGAGTTTCGCTTTCAGACAATGCTCCAATGCTATGCTACGAAACACTAACCTCAATATTCCCTACGGTCAACGTACCTGATGATTATATATGCCTTCCGATTTAGCATAGCGCCTTATGGCAAATGCTTATGTAGCTGAAAGCTTATCACCAAGAAAAGATGAGATCTGATCGATGAATCTTTGGGCTTCGACAATGTAATCTGAGATCAGTTCTTCCTCAGGTATAAGCAGGTCGACATAATCAAATTTTTGTCGGTATTCAAATACGGCGTTGAAGAGCTTGCCAAACTCTTTGGGGAAAATACCGGATTTTATGAACTCTTTATTGAAATATGCCTTAACTTGCCCATGTTTGGAAAAAGCCTTTTCATCAAGAACAAGTAATGCCTGAACCGAATAGAACATGGAGTAATAAATCCTATTCATTGCGGGTATCAATAGTTTATTCTCAAACAATAACTGAGCCGCTTTTATGGACTCATTTGCCCGCTCTAATCGGTATTTTACCAAAGCTTGTTTTTCTTCCTTAGTCAAATCGCAATGCCCTCTTTCTGAATGTGCTGATAAATCATGGTTTTATTAGCAAGATTCTGTGGAAGGACTATCACGTCGATGACGCAATCGTGCTCCAGCTCCAAATCGTATGCAATATTGAACAAGTCTTCTTCAATATTTCTATCTACTTCCGGCAGTCTAATCATCAAATCAATATCGGATGTTTTTGAATAGTCACCGCGTGCAAACGAACCGAACAATTTCATCTCAATAATGCTGTATTTGTCTTCGACGGCTTGCCTGAATTGCTTTGTAATTGCTGTTACTTTGTCTTTATATGTCATCTTCTTTAATTATCTCCATTTTGCACGAGTCATTCGCTCTATTTGTTTATTATAAACCTTCCTGTTTGTTTGTCAAATCTTTTGTTGACCATATCCCGCGTTACTTGTAATATACTGCTCGAAACGAGCTTGTATGCAGATGATTGAAACGATACCGAAATTGAAGCCGCGGGCGGTTGACGGTCATAAGGGCGATTACGGCAAGGTCTGTATTATTGCCGGCAGCATCGGGATGAGCGGAGCGGCGGCGTTGGCGGGTCGAGCCGCCCTGCGTGCCGGCGCCGGGCTCGTGCGGGTGGCAACGCCGAAAAGCGTTTTGCCGATCGTCGCTGCGATAGAGCCGTCCTTTACAACGATCGCCCTGCCCGAAGACGGCGACGGGCGAATCTCCGCAAAAGCAATCCACGCCGTCCTTGAAGCAATTGGCGAAAACGATGCCGTGGCATTCGGGCCGGGTATCGGTACCAGCGGGGCGATTCGGTCTGTCCTTGAAATCCTTCTTGAACAACAGCCGTTGAGACTCATTATCGATGCAGACGGTCTGAATAACCTTGCCGGCATAAAAAACTGGCCGGCCCGACTAAAGGCAAAGCTGATTCTGACGCCTCATCCGGGTGAAATGAAAAGGCTCTGGTCGGGCCTGCTGCGAGAAGAGCTGCCCGCCGAGCGCCAGGAGCAGGCGCTGCAATTAGCACAGCGGACTAATACCGTCGTCGTATTAAAGGGAGCCGGAACGGTCGTGACCGACGGCGAGAAAGTCTATATAAACAAAACGGGCAATCCCGGCATGGCCACCGCCGGATCGGGTGATGTCCTGACCGGAGTTATAACCGCCCTGCTTGGCCAGGGATTGAGTGATTTTGACGCCGCAGTTCTCGGTGTTTACGTTCACGGCCTGGCCGGCGACATCGCGGCGGAAAAAATCGGCCGGGTCAGCCTTATAGCAACCGACATAATCGACTCGCTGCCCGACGCTTTTTTGAAAAACCAATAATTGTCCACCTTCACGAGACGACTGCCGGCAAATTCATCTGCGCCATCGCCTCGACAATCTCAACAAACCGCTTAACCATCATCTCGGCGGGCCAGCTCCGCTCGGCACGCTCCGGATTCTCCTAGCACCATACCAGGGCCAACGGCAATATTACGGCCTCGACGCCCGTACCCTCAAGCTCGCTCGCCAATTGGCCGAGAACATTCGGTAACTGGACCGGCATATCGAGCACTTCCGCGGCACCGCGCCGGCCTCTGCACGCCCTGGCAGAACCCTTTATAAAATGCTCCCTGCACGCCAGCGGCCTCTGGCCATAAATGCTGCACGCATGGTTATGGAGAAAAGGACAGCACAGCTTCAAACTCGTATACCAGTTCGACACAAGATTAAGGTCCACAGGGCTCGCCGGGAAGATCTCTGTTTGGTGCATAAATGGTTTTGGAGGTTGTTGACTCAAGATAAGGCGTGCCGCCCTCAGACAAGCCCCCCAGACAGATTCTCGCCAATACGCCGGCGCTGCTTCAATCTCCTGCCTGAACCGAAGAGCCTCCGGAATCGACATTGGTACCAGGCACCGGCTGCAACATGCTGAACAACCCTTACTGCACGGGATGCGGTTTCCTTCGCCGTATGCTCTTCTGACTACAACGCCAGTAACACTGTTGCAAAGCGTGCGAGCCAGCGGAACAATATCGGCCAGTTTCGCTCGCTCTTTGCCGACTTCGATATGAAAATTCAAAGTTTCTCCGAGGATATCAAGCTCAAGACCGATAACCTTTTTCCCGATGTTGGAACTACCGCTCGCCCCGATATCATCCCCCCCCGCTATTGTAAATATGCACTCAGCCACTCGGCAGCTTCCGGTCCCCCGGTTAGCATTTACCAATAAGCCGTATTCTGCAACTGACTTATTGCCCCCCGGGTTTATACTGCTTCGATAATTATCTTATCGTGAATATTCAAGAAACCTTTAGCAATAATTTTGATAATTCCCCGGCATAAAGGGTTTTTACTGCTTTTCGTCGGCGAAGAGTTTTTCCGCTTCGTCCAGAAAGGCCTGTGCTTGTTTGATGTAGGCAATTGGCTCTTCCTTGCGCAAATCCCGCAAGCGGCCAAGTGCAGCCTCTGTGTGCTCATTTTGGCCAAGTTTGTAAGCGGCCATGGCCCTGGCTATAAAAGCGACAGAGGCGTCAATGGGATCTTTCATATTTTCCCACACTTTCTCAGCCCTTGTTAGCGTTTTGATGGCCTCTTGGTATGCGCCGACGCGGTACTGGGCCATGCCCAAAATAGTAAGGGTGTCCGGATTGTTTGGGCCCAACTGATTCGCCACCTCAATCTTTTTCAAGGCCTGTTGATAGGTCTCGATATCCTTATCAGGTGAAGCAACCACTTCAATAACTTCTGTCATAAACTTTCCGATGTCATCGATGCGGCGAGAATTAGCAATCTGCAAAGCAATCTCACGTACACGCTCATCGAGGATTTTATCAACCTGAAGCTTACTTACCACCTCATAGTAGTAACCCTCTTTCTGGTAGAGTTCGTCTACAAGTTCACGGGCAGCATCGCTTACCTGGCGTGTCCGGTATCCACCGGTAGGTTCGGTTGATTCCCAGTATACGATCGTGCCGAGGGTGCCGGCAGCAATACTCTTGTTATCAGGACTAAATATGACCGAATTGAGGCCAAGGCCAGAGTAGTTGCGAAGTGTTAGCAATTCATTACCCGTTATCGAATCCCATACCTTGGCCGTTCTATCCCTGCTACCTGAGACGATACGCCTACCATCGGGGCTAAATACGACAGAGGTCACCGCTTCTGCATGTCCATGTAGGGTCATCAATTCGGTACCAGTAGCCGAGTTCCAGACCTTGACTGTGCCGTCTCTACTTCCACAGATGATTTTGCCACCATCCGGGCTAAACGCTATACCTGAAGAAAGACCATCATAGCGTAGCGTTATTAAATCGGCACCTGTTATTCCATCCCAAACTTTAATTTCGCCAACTCGGTCTAATATTGCAATGACGAGACCATCAGAGCCTGCTGAGGCGATGCGCTTGGCATCTGGGCTAAAGGTTACTGATATCACGGTCTTAGCGTGCCCGTCGAGTGTCATCACTTCCTTACCCGTTTCTACATCCCAGATCTTGATTGTTTTGTCCATACCACCCGAAGCTAAATGCTTGTTGTCGGGGCTAAATGCTATGGAAACGACCAGAGCCTCATGCCCGCGCAAAGTCATTGTTTCAACACCGGTTGCTGCGTCCCGGATCTTAACGGTATTATCCCAAAAGTTCGGTGAAGCAATTAGTTTACCATCAGGACTGAGAGCTGTCGATAATAATGGACGTCCACCTGCAAGGATGGTCATAGCTTCGGTGCCATTTTCAACATCCCATATCTTTACTATTCCATCTTGACTTGCTGAAACGATGCGCCTGCTGTCCGGGCTGAATGCTACTGAGTGAATTTTCTCTTTATGCCCGACAAATCTGGTTAATTCACGCTCGGCTCCCACATCCCACACCTTGATTGTATTGTCCCAACTGCCCGAAACAATTTGCATGCCATCAGGAGTAAATGCAACGGAACTGACAGAACCCCCATGACCACTGAGGGTCAATAGATTCTCGCTCGTTGAAATATCCCAGACCTTGATCGTGTTGTCCGCACCACCTGAGACAATGCGCTTTCCGTCCAGACTGAATGCAACTGATCTGACCCAACCTTCATGCCCACGCAGGATCATCAGTTCGGCACCACTTGTTGAATCCCATATTTTAATATCATTGTCCTGTGCTGAGGCAATGAGCTTGTTATCCGGACTGAATGAAATGAAAGAGTCCCAAATGCTTTTGCCGCTGAGTGTCATTATTTCTTCGGTTGTAACCGCATTCAGAACCTTAATCCTGCTATCACCATAGGCCGCAGAGGCAATTCGTTTTCCATCCGGACTGAATACAACAGATGAAATTCCGAGAAATCCCTTTTCAATCTCTGATACGAGGGTAATCAGTCTAGTCCCAGTCACGGCATCCCAAATCTTTGTCGTACAGTCCCAGCTTCCCGAAACGATGCGGCTGCCATCAGGGCTGAATGCAATGGAGGAGACCCAACCGTCATGTCCCTCGAACGTCATTACTTTCTTGCCGCTGGTTATATCCCAGATATCCATCTGTCCCGCATTATCGCCTATGACTACTCGGCTACCATCCGGACTCAGGGCGATACAGGTGACAGCATTTCCCTGCTTTCGGGAGATAGTCAGCACCTCAGTGCCTTTGAGTATGTCCCAGACTTTTATTGTGTTATCCCAACTTGCCGAGACTACGCGCTTGCCGTCCGTGCTCATTGCTATCGAACTGATCCAATCAGAATGGCCGTGTAATGTCATTGCAGATTCGTCTGCAATGTAGTTGAGGCGATTCCATTCCCAGCCGCGGAGATCCTCGGGGCATGAGTCCAACAGACTTCGGACTCGCCCTGCATTTCCCTCCCGGTATTTAGCATCGGCTAATTGGATGCTGTTCACATAGAGGGTACGACGGAGTTCTTCGGCTTTCTCTTTGGTGGCTCGCTCTGCTTGTTCGGCTTGCGTACGGGCAACGGTCTCTTTCTCGCGGGCTTGCTCGGCTTCGGTGCGGGCAGCAGCCTCTTTTTTTGTTGCTTGTTCGGCTTGGGCCCGGGCGACGGTTTCTTTTTGGCGGGCTTGGTCAGCCTGGACTCGCATCCTCTCGGCTCTGAGGTACATCGCTGTGCTGACGAGGAGGCCGAGGACAATTGCCACAGCGACCAGAGCCACCGTGGCAACGGAGCCAGCGTGCTTGCGGACGAATTTTTTGACTCGGTAGATGGCGGTCTCGGGACCGGCGATCAGCGGCCGGCCAGTGAGATAGTTATGGATGTCATCAGCCATTTCTGAGGCGGAGCGATACCGCCTGCAGCGGTCCTTTCGCATCGCCTTGAGCGGAATCCATTCGAGCTCGCGATGCAGGCGGCGGGCTAATGGGACCACCTGTGTGCCGCGACTGGCGGCGATGGTCTTGGCCTTCTCGCCGAGGTTTGTCAGGCGGATACTGGGGGATGCAGGCTCCTGTTCTCGGATCGTCTGCTGGATCTCGGCCAGGCCGGCGCGGGCGAAAGACTCTTCTTCAAACGGCAATACGCCGGCTAAGAGCTCATATAGGACTACGCCCAGCGAGTAAATATCGGAGCGGGTGTCGATATCCTGTGTGGCGAAATCCACCTGTTCCGGGCTCATATACTCCGGCGTGCCCAGCAACTGGCCCTGCAAAGTAACGAAGGTCTTGTCCGTCAGGGGCTGTGTGATGGCCTTGGCGATGCCGAAGTCGATGATTTTGGGGACCGCCCTGTCGCCATGCACGGAGACCAGGATGTTCGATGGCTTGAGGTCTCTGTGGATGATGCCTTTCTGGTGGGCGTGATGGACACCCTCGCAGACCTGCTCAAACAATCGCAATCTCTGTTCGATATTGAGCTTATGTTCGTCGCAGTACCTGGTGATAGACATGCCCTTGACATATTCCATCACGAAATATGGCATGCCGGCTGCTGTTGCTCCTGCGTCGAATACGTGAGCTATGTTCGGGTGGTCCAATACAGCCAAGGCTTGCCGTTCGGCCTCGAAGCGGGCAACAACTTGCTTGGAATCCATGCCCGGCTTGATGATCTTCAGCACAACCTTGCGTCGAACAGGCTCTTTTTGCTCAGCCAGATAGACTAAGCCCATGCCGCCTTCGCCAATAAGTGACAAAAGCTCATATCGGCCGATTTTCGTGCCGGGGCCTTCAAACTGTGCCTGGCCATCAATAGTAACGTTTGAATCAACGGCGGGAATTTCAAGATAATCTCCAGCCTTCTCATGGGCTCTGAGCAAAGCTTCCACCTCCGCCCGCAGCTTCGGATCTTGCTTGCAGGCATTTTCCAGGTAACGGGATCGTTTTGCCGGGTCTTCTATCTCAATCGCGTTTTGAAAGATTTCCCCGGCCTCTTTAAAATTTTCTGTCGCCATGATTTTAGCTCCCTTATCAGGCCTTCCGGCGTATTATTCTTTGTCCCCATTAAGTAATGCGCCGTTCGGGCCGGTTTCGGGCCATAATTCCGATGAAAAAAGAAAATTGTTTCAACCGTCGCTACCGGCCTTCATTAACCTGCCGATACAGCCAGGCCCGGGCGTGTGCCCAATATCTCTTGGCCGTCCTTTCCGGCAGATTGAGAAGACCGGCCGCTTGTTCGAGTGTGAGTCCGGCAAAATAGCGGAGTTTTACCAGGTCGGCCTTCACCTTATCCATCTTCGCAAGCCTGGCAAGAGCTTCGTCCAGTGCAATTAGATCATCCGAAGGTGCTTCAATAGCAGGCTCTACATCATTGAGATCGATCTTCTGCCGACCGCCGCCACGTTTGAGGCGTTGTTTCCGGCGGGCGTTATCGATCAGGATTCGCCGCATAGCTTCGGCTGCCGCGACGAAGAAATGGGTACGTCCGCTGAAATTCTGCGCTTCGGCGCCCACCAGCCTTATATAGGCTTCATGGACAAGTGCCGTAGCCTGGAGCGTCTGGCCGGGCGGCTCCTGGGAAATCTTCCGAGCAGCCAAACGACGCAACTCCTGATAGACCAGGGGAAGCAGCTCGTCCGCCGCCCGGGCATCGCCCTGCTCAATTGCAGCCAAAATACGGGTAACATCGCTCATGATTAGTATTTTTTATTGGAAAATAGATGATTTTTCAAGTATTTGTACATAATATATCAAATATAATAGTTCGTCGATAACGATTTGGTATTAGGATAAAGGAAAAGGAAAGGAGTTATTATGGAATTCAGCCTTCTGGATATTGCGGTGTTTTTGGGCTTCGTTGCCGCCGTGGTCACAGTCGGGCTTTGGAAGAGCAGGCACGAGAAAACCAGCGAAGACTACTTTCTTGCCGGTCGCGGGCTGAGCTGGTGGCTGATTGGCTTCTCGCTCATCGCGGCCAATATCTCAACGGAGCAGTTCGTGGGGATGAGCGGCAACGCGGCCAGTCACGTGGGCGTGGCGATTGCCAGCTACGAATGGATGGCGGCGATCACGCTGGTCGTCGTGGCGTTCTGCTTCCTGCCGTATTTTCTGCGCGCAGGCATCTTCACGATGCCGGAGTTCCTGGAGTACCGCTATAACGGCGTGGCGAGGACGATTATGGCCGTGGCCACCATCTTCATTTACGTGCTCCTGCTGGGATCGGTGACCTATTCGGGGGCGCTTACGATCAGCACACTGGCGGCAAAGATGGGCTACAACATCAAGCTCTTTCATGGCTCGCTCGTGATAGGACTGATCGCGATGCTCTATGTGACGACGGGGGGCCTGAAGGCGTGTGCATGGGCCGACCTGATCCAGGGCAGCGCCCTGATCGTCGGCGGTGTGGTGATCTCCTGGTTCGCGTTTGCCAAGCTGGGCGGGGCGGCGGAGGCAGCGCGGGTCGTAAACGTCGAGACGGGGTCCGTGACAATCACTGCACTGGCCCAGGGATCGGGTGCGCTGGAGCGGTTCGTCGAGCTGAATCGGCCGAGGCTGACGATGTTTCTGCCGAGCACGGACACTGTTCTGCCGTGGACGGCGCTGCTGCTGGGGCTGTGGATTCCGAACTTCTACTACTGGGGTCTGAATCAGTACATCACGCAGCGGACGCTGGGCTCGAAGTCGCTGTCACAGGGGCAGAAAGGAATCGTGTTTGCGGCGTTCATGAAGCTGCTGATCCCGTTCGTCATTGTGGTGCCGGGCATCATCGCGTTCAATCTGTTTGCCGGCGACATGCAAAAAGCCGCCGTCTATGACAACGGGCCAATCATGGCCAAGTACCTCAAGGCTAATCCGCGGACTCAATTCGTGCAGGCCATCAGCACCCCGACAGAGGAAACTGTCGGCGGCTGGCAGCCGGGCAAATACATGCTGGCGGTTTATGACACGCAGGAAGCTATATACAATGTCAAAACGATCAATCCGTTTGTCCTGCCGATCACCCGCGCCGACATAGAAGCGCTCAGCGTGGCGGAGTTCACCGTGTTCAGGTCGGACGACCAGTCATGGAAGAGTGTCAACCCCAAACTGGCGGAAGAGTTCGCCGCCTATAACGCCGGGACGGAGGCGGCGGCCAAGGCGGCCGGCAAGCCGGTCTCGACGGAAAAGCCGATTGCCTATAAATACGACACCGCGCTGGGGCAATTGCTGGGCAATGTCCTGCCGCAGCGGGTGGGGCTTGTCGGATTTGTGCTGGCGGCTTTGTTAGGGGCGGTCGTCAGCTCGCTGGCGGCGATGCTCAATGCCGGCTCGACTATCTTTGCCATGGATATTTTCAAGAAGCTCTTTGCTCCCAAGGCCTCTCAGAAGACGGTAGTATTCGTAGGCCGGATTCTCGTAGTGGCACTGGCTGCGGTAGCGATTTGCGTGGCGCCCAAGCTGGGCAATCCAAAGCTCCGCAACAGCATCTTCACCATCATTCAGGAAAGCCAGGGATTCATTTCGCCGGGGATTTTAGCAGCCTTTGTCTTCGGCCTGATTGTTCGCCGCGGGCCGCGAATGGCAGGTGCGGCAAGTTTGCTGACGAGTATTGTCGTGTACGGCATTCTCATGCAATACGTGCCCGGCATTCAGTTCCTCAACCGCATGGCGATATGCTTCGGCCTCTGCCTGGCGGTCATGGCCGGTATGACGTGGGCCAGACCCCTGCCGCAGCCGGTCGAGTTCCCCCGGCAAACATCGATCGAGCTGCACACCAGCCGGGGCGCCATCATCGGCGGCGTGATTGTCATCGTACTGACAGTGGTGTTGTACATCATCTTCAGTCCGCTCGGTCTGGCACGATAAAGGACACACGATGAACGTAACCAACGACAGGCAGGCGGCGGACGTACTCAAGCGGCTGGCCCGGCAGTACAAGCTTGATGTGCAAGGTGGGCGGATTCGACGGACGTCATCTCGGTTCTGCTTAGGCGTCGAGCATGGTGACTACAACGGCACCGAGCTGTTCGGCGTAGGAACCGACAGGTTCATCTGGCTGGCCTATAAGCCGAACGGCACGAAAAAAGTCAGGCTCTTCAGCGCAAATTTCCCGGACGATGGAGTCATCGAATTTGAATTGGGCAACGTCCCCGAGCCGAGGTCGGCGGCAATTGCCGAAACATGGGGCCGCTTCCCGTATGGGATCGATTATATCCTCAGGCGCGAAGGCTACGAACTTTCGCAGGGCATTGACGGCGTTCTCTATGGCAACATCCCCGGCGGCGGAATGAGCCGGTCGGCATCGCTGTGCAACAATTTGATCCTGTCGCTCTTCGACGCAAACGGAATCGAAGTCGAAGACAAGAATACGATAGTCGATCTGGCCCAGGCGGTTGAGAATGACTACATCGGCTCGCCCTGCGGAAAGCTCGATCAGACAATGGTGCTCTTCGCACGCGAGGGAATGGCCACGTACTACAATCCCGAGGACCGCTCGATTGATTATGTGCCAATCGGTGCCGGGGCAACCGATTTTCGTATCGTTGTCCTCGATACCGGCACGGACCGCCCCGGCCTGGAAAAATCGACATACGCCATCCGCAGGGCCGAATGCGAAAAGCTCGTTTCGATATTGCAGAAGGCGGGCTACAAGATTTCGTGCCTTGCGGATATCAAAGACGATCAGCTCTACGAAAAGATTATGAGCGAATTCGGGGCAAAATATCCGGATTTGTGCGCCCGGCTGAAGTACATTTTCGGCGCCCAAAAGCGGTTCTACAAAATGC
>Ga0315284_10010703_pt1 | contig 13070 bp, 8 predicted proteins | sample YL17G09_16_MG_FD_203696 | JGI IMG/M metagenome (GOLD analysis project Ga0315284, IMG submission 203696) | Sediment microbial communities from Yellowstone Lake, YNP, Wyoming, USA - YL17G09_16 | ecosystem: Environmental > Aquatic > Freshwater > Lake > Sediment | place: USA: Wyoming | collected... | reverse complement strand
TGACGGTTTCATGGCGTGCCATCACGAGGTGATCTGGCGCGACGGCGGCGAGAGCTTCACCCAGCGGCTGGAGTCGGCGCCGGTCAACGTCGGCGACCAGCGGCTCCGCGAGTACATGGCGATGATCAAGTCGCTGGGTTTTCTGCCCGGCCTCTACACGAACTACCGGGACTTCGCGCCGGTCAACAAGCAATGGGATCCCGATAAGGTCGTGCGCATGCCCGACGGCAACTGGCAGCGCGCATGGCCCCGCAACTATGTCTTCAAGCCGTGCTTCGCGGATGACGCCGAGGCATACTTCGCGCCGCGCATCCACGAGAAGTTCGGGACCTACGCGGGCTACTGTGACGTGCACACGGCGGTGCGCCCGTGGGATCAGACCGACTACGATGCGCGCGTTCCCGGCGCCGGGATGTTCCGTCCCGCGTTCGAATCATACGGGCGGCTGCTGCTGAACGAGAGCATCGCGCACCAGGGGCCGGTGTTCAGCGAGGGGCGCATGCACTGGTTCTCGGCGGGGCTGGTTGACGGCAACTACGCGCAGATCGTCAGCCGCAACCCGTCGCGCGAGCCGGTGCTGGTGGACTTCGACCTGCTGAAGATTCATCCGCTGGAGACCGACTTCGGCATGGGCGCGCCCGACATGTTCTACGGCGGTGAGCGGGATTGGTCGCAGGATCGCGGCGTCCACAGCCCGTACTTCGATCGCTTCATTGCGTGCACCATCGCCTACGGGCACATCGGCTACCTGACCGCGGAATGGGGGATGCCGGGCACGCTCAAGTCGTTCTACCTCCTGCGCGCGCTGCAGGAGCTGTATGCCGGGGTCGAGGTCGATGAGATTCGGTATCATCACGCGGGGCGCATGCTCACGACGAGCGAGGCGATCGCCAATGACGGCTACCTCGACGGGCAGGTTCATGTGCGCTACAAGAACGGGCTGGAGGTGTGGGCGAACGGCAGTTGGGAGAAGGAATGGGCGGTGGAGGTTGACGGCAAGAAGTTTGTCCTGTCGCCGTCGGGATTCGTTTGCCGCATGCCGGGTAAGCTCTTCTCCTGCTCGGCGGTGGTTGACGGTGCACGGCGCGAGTATATCGAGTGCGCGGATTATGTGTACCTTGACACGCGGGGGGAATTGCTGAAGGTCGGGCCGATCGAGGGCCGCGGCGCGGTGGTGATCAAGCGCGCGCCGGAGGGGCTATGGCTCATCCCAGCCACCGAATGCGATGCCCTGACCGTCTTCCCCAACGACGGCCCGTGGGGTCTGAAGTGGCGGCCGGGGGCGGTGATCGCGACTGCGTATTCGGTGAAGGGCGAGGATCTGGGCGGCGCCGAATGCCGGGCGACGCGGGGCGGGGTTGCGGTGATGCCGGTTCCAGGAGCCATCAAGTACCTGCTGCGGAGCGAGGAGACCGCTGGCGCGGACGGGGTGGCGGTCGAGTTGGGCGCCGCAGCTAACGCGCACATGGTTGCGTCAAGCGACGCCGTGAATGTGGCGGTACGGGTGCCGAACTCGTCGGGCGTGTCGTGCAGACTGCAGTGGATCGGGGCTGGCGGCGAGCCCATGCCTGCGACGTATCCGGTTGGGGTCGGGCTCCAGCACGATCCATATGCCGTGCGCCTTCGCGTTCCCGACGCGTCACCCGGCGAGCGCTTGTGGCTGCGAGCGGACGTGACAGGTGAGGCGCACGGCAAGCCTTTCGCGCGAACGGCGTGGTTGGATTTCATCGCGGCACCGGCGTTGACGCTCAGGGTCCGCGCGCCGGAAAGCCCGGCGCCTGCGGGTTCGCGCGCCGCGCTGATTATCGAGGCTGGGACGAATCTGATCGCTGATGCGCCGGTGCGCGGCAAGCTCGCCGTCGAAGGGGCCGACGATCTGGGCCTGGGAGATGGCGGCCCGGTTGAACTCAGACGCGGGCCGCCGGCGATTGTGCAGGTTCCGTTCACCAGCCCGAAGGAGAGCGTCGCGCGGCCGTTCCGAGTCACCTTGTCCGCCCGAGGCCGGCGAGCCTCGCAGGATCTGTGGCTCAAGGCCGAGCGGACTCAGCCTGTCGCATATGATCTCCTCGAGCATTTTGGAGACTGCACCTCGGGTTACCGCCTGCGCGGGAAAGAGGAAGTGTCAGGCGCAGACGGGACCGGCGCGACATTCTCGCCCGAGACGATTCCCGCGGCCGGCGAAACGCGCGAGGGGTTTTTCGTCCATCCGCCCTGGAAAACCGGGGTCGGCTACACCTACGCCGTTTTCCCCATCGAGGTGCCACGCGAGCCGTGCCGTCTCGCCTTCGGCATCGGCATCCGCGATGGTTCGACCACTCAGGATGGCGTCGAGTATCGCGTGATCGTGATTGACGGGAACCGCGAGCAGGAGGTCTTCCGGGGCATTCGCGCCGAGGTCGGATGGGAAGATGATACGGTTGACCTGTCGCCGTGGAGCGGGCGGCGGGTGCGCGTCAAGCTTGTCGCCGATGTCGGGCCCAAGGACAACTCGTATTCAGATTGGGGGGCGTGGTCACGCCCGGTAATCGAGTTAGCGCAGCCATATGTGCGTCTCAGCGTCCACCAGGGCCGGCCGCCGCTGTCATACCTGCCGCCCCCCGCCGGGTTCGCGTCCGTAACGCAGTATGAGGTTGGCACGGCTACCGCGGCGACGCTGCACATGGAAACCTTCGGGGTGAACACCGGCGAGTACGCATCGGTGACGTACCTCAACGGCGAAGCGATCGGCGAGACGCCGGCGACCGGGGCAGACGCCTGGCGCGAGGTGACGGTGACGCTACCCCCGCGGGCGCTCGCCAACCTGGGGCCGCTGAACCACTTCACCATCCGTAACCCGCGCGCCGATTGCTTCAAGCTCCGCGACATCTGGCTGGAAGTCACGCTGCCCAACGCCAAGCGCGCCGCCTCCTGGATCGCGACGGGGCCATATTGCAGCGATCGCGTTTGGGCCTTCGCGGAGGGCGCATGCGTTACGCTCGGATCTCCGCTTCCTGACATCGAGCTGCGGCTCTCGGCCGAGTGAAGCGGGTGTGCCAGACTGGGGGTCAAGCAGTCTCGGTAAGTTGAAGAGCAGATTCTTCGCCCCGTGTGCGGCGGCGTCCGCCGCTCCGGAGACGCGGCTGTGGCGCGATAGGATATCGCGCCTCCGGAAGTGCGGCGCAGCCGCACTCACGCGTCCAAAATCGGGGCTCTGAATGACATGCGGAGCGCTTGGCCTAGAGGTCCGGCCGAAAAGCCATTTTGTCGGCCGGACGGAGGCGCAATCACGCACGATCCGGAGAAGCTGGCAGCCGAAACGTGAACTTTTCGGCTGCGCTTCTAGCGGCGCGATCGAAGCGTCGCCCCCCTCGATGTGTCATTCAGAGCCCGTTCGCCTCGCTCAGAGCCTGCCCCTTCGACTCCGCTCAGGGCAAGCTCTGAGTGAAACGAAGGGGTGAACTCCGCGCAGAGCGCGAAGCGAGGTTTACCCGCCTCTGGAGGGAATCTGGGCTGTGCCGGAGCACACCGTTACCGATAGCGGCCGTGAAATCGGCATGCGAATCCGTCCCTAGGCGGACAGAATGGCCGAGAACAGAGTTCCTGTGCCGGCAGGAGCTAGCGCGATTATCCTGCCCCCTGGAGTGAGCGAAGGTGAGACCGAGACAGCGACCACATCCGCGCGAGCTGCGCGCGGTCGAGATTATTGGGAAGAAGCGCGACGGCCTGCGCGTCGAGCCTGAAGAGCTGGATTGCCTTGTGGGCGAGTACGTCGCGGGGCGCGTCGCCGAGGAGGAAATGGCGGCGTTCCTGATGGCGATCTATGTCCGCGGCATGGACCTGGAGGAGACCGCGGCGCTGACGATGGCGATGGCCGCAACGGGTAGGGCGGTGGACCTGTCGTCGATACCCGGCGTGAAGGTGGACAAGCACAGCACCGGCGGGGTCGGTGACAAGACGACCCTGGTGGTCGCGCCGCTGGTGGCGGCGGCAGGCATTCCGGTGGCGAAGATGTCGGGGCGCTCGCTGGGACACACCGGGGGCACGGTGGATAAGCTTGAGTCGATCCCGGGCCTCACGTGCGAGATGACGGCGGGGCGGTTCGTTCGCCAGGTGAGGCGAATCGGCATCGCGGTGGCGGCGCAATCGGCGGACCTGTGCCCGGCCGACAAGCGGATGTATGCGTTGCGCGACCGCATCGGCGCGGTGGCGAGCATGCCGCTGATCGTGTCGTCGGTCATGAGCAAGAAGCTGGTCGCGGGCGCCGATGCCATCGTGCTCGATGTCAAGTGCGGCAGCGGCGCGTTCATGAAGGACCGGCGCGCGGCGCGGCGGCTGGCGGAGACGATGGTCGAGATCGGAGCGCGGGCGTCGCGGCCGACGGTGGCGCTGGTGACGGATATGAGCCAGCCGTTGGGGCGCGCGGTGGGCGAAGCGCTGGAGGTGGCGGAGGCGATTCAGGTGCTGCGAGGGGCGGGGGCGGACGATGTGCGGGAGTTGAGCCTGGCGCTGGGGGCGCAGATGCTGGTGCTGGCCCATAAGGTGAGCAGCGAACGCGCCGCGCGGGAGCGCCTGGAGACGGCGCTGGGTGACGGCTCCGCGCTTCGCAAGCTGCGACAGTTGATCGAGGCGCAGGGCGGCGATGAACGCGTGGTGGATGAGCCGGGGCGACTGCCTCGCGCCGAGCGCGGAATGGCGGTACGGGCGCGGGGCGGAGGGTACGTTCGAGCGGTTGATGCGCAGGCGGTAGGCGAGATCGCGCACGACCTCATCAGCGAGGGCGGGCCGGGCGCGGGGGTGGTGCTGGTCAAGAAGCGCGGCGACGGAGTGGCGGCCGGGGAACCTCTGGCTGAGGTCCGCGGCGGGGCGAACCTGAAGGCGGCAGCGGAGGCGGTCCCAGGGGCGTACACCGTCGGCGCGACGCGGCCCAAGCGGCGGCCGCTGGTGCTTGAGCGCATACTGCCGCAAGCGTAGGGCCTCTGATCCATCGCGAACGCATGCGGCGTCAGAGGATGAAGTCCGTGGACAGGAAGTGCGATTTGCGTTCGCGGACGATCTCGGTAATCAGGGCGCGGTTGATCTCCTCGTTCTTCGCGGCGACCAGGGTGCGGATCGCGAACACGCGCAACGCGTCGGAGACGGAGAGCGTGCCCTCGGCCGAGTCTTTGCGTCCGGTGTAGGGGAACGTGTCAGGGCCGCGCTGGCACTGACTGTTGATGTTGACGCGGCAGACCTGGTTCACCAGCGGGTCGATCAATCGGGCGATCTGGTCCGGATCGGCGCCGAAGATGCTGACCTGCTGGCCGAAATTGGAGTCGGCCACATAGCGCACCGGGGTCTCGATGTCGTCGAACGACGCGACGGGAATCACCGGCCCGAACTGCTCCTCGCGCCACAGGCGCATGCGGGAATTGACCGGATAGACCACCGCCGGGTAGAAGAACGTCAGGTTGACCATGCCTCCGCTATCATTCACCACCTGTGCGCCTTGGCGCTTTGCGTCTTCGACGAGCTCAGCGAGGTGGTCAGGTTTGCCGGGCTCGGGAAGCGGAGTGACGGTGACGCCTTCGTCCCAGGGCATTCCGAACTTGAGCCGCCCGACGGCCGCGGTGAAGCGCCGCAGGAACTCGTCCACCGCAGCGGTATGAACGAAGAGCATCTTGAGCGCGGTGCAGCGCTGGCCGTTGAACGAGAGGGTGCCGAGGACGCACTCGCGGACGGCGAGATCGAGATCGGCGTCGGGCAGGATGATGGCGGCGTTCTTGGCCTCGAGGCCGAGCACGGACTTGAGCCGGTTCGGCTTGGGGTGCTGCTTCTGGAGCAGGTTCGCGACCGGTGACGTTCCGATGAACGCGAGCACATCGATCTTCCCCGAAGCCATTATGGGCGGGATCACGGTTTGCCCATCGCCGTAGACGGTGTTCACGACGCCTCTCGGAAAGGAGTCGCGGAAGGCCTCCAGAAGCGGCCGGTGCAAGAGGGCCCCGTGCTTGGGCGGCTTGAAGACGACGGTGTTGCCCATGAGGAGCGCAGGAATCAGAGTCGTGAAGGTCTCGTTGAGCGGGTAGTTGAACGGCCCCATGCACAGCACTACGCCGAGCGGCGCCCGGCGGATCTGCGCGATGATGCCTTGCTCGATGACGAATCGGGACGAGGCGCGGTCGATGTCCTTGAGGGCGTCGATGGAGCCGCGGATGTACTCGACGGTGCGATCGAACTCCTTTTGCGAGTCGGTCAGAGATTTGCCGATTTCCCACATGAGCAGGTTGACGACTTCGCTGCGCTTCTCCGCCATGCGGAAGGCGAACTGCTCGACGTGCCGGATGCGCTGCTCGACGGACATCGTCGGCCACTCGGCACGCCCGTTGCCGTACGCGCGCACGGCGGCGTCGAGCGCCGCGACGGCGTCGGTCTCGGTCAAGCGAGGATAAGAGCCGATCACCTTCCGCTGCGCGCCGGCACTCGTCGCCACGCACACCGGCGACAGGACTTGGTGGGCGGGGCCGTCCGAGATCCTGATCTCACCGTCGAGCAGGTATCCGCGCTGATCCAGATCCCCTCTAGGCAGGAACTCCGCCGGTATGGCGGACTCCTCGGGGAACATGGATGCGACGCGATCTCCGATCGTCATGGCGAACCTCCGTGCGAGAGGACTGGGCTGGGTTACTCATGCTCCCCAGCGCGTCGGCGGGATGGCCGCTGCATCGATGGGGCACAAGCGGGCGCGGGTTATTCCGGGCGCGGCTGCCCTTCACCACTGAACTCATCAGGAATAACCAGCATTGGGCGACGGGACGCGGAGCCCGGGATGGTTGACACACGGCCTGTGTCCCCGCAATGGCCGACGCTTTTCCGCCGGACGTCTACAGGAGAATCAAGCCCAGATGCTCGACATACGGCGAGAAACCAGCATCGGATGTGAGCAGAAGATGGCCGTTCTCGATGCAGAAGGTGGCGATCAAACAGTCAACCGTCTTCGTTTGGACCCCTAGGCTGCGCAGCCTGCGGGCATTCTCGACCGCCTTGAGGGCAAGGTCCTTTCCTCCGGTAGCAATCACGGGAAACGTCAGCAGCCTGGATTTCACCTCGTCGAACTTGGCGGCCGGTGTGACGCCTTGCAGCACTTCGTACAGCACCAGATCTGGGATGCCAATCTCCTGTACGCCCGCCTCCTTCTCAAAGATGGCGACGTGAGGGGTATCGCGGCCACGGAGCAGGTCTATCCAAACCGCACTGTCAACAATCACCACTTCAGAAGGCTCCGATCCTCGCGCAACTGCTGAAGGTCGCCTTCCCAGTCGGCCAGCCCCTTGAGTTCTCGGACTGCTTTCGCCTGCTCATGGTATCTGACCAGCCTGCGCAAGGCTTCTTCGATGACGGCCCGCTTGGTCTTGAGCCCTGTTGCCTTCTGAGCCGTCTTCAGCAGGTCCGGATCGATCACTACGTTCGTTCTCATACACATTTCCTTTGCGTCAAATACACATAGATCATACCATGAATGTGTATGAAATCAAACTATCTGGTGTACGATCTACGGCTCTGAGGCTCAGTTTCCATGAGACCGTGTGTGAGAACCATGTCGCCCTTGGTGTCATTCCGAGCGCAGCGAGGAATCTTGGTCTCGTTCGACCACACCAAGACCCTTCGCTGACGCTCAGGGTGACAGAGGACCGAACCTTCTCGCACACGCTCTGAGATCGCGGATGCGCATGGGGGACTGCGGGCGGGCCGAGCGCATGCGAAGAGCCCTGTCCCTTCGGCCTCACCTCAAAGCGGCATCTAGCGCGCATTATTCATGCGCGCACGCATCGCACGTAGGATGCACGCTCTTCAAGCGTAGTATGAATAATCCAGGCTAGAAGTCCGGCCGAAAAGCCGTCTTGTGGGCCAAACTGAGGCGCCACCACGCACGACTCGGAGAGGCTGGCAGCCGAAAAGGGGCTTCCCGGCTGCGCCTCTAGGGCGGCTGCCGCCGGCTTCGCGGATCGCTCTCATCCGGGCGAGCCAAGCCCAGCCGTCTGGCAGTCGACGTGATCAACGCTGGGCGGCGACGGGCGTCGGGCGCAGCTTGACGTCGACGTGAACCTCGTGATCCTGGCCGTCGTTATGGGCGGGGATGACGTTGCCCTCGAGCTTTGTCCCGTCACAGGTGATCTCGACTTCGCCGCAGCATTCGCCCTTGGGCTTTTCGATGACGATGTGGTAGCGGGCGTTGCGGAAGGGCCGGGTCAACTCGACGCGCTCCCAGTCGCTCGGCATGCACGGCTGCACCAGCAGACCCTCCCATGTCGGGCGCACACCTACGAGCAGATCGAGGCACGCCCGCCACATCCATGCCGCAGTGCCGGTGACCCAGGAGAACTCGCCCTGGCCGAAGTTCTTGGAGTCGGGGCCGCAGACGAACTCCGAGTAGACGTATGGCTCGGCCTTGTACAGGTCGGGCTCCTGGCAGCGGGTGAGGAACGATGTCTTGCGCCATAGCTCATAGGCGCGGTCGCCGCGGCCGAGGGCGCATTCGGCGAACACCGCCCAGCACACCGGGTGGTTGAAAATGGTGCCGTTCTCTTTGGTGCCGGGGGCGAAGCGAGTGATGATGCCGATTTCGGCATCGGGCTGGTTGTAGGCGGGCAGGAAGAGGCAGGGGCCGTAAGGCGTGTCGAGGTGCTTCTCCACCGCCTCCATGCACTGGAGGCCGCGGTCGTGCGAGGCGATGCCCGAGATCACCGCCCAGGTCTGGGCGTTCATGTGGATGCGGCCCTCTTTGCCTGAGGACCCGCCGATGACGCGCCCGCTGTCGGTGGTCGCGCGGATGTACCATTCGCCGTCCCAACAGAGGTCGTTGACGCGGTCGGCGAGGAGCGAAAACTCGGTGATGTAGCGCAGGGCGCGGCGGTCATCGCCGCGGCGCTTGGCGAGTTCGCTGATCTCATTGAGCATCCAGCACAGGTGGGCGGCGACCATGACGCTTTCGCCGCGGCCGTGGCGTCCGACGTGGTCGAAGGCGTCGTTCCAGTCGGCGGCGCCGATAAGCGGAAGGCCGCGGGGGCTGAAGCGGCTCAGCGTGTAGTCTATCGCGCGGGTGATGTGCTCGTACACCGTCCCATCCTGGCCGTCGTGGAAGGGCACGCGCAAGTCGAGGATGCCGTAGTCGCCGGTTTCCTTGAGGTAGAAGACCATGCCGAGCACGAGCCACAGCGGATCGTCGGAATGGCCGGTGGTGACGCCGGTTTCGGTGCGCGGATCCCAGTTGTGGAGGCAGCTTCCATCGGAGAACTGGTGGCGCAGGAGGTACTCGACGCGATGGCGACTCCAGACCGGGTCGTTGGGCAGCACCCCCAGCAGGTCCTGCCAGCTATCGCGGAAGCCGACGATCGAGCCGCCGCCGATGTAGTACGAGTCCATGCGCGCCCAACGCGCCGTGACCCACGCTTGGTACTTGTTCCAGATGTTGAGGGACAGATCGAAGCGGGGATCGGGCGTCTTGACCCACACCCGCGACAGGTACGAATCCCAATAGGCCCTGACGGCCGCAAGCTCCCGCGCCGCTACGCCGGGGGCGCGATACTTGGCAACGGCGCGCTTGACTCCGTCGCGATTGAAGGCAACGCCGAGAATGAGATTGAGCTCGCGCTCCTCGCCGGGGGCGAGCGTCAGGTTGTGCTGGAGCGCGGCGGCGGCGGACTCGCCGTTGGCGAGCGAGTTCGAGCAGGAGCCTCGCTCCACGGCCTGCGGGCAGTGCCACGAGCGATACATGCCGATGAAGGCTTCCTCGGAGGAGTCATAGGCATCGACGCGAAAATCGCCAGCGAAGAAGGCGATCTTATCCCACGTCTCATTGGGGGCGGAGCCGTCGCGCGTGGGCTTGTTCCAGAAGCGGGTCGTGGCGTGGAGGATGTCGTCGTCGATCCAGGTCTCGGTGAAAAGCTCGGCAAAGGCGTGCTCGGTGAGGTGGAAGACGTAGTTGCCGAGACACCAATCGGCGTAGAAGAAAAGCTTCAAGCTGCGGGGCGTTGAGCCGACGTTGCGCAGCTTGACCATCCAGAGCTCGAGGTCGTCGGCGAGGGGAACGAAGTAGGTCACCTCGCCCTCGATATCATAGTACAGGGAGCGGACGCGGGTGTAGCCCTGACCGTGGACCGCTTCGAAGCGCTCGGGCGGCACCATCACCGGCTGCCAGGTCAGCGACCAGCACTTGGTCGCGTCCTCGTGAATATAGATGTAGCGGCCCGGCCGGTCGCGGAGCACGACCAGCGAGGGGTATTCGCCGAGGATTCGGTCGTAACCGGCGCTCTGGTAGAACGAGTACCCGCCGCCGGTGTGCGAGCACAGGGCGCAGTAGTTGTCGTTGGAGAGGTAGTTGATCCACGGCCGAGGCGGCGAGTGAGAGGTGACGACGAACTCGCGGCCGTCCTCGCTGAAGTGGCCGTATTGGGTGCAGACCGGACCGCTCATGGTGCTTTGGCCCCGCGTTTACGCACTATAGAGTCTCGGCTATTGGCGTAGCAGCCGAGACTTTTCCGGAACGGGGTTCGTGAGCGTGATTCCCGAGCCTGCTCACGTTGCGCGGATACACGAACCCCGGTAGATGACGCTACTTGACTTGCGGCGATTCCGTGAGCCGCGTGGTGATGGTGATGGTCTTTCCCTCGCGAAGAACCGTGAGCCGGAGCCGATCGCCGGCACGCAGCGTGCGCATGAGACGCGCCAGGTCTTCGCCGCGACGGACGCTGGCGCCGTTCGCGGACTCGATGACGTCGCCCGTCCTGAGACCTGCTTTCGTTGCCGGGGTGCCCCGCATCACGCGGGTAATCACGACCCGGTTGTCCTGCGCGCGGGTCGCGGTATCGATCCCCAGCCACGCGTGAGCGACCTTACCGGTACGCACCAATTCGCCGATGACCGACTTCACCGTGTCTATGGCTACGGCAAACCCGATGCCTTTCGCGAACGGGATGATCGCGGTCGGCATTCCGACGACCTGGCCCCGCAGGTCGGTCAACGCGCCGCCGCTGTTGCCGCGGTTGATCGCGGCGTCGGTCTGGAGCAGATCGGTGACGGCAAATCCCTGCTCGCCCACGAGCGTTCTCCCCTTGGCGCTGAGAACCCCCGCCGTCACGGTATTCTCGAGGCCGAAGGGGTTCCCGACCGCGATCACCCAGCTTCCAACGCGGATGCCATCGGAGCTGCCGAGGGTCGCGGCGGGCAGGTTCCTTCCCTTAACCTGTGCGATGGCGATATCAGTCACGGGATCGAGCCCGAGTACTCGGCCGCCGAAGACACGCCCGTCGGGGAGTGTCACCTTCATCTCATGGACGCCGCGCACGACGTGGGCGTTAGTCAGGACATAGCCGCGGCGGGCATTGATGATGATGCCGGAGGCCAATCCCTGTCGCGGAAACATGTCGCTCGGAGCGCCGAAGAGGCCCTTGAGGATTCCCTCGGGGCCGCCGCCCACAACGGTGTCAATGCGCACCACCGCCGGCGCCACCTTCGTAACGGCCTGGCTGATGTCCTGCTCGCGGGCGCGATCGGCGCCCTGGAGGTAGAGCCCGCCGGGGCTGATGACGCCGCGTGTCACCAGCCATATCGCCACCGCTGCGCCGATGATGATCAGGACGATAATGACGGCGATGGCGGTGGCGGCGCGGCCGGAGCGGTGTGTGTGCTGGGGTGATCGCAAGGTATGCCTGTCCGTTCTCGTGGTATGCAACCGCTAGACTACCAACCGGGGTGACGCGTGTCAAGCGCACGCAACAGACATAGCTTGATCGCGGTGGTCGGGCTTCCGGCGGCTAAAGGAAGGGCGGGGGCGCTGATGCGCGAGGGCGAGGCGGTTTCGTAAAAGGCCGGCATCGCCGGACCGTGAACGCGCGGATTCGGCGTCCGGGGAACCTCGGGCGGCTTTCAGCCGTCCCGGCGGGCGCCGCGCTTTCCGGCGCGCCACAGCCCAGGGAGGGCTTGCTGCGCGTCGCCGTGGGCCTCAAGGTCGGCAAGCTGGCGCTGTGCCTCGCACTGATCGACCCCTACCCGCACCCCGATGTCGTGGGCCGTGGCCACGACGTGCGGGTTGCGCTGGAGGAACTGCTTAACGGGGCCGCCGCCGTCGGCGTCATCGCTCTCCGGACCAGCTCGCTCGCTTGCCATTTCGCCGTGGACGATTTGACGGCTGCGGATGCACCCCTTGGGGATGATGGTGCCGTAGTTGTTGGGCGAATTGCGCCTGCGGCTGATGTCCACGTCATCCGCGAGCACCACGTATTCCCGGGTCTCGTGGACGACGAATCCGACGGACAGCTTGAACAGCCGCTCCGATTCGAAATCGTGGTCAAGCGTAAAGCGCGAGATGGTGGTAACGTCTTCCCACTCAATGGCCTCGAGACGCCACGCCACGATCGACACCCTCCTCAGCAAGCGCCTGCCGGGCAAAGCAAAAGCGCCCCCCGAGTGTGCCGAAGGACGCGCGTACCCAACTTGATTGCCTTACCCATGGCTTCGATTCCGTCCTGTGATCAGGTAGGCGAGCGGAGTGTACCACAACTGCAGCACTGCGTCAACAGCCAAGCGTGGGAGGGCAGGAGCTCCGTTTTTAGAGGTACGGCCCGACTTGTAGGGGTCGGCCTCCTGGCCGACCCGCAGTGCGGGCGCACGCTCGGACGGGCCGATCAGGGGATCGGCCCGTCCGCCACGGTGCATGATCGCCACCGAGCGGTAAAAACGGAGCTCCTGCGTGGGAGGGTATGTTCGCGGAGAGTGGGATGCGCCCGTGACGTAGGGGCCGGGCTCCGCCCCGGCCCGCATTCCGGGGTTTCCGGGTCGGTCAGGAGACCGACCCCTACGCCGGGGATGCGCAACGATCCCCACCAAGAACGAACATACCCGCGTGGGAGGGTGTGACCGCGAAAAGTTGGGATGGGGCAAAAAAGTGCTATCCTTCCGGTAACCAGAATATGGTCGAGCGAAGCTCGACAGGAAGGATAGCGGCCTAATGATAGCACAAGACGCAGCCGGGTCGCACGCTGTGGCGCAGGTGGTGGTGCAGGAGGCGCGCGCGATATGGAGCGCACTGGCGGCGGCGCCGAGTGGGGAAGCGGCGG
>Ga0315284_10010702_pt1 | contig 13072 bp, 10 predicted proteins | sample YL17G09_16_MG_FD_203696 | JGI IMG/M metagenome (GOLD analysis project Ga0315284, IMG submission 203696) | Sediment microbial communities from Yellowstone Lake, YNP, Wyoming, USA - YL17G09_16 | ecosystem: Environmental > Aquatic > Freshwater > Lake > Sediment | place: USA: Wyoming | collected... | reverse complement strand
TTTTATTACTATATTTTTATTCTCTCTATCTATGCAGTAAAAGCCTCCATAATATAACCCAAACATTGATCTGTAAACAAAACTTTCTATGCTATTCCATTCGAGTAAGTGATTAGATTCAAAAAATACAAAACCAGCAATTTTCAGTTTTCTCGTAGCCGAAACGCCAGACCCATCAATACATTTCCTGATATTGGGTAAATAGAAAAATACGGCAATAATAACTACAAAAAAACAAATAATAATATAAATCATCTTATTTTGCGGCAATAATGTTTCATTTCGAAAAACTTTCAAATATAATGAAAATAGAATAAAAAAAAGAAAATAACCTATCCCCCCAATTCCTGTAAGAATTAGGACTCCTTTCCTTAATTTGATCTCTACTTTTTTCATGATTTTCCCTTTGGCCTTAAGATGCAATAATCAGATATTTCAACTTTAATCAAAACATCATCGAGCGATAATGAATCATCCAATGTTCCAGGATCTGTAGTCATATGGCTACTACTCATAAGTTATCTATAAATCCAGTAGGGGCGGGTTTTAAACCCGCCCCTACCTACCAAAAAACCTTTGCGCCTTAGCGCCTTTGCGCGAGTATATTTTTTCTTAAACCTTTGTGTCTTCGTGCCTTTGTGTGAGAACCCTATTTCCCCAATTTACTCTTCAATGCTTCCACGACCTGAAACAAATCCCCGACCACACCGTAATCGGCCACCCGGAAAATAGGTGCTTTTTTATCTTTGTTGACCGCGATCACGGTTCCGGCGCCGCTGATGCCGGCCACATGCTGGAACGCGCCGCTGATACCCAGGGCCAAATAAACCTTGGGCTTGACCGATTTGCCGGACGTGCCGACCTGATGGCATTTGGGCAGCCAGTTCTTGTCCACCACCGGACGGGAACAGGAAAGCACACAGCCCATGCTCTTGGCCAAATCCTGCAAAATCCCGACCTTCTCCGCCTCGCCAACCCCACGGCCGATGGATACCAGCATCTCGGCCTGACAAATATCCACTGCACCTTTACTGGTCTCTTGAAATTCCACGAATTCCTTGCGCAGAGCCGGTAGGGATGCCGGGAGTTCGTGTTTGACGATCTCGGCTTGGAAAGAAACGGTTTTTTCAGCGGAAAAAGCGCCGCCACGCATGGTAATTAAATAGCTCGGGGATTCCTTAAAAGCCACGCGCGTATAAATCTTGCCGCTGTAGATCTGCCGCACCACCTTGGGCTTGCCCGCATCCAGCAGAATATCCACGCAATCCGTGGCCAAGGGAAAGCCGGTTTTAATAGCTAAAGCCGGGGCCAAATCCATGCCCCAGGGTGTATGTCCGATCAAGGTCAGTAAAGGTTTGCGTTCCCCGATCAAGTCGGCCAGGGTCTCTTTATAAAGATCAACATTAAAATTTTTGAGACGCTCGTCATGATATACGATGACTCGTTTGGCGCGTTCAGCCAGAATGGGCACCAATCCTTCGGTTTGGGCTCCAAGCACCACCACACTTAGTTCCAGGGAGTGCTTTTGACAAAGCTCCGCGGCTTTGGAAAGCATTTGCAGGGTTATTTCCCGTAATTCGCCGTTACGATGTTCAGCCAGAACCAATATCTCAGCCATTATAAGCTCACCCCCTTTTCTTTGATAATACGGATAATCTCGTCCGCAACCGCAGCCGCATCGCCTTGGAGCATCTCCGCCCCTTCGGTTTCCGGCGGCAAGTACATCTCTTCAATGATCGTCCGCGGCACTAAATCATCGGCCGAAACGCCCAGTTCTTCGACTTTGATCACCTTGAGTTCCTTTTTAGCCGCCTTGCGAATGCCCATAATGGAAACATAACGCGGTTCATTGATCCCGGTTTGGATGGTCAGCAGAGCCGGCAGATGGATCATGGCCACTTCATCTTGCCCGCCTTCCAACTCGATGGTGATACGGGCTTTGTTATCGGCCGGTTTCAAGCTATTGACCACGGCCGCATGCGCCAAACCCAAACGCTCGGCTATTAAAGTCCCGACCATACCATGATTCAGATCGTCGGTTTGCACACCGGTCAGGACCAGATCGTGAGGCATGGTTTTAAGCGCCGTAGCCAGGATGGCGGCGGTCATAAACGCATCCGCTTGCAGCGCGCCCGGTTCGATGCGCACAGCCTGATCCGCGCCCATGGCGAGGCAGCGGCGCAGTACTTCTTCATCCGCTTCCTTGCCCAGGGTCACGGCCGTGACATTGCCGTTGAACTGCTCTTTTAAACGAATAGCCTCTTCAATGGCATAATTGTCCCATTCATTGATCACATACGCGAGCATCTCCTTACGGATATCGCGCTTTGAGCCGTCCAACGCCAGGTCCACTTCCTGGGTAAACGGTACATTTTTGACACATACGATAATATTCATCCTCTTTACCTCCCTTTACAATACGGTCACCAGCAATTCCATTAAATCCGTCACCCGCATTTGCCCTTCCAGGCCGGCGGTTTTGATTGCGTCTTCAAAATGAATCAGGCAGAAGGGACAGGCGGTCACGATCACATTGGCGCCTGCTTCCCGGGCCATTTGGATTCGTTTCTCAGCCATGCGCATTTCTTCTTGTTCGATTTCATGCCAGAGGATCACATCCCCGCCGCCGCAGCAGAAACTACGGTCCCGGGCCCGTTCCATCTCGACCAATTGCAGACCCGGGATGGCGCGCAGCAAATCGCGCGGCTCCTGATAAACCTCATTGTGCCGGCCCAGGTAGCAGGGGTCGTGATAGGTATAACGGTCCGCGGTACTGACGCTGTTTTGCAATTTTAAAAATCCCTTGTGCACCAGTTCCCCGAAGAATTGGGAATAATGCTGAACCTCGAACGGCTTGGGGTAATCTTTTTTCAAGGTATTAAATGCATGCGGATCCGTGGTCACGATGCGTTTGAACTGCACCGCTTCCAGAGCCGCCATGTTTTGTTCCACCAGAACCTGGAACAAGCCCTCTTCACCCAGACGTCGGACCTGATGACCACTGTCCCATTCCTCAGGCCCCAAAATACCGAAATCGATCTTAGCCTGGAGCAAACCTTTGGCAATGGCCATGACAATGTCTTGCACACGCGGGTCATAGGAACCGTAGCTGTCCACAAAGAAAAGCACATCCGTGCGGTCGCCTTCTTTAAGGACTTTGACCGGCACTTCCGGAAATTCTTTGATCCAATCGGCCCGCTTGACCGCCGGTTTGCCGAACGGATTGCCGGTCTTTTCAAAATAAGTCAATACTTGGTTGAACGTTTTGGGCGCTTGTCCGGTCTCGATCATGTGCCGCCGCATGTCGATCATTTTGTCGATATACTCGATCATAACCGGGCACTCTTCTTCGCAAGCTCCGCAGGTCGTACAGGACCAGATTTCGTCCGGCTTAATCAACTCGCCGATGATCTCCGGGCTTTCCTCTTTGGGATTATCCGCTTTTTTACCGGGCAGCAAAGGGTATTGACGATAAGCCTGGTCGCGCAATTTGATGGTGATCATCTTGGGCGACAAAGGCCGTCCCACGGTATGGGCCGGACACATATCGCTGCACCGGCCGCACTCGGTACAGGAGAACAGATCCAGCAAATGCTTCCAGGTGAAGTCCTCGATTTGCCCGGCGCCCAGTTTATCCAATTCCGTGATATCGGTCACGCCCCAGCGCGCCGGCTTGATCGCGCCCTTGCGAAGTTTACGGAAAAGCACATTGGGCAGTGCGGTGATGATATGAAAATGCTTTCCCAAGGGCAGAAAGTTGAGGAAGAAGAAAAAAGTCAGAAGATGCAGCCAATAGCTCAGCGGGTAAAGCCCTTTCAGAAATTCCGGAGAAGCAGGGCTCAATATCCCGGCCGTCAACCGGCTCGCCGGCAGCCACAAAGTATTCGGCGGGTTTAAAAGCATCAGGCTGCCTTCATAAAACATATCGGTCAGCATCAAGAAGCCGATCAGTCCCAGCACCAGATAGGCCTCGAATTGATGGCTGCCCTCATAGCGTTTGGGTTTCAGGATTGCGCGCCGTAAAATGGCCCAAATGCAGGCTGCAAGCACGATCAACTCAAAAATATCTTTCATCGACAAATAAAAATCGCCGAACATGCTTTCCATCAAGGGTTTCAAGACAGGCAGCCCCAAACTGGAAAAGATCAAATCCAGAGAGCGCAGGCTCAAGACAATAAAACCCCCGAAAATCATGTTATGCAAAACTCCGGCCCAGTAATAGCGAGGCTGCTTGTACTGCCCCAAACCGTAGACAACTAAACTCCAAATGCGCTGGCCCCAATCTTTGAAACGAGGATCCGTTTGACCTTTCAGTAGGATTTTTAAGCGTTGCCATATGATAAATAAAAACAAACCCACACCAATGATTAACAAAAACCACCCGAATACAAATCCCGGGATACCGAGGTACTTGATAGCCGCAGGATGAAGTGTCTCCACTATGGACCACCTTTTCACGCTTAGATTTTGGAATTAAAACGAAAAACCTTGTAAATTCAAATAATTAGAATGCTATCTGAGATAGGGTTCCCGCCCTTTTCAGCGGGCAAATTACCATAGTGCGGCGTTTCAAGTCAAACCATTATTCTTGACAATTTTTAAGAGGTTGGCCTACATTATCATCTAAATCAATTCCATATTTAAATTCCCATTTTTTTGATTTGAGGTGCAAGATGTTTTGTCCAAAATGCGGGCTGCAAAATAACGACAATGCCTTTAAGTGCGTCGGATGCGGAACCATTATACAGGTCGTTCCGCCACCCATTGTTTCAGTTAAAAAAAGCAATGCTCCGATTATCATTTTAATTACCGTGCTTGGCATTCCTGTTGTTATGTTTCTCATCGGCATTGTTGCAGCCATAGCGATTCCGCAATTCACGGCTTATCGCAACCGGGTTGGAGGCTCGCAGTTGATTTTGGATGTAAAAACGGATAAAGCGATAGAAAACCATATTGTATGGGTTGTCGATGAGCTCGAAAATAATCTGAATCAAAAACAGATTCCTTTTCAGGAGTTGGTCCCCAAAGGCACAATCGGGATCGATATAACCTTGATCCGCAAAGAGGATGAAAACGTTTTTAAAGATTTAGTAATAAAAGATTTCCGTGATTTCGATTTTCAACCACTGGCTTTAAAAGAAAATCAAAAAAGCTTCCAACTGATTCTAAGGGACCAGGTAAAAATGCACATTAAAAAACTAGCATATGAACAAACCTTGACAATTATTCGGAACCGCTTGGATGCGTTAGGTATTAGGCGGAATAATACCCGATCGGAAGAAGAAACTCGGATTCTGGTCCAACTGCCTCGTCTAAAAGACCCGCAAAAAGCCATTGATCTGATCGTTAAACCCGCGTTACTGGAATTCAAGCTCGTGGATGAGGAGAACATGGCAAGCGCTGATTGGCAAAACAAGCTTCCACTCGGCGATGAAATTCTCTATGAAACGGAAATCAATGACAAAGGTGATAGGGCCAAAAGACCTTGGCTTTTAAAACAACGGACGCTTTTGAACGGCGAATATCTCAAAGACGCCAAGCAAACCATCAGCAGTCAAACGAACCGATCCATGGTTTCCCTTTCTTTTGATTCTCAAGGTGCCAAAAAATTTGAAAAAATAACCGCCGATAACATTGGTAAACGGCTCGCAATCGTTTTGGATGATGTGGTTTATTCCGCTCCGAACATTCAGGAAAAAATCAGCGGTGGTAATGCCGTGATTACCGGCAATTTTTCGGATGAAGAAGCCAAAAATTTGGCCATGGTGCTCAGAGCCGGCGCTTTGCCGGTTCCGGTGGAAGTCATTGAAAATCGGCCGACTGGGTCGTCTCCGGTTGTTTTAAAATGACTGAAACCGCTCAGATATTAGCTCCTACCCAAACGCCGTTTGGAGTTTACGATAACTTTAGAAAAAAATCCCGTATATCCCGCGTTTCGCGGGATTATTCCTGTCTGATTCTCTTTTCCTGTGCTTTCACATGAAATTGATATTCCGTCATGTAGGGGTGCAACCAGCCTGCCTGCTGCAAAACCCAAAAAAGCCCCTCCTCCACTTTCAATTCGGGCTTTGCGATTAATGTCACCAAGCTGTTCTTGGGATATTCGCACTTGACTTGCAAACGGACCTCCATGTCCCACTTTGCATTTGGCTTTACCGCTGATACTGAAAGATCAGCCGGATTCAATGCCAAAGCATATCGAGCCTCTTTATTCCCGAAAGCATAATCTTTAAACGGCCAGGCTATCCGTGTTTTCAATTCCGCTTTATCCCCAGGATGGGTTTCCAAATTCTCGCGAAAACCTTCCAGCACATTGCGAACTCTTGCGGAACTCAAGGCAAAATCGGACTCAAAAATCCTTTTGCTGTTCGGCGACTCCTTGAAAAGCATCAAAAGCGTTTCTATCGATGCTTCCGGATACAAGGGATAGGCAACTACGCCCATAATCACATTCAATCCATAAATACCGACTTTGTCGCGCAAAGAAAAGGCCGATAGCCGGTCTCTGGGTTTGGCGGCTAATTGCGCAATCCGGTTATTCAGTTCATTTACGGAAATTTCGAAAGTAGATATGGATAGAAAGATCATAAAACCCAAAAGAATCAACCGGGTTTTGATATAAATTCGCTGTTTAATTTTTAGAGGAAGAAAGGCAACGACCGCAAGCAGCAAGAGAACACAAAGGCAATACCAACGGAAACAGAAGGCCCAAAGAAAAATAATCAGAAAACCAAGCCAAATCGTTGACAGGACCGCTCTTAAAATCAGCGCCGCAATCTTACGGATGATTTTCCCCCTCTGGTTCAATCTAATGCGCAAGCCTCATTCCATTGTCTGATGCCTGCTCATTTCGAATATTTAGGCCCTTGCCGCTATCGTATTGACGCAGATTATGCATTTTTGCAAACGATCTCCATCCGATTTCAGATGTTCACCCTATCCGCACCTTTGCGCCCGATCAAAAGATAGGACAAAGGGACCTTCTGCCGATCCAGGTGCCCGAACATACCGGAAACGTCATGATTGAATTCCGTAAGTTTCAGCATGGAGATATTGTTGTGTGTTAAGGCATTGAATAGATCCGAAAAAGTGTAGAGGAACCCGTAAAATGGTTTGGACGGATATTGCGTGCCGCCGATATAATCTATGCCGTTTGTTTCGATCATGGGCTCTTTGCGGAAATAAGAATAGGTAAACTTTTCCGGACTTTCTTGCTCAAACGCTTCTTCGCCTGGTGCAGCCAGTAAATTGGTGAAAGGATGGATTTCATGAATGACCACAATCCCGTTTTCCTTCAGCACCAAGGCAACTTTTTCGAAAAAACGAGTGAGATCATCAAACCAGCATAAAGCACCGATAGAAACCAAAACCAGGTCGAATTGTGCTTTATAATGGTCATCGATTTTAAGGACATCCGCGGCCGTAAATTCGCAGGGAAAATTTACCTTGGCCGCGATCCGGCGCGCTTCCTGAATGAAATTTTCAGCCAGATCAAAACCAACCCCGGATTGAGCGCCCATCTTAATAAGTGACAACAGTTCCCGGCCGTTGTTACAGCAAAACTGAGCCACGGTCTTGCCCGCCAAGCCTATGGACCGTAATTCGGCAATGGCCTCTTCTTCCAAAAATAAAAAATCTTTTTCCAATAGTTTGTCGGCTACATCGTATTTCCAACCTTTTTGATGGATATCAAAAGCCTCTTCCCAGGCTGCTTTATTTTCTTTTACGTAATCCATTCAGTTCTCTCCTTTCAAACATATTCCTCTTGCAGCATGGCATATACCGCATGATCGACGAAATGATCGTACAACCATTCGGGTTGACGCAACACCCCTTCCAGCTTAAAACCCAGGCGTTCAGCCACGGACCGACTGCGCTTGTTGCCGGTCGCGCAGCGGATTTCAATCCGATTCAAAGCTAAATTTTTGAAACCCTCCGCAACAACTCGGCGCGCGGCTTTGGTCATCAAACCCTGCCCCCAAAATTCCTTTCCCAACCAATACCCGATGCTGCCGAGGTGATGTGCTTTATTGATCGCATGATAACCGATCACGCCGGCGATCCGATCTTGCGACATAATACAGGTCTGGAAGCCCAGGTCATCCGCATATTGCTGCATGGTCATAAAAATGAATTTATTCGTATCCTCAACCCCTTTAGTGCTGTCCACCCAAGGCAGCCATTCTCGGAGATAAACCCGGTTTTGATCGACCAAATTAAAAATCTTTTGGTTATGCCTAGGGTGCAGTAACTCCAAGAATAAATCCGGTTCAATTTGAATTTGAAACATACAGGACTCCTCAACTCAAGTAACCCATTCAATATATTATTTGGGCTTTAGATTGATTAAAAGCCGTTTTATCCATATGAACAAAACCAACCAGACCACCATGTCCAATAACGTCTGAATGATAATGGGCAAATGGATTTTATGAAAAACATAAGATCCGGTTGAGGCCACAATCATCGCCAGCAGAGTAGGCATTTTATCATCCTTTAAACGAATTTAGATCAAAAAAACATAATATACTAAATATTATTATCGAAAAATAATGCCTATATTCCCATAATCAGATAAAAAATCAAAACTCTTTATTGATTTTATATTGACAAAAACCCGTAAAAATATATGATGGGAAACTTCCGTGGGCGGGAATAGCTCAGTTGGTAGAGCGCCACGTTGCCAACGTGGTTGTCGCGGGTTCAAGTCCCGTTTCCCGCTCCATTTTTCTTTTTAAGCTATGTTAGGCGGCATAGCCAAGTGGTAAGGCAGCGGTCTGCAAAACCGTTATTCTCCGGTTCAAATCCGGATGCCGCCTCCAGACAATCCAAGGAGCCGATCATTCATGGTCGGCTCTTTTTTTATTAGCTCTGTCGCGGTCTTTAAGTTTAATAGGAAATCAGGGACTTCTTACTCACTGACTCATTCATTGGCGCTTTCAGGATGTCCCCTATGTTTCCCGCTCTTTTTTATTATAATCCCGATTCCGCCGATTACGGCAATGAACGCATAAGTTATATACAGGAGGGTCATCCGAAACCATTGATCCCTGAAGAAAGTGATCGCGGTAACGAATCCAAGAATAAGCGGTAAAAGCAAAAACAAGCAGCCGCCAAGAAAAATAATCCAGGAAACAACCATATTAGGCCGGATTTTTGAGTTGATAAACCAATTCAGAGCAATAAAACAGATCATCAGAACGGTATGAATCACTAAAGTATGGACAGTAAACAAACCAAGTTTTAGACCTATATTTAAGATCCTTAATAAGGCGGCTGCACGCCAAAGGTCCAATATATATGCTATTGCTAACATCAATAAAACAGCGGAAAGCGATACCAAAGATTGGACTGCAGGATTGTTTTTCATAAATACTTTATTTAAAAATCTTTGGATAGTATCTTGGTTTCGATTTCTGAAACTTCTGATAAGACCAATTATGCAGATGACAGTTATAAAGGTTGTGGTATAAGATAAGAGGGTCCCTGGATAATTATATTTAAAAATAAAGAGAATTTGTCTTGTATAAGATGAAAAAAAAGGCGCAGAGAGTAAAATACATCCACTTATCAGAACGATGCTGGAAACAAAGCCATTGGGTCGCATCTTTTGGTTGATTAGCCAATTTAGAGCCATCAGAGATGTAGCAAAGATGAAGAGGATGACGATCATCTGAATGATAAAACTAACAGGTCCCCAGTGATTGACATAATAAAACATTACCGCTTCGCGCCATAGGGCTAGGCCAAAAGTTAAGGCATATGCCAATAGAACGGCAAAAAGTGACATAAATGAATCGACTAAGCGATTGGTTTTCATGGGTTCCTCATCTATAAATTAAAATCAATATAAAACTTTTAGCTCTAATCTTTTTTTGAAAGCTTAATAAATCAGTTTTACAAACTCAAAACAACTTCAATCTAAATAATTTAATAACTTAGTTGCAGTAGAAGCAGTCGTTACCGACTGTTCCCTACACGGATTCCGGCATACAGAACTACTACACCTGGCTCTTATCTCCGGTAATGACGCAAAGCCTCTGCCAGCGTTCGGGATGCAGCTACTCCTTCTATGTAGGGCTCTTTCATCCCCATTTCTATGCCGGTTTATCACGGCGCAATGGGCGTCCACTTCTTTGCCCATCTTTCTTGTGTGACACAAGAGCCAAAATAACCCAGATAGACAATAAAATAATAGGGCCTCCAAGTAATAAATAAAGAGGAAAATATAGAAAGATCAATGAAGAAGTAGATGAAAAATGTATAAGCAGACTATCTATATAAATAATTAAAGTAATTAAAAGCATAAAAATAGAAGCAATACATGATGCCAATGAAAACGTAGGAGACAACGGACGTTCACGTATAATTAGTGAACTAATAATAAATAAAAATAAATAAGGCGAAATAACTTGAAGGTATAAAAAATGAAACTGAAAATTCCATTTCGAAGACAAAAATAAAAAGAATAAACATAAAATCGCAGATAGTGTCAATGCGCTTACATCAAGCAATCGGAAGTTTTTCTTCGATAGTATTTTATTAAAAATTGAATACATTTTTGATCTTGTCAGATTTTCACCATGAATCTACTCAATACGTATTTTATTTTTTCTTTGGATCACATGGTGGCTTTCTTCTACTAGCCCAAAAATTCAAACTCCCTGCTGTATCTACTCCATCCCAATACTTCTTAGCCATTTTATAACATGCTCTCGAACCAAGATGACGTCGATCGCAGACTTTTACGCACATACATTCATAAAATTCATCATCACATTGTTCCTTGCTTTTTCCACATTGATTGGCATAGCAATCATCATGAGCTTCGCAACATTCAGAGTGAATCAGGGACGTTCTTTATTATCTTTACAAGTCAGCTTCATGTTTACTCAGCATTCTGGATACTGCTGCTGTAGTCACTCCTGAATCAGGGACGTTCTTTATTATCTTTACAAGTCAGCTTCATGTTTACTCAGCATTCTGGATACTGCTGCTGTAGTCACTCCCAATTGCCGGCCTAACTCAGCTAAAGACACACCATATTCCTTCACCAAACTCAAGGCGATCTTCGCTCGTATTTGCGGCAATTTACCTCTCCTACTGCCGGAACGCACCTCTTGAATCAGAACCTTTTCGGTCTTACAGATCCGTTCAATCCTTTCTTGAATTTTTTCCCTTATTTTATTGACCGGGATTTGATGCTTTATCTGTTCATCGGCTTCTCTCATAACCCGTTCAACGAAATCAGCGCTACCTAATATCCGTGGATCGTTTTTTCCCTTATCCCTCTCAGGGTCTGCTCTTAAAGTGGAAACATTGCTCCATTTACCTATTGAACGGATTAAATTACCGCCCACCAGCTCCGGCCGGGAACCTTGATTTATTTCATCCGCTATATATTGTCGATAAGCTTTTTTACCGTCATCTTCCCTTTTCCCAAACCATTTCAAGACATACACCCGGTCTTGCCATTCATATTTTATGTTACCCATCAGGCAGCTATGACCGCAATAGGCATATGCGTCAAGTTCAGAAAGCGTTTTTATCATTTTGGCTCTTATGGGATTTAAATGAATATACCGTACCAATTCCTGGAAATAAGCATCTTCCTCACAGACAATGGATTTAAACCGGTTTTGAAAGAGATACCCGTGTCTTTTATGACGGCGGTTGTAGGCCATGGCATAGCGAGTCAAAAAGCGTCGCAGGTATTGGGATAGACCTTTCTTTCCGCTTTTAAGCAGGATATGAGCATGGTTGGTCATCAAAGCCCAGGCATAAATTTTTATGTCATTTTCAAGAGCGGTCCGGCCCATGAATTCGATGAATGTTTTCCTGTCATGACGATCGTCCACAATTTTCTTTTTTTCAATCCCTCGCAGGATAACATGATGGAGTGTACCGGGGGCGTCTAAACGAGCTTGTCGTGGCATGGCTTTATTCCTTTTTAAAATTCATGAAAATCAGTTTAGCATAGCGTTATCGATTTGTAAAGATAATAAAGAACGTCCCTAACTTCGCGGCTAAAATCGTGCCGGAATGACGGGAAAAAGAGTGCACGTAATCCGCCTTCGCAGGGCCTTCCGCCTTCTGAAAAAATCATACGGAGGACAAGACGGCATGACAAGGAACGTGTGAAAGTGTGAATGTAAAAACGTGCAAAAATTTAAAAGATTCCGATCCGCCTTCGCAAGGCCTCTCGCCTACCTAAAGATTTTTCCAGCGAGCAAAACAGCGGACTTGGTGATGTTTTAAAATTCCTTGATCCCTGCTTTGACTTCCGCTTCCAGGTTTTCCACCTCCGCTTCGGAAAGCCGACCCATCTTAATATATTGGTCATTAAGACTTGTCAGGTAAGATCGTTCTTCCCGGCCGGTGGTCATCATGCCCTGCAAAGCATTGCGGTATTCCTCCATGAAATCCATGGGCGGCAAGCCGATTTCTTTGCGGATATTGCCCTCGATGGCCTTGATTTCCGAAGCGCTCAAGCCTCTCTTCTTGGCGATTTGATCCAAATGGGCCCGTTCAATGGCGGTAATATCGCTTTTAGTCAACAAACTGAACCGCAAGAGTTCCGAGAACATCTCCTGGGGTGCCTCGATTTTTAAGGCCAAAGAGAATTCCAGAGCGCTTTGATGGCGGTTTTCCGGTTTTCCTTCCAAGGCCTGCAAAACAGCTTCTTTAACCGAAGGTGGGATGGTTTTGATTTCAATCAGGATACCTTTGGCTTTGGCCAAGGATCCTTCCACATGATATTCCAGGATATCATGCATCTCCCGACACTTTCCACAAGGCAGTTCACCACTGAGCATATAAAACAAAGTGACCCCCAAAGAATACACATCGGACCGAAAATCGATTTCCTGGTTAATGATCTGCTCCGGGGCCATATAATAGGGGGTCCCACCGGAAATCGGGCTCTTTCTCCTCTTGATATCCGGAGGTAAAAAAATCGACAAGCCGAAATCCGTAATCTTGGCCCGGCCTTGCCTGTCGATCAGAATATTAGACGGTTTGATGTCGCCGTGAATGATCCGGTATTTATGAGCGAAACCGATGCCTTCCAATA
>Ga0315284_10010701_pt1 | contig 13072 bp, 10 predicted proteins | sample YL17G09_16_MG_FD_203696 | JGI IMG/M metagenome (GOLD analysis project Ga0315284, IMG submission 203696) | Sediment microbial communities from Yellowstone Lake, YNP, Wyoming, USA - YL17G09_16 | ecosystem: Environmental > Aquatic > Freshwater > Lake > Sediment | place: USA: Wyoming | collected... | reverse complement strand
ACGCCTGCAGCCGGGGCGCGATGCCCAGGCCGGCCAAGAGTGATGCTTGGGAGATGGGGCCGTGCGCGGTCGCCGCGGCGCCCGCCCCGCCGACAGCGTCCGCCAGGCCCCCAAAATCGACGCGCGCCGACAGGTCGGCCGCGCCGGGCGCGGTCAGGGGGTCGACGCCGGCGTGGCGCGCGATGGCGACGAGGGAGTCGGCGTAGGGGGGGGAGGTCCGGCCATAGTCGACGAGGAGGGCGGAGCCGCCGCTCGCCGCGACGCGGACCGCTAAATCAGCGGCGAGCGCGGACCCCGCGGGACAAATCTCGAGCGCGTCCAGGGCCGCGGCGGCCGGCCCCAACTGCGCGAGGCGGCGCGGGAGCAGCGCGCGCGTCGCCGGCGTGTCGCCCGGCGCCAGCACCCAGCGCAGGCGGGTGCCGCACGCGGTGGTGTCGATCAGGCGCTCGCGCCAGGCGGTGGACGTGGGGAGCAGGGGGTGCGGGCTGGCCGGCGCGCGGACGCGCGCGCCACCCCCGCCACCCCCTCCCGCCCTTGCCCGCCCCGCCACCCGCACAAACTGGTGCACCGGCAGCGCGTCCACAAATTCGTGCGCCATGTAGAGCGTGGGCGGGCCGGAGGGGGGGACGGTGTCCAGGGAGGCGTGCCACGCGACGGGCGCGCCGCCGGCGAGGTGCGCGGCACCCGCCTCGGGCTCGCCCGGCGCCGGCCCCGGCGCGCCCGACCCGGGCGCGCCACACCCCAGCGCGGCCCACTGCGCGCGGCGCAGGGCGGGCGAGACTTCGACGAGGTGGATGGAGAGCGACGACGCGAACCCCGGCACGGGCGCCGCCGCGCGGAGCAGGTCGGCCGCCAGCGTCCCCCGCCCCGGCCCCAGCTCCACGTACCGACAGGCCGGGGGCGCCCCGGCGGCGCGCCACTCGAGCACGGCCCAGACGGCGAGGCAGTCGCCGAGCAGTTGGGAGACGTCGGGCGCGGTGACAAAGTCGCCGCCCCCGCCAAACACCGCGCCCCGGGTCGTGTAGTAGCCGGCGTGCGGGTTGGTGAGGGCCTCCTTCATGTACTCGGCCACGGTTAAAGGGCCGCCCCGGAACTGGGGTGGGGGGGGTGGGGGGGTGCGGGGTGGGCTCCGAGTCTCGCTGGCGCGCAGGGCCTCGCCGTTCGTCGCCACGCTGAATCACCTTGATCAAGGCTTGAATATGCTTCATCAGGGGCGTCGGCTCGCCCGCGGGCGGCGAGCCCACGTCGCCGCCGGCGCCGCCGCCTACCTCCCCGTCCATCCTTCCTTCGCCCGCCAGCCCCGATCGATCGATGGAGACAAGGCTCCAATTGTCGCCACCGGGCGCATCGCTGGCGAGCGCGCGGCGGCGGGCGGCGCTCCATCGCCCCTGGCCCGCCGCTCGCCACGCGGTCGCCAGCGCGGCGGCCATGGCGGGCGACAATACTACGCTTCAAATGCGCGACGGGCGGGCATCAGGCTGCCTCCCGGACCGGGAGCGGGGCCGAACTGGCTGCCGCGATGCGGGCGCGCTCACTTCACTCTCCCGCTCGCCTCGAGGGGCGCCCGCTTTCGGCTTGGCGCCCGGCTGGACGCGCCACATCTGACTCCACTGCTGCCCGACTCTTGATCGCCCCCCCTCTCCGCGATGCCCGCGCCGGCGGCCGCGGCGCGCGCCGCGCTGGCCGCCTACCGCGCCCTCGTCAGGACGGGCGTGGCAGGCCATGCCGTGGAAGTGCAGGCCGCGGTGGCGGCGTGCCGCGGCGGCTCGTGGTCGCGCGCGGTCGCGACGCGTGCCGCCTGGCCGGCGACCCGCTCGCCCATCGCCGACGGCCGCCCGCACGCCGCCTGGAGGCGTCTGATGGCGACGACGCCCGGCGACGATGACCGCAGGTCTGACAAGCCGTCCCGGGGCGTGGCGACCGACGCGGCGGCGACCCCCGCCGCGCCGACGGCCGACCTCTGCGACTTTGCCCTGTCCGAGCTCGATTCCACCCGGTCCCGCGTCGAGTCCGCGACGCGCACCACGTACAAGCCGCAGACGACCGCCCAGCGGGCGGGGAGTGCGGTCAAGGCTCTCGTCGGCGGCGCGGCGTCGTTCGCAGCTGCCGCCGTGGCCGCGCCGGCCAAGGTCGTCTCTTTCTACGCCACCACGTCGCGCGCCGACCGCAAAGTGGTCTACGCTGGGTGGTGGACGGCGGCCAAGGCCGAGGCGCGCCACTACTGGGCCGGCCTCAAACTCCTGGGCGCGGAAGTCCGCATCGCCGCCCGCCTCGTGTCCGCCGCCGCCAACGGGCGAGCTCTGACGCGAAGGGAACGGCGCCAACTCACCCGCACCGTGGCCGACGTCTTCCGCCTCGTCCCCGTCGCCGTCTTCCTCGTCGTCCCGTTTATGGAGTTTCTCCTCCCCCTCGCCCTCAAACTCTTCCCCAACATGCTGCCGTCGACATTCGAGACCGCGTTGCAGCGCGAGGAAGCGCTCAAGCGGCGGGTGCAGGCCAAGCTGGAGGTCGCGCGCTTTCTGCAAGACACCGTGGCGGAGATGGCGTCCGGCGTCGCGGCGACCTCGTCCGCCGACGCGCACCGCGCGTCCGCGGGCGACCTCGTGGCCTTCATGCAGCGCGTGCGGGCGGGGGAGCCCGTGTCGGCGGCCGACGTCACCCGGTTCGGCGCGCTCTTCAAAGATGAACTCACCCTCGACAACTTGGACCGCGTCCAGCTCGTCTCCCTGTGCCGCTTTGCCGGCATCCAACCGTTTGGCACGGACGCTTTTCTCGCGGCTCGCTTGCGCGCCCACCTGGCCCGCATCAAGGACGACGACCGCGCGATCGCGGACGAGGGACTGCCCGCGCTCACCGACGACGAGCTGCGGTCCGCGTGCCGGGCGCGCGGCATGCGGGCGCCGTTTGGGGAGGGGTCGCGCGAGTTTAATGAGCGCCAGCTGGCCGACTGGCTCGACTTGAGCCTGACGCGCAACCTGCCGTCGTCGCTCCTGCTGCTGTCCCGCGCGTTTGCCGTGACCGCCCCGCTCGGCGCCCGCCCGTCTCCCGCCACCGAGCCGAGGGCGCCCCGCCCCGCGGAGGACGACGCGGTGGAGCGGTTGCGCGAGACGCTCGGCGTCCTCCCCGACGAGGCGATCGAGGCCGCCACCCTGGACGCGCCCGCGGGCGAGGGCGCGGACCGGGCGGTGGCGCTGGAGCGGCGGCTGGAGACGCTGCGGCGGGAGGAGGAGTTGATTCAGGAGGAGGCCAAGGAGGCCGCGGCGGCGGCGGCCGCGGCCGCGGCGGCGGCGCCGAGCGGCGACTTGCTCGACCCCACCGGCGCCGGCGCGCTCACCCCCCTGGCCGCCGGCGCGGCCGACCCCCGGGGCGCGGTCGCCGCCGCGGCCGCGTCGGCCGCGGTGCGCGAGGCCGCCGCCGGCGCGACGGCCGCCGCGGCGACCGCGCTCGCCGCCGCGGCGCCCGGCGTCGACTTCGTCGGCGCCGAATCCGCCGAAGAAAAAGCCGCCCGCGAAGCCGCCGCCCGGGAGGCCCGCATGCAGGGCGTCCTCTCCGCCCTCGCCGTCCTCGCGTCGACGTCGGGCGTCGCGGCCGAGCGCGGCGAGTTCATGGCGCTCGTCCGCACCGAGGTCGACCGCCTCAACGCCGACCTCGCGTCCCGCGGCGCGTCGTCGCTCGTCTTCTCGGGGGGCGCCGCCCACGTGGAGCGGCCCGGGGGCGGCGCCGCGCGGGAGGTGGGCGCCGAGCGGCTCGCGGGGCGCGTGCCGTCGATCCTCGCACGGATCGAGGCCGAGCTCGACTCGGTCGACGCCCGCATCGGGGACAAGATGCACATCCTGGACGCGGACAACGACGGCGTCGTGAGCCAGGTCAGAGATGGAGGGTTTCGGGGGGGGAGGAGGAGCAAGGAAGAGAGCGTGACTATGGCTGCGCTCCTTTTCACCCTCTCAACATTGCCGTTGTCCTTCCGCTCCAACCCTCCCCCCCTGCCCCCCCCCCCTCTGCTCCTCCAGGAGGAACTGACCAACGCGCTGGGCTTCCTGCGCGACCAACTGGGCCCCGACGAGTTGCGCGCGCTGCTGGAAAAACTCGAGGGCTTGCGCGTGTCGGCCGCCGGCGCGGACGAGCCCGGGCCCGCGGGCGCGGCCGCGATCGACGTGACGAGGCTGATGGCCATGGCGGACGAGGACGCGGCGGCGGGGAAAAAGGCAAAGCGGGAGGGCGAGTGAAGGGCGGAGAGGGGGCGACGGGCGGGCGTGTCGTTGCACGGTCGCGCCGTTGGCGCCCCTCACTCCCCGCTCCCGCCCCCCGCCGACACCGGCGCCCGGTCGCACCAGTAGTCGACGGACGCCCGATATTTGGCGGGGTCGAGCTGCACGCCCGACCCGCCCTCGCCGCGGCCGAGCGCGTTGCGCATCACCGTGATCGGCTGCATCGGCGTCTCGCCGGCCTCGTCCTGCGCCTTGACCGAGATGATGCCCCAGGGCGCGTTTGGGAGGGGGCCGACCGCTTCCTTGTCGGCGGCGGGCAGCGCGTCCCTCTCTTTTAAAAGTTGCGCCCTCGAGTACAGGATCACGTCGAGCCACGCCGCGGGCGCCCGCTCGCCGAGCGCGTCCGCATCAAACCACCTCGTCAGCACGGCGAGTTCCTCGGGGCGGCGCGCCGAGTAGCCGCAGCGGACGAGGGCGGCGTTGGCGGCCGTGATGCGCTCCGCGCCGGGCGGTGCGGGCGTCCAGTTGGGCAGGAAGACGTGTTTGCAGAATGGGGCATAGCCGTCGGTGAGAGGGGCCGTGCCGGTGGCGTGGGCGGCCTCGACGCGCTAGAGGTGAGGGGGAAGGGTGGGCGCGCCGCGAACGCGGCCAGGCGCCACCGACAGCCAGACCCCCAACAACACCTGCACAAAATCTTCCATGGGCACGGCCGCGGGGTCGAACGAGGTGCCGGCCGCGCCAGGGGCCCACTGCCGCGCGGCAAACGCGTCGAGAAAAAAGACGGCGCCCGCGGGCAGGGCCGACCGGGACGATGCCATGGCACGTGTGGGCGGCGCGACGCGGGGGGCGGCGCGGGCGGCGGCCCGGGCGAGCATAGTGGCGATGCGTCGGCCGCCGTGCCGCCACATCCGGGCGCGCCTCGCGGCCCGATGCCGCCCTGGTCGCCCAACGTCAAAGCGGCTGCCCGCACTGGGAAAGCGGCCATGGCGCGCGAGGCGACCGACGGCGCTGCCGCCGCGTGGGCGCCGCCGCCCGGCGGGGCGTCCTACTCCGCCGCGGGTGCGCCCGCCGACACGCCCGGCTGGAGACTCAACGCGCTAGGGTGCGCAAAGGGGGAGGGGAATGTCTGCGCGCGCCGCGCCGACGTAACACGCGCGTGGCGCCGACACCCTTTCCTCCCTCCCTCCCCAGCGAATTCGCCGACGCCGGCGTGGAGGCCACCTTTTGGCACTGGCAATCCCGGCGCATGCACGCCCTGGACGCGGCCGCGGCGGGCGTTGTGGCCGTGGTCATCCTCGTCGGCGCTTTGCAGTTTTGCAAGCGCGGCTACCCGCCCGGCGCCCCGCTGGCGACCGCTGCGGGGCTGCTCGTGCTCGCGGTGGCCGCCGCGCGGCGCGGGGAGGCGTATCTGAAGCATCGGACCGCCCTGCTTGCCGCCGCGCGCGTCGCTGTCGCCGCCTGCACCTGCGTCGCGGCCTGGTTGCGCCCGCGCGGCACCGTCCCCATGCACTGGGGCGAGTATGAGTCCAGCATGATCCCGATGTGGGTGCGGCTCGCCAAAATGCCTCGCGTCTACGCCCTCGCCGTCCCCGCCTTGGGGTTCGTCCTCCCGCCCCGCGCCAACGCTGTAACCTCTGCCGCCTGCCTCGCCGTCGTGCTCACCGCCCTGGAGTCGACTGTGCTCGTCCGGGAGGCCTACTTTGGGCGGCAGGCCAACGTGGCGATTGCGGGCGCGCTTTCTCGTGCGGCGTGGCGCGCGCTGAGGCCGGCCGCCACGGCGCCGGCGTCGGTCGCGCCGCACCGGGCGACCGCGCTGGTCATGGTGCACATCCAAACGGTGGCGTTGCTGGCCGCGGCGCAGGCCGGCGCGGCGTGGACGCGCGTCGAGCGCGCGCGGTTTCGCGCCGCGCACGGCCTGCCGAGGCACAGCGGCGCGCTCGCCCGCACCGCGTTCGTCGATCACGCCCTGCTCGCGCTGGCGCTGCACGCGGGGGTGTGGCTGGGGTTGTGGTGGGTGCTGGAAGAGGTCGACGCGTGGTTGGCGCGCGGCGAGTGATGATAGGGCCGCCGGCGCCCGCCGCGGCGCCCGGCGTGACGCCTCCCCGATAATTTGTCGTGTCGGGCGGGGATGCGGCACGCCGGGCACCGCGCGGCGCGCAGCACTTGCAACAGTGGGCCAGCGTAGCTTGTCGGTCGGGCCCACATCGCCTGCCGCCGGGCGGCCGCCCGCGCGGCCGCCCCCGTTTCCGCGCGCGCCGCGCCGCCCGCGCACGCGACATCGATCGCAGCAGACGCGCCCCCGCGATGGAGACCGACGGCGGCGGCCCGTCGCGGCGGCCAACCGCGGCACCGCCGCCCGCCCCCGCCGCCCTCCCCGCCCCCTCCCGCGACTGCCTCGCCGGCCTCCCCTGGACCAAGACCTGGACCGGCGCCTTTGCCCACCCCGACGTGGAGGCCGCGTTCTGGGCGGCCTCCAACCCGGCGCTCGCGCGCACCGACGGCCTTGTCTTTGCCCTCTTTGCCGTCGCCGCCGCCGTGAGCGCCGTCCTCTACCCCCCCCACGTCATCCTCTTGATCACGAGCGCGGCGTCGACGGCGTTGAGCGCGCTCTGCCTCGCGTCGCCGCGGCGCGCGGCCGGCCTGCGCACGCGCGCCGCGCCGGCCGCGCGCGCCGCGTTTCAGGCCGTCCTCGCGTTCAACACCGAGTACCGCGCGGCAGTCGGCGTGCACATGCTGCCGCCGCCCGGGCGGCGCGCGCACGCACCGTCGGCGGCGTTGTACATGGCCAAATCGCCGCGCGCGCACGCGCTCGCTGTGACGGGCGTCGGGTTCATCCTCCCGCCCACCCCCTACGTCCTGGGCACCCTGGCCTCGCTCATCGTGTGCGCGTCCTCGTTTGGGAACGCTGCCCGGGAAAAGGAGAGGTACGTCGGGCGCGCGGCGGGCGAGCGGCTCGCTGCCGGCGCGGCGGCTGCGACGCGCGCCCTGGGCCTTGCCGGCCCCGCCATCCCCGCCGAGCTCGCGACCGAGGCCACCATGGTCGTAAATGGCTCGTCGTGGGCGTGCTCGCGCCGGGCGTCGCGCACGCGGCGATCGTGAGTGGGATGCGGCGGCGGTTTCGAGACGCGGTCCGCGGGCGGCCTGCGTCCACGCAAGCCGCCGTCCTGCGCGTGCTGGCCCCGGTGGATGCCGCCATCGTGGGACTGGGCGTCGTCGCGGCGGGCGCGGTGGCGGTGTGGTGGGCGGTGGAAGCCGCGGCGGCGGCCGCGGCGTGAGAGCGAGAGGGTTGCGACTGAACCCAGGGCGAAGCGGGTGGGGGCGCCACGTCGGTGGGCAAACGTTCGTGTGATCGCGCGTCTTGGCGGGGGTCGGCGGCGGCCGGGCGGGCCGCTGTTCGTCTCGGGCGCTAGCCGTCGGAGCCGTCACAACTCGCACCCGCCCCGCGCTCCGTCGACCCCCGCCGCACCCCCTTTTTCTGCACCATGCGGATCATCGTTCTCATTGCCGCCCTCCTGGCGTGCGCGGGCGCGGCGTCGGCCAAAGGTGGGGGTGGCGCGCGCTCGGCGCACGCCGCCATGCGCTCGCCGCGCGCCCCTCCCGCCCACCTCCCGCCCCCTCCCCCCCGCAGAATACGTCATCGACTGGAAGCTGCCGTCCCTGGCCACCCCCGCCCGCGACTCCTGGCCCCCGCTCGACGTCGCCGTCGGCGACACGGTCGTCTTCCAGTGGAAGGGCGGCCTCGCCTACGCGCTCTACCGCATCGCCAAACGTGAGTGAGGGCGGGAGGGCGGGCGTGGGGTGGCGGCGGTGGAGGCGTCCGCGAGGTGGGGCCCACCTCCAGCCTCCTCGCCGTCCACCCGCAGCCGTCTGCCTCGAGAACGAGAAAGCGTTCGAGGCCGTCAAAGACCTCGTCGTCAAAGAGTACAACCACGCGAAGCCGGAGGGCAAGCTGACGTGGAAGGCGGACAAGGTGGGCGCGTACCATTTCACCGACCCCGACAAGTGCGGCCAAGGCCTGTCGCTCACGGTCAACGTGGTGGACGCGGCGGCGCCCAAGGGGGCGCGCAAGCTGATGGTGGCGGCGTGAGGGTGGGGTGGGGCACGCGGCGGGCGGGCGCGGGCCGCAGCTGCAAGCACGCGCGCGGCGTCTCTCGGCCAGCCGCGTGCACATCGCGTCACACACACACGCACACACGCCCCGCAATCACCGCGCCCACCCGCCCGTCACGCCGCCAGCCCGCGCGCCGCCGCGTCGGCCAGCTCGGTGGCGTCCGCTTCGCCGCGTTCGAGCCTCGCCCACACCCGGCGCATGCCGGGCACGTGGGCGGTGCCCACGATGGCGACGATGGCGCGCGGCGCGGCGGGCGGCTCGTACTCTCCTTCCCCCGCGTGCCGCGGTGTCGCCCTGCGCACGCCGCCGCCCGCGGGCGCGGCGAAGCGCCACACGGCACGGCCAGCCGGGTCGACGTCGCGCGCGTACGCGGGAGCGAGGCCGGACCCGCCCGCGGCGGCAAACGCGGTCGCCGCCATGAACGCGTCGCGGTCGTCGATCAGGGGCCCCGCCGCGCCGGGCCAGCCGAGCAGGGCGTCCTCGCCCCAGTAGCGGGCGGCGGTGGCGGTGGCAAGGGGTTCAGAGGGGGAGACAAGGGCCTCGAGCTCTTCGGGCGCTTTGGCCGCAAAGCGCGAGACCTCAACGTAGGGGCCGACAAAGGGCCAGACGGTGGCCGCGATGGCCAGGGCGGCCGCGGCGCGCACGGCGGGCGCGGCCGCCTCGGGCACGGCGCCCGAGTCGAGGGCAGCCGTCGCGGCGACCGCGACGCCGACCGCCGCAGCCACCGCTAGCGGCACCGCGGCCGCCACGCGGGCCGCCATCCGGCGCGCGACCGCGTTGGCGGGCGAGTCGGCGACGACGACGGCGGCGGAACCGGCGGCGTGCGCGGCCGCCAGCGCCGCGCGCCACGCCGCGCCGTCGGCGACGCCCAGTTTGTCTCCCGCGGCCGACTGGTAGCGGGCGTACGATTTGGTGAGGGTGCGGGCGAGGAGGTTGAGGACGTCGTTGAGGCGGGAGGGCGGGTCGTCGTCGTCGTCGTCGACGGCAGAGGGGGTGTCGGTGTCGCCTTTCCCGGCCTCCTCCTCGGTCGCCTCCTCCTCATCTCCCTCGGCCTTGGCGGCCGGCAGCGGCGGCGGTGGCGGCCACCGCCTGGCAAATGCGCGCGCGGCGGCCGCGCCCCCCCCCCCTCCCACGGGGCTCACATCGTCCACGCTCTCGTTCTCCACTTCGAGCACGTTGGCCATGTTGTCCACGCGCATCGTCTTGGTGATGGGTAGCGGCCCGCGGTAGGGCACAAACGGCTCGATGCCCGGGCCGACGCCGCCAACTGCCGACGCCTCGAGGCCGGTCAGGGGGCCGGGGCGGGCGGGGTCGCCAAGGGTGAAGACGACTTCCAGGCGGCCGGTCTCCAGGCCGGTGTACGAGACGGCGGCGTCCGGGACGCCGGCCACCAGCGCGGCCAACCCCGCCGCGGCGCCCGCGAGCGCGCCCGCGGTCGCGCCGGGGCGCCCACTGGCGGCGGCCGCGTCGGCGGCGGCCACAAGGGCCGCGACTGCGGCATCTGCGGCCGCGGTGTCGACGCTGCCGCCCGCGGCGGCCAACCCCGTGTCGGCGCGCCACCCGCCGCGCGTCACCGGGGGCAGCTCCCGCGGCGTCGCGCTGAACGTGACCGCGCCGAGAGGCATGGCGGGAACAAGGGCGCCGTCCCTCCCGGGCACGTAGGCCGGCGCGGCGGTGGGGGACGGAATCGTGGTCGCCGGCCGCACCGCGCGGAAGAGGCCCGTCGCCTGCAGCCGCACGCAGTCGGCCTCGATGTCAGCCGTCGACACCGGGGCACCCGGCGCGGTGCGCGCGCACGCGAGCAGGGCGTCGGGCGCGGGCCAGCCCGGGTCGGTCGGCACGCCGGCCAGCCGCGTCGCCGCGGCGTGCCAGAGCGTGGGGCCGCGCCCGGCGCCCGCCTTGGGCGGCAGCAGCAGGCCCAGGCGGTCTTTGCAGAGTTCGACGAGGACGACGTCGGGCGCGACCAGGGAGACGAGTTGCTCGATCTGGGCGGGGAGAGGGTGGGGAGGCGGCGAGGGGGGTCGGGTCGGGTCGCGCGTCGGCCGCCGCGGCCGCCCCACCTCCTCGCCCTCCCCTCCCACACCTGCGCCACCGACACGGCCGACACGTGGGACATGCCCAGCACGTAGACGGGCGTGCCGCCGCGGCGCAGCAGGGCGACCGAGCGCGCAAGCGCGGGCGGCAGCGCATCCAGGGAGGGCGGGGGGGGGCGACCGGCCGCCGCGGGCGGCGACCGGGCTGCGGCTTCAGACGCGACTGTCAGAGCGGCGAGTCGAAGAGGCGGGCGCCCGGCGGACGCCGGCGGCGCGCAGCGGGCGCGCAAGGGGGCAGCCCGCAGCCGCCGCGCTGCTCGAGCACACGGCACTCGCATCCTGGGCGCGACTCGGCCGCGCATTGGGGGGCGCGCGCCGGCCCGAGAGTGTGGGCGGCGCCGGCCGTCGGCTCGCCCCACTCTCTGCGCCTCCAGGCGCGGCGCGAGCGGGCGGGTACGCCCGCGATCGACGATGCCGTCTCCTCGGCGCGCCAGCGCCATGGCGGATGAGGCGCCGGCGGCGGCGCCCGAGTCGCTGGCGCACGCCGCGCTCGCGGGGGAGGCGCTCGACCGCCTCAAGCAGGATGGTGTGTCGAGTGGTGGGGACCAGGCAATGGAATCGCGGCATCCAGGAGCGGGGAGCGGCCGAGGGCGGCCGCAGCCAACCCGCCCCCCCGCCTTCCAGGCACGTTTGACGCGCTGCGCCGCCGCCTGGACGCCGCCCTTGCGTCCCACCCCGCCGTCACCGGGCGCGCCGACGCTCTGCTGGCCGACCGCGGCCGCGACCGCGGGAGCGCCCTGCCGCGCAAGGCTGTCGTGGCCGACGCGCTTGCGGCGGGGGGGACGGCCGTCCTGGATGCCGCCTTGCAAGCGGCGTGGGGGTTGCTCGCGCCGGGGGGGGAGTTGGGGGACGGCGTGGCCGACGCCGCGCGGCGCGGCGCGGCGGCGGCGTGGGACGCGCGCGACGTAGAGAGCGGTGCCGACCGCGGCGGCTGACTCGTTCCCGGCCCCGGTCTGTTTTTGTGGGGGGCGGCGATTGCAAGGCGCGGCCCCGTGCGGCGTGCGGCGCGTCGGGCGGTGCGGCGGGCGGTGCGGCGGGCGGTGCGGCGGGCGGTGCGGCGGGCGGTGCGGCGGGCGGTGCGGCGGGCGGTGCGGCGGGCCGCCCGTTTCCCCCTCCCCCCCTCCTCCCCCCCCCTCTTCCCTCACAGCTCCAGCGTGCCGCGCGTCGGGTAGGACGACCCCTGCGCCTGCACAAAGCGCACCGACTCGATCAGGATGGCGAGGTCGACGCGCATGAAGGGGTTGGTGCTACAGGGGAGAGGACGAGGGGGGGTGGGAGAGGGTCGGGGTTGCTCCCTCTCCTCCTCCCCCCTCTCCCCCCCCCCTCCCTCTCCCCCCTCTCCTACCTCACGCACGTGCCGTACAGGCCGCCGTCCGGGTCGATGAGGAAGACGGCCGGCTCGGGGACGACGCGCTCGTCGCGCGGCGTCGTCGGCGACGACGCGTAGAGGCCCCACGCCGCCATCGCCGCGGGCGGCAGGCCGTAGGCGACTTTGAACGCGTCGCGGCGGCCCACTGTCTCCGCCAGGCGCGCCACAAAATCGTCGGCGCGCTCGCGGCCGTCGGCGGAGACAGCGACGACCTCGCAGCCTGCGTCGGCGAAATCGGGCGCGAGCGACGCGAGCGCGGCGAGGTACGCGCGCGAGATCGGGCACGAGCGGCCGCGGTACACGACGATCAGCTGCCAAGCGCCTGGGGGGGGAGGGGGAGGTGGAGGTGGGCAAAGTAAAAAAAAACACCGACGCCACGCCCGGTCCACCCCTCCTATCACACCCGTCGCGGCGCCGAGCTCGATGTGGCCTCCCTAAACATGGGAACCCGGGCACGCTCGTGGTCGGGCGCGCGAGGGGAGGAGGAGGAGGAAGGGGGCAGGATAGAGGGGATCGAAGGACGAAGGGCGTCGACCAGACGCGCCGACGCGGCGCGCGCGGCCGACGCGCGACCCGACCCGACCCCGCCCGCCCTTCCCCCACCTCTACCCGCACCTGTACAGTCGGAAGCACGACGTGCGGAAGAGGCGCGCCGGGCACGAGGCGGCCCGAGGCGGCGCCGCCGACGCCGGCCGACGACAGCGCCTTCGCGGCGCGCGCGGTCAGGCCGCCGCCCGCGGAGCCGGCCTTGACGCCGCTGTGACGGCCGCGGGTGAAGGGGAGAAGGGAGGAGACCATCGGGTTGGGTGGGTGGGTCGGCGGGAGTGAGAGCGGCGTCGCGGGCGGAGGCCGGCGCACTCTCTCGCCGCCGCCGCCGCTGCACCGCGGCGCGAGCGCGCGCCCACGCAAGCCCGCCCGCGCGCACCGTCGCCCTCCCCTCCCCCATCTGCGCCGATGGCCGCGCTCGCTGCCGCCGCCTCGGCCCTGCGCGCCGCCGCCTCCGACCTGGTCGCCTCCGCGTCGACCACACTGCCAACCGCCGCCCTGGACGGCGGCGCCCTGCTCGTCGCCCTGAAAGCCACGACGACGTCCGACGTCGACGCGCTGCTCGCCGCGCGGGCGAGGGCGGACGCCGCCCGGGCGGCCGCGGATGCCGAGGCTGCAGTCCTGGACGCGCTCGCGTACGAGGCGCGCCACTGCGACCGCGAGATCGAGGCGTGCGCCGCCTTTCATTCCGCTTATGGAGATGAAGCCGTCGACCTGGCGCCCGTGGAAGAATTCTGGGCTGAAG
>Ga0315284_10010697_pt1 | contig 13075 bp, 11 predicted proteins | sample YL17G09_16_MG_FD_203696 | JGI IMG/M metagenome (GOLD analysis project Ga0315284, IMG submission 203696) | Sediment microbial communities from Yellowstone Lake, YNP, Wyoming, USA - YL17G09_16 | ecosystem: Environmental > Aquatic > Freshwater > Lake > Sediment | place: USA: Wyoming | collected... | reverse complement strand
CTCGGCCTCGGCGAGCTGGATCACGGGCAACTGATTGTCCAGCAAGCGCTCCACCACGCCGGGCGGCAAATCCACGCAGATCAGGGCGTCTAGCGCCTGCGCCAGGAATTCTTCAGCCATAGCCGGGGAATCCAGTGTCGTCGTGGCCTGGAGGGAGCCAACCATCTCCAGCGGGACCAGTTCTGCGCCACATTGCTGGACTCTCCGGTAAACGGCTTCCCGCACTTGTACCCAGTACGGGTCATTGGGGATGGTAGCCACACCAAGCCGAGGGAGCAGCTGTCCCCGGGACACCCTTACAGGGTGTGCCGCTTGGCGGACTTTCAGGTCGGTTTTTTGTTTCGCTTCTGGCATAGATGCCTCTACAAAAACAAAGTGGGCGGCTCGCACACTAGAACCCAGAACCGGTCTGCGACATCGATTTGCACGCCGATACGGAATGTGCGCGATTCAAAAGCTCACCACGACGCCTTCAATCTCTACTGCCGCTCGTGAGGCCAAGTACCAAAGATGGTCATCGTTTAAAAAGTCTTGGTTCAGCACCGTACTTGCCGAAGGAACTCGCGCCGGATTTGCTCTAACGCCGCCAGGCGTGCGGGATAAGGTTGGGTTTGTCCGTTCGCGGAGATTGACTTGGCGTAAACCTTCTTGATGCTAGAGATCGTTTCCATGTCGAGCTTTTCGGACGCGGGTAAAGCTTTTGGATAAAACGCAAAATCGGCCAGGTGACGGATAACTATGCAAGGCTCTGAGGAGAGAGACGGCAACCTTGGCTTTGCCTTCCACGGGACTGTGCAACGGAGACAAGTATACACTTGACCCGTGTGAAACGCAATTCATTCGGGCGTGACCAAATCCGGTTGAGACGTAGGGGCAACCCTTGTGGTTGCCCGTTCAGGGGCATCCGGCTTTGGCCGGACAAGACCTGCCCCTACGTGAACAACCAACCGATTTTGGTCACACCCAATTCATTCAACGTGCCCGCCCGCTTGGGGCTGGCGATGGCGACGATGCAAGACAGCCGCGTCATCCTCGACTCGAACGGCGCGGAGGAATTGACCCCGCCGGGTCAAGCGATCCTGGTCAGGGGCATGGAAACCCTGACCGTCATGACGCCCTACCTGCCCGACGACGAGCGGGCGCTGCGGCTGGCTGCACTGCGAATGGGCGAAATGGAATTGACCGACCTTGAGCGGCGGGTGTTGGAAGCAGCAAAGAGCATGATAGAGGAGGGAAAAAAGCTTACCTTACGGGGAATATATGACCAAGTGGGGGGCAAATATTCTACAGTTAACGCGGCATATCGGCGTCTGCGGGACCTGGGACAGTTGGGTTCTGGAACCCAAGAAAATGGTTCTGGAACCGTAACTACTCAGCCGCTCCCGCCGGATTGACAAATCCGGCGGTTCGGCAAGCAAAATTGAGCAGACCTCATTGCATTTGGCTTGGATTTGGCAATCCAAGCCGAGCGGGCTGAGTAGTTACCTGGAACCCAAGAATAGGGTTCTAGAACCCAGGGTTCCAGAACCCAAAAACATATCTTATGGCGTAGGTGAGTCCTGGTTAGGTGTTGGAGGAGCGCGGGTTTGAAGTCTATCTGGTCAACGCGCGCCACCTCAAGAACGTTACGGGCAAAAAGACCGACATTCTGGATTGCCAGTGGATACAGCAGTTGCACACGTATGGGCTGCTGCGCGCCTCCTTCCGTCCGCCCGAAGACATTTGCGCAGTGCGCGCGTTGGTACGACATCGCCACAGCATGATCGAGTCGAGCACACGAGAGATCCAACACATGCAAAAGGCCTTGCAGCAGATGAACGTCAAGCTGACGAATGTGATCAGCGACGTCACGTGCGAGACGGGGATGAAGATCATCCGCGACATCGTGATGGGCGAGCGCGACCCGCACCAACTGGCCCGCCATCGCAACACCCACTGTGCCAAGAGCGAAGACGAGATCGCCGAGGCGTTGCGCGGCCACTACAAGCCGGAGCACGTGTTTGTGCTGCGGCAAGCCTTGGAGACGTATGACTTTTTCCGGCAGCAAATCCGGGCGTGCGATGTCGAACTGGAAAAGCGATATGCCGCCTTCGAGGCCCAAGTGGACCTGACCGAAAAGCCGTTGTCTCCGCCCAAGCGTGCGCCCCGCAAGTCGGGCCGCCATACGCCCGAGTTCAACTTGCGGGAGTACCTCTACCAAATGACGGGCGTTGACCTGACCCGGGTAGATGGCCTGGAGGCCACATTTCTTCCAACGCTCACGGTGAGCCTCATCAAACCAGTCTCCATGCACATACAAGCGCGCATCCAAAAAGACATAGCCGCTCGGACTGACGTACACCGCGAACACGCCTTCTTGGCAATTGGCCAGCTTGCCCAAAGCCCCACAGTACTGATGGGCCACACCGACCGAGTCCAGACCTTGCTTGGGAAAGCCGCTTCCATCCAAGATCACCACACCGTGCGGATCACCCAGCCACTCCGCCACCAACTCTTGATATCGCTGGATCAGTGCTTGAGTCTCCCACGCCCCCTGACTGATAAAGTGCTCTACAGCGCGCACCGCATTCGGCTCCGGGCCGAGCAGCGCCAGCACCATCGGCTCAATCGTCTTGCGGTCCAAGTCCGACAGTTGCCCACACAAATAGACCAGCGACCAGTAGCGTTGCTCACGACGTTGAAACACACTGTGGAACAAACGATGGTAGGCCTTCAGTTCATCGCTGATCGCTTCAATATCACCAGGTGTCAGTTCCAGCGATGGCTTGCGACCACTCGCAGGTCGCTTGTTCGAACGACGAGACGAACTCAGTTTCTTACTCATGGCGACCTCCTGCATTTGGCGTCGCCTATGAGTATATCACCTTAAAATCTCGAAGTAATACGAAGTCTCGAAGTAATACTAAATCTCAATGGAAATGACCTTAAAAATATACCCCCCTGTTATAGGGACACTACCTTTTTTTGCGCCACTATCCCAAAGCGACATCCAACAGCATCATAACCGCAAAGCCGATCATCGCGCCCAGTGTGGCAATGTCCGTGCTTTCGCCCCGCTGAGATTCGGGGATGAGTTCTTCGATCACCACATAGATCATTGCGCCGGCGGCAAAGCTCAGCGCGTACGGCAGAATGGGCCGCATCAACAAAACGGCTGCGGCTCCGAGCACCCCGGCAATTGGCTCCACTATGCCCGATAGCTGGCCGTACCAGAAACTCTTGAAGCGCGACAGCCCCTCTCCGCGCAGCGGCATGGAGACGGCCAACCCTTCGGGAAAGTTTTGAATCCCAATGCCGATAGCCAAAGCGATTGCGGCGGGCAACGTGGCATAAGAAAGGCCCGCGGCGACCGCTCCAAAAGCCACGCCCACCGCCAACCCCTCGGGAAAGTTGTGCAGCGTGATCGCCAGCACCAACAAGATGCTGCTTTGCCACGTCGTCTTGATGCCCTCGCGTTCTTCGATGGGCAGCCCCAGGTGAAGGTGAGGCAAGATCTTGTCAATGCCCCACAGGAACGCGCCGCCTGCGATAAAGCCCACCACCGCCGGAAGCCAGGCGGGCGTTGCCGAGCCTTCCATCATCTCAATCGCGGGAGCCAGCAGTGACCAGAAACTCGCCGCAATCATGACGCCCGCTGCAAAGCCGAGCATCGCTACCAACAGTTTTCGATTCACGGTCTTGGTGATAAATACGCTGGCGGCTCCCAAAGCGGTCAAGCCCCACGTGAAAAGGGTTGCCAAAAGCGCCTGCAATACCGGATTGAGATTTGCAAGACTATCTATCATTTCCGATACCTCCACTTGCCGAATGGACCTCCCGGGTATTATATCATGGCTTTTCCAGGCCGCGCGCTTCCCGCAACGTAGAATCACGCAGGGCTTTTTCCCTTGTCCGCCACTCCAGCTTCCCCGAACGTCGCCATCTCGTCCAGGATTTTGCACGCGGCCTGGCACAGCGAGATCCCCAGCGCCGCGCCGGTGCCTTCGCCCAGGCGCAGGTTCAAATCGAGCAGCGGCTTTAGCCGCATGTGCTCCAGCATCACCCGATGCCCGATCTCGACGGAGCGATGCGCGGCGATCACGTAGGGCTGCGTCATCGGGGCGAGGTGATACGCAATCATCGCCGCCGCCCCGGAGATAAAGCCATCAATGATCACGGGCGCGCGCCGCGCCGCTGCGCCAATGATGACGCCCGCCAGCCCGCCGATCTCGAATCCGCCGACCTTGCTCAACACGTCCAGCGCATCTGAAGGGTCAGGCCGATTGACTTTTAGCGTGCGCTCGATGACGGCGACTTTGCGCGCCAGGCCGGCGTCGTCCACGCCGGTGCCGCGACCGGTCAGCTCGGCCACCGGGCGGCGCGTGAATGCGGCCACAATCGCGCTGGAGGGCGTGGTGTTGCCGATGCCCATGTCGCCCGTGGCGAGCATGTCCGCGCCCCGCCCGATCTCGCGCGTGGCGACCTCGATGCCAGCTTCCACGGCGCGCTGCGCTTCGTCGCGCGTCATCGCCGGGCCTTGCGAAAAATCGCGTGTGCCAAACGCAATCTTGATGATCACCAGGTCGGAATCCGGCGGCAAGTCAGAAGCCACACCCATGTCCACGACGACGACGCGCGCGCCGACGTGCCGCGCCAGCACATTGATCGCCGCGCCGCCGCGCAAAAAATTCAGCACCATCTGCGGCGTGACCTCGCGCGGATACGCGCTCACGCCTTGCTGTGCCACGCCGTGATCGGCGGCCATCGTAATCACCACCGGCTGCTTGAAGCGCGGACGCGGCTGACCGGTGATGCCGGCCAGTTGAATCGAGATTTCTTCCAACCGGCCCAGGCTGCCCGCCGGCTTGGTGAGTTGATACTGCCGCTCGCGCGCGGCTTGCATCGCGCGCTCGTCGAGTGATTGAATCTTTTGAATAGTTTCAGCAAGGAGGCTCATTTGGTTTCCTTTCAAGTCAAACGTCAAACGTGAAGCGTCATGGTCTCTTGACGTTGCACGCATCACGTATCACTTGATTTTCATCGGAATCCCCGCCACCATCAACACCACCTCATCCGCTTGAGCGGCCAGGCGTTGATTGGCGCGGCCCAGCGCGTCGCGATAGGCGCGGCCCACCGGGTAAGGGGGCACGAGGCCCAGCCCTACTTCGTTCGAGATAACAATCCAGCTCGCCGTTCCGCTTTGATACGCGGCGAGCAACTCTTTGACTTGGGCCAACGCGGCCGCTTCGGCTTCTGCGGCGCTGGCCGATTCAGGCGCTTGAGCCAAGACGGCGTTGCTGACGAGCAGCGTCAGGCAATCCACCAGCACGACGGCGCTGGGTTCTGCGCACGCGATGGCTTGGCCGGCGTGACGCGGCGCTTCGAGCGTGCGCCACCCGGCGGGCCGCTCGCGGCGGTGCGATTCGATCCGCGCCGCCATTTCGTCGTCGAGCGCCTGCGCCGTGGCGACGAACAACACGTCATCGTCGCCGCGCTCCCGCGCGAGCTGTTGCGCGTGCGCGCTTTTGCCGCTGCGCGCGCCGCCCAGAATCAGGGTCAGTGTTTTATTCATCAGTCTTTACCCCACAGTGCCTGCGAGTTCCTATCGTATGCTCTCAGGGGAACTCAGGAACTCGATTGGCCCTGTATCGTTCCACCGCCGCTATTAAAGCTGACTGGGACGAAAAGAAATCGTCCACGCCAAACACTTCCAGTGTCACCACGCCGCGCATGTTGTCCAGCAGGTGCGCCACGACCGGATCGAGCGTGTTAGGCGGAATCAGCGCCAACGATTGGTGATCGCGCTCGCCGACGCCGTGAAGGTGGACGACGCGCGTGCGCGCTTGCCATTCTCGCAAATGCGGAAGCGGGTCGCGCCCCCGAAGCCAGAAATGCCCCACGTCCACGCAGCGGCTCACCGGAATAGATTCCAGCGCTAGAGTCAACGCCGCCGGGTCATAGTTCTCTAGATTTTCAACGCACACGCGACGCGCGTCACCGGCCCAGCCCACAACATGTTCCAGCGACCGTGCGGCTTGCGACTGCCAGCGCGCCAGCGCATTGGCGTCCACGCAATGCTCGATCGTCTTGCCGTCGAGGTGAACCACGTAAGCGAATGGGTCGAGCATCCGCGTCCGCTCGATCACGAGCCGCGCTTTTTCCAGCGAGGGATGCCGCAGCGAGTCGTCCTCGGCCAGACGCAAATCAAGCGGCAGGTGAACCGTGTACGTCAGGTCGTGCGCCTGGGCTAGCCCTCGCAATTCAGCCATCACCGCTTCACCGGGCAGATTGCTGCCGTACTCGTCGGATTCGAATAGCACCAGCTCGACATCGTCCACCAGCGGCGCAAGCTGCACCACGTTGGGCAGAATGTCGTCGGGCCAAATGTAGGATGTGGTACCCAAGCGGAATGGCAAGTTGCTCATGTCCGTCTCGTATTCCGTATTGCGTGATGCGCGCTCAGGAACGCAAGCAAGCCAGGACGAGCGCGACGCACTCGACCAGCTCGCACGCCGCGCCATAGACATCGCCGGTGACGCCGCCCAGACGCGATGTGGCCCAGCGGCCAAATGCTAGAGCCGCGATGGCGGCGGCGGCAAACATCAGCAGACCGCTCCACCCGGCCGCCCCACATACCAAGACTGTCGTCAATGCAGCCCACGTCAATTCGCGGCGAGCCAGTCCCGCGCGAAAGTGTGCGGCCATGCCATCCGGTCGAGCGAGTGGGAACAGGGCAGCAACGTTGACGATGGCCCAACGGCCCAACGTCGGCGCGAGGATGAGCGCCACGCTTCCGCGCGGCAGTGACGCGACCGCCGCAAGCTTGACCAACAGCAGCAACATTAATCCAACGACGCCAAAGCTGCCCAGACGTGGATCCTTCAAAATCTCTAGCCGTCGCTCTGACGTGGCGGTTGCGGGCAGCGCGTCACAGCAATCGGCCCAACCGTCCAGGTGCAGTCCGCCCGTCAATACGGCCCACGCCGCAACTATCAGCGCGGCGGAAACGAGCGGCGGCAGGACGGCGGAAAGCAAGCCGTGAGCCAACGTTAGCGCGACGCCGAGGACGAGGCCGACTAGGGGATACGCTGCCATCGCGCGCGCGGGTGGACGTCGAGCGTCCAGCCAGTGAAACGGCACAGGCAAAATGGTCAGTAGCGAAAACGCGCAAAGAATGTCGAGTATCAAGTTTCAAATCTCAAATTTGAAAATTGAGGCGGCGCTTGAAACGCTGCAGCGTTTTGATCAGCGCCGGGCCGACGGCGACGATCAGCGCGGCGTTGCCGATCGCGCGCGCCGCATCGTACCACAGCGACGTGACCACGTAAAAGGCCGCGTACCGCTTGAGAATCTCGCTCAAGCCGAGGCCGTTTTGATAATACTGGTCGGGCGATCCTGCGACGAACGGCCAAAAGTATAGATTCATCACCGCGCCAAACACCATCCCCCACATCACTCCGAACGCGGCCAACATCGCCGTCTGAAATTTGACATTTGATATTTGAAATTTGGCGAGCCAACCGGCTGACATCCCAATCCACGCGGAAGCGATCATTTGGAACGGCAGCCAGGGCCCCACGCCGCCCGTCACCAGCGCCGAAGTCAGGAGTGAGAACGCGCCCATGAGAAATCCCATCCGCGCCCCCAAGACGTAGCCGACGAGGATGATCAGCACGAACACGAACGTGAATCCACCGGGCATGGGGAAAAATTCAGAGACCAGGCGCAGCGCAGCGTTGACGGCGCACAGCACTCCGAGCAGCGCCACGCTCTTGGAGTCGAGCGTCTGTGTGCGGTCGGCCAGCGCAACCAGCACGCACAAGCCCACGACGAGCGCCGTCACAAGCGGCGCATCTTGCGTGTGCGAGGCGAATCCGGCCCCGTCTTGCGCGAGTGGCGACCAGAACGGCCAGAGGAACGCAACCAGACCGACCAGGCTCGCCAGCGCCACGGGCGACCCGCGCATTAATCGAGCGAACATGGCCTCACCGCACTCTTTTAGCCTGAATCACCAGCCACGCGCCCAGCCCCAGCACGATGATGCCAAAGACCGCATAAGAAATGAGAGATGAGAAATTGCCGGCTTGAGACGTGGCGGCAGTGGGCGCCAGAGTCGGGCTGGCTGGTGGAAGCGTCGGTAAAGCTGTGGGCGGATCGGTTGCCGTCGCCGTAGGAGCGCTCTCCTGGGCGCGCGCGGTCGGCGTGGCAGGTGGCGGAGTGATGGTTGGTGTGTTTTCTGGAGCGCGCGTGGCCGAAGGAGACACCTGGACAGGAGCGGCGCTCGCTGTGCTCGCCGTGCTCGCCGCGCAAATCTGATCGAGCGACATCACGGGCGGCGCAACGTTGTTGCCCCACGCCCAGCCTTCGACCGCGCCATCGGCGACTGGGTGCAGCGCCGCTCCGAGATTCGAATATTTCCACGCGCCATTTTGCATGTGGAAATATTGCCAGTAGGCGCACGTGCTGCCCTCGCACTGGCAAAAGCACGACTTGCCCTGGTCGCAGCCTTGGCGCTCGATCTTGCACACGCCGGCGCCGATGGACGAGCTGGTGTCCACTCGGATAGACAAGCCCGCGCGCGTCAGCAACTCTATGCCGGAGAGAGTCGGCTCGCTAAATGACACGCAGCGCGTGACAACGCGGCCATCGCCAAAACGGATGATCACCCCGGTGCGATGCGCTGCGCCCTGCGCGCCTGCGCTCGCCGTAAGAGCCAGGACCAGTATCAGAAATAAAATCGCCTCACCTACGAGTCGCGTGGTGAGACGAACTATCCAGTCACCCATCGCTCCTCTCCTCTTTCCACGAAGGATTTTGGGAGCATCGGCGCGGGCGGGTTTCCTGGCTCAACCAGTGACACAGGTCAGACTCGCGTCTGAGCACTGATCACTGATTCTACAGTTGCGGGACAGCGCCGGACTGGCCTTGCGGCTCACCGGCTTCCCCATTACGCCCTGGCATCCGGGCCACGGGCGCCTGCGCCGAAGCACATCATCAAAGCGTGCAGAGTATATCATAGTTGCGAGATTCTGCAATCAGAGCGCGTCTGAAAAAAAAGTCGCGGTGTTTGTAGTGGCGGCTTTAGCCGCTTGCAGACGGCTGAAGCCGTCACTACCAGCAATTTTTAGACACCCTTTCAGAGCCTTTGCAGGAACTCTCATTTGCTGGGGCGTATAGTGCGCCCAGCCCGCGCGGTCGGTGAGGTTATACACCCGGAACTCGGAGCAATCCTGGCGAAACAGGACGATGTAAGCTTTGGTCTTGAGCGCCTCGGCTACCTTGCGCGCCGCTTGGGCTTGGAGGTCGCGTTGCTCAAAACGACGAGTGATTGCATCGAGGTAGTGAGCGTCCACCGTGCGACCTCGATCCACGCGCGTCACTTCCATCACGCCGACGGGAGCCAGCTCGCCGTTGCGGTAGCGCCACTCGATAGTGTCCACGTCGAGCATCAACAGCTTGGAGGAAAGCGTGCGATGCCAATCGGAATAGGGCTTGATGCGCCATTCGGCGTCGGCGCGCTGATACGCCTTGGCGCCGCTGACAGTGATTTTTTCTCCATGCTCACCTCACGGGCAGCAGGATTTGATTCTGCAATTCCCACATCCGGCGATACAACCCATTCGCTCGAAGCAGGTCGTGGTGACGGCCTCGCTCGACCACGCGCCCGGATTGCAGCGCCAGAATCTCGTCGGCGTCTTGCAGCCCCACCAGGCGATGCGTGATGATGAGCGTGGCGCGGCCTTGCATTGCCTCACGAATGGCTTGGATCACCTCTCGCTCCGTCACGGGATCGAGGTTGGCGGTCGCTTCGTCCAGGATCAAGATGGGCGCATCTTTGAGCAGCGCGCGGGCAATCGCCAGCCGTTGACGCTCGCCGCCGCTGAGGCGCAAGCCTTGCTCGCCGACCCACGTGTCATAGCCCTGCGGCAAAGATTGAATGAACGCATCAAGCTGCGCGCGCCGGGCGGCTTGCTCCCATTCAGCTTGTGTCGCATCTGGCTTGGCGATGAGCAAGTTGTCGCGTAGGGTGGCGTTAAAGAGATAAGTGTTTTGCGAGACGACGCCCATCAAGCGGCGCACATCGTCCGGCGGGTATTCTCGCAAGTCGCATCCGTCCAAAGTGATGATGCCATCTTGATAATCCCAGAAACGCAGCAGCAGATTGACCAGCGTGGACTTGCCCGCGCCGCTCGGCCCGACAATCGCCACTCGTCCGCCCGGCGGCAACCGCAGACTGATTCCATCTAACGCCAATGGCTCACCGGGCGCGTAACGGAAACAGAGGTTTTCGAGTCGCAGGTCGCAAGGCGCAGGACGCAAGTCACAGGTCGTAGGTAGAATTCGTGTTCCTTCGTGTTCTTCGTGGACAATCTCGAACAAGCGCCGCGCGGCTTCGAGTGTGCTTTCCAGGTATTGGGCGGCCAGGGGCAAAGGCTGCACCGCTTCAAAGCTCGCCATCGCCGCCAGGACGATCACCGCCAGATTGACGCCCGGTATCTGCGCCGCGTTCACCAATGGAATGGCGACGATCAGCACGGCCAGCGCCGCCAGGCTCGTCAACAAGACGCCGAGCGCGTTTTGCAATCCGCCGATCCAGGCCATGCGGGCTTGCGCTTGGGTCAGCTCGCGGCAAGAGGACTGCATTCGTTCCAGCCACGCGGCTTCTTGTCCAAATGAAACTAGATCGGCCATGCCCTGGAGGCCATCTACGAGCGTCGCGTTCAGCTCGGCGCGCGCTGTGATTAATCGTCGCCCGACGGTGCGGCTCAACAGGCGCGTCAGGAGCGGCGCGCCCACGCCGGCCACGACGAAAACGATCAGGAACGCGAGAGCTAATCGCGAGTCAAAGCCGCGCATGAAAATCCACATCAGCCAGCCAGTAAGCGCAGCCACCACCGGCGGCGCAATGACTCGCACGTAAAAATGCTCGAGCGTCTCGACATCGGCCACGACGCGGGCGAGCAAGTCGCCGCTGCGACGCGAAGCAAGACGCGCGGGCGCAAGCGGCTCAATCGCTGCATAGAACCAGACGCGCAATTGCGCCAGCAAACGGAACGTGACCTGGTGCGAGACGTAGCGTTCCAGGTAACGGAACACGCCGCGCGCAATGCCGAAAAAGCGCACGCCCACAATCGCGACCTGCAAATCCGCGATAGATGGATGCAGCGCAGCGGTCGCAATAATCCAGGCCGAGGTCGCCATCAGGCTGATGCCGCTGCCAACCGTGGCGAATCCCAGCAAGGCCGCCAGCGCCATCCAACCAGCAAAAGGCGCAGCCAGCTTGAGCAAGCGCAGAAAAATTGCAGATTGCAGACACCTGCACTTGCGCCGAAGCGCAGCGCAGGTGCAAGTGTTGCAGATTGCAGATTTTCGCTCCACGCTCTACACTCCACGCTCTACGTCATACGCATTGACCAATCGCCAATAAACACCGCGTTGATTCAAAAGTGATGCGTGCGTCCCCATCTCAACAACTCGCCCCGCGTCCAGCACGATAATCCGGTCGGCGCGGTAGACGGTGCTCAGGCGATGGGCGATGACGAGCGTCATGCGGCCTTGCATCAATCGCACGGTTGCTTCTTGGAGTGATGCTTCGGTCTCCGGATCGAGGTTGGACGTGGCCTCGTCCAAGATGAGCAGAGGCGCGTCTTTGAGAAACGCGCGCGCCAGCGCGATGCGTTGCGCCTGTCCGCCGCTCAGCCGCGCGCCACGCTCGCCGATGACGGTGCCGTAGCCTTGCAACAACGCCTGGATGAACTCGTGCGCGTGCGCCAGTTGCGCCGCTCGAATGATTTCATCTGACGTGGCATTGGGCCGCGCAAGGCGAATGTTTTCCGCCACGCTCATGTTGAACAGATATGGACTCTGCGAGACCCAGGTCACTTGCCGACGCCACTCTGAAGTGGGCACATCAGCCAGCCGTGCGCTATTCACCTCAATCTCGCCGCGCTGCGGCTCGATAAAGCGCAGCAGTAGTTGAGCCACGGTGCTTTTTCCCGCGCCGCTCGGCCCGACCAATGCCACCCGCTGACCGGCCTCCATCTGGAACGAGATGCCGTTGAGCGCCGGGCGTTCTCCCTCGTCGTAGGCGTAATGCACATCGTCAAAACTTATCGTAGACAAGGAAACAAGGGGACAAGGTAAAGGCGCCACCTTGTCTCCTTGCCTGCTCTCAAGCACCTCGAAAATTCTGCGGGCCGCTGTGACGCCCGCGACGCTTGCGTGAAAGCGCGTGCCAAGCAAGCGCAATGGCAAGTAAAACTCGGGCGCGAGGATGAGGACGAAAAAGGCTTGCTCGAAAGAGAGATGCCCGTAAAGCAGACGCAAGCCGATCTCGACCGCCACGACGGCCGTGCTGATGGTGGCGACCATTTCTTGCACCAGCGCCGACAAGAACGCCACGCGCAGCACGCCCAGCGTCGTATCGCGGAAGCGGTCGCTGATCTGCGCGATGACTTGCACTTGTTCTTTCGCGCGGCCAAAGAGCTTGAGGGTGGTCAATCCTTGTAGTGCGTCCAAAAAGTGCGCGCTCATTCGGCTGAGTGACTGCCACTGTTTGCGCGTCAGCGCGTCGGCCAGGTTGCCGATGAGGATCATGAACACGGGAATGATAGGCGCGGTCAATAGCAGAACGAGACCGGAGAGAAAATCGAGAGGAAAGACAAGGATAAGGAACGTGACCGGCACGAGGACGGTCAACGCGAGCTGGGGAAGGTACTGGCTAAAGTAAGCATCCAGCGACTCGATGCCTTCGACGGCGGTGTTGACCAGCTCGCCCGTGCGCTCGTCACGCACGTAAGCCGGCCCCAACGCCAGCACATGAGCAAAGAATCGCTCGCGCAAGCCACGCTTGACCTGGCCCGCTGCACGGTTAGCTGTGACATCGGTCGCCCACGTCAGCCCGGCCCGAGCTACGGCGATAAACAACAAAGCGGCGAGGAGTGTTCCCACGCCGCTCAGCGATTGGCCTTCGAGAAAGACCAGATTGACCACGCGACTCAACACGCGGGCCTGCAAGACGACCATGAGGCCCGCCGCCCAGCCCAGCCCCACCGTCAGGGCCAGCCAGCGGCGCACCGTTCGAGCCTCCCGCAGG
>Ga0315284_10010696_pt1 | contig 13075 bp, 8 predicted proteins | sample YL17G09_16_MG_FD_203696 | JGI IMG/M metagenome (GOLD analysis project Ga0315284, IMG submission 203696) | Sediment microbial communities from Yellowstone Lake, YNP, Wyoming, USA - YL17G09_16 | ecosystem: Environmental > Aquatic > Freshwater > Lake > Sediment | place: USA: Wyoming | collected... | reverse complement strand
GAGCGCGCGGAGCCTGGAGCAGAGCACGAGGAGCTGCGGCGGCGGGGAGGAGAGCAGGGAGTCGATGAACTGAGGGGTGGCGCCCCACGAGGAGGGGGGAGGGGAGGGAGAAGAGGAGGAGGCCGAGGTCTCTTCTTCTTCTTCTTCTTCTTCTTCTTCTTCTTCTTCTTCTTCTTCTTCTCCTCCGTCGTGGTCAACGACAGCCCCTCTCTGCCACTTTTCCCCTTCCGCGGGGGAGGAAAGGTCCCCGTCCGTGAGGTAGAGCAGCAGGTCGGATGCCTCTTGGGAAGAGAGGAGGCCGTCGACGACGGCGAGGCCGCTGAGGTCGAGCAGCTGGCTTTCGCCTCCGGCGTGTTTGGCGTTTTCGACACTTTCGGCAGCGCCGTCGTCGCCGGCGCTGTCGCAGTCGTCCCACGGCGCCGCGTCGAGGAAGGCAGCCATCGCCAGGGTCGCCCCGCGAGGCACCCTCGCCTCTTCCTCCAGGCTCGGCAGGGGCGTCCAGATGCCGGAGGCCGCGGCGTGGGCCCTCCCGAGCCGCTCGAGGGCGTCGGAGAGTCTCTGCCCGCCGCGCTGCCCCTCCGTCCCGGCCGCCCCAACGCCGACGCCGGTCACGCAGAGGGCGCAGCCGGCCTCCGTCAGGGCCTCGTCGACCGCGGCAGGGTAGCTGGCGAGCCCCTTGCTGGCGCCGTCGTTGGCGGAGCAGCCCTCGGGGAGCACCAGGAGCGTGGCGCGGACGGAGAGCGAAGGAGGAGACTGAGGCCGAGGGAGGGCGTCTCCGCTCCCTCTCTCGACGAGGGCGACCGAGCCCGCGGAGACGTCGAGCAGGGCGCCCTCCTCCACCTCCGCCTCCTCGCCTTCGCCGCCGACGGCGACGACTCGCCACCCGAGCCCCGTGGAGCGGAGGGCCTCGAGCTCGTGGCGCGAGAGGTTGAAGGCGAGGACGAGGGGCTGCTCCGGAGTGGAGAGGAGGAGCCGAGGGGTCGAGGTTGCCGCCGGGACGGCCGCCACCGACGACGACGACGACGACGCCGACGAAGGCGACGCTGCCAACGGCACCATCGGTGCCGTTGGGGAGCTCGACAACCGGCGACTCGGCCTCCTCAGCTCGTGTTTCCTCGCCAGCGGGTTCGGCCTCAATGTCGAGGACGCGTGAGGCGCGAAATCGAAGGCGTGGCGCGCCCGTGTAGGCGCGCGGAGTCTGCATAACATTCTCTCGACAGACTCTTGATGCCGCCCGCGTCAAAAAAAAAAGCCGGTCGTCAAAAAATGAGAGCTGCGACAGAAGTCGAATGAATTTCGAAAACTGACGTCGGAAATTTTGAATGGGGACACGATGTCTCAGTTGGCCGCGCCGGACGACCCTTCGAGTGAATCAATCTACGGCAAAGTCAGAGGCGATGCTTCGAGGACGACCGTCTCCATGAGCGCGAGGGAGCAGCAGCATGACGCTCCGAGCACCCCCGTCGTCGGGCACTCGAGCCCGATGAAGAAGAACGAGGTCGGCAACAGTCGCGCTCCCTCCAAACTCTCGACCTCCTCTTCTTCCTCGTCTTGTTCCTCGAGCGACCTCGGCGGCGGCGGCGACTCGTCCGACGCCGAAGAAGAAGACCAGGACGACGACGACGACGACGCCTTCGCCACCCCTGACGTCGGCGTCCTAAGCGTGGCCCTCGGCTTCCCCGTCGAAGAAATGGGAGAGGAAGGAGAAGGAGAAGAAGGACAAGCTCCTCCGCCCCCGGCCGTCGGCGTGGCGGCCGTCCTGCGGCCGCAGCTCTCCTCGACTCCCCCGCGCGCAAGGGCGGGCGGCGGCGGCACCCCTCGCGCTGCTGCCGCTGCCGCTGCAGCCGCCAACAAGACCCCTCGGACAGCCCCCGGGATCCCGCTCGACGCCGAAGGAAGGCCGCTGCCGCAGAGCCGCTTCGCCCCCTCCGCCTCGAAAGCTGCCGTGGCGTCTTCGGCGCCTTCGCCGGCCGCGACAGCGGCTCGCTTTGGCGGCGCCGGCGACGGCGAGGGCTTCTTCACCGCGACGGCGCGCCCGATGCCCAGGCCCGTTCGTTTGGACCCCCTCGGGCCCGGGGAACCCTCGTCGGACGTCGAGGTGCTGAGCGACGACGACGACGGCGGAGATTTAATCGAGAGAGAAGTGCGAGCGCCGCCGCTCTGCCGCTCGCTGTTCCCTGCCACTCTTTCGTCACCGCCCTCTCCTTCATTGTTGTCCCGCTTCTTGCCTTTCCCGCTCGCCCGCCCGCGTCTCGCCACGGCGGCAGCCTTCATCGCCGGGTGCTGCGCGGCGTATGTCCTGCTGGCGAGGACGGAGAAGAGGGAGCCGACGGCGGAGGCAGCGCAGCGAGGAGGGGGAGGAGGAGGAGGAGGAGAGGTGAGCAGCAGCGCCGGCGGCGACGGACGAGGGCTCGTTCTCTCGAGCAACGCCACCGCCTCTTCTTCTTCCTCTTGTGCCGACTTTTCCGCCGCTGCCCGCCCGCCACCTCTGGCCTGTATCACCGTGTTCGAGACCCTGTAAAGAAAAAAACCCCAAAAAAGTTGATTATTGATGATGATATTGACGATAGCAAAAAAAAAAAAAAAACGCAGAGAAGGAAAAAAAGTCAGTTTTTTTTTCGTTTCTCTCTCTCTCTCCTCTCTCTTCTCCCGTTCAAAACCTCAGTCCCCACGCATCCAAGTCCAGGTCCCCCAAGTTGAGCCTCTCGAAGGTCGCCCTCCCCACGGCCCGGGGCCCGCCGAGGGAGAACGCGGACGCCCAGGCGAGCAGCGCGGCGCCCGCGACGGCGGCGCCCGCGGCGCTCCTCCTCGCGTTGCGGCGGACGATGGGATCGGTAAAGGAGCCCGAGGAGCTTCGATTCTCGCTGCTTCCAAACGCCACGGGGTAGAAGAGCCAGGCGTTGAGGGCCCAGGCCCAGGGGAGCAGCGCGAAGCCTGCGAGGAACAGTATCGGTTTTTTGTTGTTGGTTTTATTTTGGGGGGGGGGGCGGGGAGGGAAAGAGGAGGATGTTAGGAGTCGAGGTCGAGGTTGAAGGGAAAAAAGGCATCGACATCGTCGACTCGATCGTTTCCGGCTCTCTCCCTCGTATCTCTCCCTCTCCCTCAACTTATAATTTCGGCTCAGTTTTCTCGCTTCCTCGAGCGGGACCTCTTCGCCGTCGATCGTGTAGAGAAAAGCATCGGAAGTAGAAGGAGGCTGCTGCTCCTGCGGCGGCTCTTCCATCGTGCTTTTTCGTTGTGGAAGAGAGAGGGGGGAAAAAAGAATTTTGACTCGACAAGGTCTCGATGAGGCCTCGCAAACTTTCGCTTTTTTTTCCCTCGCCGACGCCGACGTTGCCCGCACTCTTCAACTTTCTGTTTACTATAGTTACCTCCTATGATTTCCTCCATAGCCTGGCTCCCGGCCTCTGCCGTCAAGCCCGTTCCGAGGGCGAAGCCTCTCACAGAGGAAGAGATCGCTGAGGCGAGGAGGATTGCAGCGCAAGGTAGGACGAGGGAGAAAGAGAGAGTTGAATTGAGGCGACGACGGCTGCGGCGGCTAGCTCTTTTGCCTTCCCTCTTCTTCCCATCTCTCACTCGATAGCGCACACTTTTAATTTTCCTCGACTCCAATCCAACCAGATGGTTCATATCCTCCCGTCGTCGGCGCCGGGGCGGAGCTCTACGAAGAAGAGGACGACAACGATGACAGCGAGTGGGAAACGGACTCCGACGGCGGCGGCGGCATGGCCGAGGACAAAGTCGACGACGTCGCGAAAGCCAAGGCCGCCGCCAAGCGCATCAAGGCCGAGAGGGCGTCTTCTTCTGCAGCAGACAAGAGTAAAGCGCGTTCTTCGCAGCCAGTGGGTACTGGAGGACTCACGGGCCTCGATGCGGCGATGGCGGAGCTGGATATGGACAATTATGACGACGACGACGGCGACGACGGCGGGAGCGACGGAGACGCTGACGCCTCGGCAGCCAACCCGCTCTCCTTCCCCGCCGGGATCTTCTCCGCCGGCACGCAGTACTACTCCTCCAACAAGGAAGACCCCTACTTGAACTTCGGCAAGGGTCCGAAAGGAGGAGGCAGCAGCAAGGGCAAGGGCAAGGGCAAGGGCAAGGGCAAGGGAGAGAACGACGACGACTCCGACTTTGCCTCCTCTTCTGAAGAGGACGAAGAGACCGACGAGGACGACCTCGACGACTGGCAGCTGCGCCCCGGCAGCGACCTCCTCCTGCTCGCCGCGCGCAACGAGGACGACGTCTCGCACCTCGAGGTCTGGGTCTGCGAGCCCCCCGGGACGACGATGAGGGAAGGCGGGGACGGGGTCAACAACGAAGCGAACGTCTACGTCCACCACGACGTGCTTCTGGCGGCCTTCCCGCTGTGCCTCGCCTGGCTCGACGCCGCGCCCGGGTCCCTGCTCGGGAGGCCGGGAGGAGGCTCCAACTCTTCTCCCTGCTCTTTCGTCGCGGTGGGCACGATGGAGCCGGGGGTCGAGCTCTGGGACGTGAACGAGGCCGACGCCGTCGAGCCCGTCGCCGTGCTGGGGCCGGCCCCTTTCGCGGCCGAGGCGCGGGCCGCCGCCGCCGAGGCCGCGAGGGTCGCCGAGGCGGCGGAGGACAGCGAGGACGGTGACGGCAGGAAGGGCAGCAGCAGCACCAACAACAACAAGAAAAAGAAGAAGGGCGGCAGCAGCAGCAAGAAGGGCAAAGGAGGCCCCGTCGCGCCGGCGACGCCGACGCCGACGCCGCCGCCCTCCTCCCTGCCAAAGCGCCGCTCCCGCAAGGACGCTGCGGCCGGAGGCGGCCACGCCGACGCCGTGCTCGGCCTCGCGTGGAACGCGGCCTTCAGGAACGTCCTCGCCTCCGCGAGCGCCGACAGGACGGTGAAGATATGGGACCTCGCGTCCGTCGGCGGCGGCGGGCCCGGCGGCGGCGGCGGCGCGGCGGCGGCGCGGCGGGCGACGACGCTCGGGGGCGCCTCCGGGCCCCTCGGCGCGACCTCCCCCGTCGTCACGTTCTGCCACCACGCTGGAAAGGTCCAGGCCGTCGCCTTCAACCCGGCGGACCCGCCGGTCCTGCTCACGGGCGGCTTCGACGGCACCGCCGCGCTCGTCGACGTGCGCTCGCCCGCCGGGACCAAGTCCTCCTCCTCTCCGTCCGCCGCCGTGCCCTCGTGGAAGGTCGGGGCCGACGTCGAGGCCCTGGCCTGGGACCCGAGCAACCCCACGGACTTTTACGTGGCGGCGGAGGACGGCGTGGTCTCGTGCTTCGACGCGCGGAGCGCCGGGGTGGGGGCGAAGCCGAGGTTCCGCCTCTCAGCGCACTCCAAGGCGGCGACCGCGCTCGCGTTTGCCGGCGCGGGCGCCGGGAGCGCCAGCGGCGCCGGCGGCGGCGGCGGCTCCCCTGGCTGCGTCGCCCCGGGCCTGCTCGCGACGGGCTCGACGGACAAGAAGGTCAAGCTGTGGGACGTCTCCGGCGGGTCCCCCGAGCTCGTCTCGACCGCGGACCTCAAGGTCGGGGCCGTCTTCGGGCTGGGCTTTGGCGGGCTCGACCTGTCGCCCGGCGGCCGCGCGCCGAGGCCGCTGCTCGCCGCCGCCGGGGCGAAGGGCACGGTGGCGGTGTGGGACGTGGCAGCGGACGAGTCGGTCGCGAGGAGGTGGAGGAAGACGCTCGGGTGAACAGAGAGGAGAGAGGGGGGGGGGGGGAGAGAGAGAAAGGGGGAGAGGGAGGGGGAAAGGGTGAGAGAGGGGGAGAGAAGAAACGAACAAAATGAAAAGAAAAAACAAGAACCTGAGTTTACAAAGACAGTCTCCCTCCCTCCCTCTCTCCTCGCCATCGATCTATTCCCTCCCGCCAAAGATCGACACCAGATTGCTCCCCATCCTCATCGCGACTCTCCTCGCGGACCTCTCAAACTTATCCACGGCGTCGAGCAGCGAAGGGAGCAGCTCCGGGACGGCAGGCAAGGAGGGCGGAGGCGCGGCCGCGGCGTCTGCGCCGCGGCCGCGAGCAAGCGGCGCACGGCGAGGCTGCTGCGGCGGCGGCTGCGGCTTCTGCTGCGGCTGCTTCGCACTGCCGGCATTCGATAACCCTCCTGCTCCGCGCATCGGCATCGCCGCCGGGGTGGCCGCTGCGGCGCGGATTATCTGGACGCCGAGACATGCCGGCAGCTCAACGTCGTCGTCGTCGTCGTCGGGGGCATCGTTTGAAACAGAGCCAGCTCCTGCTCCTGCTCCTCCTCGCTCTCGCTCTCGCTCTCGCTCCGCTGCTTTCTTCCTGGTGTTGTTCGCGTTGTCACGGCAGACCGCGTAGCCCACGCACACGAACTTAAAGTCCCCTCCGGGGGCGACGTCCGGGGGGAGCAGCGTCGGCTCCGCCGCAGCGTCGGCGTCGCCCGGGGGCGACTGCTTCCTCGTCCTGGAGACTCCCAGACACGAGGGGGGCTTTCCGGCTTCGTGATGGGCGCGGGAGTAGATCGTGACGCCGGCGCAGGCGGTGCAGGAAGGAGGAGGAGAGGGGAGGGAGGCGGGAGGGTTGCTGTTGCTGGGAGAGGAGCGAGAGCGCTGCTGTGGAGGAGGAGGTGAAGGTGGCGAAGAGCTCGGCGACGACGACGGCGACGCCTGCATTGCGCCGCTTCCTCCTGCCTGCTCCTCGCGCCTGTTCGCGTCCTCGCCGCCAGAGCTACTATAAGCTAGCTCTGGCATCGTTGCTATTCAGTAAAAACGGTGAAAGAGGTGACAGAGTGCGCGGAGAGAGGCGCTGACCCTGCGAAGGACTCGAGTTCTCGAATGCCGGGGTGTGATTTTTTTTCCGGCCTCTTCTCTTTATAATTTTTTTTCATTGGTCGCTGACTTTTACAAAACTGGGGGGGTCATTCGCGTTTCTTCAATATCCACTCTCCAAATCATCATCAGAGAGAGAAAAAGGGAGAGCGAAGCAAAATAGTGACAAAGAGACGAAGGAAAGAGGTGGAAGAAAACGCCCTCCCAGCAACCCCCGACCTCTCGACGCGCTGCCGTTCATCAAACCTTCAACCCGACGCCGCCCAGCAGCTCCTTCAGCTTCCCGCTCTTGTTCGCGGCCACGGTGTCGTCGCACCCTCCCACGTGCTCCCCGCCGATGAACACCTGCGGCACAGTCCTCCGCCCCGTCACCTCGGCCAGCGCGGCAGACACGGCGTCGGCGTCGGCGAGCGTGTCGATCTCGACGACCTTGGCCGGGACGTTGAGTTTGGTGAACAGGCCTTTCACTTCGGCGCAGTAGGGGCAGTAGGTCTTGGAGTAGACGATGACGGGGTTGTCGGCGTTCTTGGAGCGGATGTCATCGGCCTGTTGTTAATGTTGTTGGTGGTGGTGGTGGTGGTGGTGTTTTCTCGAAGTGGTCGAAGTTGGAGAGACGAGGGAGAGAGAGAGAGAGAGAGAGAGAAGGAGAGAGAGAGAGAGAGAGAGAGTGAGAGAGAGAGTTGGAGAGCCATGTGAGTTTCCGAACGAACGAAGAAAGAAAATCTCGCAGCTTCCTTAGAGCCAATGCCGATTTTTTCCCATCTCTTTCTTACCGTCAGAGCTTGCGTTGCGACCGAGCGGCGAGCCTCGCGGCGGCGCAGAGGAGAAGACGCAAGGGTCTCGGAGCCGGAAGCGCCCCAGGGCTGTGCATTCATCGCCGCCATCGATTGGATCGCCCTCGTCGTCGTCGCCGGCGAAGAAGGAGAGGAGGGCAAGGCAGAGACTGCCGCCCTCCGCGCCGCGAGGAGGGATCCGAGGGTGCACCTGGCTGCGGCGGCGGAGGTCGCGAGAGCGGGCATCGTGGAGTGTTTGATTGCGAGTGTGTGTGAGAAAGAGGGCGTTCGAGGGAAAGGGGGCGTGTTCGAGAGAGAGAGGTTTTGAAGTCAAGTAGCGATGCAAAAAAAATCCAACCGTTTCGAGCAGCGACAATCTCGCAGTCACTCCTCGCTTCTCTTTTCGCTGAAACAAACGCTGACTCTTTTCTCTTTTCCTCTTTTTCGCACGATGCGCCCGCTCACCGAGGAGGTACGACTCGTAGGCTCGATTTGCCGCTCTCGCCTCTTGTGCGAAAGAGAAGCCCCTTTTTAAGAGGAGCGGCTGGGCGAGTTAGAAAAAAGCGAACGTTTGTACGACGCATGCCGCCGCCGGCGGCTAGATGCTGCAAGTCCGTCGAGACGAATGCTTCTCTCCTCCCTCCCCGCTCTCTCACGTCTCCTCTCTTCCTCTTCGACCCTCTCTTCCCCAATTACACGCACACGACGCACAGGAGACCAAGGCCGTCTTCGAAAAGCTGCACAAGTACATCGGCAAAAACATCCGCAGGCTCGTCGAGGCCCCCTCGCGCACCGATGATGACGGCGCCGCCGCCGCCTCGACCTCTTCCGCGAACAGCGAGGAGAGCGCCTTTGTGTTCCGCCTGCACCGCAACCGCGTCTACTACGTCCGCGCGTCGCTGATGCGGCGCGCGACCAGCGTCTCGAGGGACAAGCTCGTCCACCTGGGCACGGCCGTCGGCAGGCTCACGCACAGCGGCAAGTTCAGGCTGACGGTCGGCGCGCTTGACCTGCTGGCGCAGCACGCGAAATACAAGGTAGGGGGGAGTTTTTTGTTTCCTCTCTCTCTCTCTCTCTTTTATGCATTCATGCTCTCGCGCACGCTGCTGTGTTTTTTTGTGTGTGTGTGCTGCAGATCCGTGTTGCACAAGCACGAGAGAGAACGATCAGAGGAGCAGTATTTGTCGAAGTCGGATTTTGTTTTTCTCAACTTAAGTTGCTATAAGTTTGGATTTGCCTTTTTCCCAAGCTAACCCTCGCAAAAATTCTCGCCACTCGAAAAACTCACAAACTCTCTCTCTCCTAGATCTGGCTCAAGCCTTCGGCCGAGATGCAGTTCCTCTACGGCAACCACGTCCTCAAGTCCGGCCTCGGCCGCATCACCGAGGCCACGCCCGCGTACAGCGGCGTCGTCGTGCTCAACATGGCCGACGTCCCCCTGGGCTTCGGCGTCGCGGCCAAATCAACGGCCGACTGCCGCAGGCTGGACCCGTCTGGCATCGTAGCGTTCCACCAGAGCGACGTCGGGGAGTACCTGCGCAAGGAAGACGACGGGCTTTGAGAGAGCAGCACAACTTGAAGAAGAAGAAAACGAATATTGAAATTAACAAAAGAATGAAGATGAACCGAAAAAAAAAACTCTCTCTCTTCTTTCTCTGTTTCTCTCTCTCTCTCGCTCTCTCTCTCTCTTCTTTCTCTGTTTCTCTCTCTCTCTCTCTCTCTCTCTCTCTCTTTCTACCTCCTCAATCCACCTCTGAGAGTCTTCGGCTCGGCGATCAGCACGAGCGCCGACCGAGCACCGAGCTCGTAGTCGCTCGAGCCCAGCACGAGCAAGGAGGGGGGCGGCGCCCCTTCTCCCCCTTCCCCGGCTCCTGCCCCGCCTCCTCCCAGGATCGAGGCTGCGGGCGCGGCGTCGTCGGGCGCGGCCAGCGAGGTGTCTATCGCGCGGCTCCAGCCGCCACTGCCCGAGGGAGGAGGCGGCAGCGTCAGGGCCACGGGGCCGCCGCAGGGGTTGAGCGCGACGTAGATCCCGGAGCTCGCATGATGGGGGGTCGAAGAAGGAGGACCGGCTCGACCGCCGCCGCTCCCGCCACCGTGGACGATCGACCACGCGATGACAGAGGCCCCCCACTCGCCCCAGCCTGCGCGGGCGCCGTCCCAGTCGGGCTGCGCCGCGGCGTGCGCGCCGTGCCACCTGATCGCCGGGATCGGCGCTGACCGCTGCTGAGCCTTCTTCCTTGAAGAAGAAGGGCCGCCGCCGCCGCCGTCGTCCGTGTCCCAGCTGGAGTCGTACGAGCGCGTCGGGCGCGGCGGGGGGCTGCCGGGTCCCGGGGTCGACGTGACCGAGGCGACCGACGCGAGGCTCATCTCGCTGCCCCCCTCGCTGCCCTCGCGCTCTCCCTCGCTGCCGTCGTCGAGAGGCGAGGAGGCAGCCACGCTGCTGTCCCTCTCGCCCTTGTCCTCGCTGCCGCTCGCGCCCAGGCCGACAGACCCGCCGTCCTCTCTCGGGGCCAGGGCGGCCGCGTGCCTGCTCCTCACGGCGAGCAGGCTCTCGAGGAAGCGCGCGCCGACAAAGACGCCGCCGCCGGCGCCGCCGGCGCCGGCGGGGGGAGGAGAGAGCAGCGCCGCCTCCTCCGGGATCAGGGGCGTCCCGCGGAACATCACGCCGGCCACCAGGAGCGCCTTGGCGAGCGCGTCCCTCTCGCCGGGCGGGGCCGCCCCGGGGGGCACGGCCCTCGAGACCGCGGCCTCGAGGCCGCTGCTGCCGCCGCCGCCGCCGTCGCCGCCGCCGCCGCTGAGCTCGGGCGCGACCACCGCGTTGAGCACGGCGGCCCTGGGCCTCCCCGCCGCCAGGTTCCCGGGGACGGGCGCCCCCTCGCCGTCCCTGGCCCCCCAGGCGGGGGAGGTCAGGTCGGGCGAGCCCGCCGCCCTCGTCGCGAGGCCGGAGGCGGCCAGCGCGTCGCCCTCGAGCATCAGCCTCGAGATGTCGCGCGCGCTCCTCCAGGTGCGCTCGCCCCAGACGGCCCAGTGGGGGAACCCGCGGACTCCGGACCGCGGGAGCAGCCTCTCGTCGGCCGCGGACGCGAACAGGCGCACGCGACTCCTGAGGATCGGGTCGAGGGCCAGGGCCTCGGGCAGAGGGGGCGAGTCGAGGACGGCGCCCGCCGAGTCCGCGGCCGTCGCCTCGGCGTGGCTCAGCTGGATGCCGTCGAAGCCGAAGGCGAGGTGCAGGTGCCTCGCGGCCTCTACGGCGAGCGCGCGCGTCGCGGGCGCGCCCGAGTCGAGCACGCGCGTCCCAGGCTTGTAGTAGGTGGCGGCGTCGAGGCCCCGCAGGGAGAAGGCGCGGCCCGTGAGGGAGGAGGAGGAGGAGGAGGAGGAGGAGGAGGAGGGGGGGGGGGTCGAAGAGGTCGCCGCCGCCGCCGCCGCCGCCGCGCGGCCCTCTTCGCCGTCGGGGACGCCGCCGCTTCCGCCAGAGCCGCCGCTGCTCTCCGACTCGCCGGTGAAGCAGACCTCCAGCGACGCGTAGGCGTCGATCCCGCGCGCGTGCAGGGCTTCGACAAACTCCCGCAGCTCCCTCGACGCCGCCATGAGGTCCCGGCGGCCGTCGACCGCCAGCGAGGGGTCCGGCGCCAGCAGCGAGACCGGCGCGAACGGCGCGCCGGCGGCCGGGCTGGGCACCGCGACCGAGGCGGGGCCGCGCAGCAGGACCGCCGTGATCCCCCCCCTGCCGCCGCCGCCGAACAGCGCCGGGGGGGAGGCGTCGATCGCGTCGATGATGCCGAAGAGCTTCCCCCGGTGCTCCTCGGGGACGGCGGGCGAGAAGGCGATCGAGCGAGCGGAGCGCGGGTCGACCTCCAGGACGGCCGTCCTGTCGTCGCGGCGGCGGCGGCGGCGGCGAGCTTGGCGCTGCAGCCCCCGGAGCTCCTCCTGCGCCTCTTCCTCGTCGCCGTCCTCCTCCGGAGCGGCCGCCAGCGACCCCAAGCACCCGAGCAGCGCCGGGGGCTCCTCCAGCGGGTCGAGCTCGCGCGCGCCGGCCCTCGGCGGGGCGACGTTGACCCCCTCGGGCAGCCTCGCCCATGCCGCCGCCCTCGCAAACGGGTCGAGCATCACCTGCCCGGGGGAGAACCTGCTCCCGGCGTCGGAGACCAGCTCGCCCCCGGCGCGCCAGCCCCAGGCCAGCGTCGAGAGGTCGGTCAGGCCGTCGACGCGGACGTGCCACGCGTCGCCGCTGCGGTGGAGCCCCGGGGAGAGCGCGATCTCGAGGGCCGAGGCCGCTCGCCAGACGGGCGCCGACGCGCCGGGGGCCACCTCCCCGGTCGCCGTCGCCGTCGCCGCGGCTTCCTCCTCCTCCTCTCGCCCTCCTCCTCCCGCGCCGCCTCCTCCGTCGGGCCTGAGGCGAGCCAGCACGAGCGACATCGACGCGGCGTGGCGGGAGGTCACGCAGAAGTTGACCGAGGTGCCCGCGGCCGTCGCGGACGACGCGAGCGTCGCCGGGGACGCAGGGGCGAGCGAGGCCCCCGGGCGCGCGGCGGAGCCCACGCCCATGCCGATCGGGACCGCATGCCGGCGACGAGCGGGAGAAGAAGAAGACAGAGAAGACGACGACGGCGCGGCTCCCTCCCCGACGCGGTCGAGGAAGAACGCGAGCGACACGGGCGCCGAGCGGGCCGGGAGCTCCAGGGTCGCCGTCGCCTGCCCAGAGCCGCCGCCGCCGTCGCTGCTGCCGGCGACAAACTCCGTGCGGGCGCCTCCGGTCGCCGGGTCTGCTGTCGCCCCGGCCGGAAGCGGGCTCGGAGCCTTCCAGACCCCCGGCGCGGCGCGGTAGGTGCCCCAGGCGAGGACGGGGGGAGGCTCGTCTCGGTGGAGGAGCCGGACCTCGACCGAGACCTGGAAGACGTCGCCGCTGGGCGAAGACGAAGAGGAAGAAGGAGAAGACGGTGACGAAGGGGAGCTTCGACGGCGGACGACGCTCACGCGGACGATGCCCCCGTCGCTTTCCCGGAACACGTGCTTCGCGGCGCCAAAATCCGGGCTCGAGGGCGTAGGAGAGCTCTTGGTCGACCGCTTGGTGGACGCGGCCGCCGTCTTCGTCTTGGCTGGGGACGAGGAGGCGGCGGCGACGATGACGGTCGAGCGGCGGCGAGAGACGGCCGGGGACGAGATCATCGCCTTTGGGTCGACGATCTCAGACCGAGGCAAAAGTCGCTGCTGCTGCGTTCTGCGCGGGACCGCGCACCCCCTGACGGAGGCGCCTGTGGCAGAGGTGCGCATGACGCGGAAAAGAATGGAGGGAATAAAAGCGCTTGCCCCCCCTTTGGCTCCCTTGAAAAGAAGAAAAGAAAAAGAGGAAAAAAAGTGAGCTCGAAACTATCTTCTGCCGACGCTTTCAGCGCCCTTTTTTCAAAACCTTGGCCTTTTCCACTTTTTCTTCGCTTTCCCTCGCCTCTCTCTCTCTCTCTCTCTCTCTCTCTCTCTCTCTCTCTCTCTCTCTCTCTCTCTCTCTCTCTCTCTCTCGCGCACACGATCAGTCAC
>Ga0315284_10010694_pt1 | contig 13076 bp, 19 predicted proteins | sample YL17G09_16_MG_FD_203696 | JGI IMG/M metagenome (GOLD analysis project Ga0315284, IMG submission 203696) | Sediment microbial communities from Yellowstone Lake, YNP, Wyoming, USA - YL17G09_16 | ecosystem: Environmental > Aquatic > Freshwater > Lake > Sediment | place: USA: Wyoming | collected... | reverse complement strand
GCCCGGGAATCGTGACTGTCGTGGCCGTGAGCGAATTGAACGAGCCGCCGCCGCCGGCATCCCTCACCACTAGGCTGCTCGCCGTCGCTGCGACCGCCGCGCTGTGGGCGGATGTCCCCGTCAGGGCCGCGTGTGTATAGAGCGCCGCCGACTGCACCGGATTCGTAGAAGCAGACACAGCGGAGGCGTCGACTGGCGCATGCTTGCATGTACCAGTCGCAGCGATCCCGAGGCAGACATTCCCGCTCGTAGCGACGGTAGGCGCGGCCGCGAGGGCCGTAGCCGTATCTGCGTTGCCCGTTATTGCTCCCGTGACCGGCCCGATGAACCGCCCCGCCGTGATGCTCGTCCCGCTGACGATGTACGCCAACCCACCGGACATGGCGAGCGGCCCCGACATGGTGTCGCCGACCTTGGCCACGTACGTCGCGGCGGGCGGGGACTGCGTGTTGGCGGAGACGTACAGGTATATCCCGCCTGTCGTCGGACCCGTGACGCTGAGTCGGATGTACCGGAACCCGACGACGCCGAAGTTCCATATCTTCGAGGTCGCCGGCGTGGTGTAGGCGCTCATCGTGACCTGGTCCACGGACATATCCGTCCACGTCGCGTTGTCGTTCGACACCTGCCACTTGAAGCTGGGCGTCCCCGTGATCGCGAGCGGCGCCAGAGTGCATGTCGCCACGGAATTCGCGGCGGGCGTCGAGCTGCTGGTGAAGGAGACGTACGTCCCGGCCACGGCGTTCGCCTTGCTCGAAGCCAGCGCCAGAACGGATGCGCTGGTCGCAATCGCGTAGTACGTTGTCTGATCCGTCAGACCGCCGATCGGAGCACCGGTCGCCTGCGTATAGAGAACCGCGACGCCCGTAGTGAAGCCGTGCGCCGGAGCGGCGATCGCATGCCCGCTAAGTGAGTACGCACTGGCCGCACCATTCGCCATGTTCGCCCCTGAGAGCGAGAGTGCCGTCGGCGCCGACGACGCCATCGCATAGAGCGTCCCGACTCCGGTGAGTTTCGAGGTCAGCAGAACCTTGCCGGCGCTCGGTGAGTCGGCCGTCGCCGTCATGATCGCGCTAAGTGTTGCGTTCGCGTTTACGGCCGCCGCGATGGAGATCGCCGTCTTCGACTCGGTGGCGTACTCCCACCAATCCCGACAGGCGATCAGCTGCACGCCATTAAGGGCCAAGACTGCATTCGCCTGCATCGGCGAGGCCACCCCGAGCGTCAACCCGGTACCGGCGCTCACCGTCAGCACGCCGTCATATCCTACGACCGTCGCCGTCGCATATACCACCGCGCCGGAGGACGATGCCGACATCTTCGGCATCTTCGCGTTGATGGCCGCCGCGATGCTCGCCGCCGTCGCCGCCGCCGTCGGGCCGATGGCCCAGTCATTTCTAGCCTTGAGGACATAGCCTGGAATGGAGACCAGGGCGCCCTCCAAGGTCGTGGTCGACGCCACCGTGATGATGTTGTGCATGTAAGAAGTCGTCAGGCCGCCGAGTGTCGCGACCGTCACGACGCCCGTCGACACGCGACCCCCGTTGAACGTCAGGCCCGCCAGAGTGGCCGACGTGTAGTCCGCCTGGGCAGACACCACGCTGATCCCCAGCGTGGTCTGGTCCATCGAGTAATTGGAATCGTACGCCAGGGAGGACTCGCTCACCAATGCGATAGTTGCACCGGCCCTGGCCGGCAGGAGAAGCGCCAGGACCATCAGGAAAGTCGGCAGGCTATTTTTCACTTTGTCACCTCGGTTCGCGGCATCTGGCCGGACGTCGCCGGCGCGATCACGTCCCCCGGCTTCTCGCCGGACTTTAAGGAGAGCTTGATCAGTATCTGCTGTTCCATTACGAGCATCTTCGCCGTCTCCAAAATCCCCAGGAGAATGGTCGTATTCGCCTTCGACAGGAGGGTCAGCTTGTTCGTCTTCAGGTCGAACGCTATGCGTACCTGGATCACGTCGTCCGACGCCTGCGGGTTCGCCTTCTTGCTGCTCACTATGTCGCCTCCTGCCCGGCGGTTCCGGGCGCACCCTGCCGCTCCAGCCTCTCCGCCTCCGACTGCGCCTGCGGCTCCTCCCCGAACAATTGTTCCTCGCTGGGCGCCGTCGGGTTCGGCGGCAGCAGGCCCTGCTGCGCCTTCGTGGGGATCGAGATCAGGCCGTCCTTATGGAGCAGCTCGCCGTACTCCTTGGAGTCTATGACCTGCGCCTGAAAGAGCTGGTGGTAGCGGTTCTGCTTGGATGTCCGCACACTCTCCTCCTCCACCGCGCCCAGGATACGGAGCGGCTTGAACTTGAAACTCAGGTCGTAAACCTTCCCGAACACCGCAAGCTGCAGTAGGCGCAGGACCTTACGGATGAGAGGCTTGGCCGGCTCGCGCACCTGCGCCGTGATCATCCCATTGTAATTTTCCAGGTCGTCGTCGCCTGAGTTGAACCCCGCCGCGCTCATCCCGAAGAGCTTGGTCAGCGGCATGCGCAAGGCAGAGGCGATGCCCATCCTGTTCTCCTTCATGACCTCCGCGAGCCCGGAAAAAGAGGGTTGAGAAACCTTGTAATCATCTTCCTTGTCGAGGATCAAGGCGTTGTGGAAGTTCTTGATCGAGTTCGTCGCCTGGATGCGGTTGCGTATGATGGACTCGCCGTCCGCCGTAGCCAGCGTCGCGGCGTAGTCTTTGATCGCGTAGACGTCGATCTTTGCCGAATCGAGGATTTCGTAGAGGACGTTGCGCCCCCGCAGCCACATGTTGAAATCCTCGACCGCGCGCTCCAGCTCGCTCATGCCCCAGCCGGAGAGCTGCGAGCGGATAAGGCGCGGAGCGCGCTTGCCGCCAAACGTCAGGACGCGGGAAGCGTCGAGGCGCTTCCCATAAAAGAGGAACTCTTTCGCTCCGCGCTCCGCACCCGAGAACTCCCAGCGGTCGGCGTCGTAGAGGTCCAGCTCTCCGCGGCGCACATCCGCCTCGACGAAGGGCCTCTCCCAGTCCTGGCCGATGTTAACGATCGCGCCAGCTCCTCCGTAGAGGCGCCCCCAAATCAGCACCTGTTTCACCGTCTCCCAGATGCCCCGCTCCTCGGCGAAATCCTCAAGTTCCCCGATATTCTCCGCGCTAAGTTCCATGGACTGGATGTCCAGGCCGTCGCGGAAGGCATCCAAGACCGGCTCATCAATCATGGTTTGCAGAATCCCATGACTTTTATACATATACGTTAGACATACATAATTTAAAGAAAGGGGGCTATATAAATTCGACGTGAAGAGGGGGATAAGACTCGTGATGTTATCCTGATGGGTAAAACTCGTAGCTAATCCGGTAAGAGAGTTGGAAAGTTGCTGCTTCTTGAGCGCAACGGCTTCCTGCAAATATTCGCAGTGCTCCCGAAGCAACCCATTTTGTGCCTTAAGGCCAGTTATGTCTATACTGCTCTTATTCATGCAAAGCACCCAGTAATACGATTCCTATGTTTATGCAATAAAATGCGCCGATTTTGATCCGTAGCCCAATGATCACGAACGGCTATACGCATCTTTTCACGAGATTCCTTTGAGTGCTGTCTCCCAAGCATAGGACTACGTCGCCCTTTATTACTAGAACTTATTCGACGGCAATGAACTGCAGTAAATGTAGTACCCTTTAAAGGAGACGGACGTCCTTGAAGAGCAGCACTTATTTTCCTGCGATGCTCCTTGCTAAATTCCCTTCCTTTGCCGGCTTTTCCAATCGCCCTTCGGTGCGCAATGCTAAGAGACACCCCCTTTCGCGCCCTACTAATTGCAGCGCAATGCTCTTTAGTAAGGGGCATCTTTGGGACGCCCTTCTCTGCCGCGCTAATCTTAGCACGATGTTCTTTACTTAATTTTATACCCTTATGAGCCCTGCTGATTGCACCACGCATCTCAGGGGTCCAAGACTCAGAGGAAATCCCGCCCCCACCGTTCGTAATGTTGTAGATCTTCCTCTTTCCGTACCTCTTCCGAAAGCGAGTAATCTGCCAGATCTCCTCAAGATTAAGTTCTTCCTTGGATGCGCACCACTTGATCGGAGTAACCTCGAAAGCATCCTCTCCGTACTTCAGGACTGCCCTCTTGAGAATTTTCCCGCTACCGAGGTAAAATGAGTCGAACTTCGCACCGACGTGCTGGCCGATGTAGTGCTTCTTGGACGCAGTGCAGAACGTATGGTAGACGTAGCCATACTTCGTGGCGGGAAGTCCGACGGCGGCCGGCTCGTTCAAGCTTCTCCTTAAAAGCAAAAAGCCGCCCCGCAGGTTTCCCCTGCGTGGCGGCGCCCGTTTACGGGTAGCCCTAGCCTACGTGATCAGCGTTCGCTTGCTTTCTTCGATCATCGATATCCTACCATCCCGTATCTCCACAAGTAGCTTACCATGTCCCTTGAGATTTAGCAAGTGCCTAAGAGCCCCCATGACCAGGGCCTCGGGCGTCTCGACGTGTCTGGCGTGCGCGTGCACTAGGTGTTGCCCCCATACTTCTGCTTGCCTGCGTCTGCAAGCTCATCTGGAGACGCCGTCTCCTCTCCGACGTTCGCATTCCCGCCCCGCTCCTTCAGTAGGGCCTGCAGCTCCTCGCGGACGACCTGGTCGGCATCCGGGTCCTTTCCAGTTTTCAGGGCTTCCCGAAGGGATGCAATTCGCAATTCGAGTTGCCCCATGGTTCCGCGCGCGGAATTCGCGTTCGCCTCGCAGTCCCCATAGCAGTAGGTCCCGCATTTTGCGCATGGCCGGTTGTACGATTTCTTGGGAGGATCACGGTGCAGCGTGCATTTTTCTGTCCAGTCCTTGTCCTGTGCCCGATGATAAGCTCCATCATGATACACCGATCGCTGATGCACTCGGCAGCCGCAGGGCAATGTCTGTACGGAGCAAGACGAGTTCGCCGACCCGCACTCGTAGCATGGGGTGGCATTGGTCAGGACGCGCGCCTTGAGCTGCTCAGGTGTGCCGCGGGTAGAATTCGCGACCTCAAGGCGCGACCTCAAGGCGCGACCTCCTCGAACTTCTGGCCTTCCATGAGAGGCTTGTCCGCCTTCTTGACGACCAGGAAACCATCGCGGTCCTTCGCCCTGAAGATCATGCGGCTCGGGTCTCCGTCGACCACGCGCTTGGCACTCTCGAACAGGTTGAAGAAGTCGGCCTGAATCGCGCAGCATCCCCCGCGCTCGATCTTCAGCGACCTGCCGGCCGCCGGACACCTTGTCCTCGAGGACCTCGCCGCTCGGCTTCGTTATGCGAACGCGCCAGTCCCACTTGCCATCCGACTCGGCCTCGGGGATCGCGGTGATCGAAATGGTCTCCGCAGAGTTCCCCCGCTCCACTAGCGTCACCTTAACAGGCTTCCCCCCGGCGAGCAAAATCTTCTCGGCCACGGCGGCATCCGCCTGGTTGCGCCCTGCCGCTTGCACCTTTCCCTGCATCGTGGTCCGCTGTCCGTTGGCCCCAAGGACCTCCGCGTCAAAAAGCCACTCTGACTCGCCGGCATTCCGCAATTCCTTGCCCGCATATATCCCGGTCTTCTTGATCACGATGCCGCCTCCAGACGCATACCTCTGGCCGCCAGCGAGGCGAGCCCCGCCGTCCCGATATCCCGATGCTCCACGGCCAGCCTACCATACGGCAAGGACCCACGCAACACCCAATCCCGCCGGCTCACATCGGTCCTCCGAAGCAGTAGACGCTCCCGGGCGTCCTTCTCACTCCTGGCCAGCACCAGCGCCTCATCCGCCCCGTCCTTTGAAAAGCGGTAGATTCTCATTGTATCCTCACACCCACGCGCTCATCGGCAAAGCGGTCTCGTCCAAGCACAAGAGCAGGCTGTCTCGAAGATCGTCATGCGCCGGGATGTTCGTTGTGAGCTGATCCACGAGGGCGCTCCGCAGCGCCTGCGGGATGTCCCTGGACAGATGTACCCTCCCGAACTCGAAGTGTCCCGCCTTCGACGCCAAGTTAGCCAATTTTCCTTTCACAAAAGTCACGGTTTCTACGGGGAGCCCCGTCCTAACCTTTGCTTGGTTGGCGAAATCCGCGAAGCCGGAAATGCCCTCGATCCTGGCCCGCTTGATCCTGAACTCAACCCCCCGGGCTTCCTGGACCGACTTCATCCTCTCAAGCTGCCCAAGGCGGGCGTCCCAACTCAAGGGTTGGTTGTGAAGCTGCTCAATCCACCAGTCCATCTTTGATCCGGGACCTCGCGTCTCAACGGCAACACAAAACCCGGCGGGGTCCCCCGTCTCCTTGGCCCCTGTGCTGGGGTCGCATCCCAAAACCGCCCCAATGACTTGCACGTCGCGGGGCCTCTGGCTCCAGACAATCGCGGGGTCGTACTCCCAATGTGTCAGCCAGGAGCTCTTCACCAATGCCTCGCTGTCGTCCTGGACTTGATTCAGCATCTCGCGGTTAAAAATCACGGAACCCATGCGGACCTTGTCTTCCGCCAGCTCGTCTACCGTATAGAGCTCTGGCCACAAAGAAGTCCCATCGTCCTTCAGCGCGGAAAATGTGCGATGCACGCACCCGGGCCACTTCTCCATATCGGTCAGCACATCCGCCCTATTGATCGCGGTCCCCTGCACATGGAACGCGGCCGCGCGGCCGCGCGCCTGGACTTTGAGCAATGTCCCCTTCAACCAGGCATTGACGCGCTCCGTTGCCTCAACGCTGTATATGTCGGATTCATTGTATATGTCGTCTACGATCACATAATCAGGGCGGCGATTTCTATATTGCAATCCCCGCAACGATACTCCGGCCCCGACGCTCTTGTATGCCACCCCATTGCGGAGTTGGAACTCCGAGTCCGTCCATCTGTCCGAAATCTGCGCCCCATACGCCGCGCGGATAGCCTCGTTTTCCTCAAGCTCCTGCTTCATCGCCCGATTCACGGACAGTCCCTTCTCATCCGTGCTCTGCACCGACAAATAGAAATTGTACGACTTCGGCTCGACGAGGCCCTGATATAATGGAATGAGCGAACACCCTATCATGGTCTTAGCAAAACCGCGCGGCGCCTTCAAGGACATCAGGGGGGCCTTCCTGTGGTCTACAATGTACCCGTGCATCTCCTTACAAAACGGCAGCGTAAACTTATCCGGCATCGCGGCCCATCCCCAAGTGAGCACATCCCCGCGCGCCGCCGCCTTCTTCATCAACTTCGCGCGCGCGGACACCTGGGACACATGCCGGAAATCTTTGTCCCGCAGCAGCGCCGTCAATTCCGGATTCACAAAAAGGGTCCGAGCTCTCTGTGAGATAGCGCCGCGGGACCCCTCAAGGTACGCCGCCGGCGACTCGGACTGTACGATTGCTTGGTGGCCCCACCATAAAGGAGCGCTGGTGGAGGCGAGAACTCCGACCAGCGCAAAAGAGATGACACGGTTCATTCGACCAGTAGTTTTGTTATCAACAGCTTCAAGTCCTCCTCACGCATTGCATCGAGGACTTTGCCCAGCGCCTCCGGTATCAACGGTGCGCCGGCTGGCCCAGTCAACTCGACTCTCTGATAATTCGTGGCCCCATTTACGCGGAAGGCCAAATCCAAATACCGCCCGCGTGTGGAGAAATCAACATCAACCTTTTCGGTCTTGACCTTTCCGAGGTGCGCGAAACGCGCCACCAAAGTCGCATCAAGCCCATCCTTCAATTTACCGAGAAGATCTACCCGTTTAAGCCCGGGCGTCCGCTCCATCATCTCACGCATGATCTCCTGCGTGTTCTTCTGCCGGAGAGCGCGCCCGACACGCAATGAAACTTTTTCATCCGCGGGAAGACCCGCGGCAATTCCGATCTCCCGCAACGTGCGGTCAGGGTCCCTGACCGCCTCGGAAAGAACACGCCGTGCAAGTGGAGAGAGGGTCCGCCGGTTCTTCGCACGCGGCTTACCTGAAGGATTCAAGCTGGTCATCACCTATATATCACATATAAATTCGCGGTTGTCAAGGGCTTCTTTCGTACGAAAAACATACAAGGCCGGCGAGTAGTTGTCTGTCGACGAGGAGTCCAGGGGGAGCATCAAAGCCCTACGCACGGTTGGCATCTATGCGCGGTCCGGGTAAAGGCTCCGCAGTCCAACGGGCCGCCGGCCCGCTAAAACCCCCGCCTGCTGCAACCAACATCCACCCAAACAAGCGCCGGCCCATGGCGAGGGACGTCTTGTGTGCTCCCATGCTATAAGGATACATTAAACGTCTATTGTAAGCACTTATGTAGTTACCGGTTTATCCTATTGTTATACCTCTTCTCTCTTCTTCTTCTTCTTCTTCTACAATAGAAGAAAAGCGGTAACTACATAAGTCCTTACAGTAAAGGTTTCCTTAATAGACTCCTTTTTGGCTGTCTGCGGACACATATCTGTGGGTGCCTGCCAGGGAGGCCCCTAAACGCGCGGCGTCCTCTGGTGAGAGGGCAATATAGTGCCTCCCCCGGGCTACCCGGATTTCTGTTTGGGCGGCGTCTATCCGTACCTCTCCGCAGATGCCGGAGGCGCTGTTTTCAAGTAAGAATCCGATCCGATTTGCGGAATCCATTGGGGCCACCACATAGCGCCACCCAATCTTTATCATGACATTGTTGAGTGAAAAGTATAGCGTTGCTTTCCCGATCTGCACACTCGTGCGCCACTTCTTCCATGGAGCCCCCTTTTTTGCCCGCAGGCATCGTTTGCATGTAATCTTCCCAGGGGCTTCTCCGGCCATGGATGCGAGGCGGCATTTGCTGAGGCCGGTTCTCCCGGGTGCGTGTACGATTTTTTTTCTACTGCTTGTGGGGTTCCGACAGTGCTTCCAGCAGGACTCGCATTCTATCTCGTCGGGATCCGTGGTTCCCGCGCTCCTAGATCCGATTTCCTTTGAGGTTAGCACCCCGCATGCGGCGGTCATGCTGTCAGCGTTTGGGAGCCAGTGGGTACTCATGTTTTTCTTGATTTTTGCGCTACTGCGCTGTGCCGTGCCACACCCTGCCTTTACGTCGCCTTTCATTACAGCACTTTACCACAACGTCTCCTCTCCTCACTCCACGTCGCCGTTACACCTCCACGCATCCCTCTACGTTGCCGTTACAGCGCCTTTCCTTAATCCACCGCGCCACACAGGGGCACGCCTTACCCTACGTTGCCCTTGCTCGAACGGACCTCACCGTAACCGGGCTATCCGATTTTGGCCTCGAAGCGCCCGTATGACCCGTTGCGGAACTGCCCCCAGCCCTGAAGTTGTCCATACTCAAAGAGCTCGCTGATCCACTTTTTGGACACGCCCTCGGCGTTGGCGACGATCTGGGCGGTGAATTTCAAGCACAGCCCTTTCGCCGCGTCAAGTTTATCGGAACGTGCGAGTGTTACGCGGGGGCCCCGCATGGTCATAGCCCGCAGAGGATGTCAACGGTATGGAATCCTGTCCAACCGCCTTCCTCGGCGTCTTGGACGGATTCCGGCTCCTCTGCGCCAGCCCCTTTCGGCGCTTTTGTCTGGATGAATTTAGCGTAGACATCCTTGCTTTTCGGCGTGGCCCCGAGGACATCCTCGGTGAACGTCAGTTCTACGTCGAACTTTTCTACTTTCATCTCTCCCCCCTATATTCAGCATGATTTTCCAAGCGACACATCTTGTTGGCTTCCAGCGGCGTCTTGGCGGGAACATCTCGCATTCTACTCTCCTGGAACTTTCTACTCTTATTATACCGAATTATCAGGGGCATCTGTCAACGGAAATCTTAGGCGTGGCGGCTCTATTCCAACGCATCGAAGATATCTGCTTCGATTCGGGTAGGCCCCGCTGAGGTTGCCGAGCGCGTCGGCGTAGCCCTGCGCCTCACAGATTGCCTTCTCGGCCTCGTCTACAGACCGCTTCGTCTCGATGGCGGCTATCGGTGTGACGGACACACGCTCCACTAGCAAGGCATCGGGGATACCCGAACCGCTCCCTTTCTTGCTCGCCTTTGCCAGCGCATCGGCTAGGTCAGCGAAGCCGCGATACTCATTCTGGAAAAGCAGATCTCCCTTCGGCGGCTGACGCAGGTCCCATCCCTGGGATTCTAGAAGGTCGTTTAGAAGATGTTCCGAGCGCCGTTCGGATACGTGTTCGGACGTTCCTGCCGCCATCTAGTTCCCCTTGCCCTTTAGGGCGGGGAGGATGTCAATTCCGAGGCGGACCATCCTTCCCATCAATCCGCACATCGTGACGCCCTGGAAGATCACAGGCGGCAGGCGCTCACCGGACAGGCCGGCATGGACCACGCTACCGTCTTTAAATTTCACTCGCATATTGCGGCCTCACGCGCACGATTCTTTTCCACTTCCAGAGATGTCCCAATTTATTTGCCTCCTCCACAGCTTCCTGTTTCGTCGCCCACTGCTCGGGCCAGATTTTCCAGCGGCCCTTCCCATTGCCACAGGCCGAGATATAGGCCATGACGAAATAGAGATCGGCCGGTGGAGCCGGCGAATCTGGAATCTTGATCATGTCCGCGTCAGTGTATTCTATACCCATTTTCCGCCTCCATGAACGACCTTTTGAGATGTTCCCGCATCATTTCGAGCGCGCGATGCACTCTGCTTCTAAGTGTGCCGGCACAGACGTTTAATTTCCGCGCGGCCTCATCATATTTCAGACCGTCAAAGAACACCGCTTTAACGGCGGCTTGCATTTCAGGATTTAACCGGCACACCTCCGAGCGGACCGGCCTATCATCGGGCCTGCCGGTCTCGACGGAGACCAGAACATCGATATGCGCTTGTCTGAGTTCAGTGGGATGCGCTCTACAAGAACGATGCTTCCATAAATCCTTCGCCAGGTTACGGGCGATGCGCCTGGCCAGCGTCCATTTTGTCTTTCCGGGGCGGATTTTGTAGAGGCAGATTCTAATCGCCGTCTCAGAGCATAGATCTTCCCGGTCCTCCCTGGATAATCCGGGGATGGCATTTATGAGCCGAGTAAATTCTCCCGGCCCAACGGCAGCATTCTGCCAGTACATCATTTTTCCCTTGGGAAATCCCTGGGCATTATCTTCCGGCCTTGGCTATCCACCTTGCCGAAAAATGGGACGTTCGCGGACCTGCATTGGTAGCGCAATACATTTATCCATCCTTTCTGACATGGCCGCTTGTGAGGTCCCGTCTCCGCGCCGCATACGACCAAATTAACCCCCGGATTCCATGCAACGGCTTTGCATTGCTCCAAATCAATCTCTCCCAAACACGGCTCAACGCTTACCCACCGCACCGCGGCCGGGGTCTGCAACAACAGCGGTATCCGTTCGTCCGCCGTGGCCTGGTCCTCGACGCTGACTCCGAGCCAGATGTGTGGCAACCCAGACGGGAGGCCAGCCAGCAGTTTAGCCATGCGCTCTGGCCGTTTCGTTAAAAGCAGGAATGTATGCCAGCGGGCAGTCTGGATGACATGCCAAACGTCGTAGATCATCTGATCTGGGATGGAGCTCTGCCACAAATCCCCCATAAACTGCACGGCGATCCGCGCAGGTTTCTGACGTTGAAACGGGGCCTGAAGCTCAGTAGTACTGAGTACCGGGGTTCCACCGGCATATGCCGACCGATCGACCTGGCTAAAAGTCGGGTTGGCCGCGTGGCGTTTGGCGAATCGCAGGTGCCAGCAATTCATGCACCCGGAGCTGACAGGCGAGCAGCGCATCTTGATAGGGTTCCAGGTGTAGTCCGCATATTCGATCTTTGTTTTTTGCATTATTCCCCCTTATTCGGTATGAATCCACCGAACATATGTTTACCCTTCTTGTTAAGATCGTGTCCACATGTCACACATTTTGTGTCCCAGCCGTTATCAACATGCACATGCTGCGGCGGTGGCACTATCGTAGGACGAGGAGTAGTAGGCTTAGCGTTCCAACCTCCCTTACGCACCCGCCCCTCACGAAATATGTCTTTCTGTTTTTGCAAGTCATCCTCGCGCATCTCATCGCAGCATCGCGCCAGCCAGAACCCAAACGGAATCCCGCTGACCAGACCGATCAGAAAACCGCCTATTGCCGCGCTCATATTTCCCCGCTCAGTGTATCCATTCGGCGTGGCATGTAACATAGAAATACAATCCCGGCCCCTTTTCCTCATCGGGTTTTTTGGGACCGAAATGTTGCTGCACTTTTCTTCCAGCCAACCGTCGCACCCTCTTTTCTTCCTCAGAACATCTGTAATAACAATCAATATGCCCAGGGCATCTCATGAAACAATGCGTATTTTTTCCTTGGCATTGCGTTTGTGGCATGGTAGGGCAGTGGTTCTCTTGCCCATCATATACGCAAAATCTGAACCAGCCATCTTTTTTTCTTCGGGGTCCATCTTGCAATGGCCATTTCAATTCCCCATCTTTTGGCAGCCTTGCACCACAGGCAAAACGTAAATAACCATAGGATTTATTATTCATTTCGTCCTCCGAGCAGAGGTTCGCACTCCCGGCGGCAAGAACGGCTGTGCTGTCGCTCATGATCTCTTCTCCTTCAAGCCCTTAATTTTCTGCCGCGCCGGGACGCTTTGTCTCGGAACCACGATATGGTAAGAACACCCATGACATTATCTTCCCCTCAACCGGCTTTTATGCGTCCTCACAAAATCGACGCAAGAGTTCACAGCTTCGTTCATAGTCGTTCCAAGCGTGGTATGTCCCGTCTTTCGCGACCGTTTTATGGTCGCGTCAATCCTAGACTGTAGGAAGGCGGCATTTTCCCGCGTCGGAATGTAAGCGATTATCTGCATGTTAATTCCTTAAAGGCGTTTATTTTATCGCGCCGCTGCATTTGCTCCGGTTGCAATCCCCGTGCTGTCCGGCCCAAGTATTGCCGCATCTTTTCTCAACTGCGAAATCTCCGCTTCCATCTTCGACATGAACCCCTTCGCATCCTCAACGTCAAATTTAAGCCTGTCAATCTCGAAGCGTGTCGTCTCTCGGCAACAAGCCAGGTCATGCGCTGTGTTCATATGCGCCTCGTGAGAGGCCAGATATTTTTTCTCAAATTCCCCGGCGCGTTTTAGAGCATCCTGGGCCAGAAACCGTAAGGCTTCATCGCTGAATGTAACAGCCAATTTTCTACTTTTTCCGGCG
>Ga0315284_10010693_pt1 | contig 13076 bp, 10 predicted proteins | sample YL17G09_16_MG_FD_203696 | JGI IMG/M metagenome (GOLD analysis project Ga0315284, IMG submission 203696) | Sediment microbial communities from Yellowstone Lake, YNP, Wyoming, USA - YL17G09_16 | ecosystem: Environmental > Aquatic > Freshwater > Lake > Sediment | place: USA: Wyoming | collected... | reverse complement strand
CTTTCTTAAGCCGCGGATATTTGAATTTCCTTAACACCTCCTCTGTACAATGATACTTTTCTTTCAGGTTTAGTCCATTGAACTCTATTCCTTGACTGCTATCCATAAATTGCTTGACTTGTTCCAGTGTCCGTAGTTGTTTGTCATCCATATCAAGTCGCATGTTCCAATCATAAACGAATCCGTATCTACTGAGACTCCTCTTGTATTAGAAACAATAGCTTCGTTCAGGCTCATCTTGTATTGGAAGACCGTAATCCGTGAATACCTAATCGAAAATGAAGCTAACCAGATACGCCGCTATGACTACCTTTTAGGTGGTTGAAAAATGTATTACTCTGTAATACCATATCCTTGTGGCAAAAGTAGTGGTGACATTCAAATTGGAAGAGGGGATCTACTCAAAGCTGAGAGAGATAGCTGAGAGGGAAGGCAGAGGGGTTTCTGAAATCTTGAGAGAGTCTTTGACCGACTGGCTGCAGAATAAAAAACGCGTTTCCACGCCTGACTTTGTTACCTTCATAAAAGAACAAAAGGACAGCGGTAAAAGCTGGTCGCAAATATCCTCTCTCGTTCTCGAACGATATGGGATTTCTTTGGACAAAGAACAACTGAAATCTCTTTCGAGATAGGGTTAAGTATTACGGTGTAATACTAAAAATGAGGCTAATATTTCGAATCCACGGTTTACGGGAAGAGACTAGCACTTGACAATTCGCACAATTAGGTTTACCGTAGATGTTAATTTTCCGTCAGGAGATACCCCGCAGAGGGGAGCCGAAGGGGAAAGGACATGCAGCGTCCGAAACTCTCAGGCAAAAGGACTGCCGGAAAGCCATCTCTGGAGAGAGCTTCGGCCACCGAAGGGTAAACCCGTCAGCAAAGGGCGGGCGATATCTCAGGTACAAGGACAGAGGGGCAACCTATTTCTAGGTTGCCCCTCTGTGTTTTGGGAAAGCGGAACTCGATGCGAAGGTTGACGGGGCTGGCGAATTGTGCTAGGCTGATGGACGGTCATTTTGCCATCTGAAGTCATTCTTCTCAAATAGCTGGCAAAGGGTAGGTATGCCTACATCAACAGCCGCTCGATGCAGGGAAATTGGTGGCTCACCCCAAAGATTGCGAGGAACAGTTGCCCACGCTCAAGTACTAGCCAACTTGAGGGAACGGTAGAGGAAAACACGTGCAAACGTACATCGCCAGAAGGCTGCTGCTAATCATACCCACCCTCGTTTTAGTCACGATAATAGTCTTTGGGTCGATGCGTCTCATCCCTGGCAATGTGGTGGAATTGATGGTTCAGGAGCACTCCGGACTTGTCGAAGTGAACGTTGATAAAATCAGGCATGAAATGGGGCTGGATAAGCCAATTCTTGTGCAATATGCAACTTGGATAAAAGACATTTTTACCGAAGGGGACCTTGGGGAGTCACTGTGGACGGGTCGTTCCGCGGTTGACGAATTGAGACAGAGGTTGCCAATCTCCTTTGAACTTGGCCTGATTGCAATCATAATCGGTCTCATCATAGCACTTCCTGTGGGCATATTGTCAGGGATACGACAGGATACCGTGGGCGACTATGCCAGTCGCACCCTTGCCATACTCTTTATCGCTCTCCCCAGTTTTTGGACTGGAACACTGGTCATGGTCTTTCCGGCAGTCTGGTGGAACTGGTCTCCAAGCATGGTATATATTCCCCTCGTCAAGGACCCTCTTGGCAACCTAGTCCAGTTCTTAATTCCGGGCGTGCTCCTCGGCATGACTCTATCCGGGACGACAATGAGAATGACGCGTACCATGATGCTCGAAGTATTGCGACAGGACTACGTGAGGACTGCTTGGGCGAAAGGGCTGAGAGAGCGTGCGGTAGTCGCACAGCACGTTTTAAAGAATGCGGTAATACCGGTGGTCACGGTCGTGGGACTTCAACTCCCTGTGCTTTTTGGCGGCTCCATCGTGTTGGAGCAGATATTTAACCTTCCCGGGGTAGGGGTCTACATGATACAAACCATCAACTCGAGGGACTACAACGTACTTTCTGGAATAAATCTGGTCATGGCTTTTACCGTTTTGTTGATAAATCTGGGAGTAGATCTGACTTACGGATTCTTGGATCCCCGGATTCGCTACAAATAGAGAATCGCGATAATTGGCAGAAACATCGGCATTTGCGGGTCTTGCGGCAGAAGCAACAAACCAAACCGACGGTAGGTAGCGCCCCAGGCTGGGGAAGAAGAGGGCGAGCGTGTCTGAGAGTGTGAGTTCGTTAGCAGCAACGAAGGCACTAAAGAGGCGGTCCTTTTGGGCTGATTTGGCCATCCGGTTGGTCAAAGGAAAGCCTCTGGGCATGGCCGGTGCGTTAATAGTCCTGTTGCTGTTGCTGACCGCCCTTTTCGCCAACCTGGTGGCACCATACGGGATGAACGAGGTCCATGTTTATGACAGAATGCAGCCGCCGTCAGCTAAGTACATCCTGGGCTCGGATACCGTGGGGCGCGACATGCTGAGCCGGATAATATTCGGGGCTCGCATATCCATGATCGTGGGCCTCGCGGGCGCCAGCCTCAACATTCTGACCGCTTGTTCCATAGGTCTCGTTTCAGGATTCATGGGCGGTAAGACCGATATTGTAGTTCAGCGCTTTGTGGACGCGTGGATGTGTTTTCCACCCCTGTTCATTATCTTGACGGTAATGGCTATCCTCGGGCCAGGTCTCATCCAGGTCATTCTCGTCTTGGGAATCTCAAACGGTATTGGCACTTCAAGGGTAATACGAAGTGCCGTCATCGGCATAAAGCAGAATGTCTACATTGACGCTGGGAATGCCATCGGCTGTTCGCCGACGAGAATGCTTTCTCGGCATGTCCTGCCCAATGTGATGGCTACCATCATCATTGGATTTACGTTATCTATGGGCGGCATAATTTTGGCAGAGGCTACTATAAGCTTCCTCGGATACGGTATTCCGCCCCCGACTCCAAGTTGGGGAGGCATGCTCGCCGGGATCGGCAGGGCGTACGTGCTACAGGCACCATGGCTGGCTCTGTGGCCGGGTCTGGCTCTGGCTCTTTCAGTATTTGGCATAAACGTATTTGGGGATGCATTGAGAGACTTGCTTGACCCCAGATTAAGGGGAGGCGTTGGACGTTACAGCAAAAACCCGCCGCGAAGGCGAAGAAGCGGATCGCAAGCTGACTACAACGATTAGGAGGGCGCATGTAATAGCGAAAAGGGGGGGTACCCTACGAGCCTACTTTATTGAAGAATAGGAGGGACGCAAATGGTAATCAGAAGAGTAGCCTTGGGAATCGTGGGCTGTCTACTGGCAGTGATCCTTACCGCTGCATCGTGCGGAAAAGCCCCAGCGGTATCACCAACGACAACATCACCGACCACACAAACGGCAACCACACCATCATCGACCACACCCTCAACTGCCTCGACCCAATTACCAACAACGACGGCAAAAGACGTGCCAACCTACGGTGGAATGGTCAATTTTATACAAGGGGGTGAGTATCTAGCCCGGTGGGATCCGACTGCGGGGAGTCATGAACCTCTTACCCTCATCTATGAGCACTTACTCTATTATGACTGGTATAAATCCATGAAAGACTGGGGTTCCGAGTACGCTTACGGCCCGCAATCAGTTCTCACAGGTTGGCTGGCTGAGAGTTGGGAAATGCCAGACGCGTCGACCTTTAGATTCCATATTCGTCAGGGAGTCCACTGGCAGAACAAAGCTCCGGCAAACGGAAGAGAACTTGTCGCCGACGACATCAAATACTCTCTTGAGTGGTATACATCGTCCCCGCTGGTTTCCGTGGGCGCGGATTGGAAGCTGATTGACTCCATAACAACCGGTCCGGACAAGTATACGATTACTTTTCACACCAAGACACCGCAAACCCCAGAGTTCATCTACAATTTCATGGGTTCTGGCGGCGGCGTCCTGACATTCTGTCCGGATCCGATAAAAGTGTATGGACCTAAGGCCTATCAGGACTGGAAACTCGCCTGCGGCACTGGACCATTCATGGTCACAGACTATGTGGCGGGCAGTTCTGCTACCTACAAAAGAAACCCTGACTATTGGGAATTCGACAAGAACTACCCGGAAAACAGATTGCCATATGTATCCACCGTTCGGTGCTTAGTCATTCCTGATACTGCTACCCGATTAACGGCACTCAGGACAGGTAAGCTCACCTGGGTTATGGGCGTTACCTGGTCGCAGGCTGAGACTTTCCGTAAGACAAACCCTGAACTGAAGTATCGCCGGGTGTTAGGTATGCCCGGACTTTGTGCCATGAATGTTAAGCAGTTGCCATTTACCGACGTAAGAGTCCGACAGGCCATGAATATGGCCATAGACTATAAGGCCATAATCGATGGCTACTATAAGGGCAACGCGGAAATCGCCTACCTCACGTGGCCTTTACACAGGTCTTTGGGCGAAATGGCTTTGACGTATGACGAGCTTAGCCAAACTATAAAGGACCAGTTCGAATATCACCCCGACAAGGCTCGGGAACTTCTGGCTGCGGCAGGCTATCCAGGTGGTTTCAAGACCTCTGTAGACCTTGTTGCGACCGACTTGGCGGCAGTGGATATCTTCTCCGTAGTCCAGAGTGATCTCGCCGCCATAAACGTGAAGTTGGAGCTGAAGATTGATGAAGCGGGGGCCTTTGCCTCGCTGAAATACGGTCATACCTACACCCAGATGCTCGTGCCCACTAGTGGCGGCCCGACTTGGCAGGGAGGCCCTAGGGCAGATCTCAGTACGTGGTATACGCCGGGTATCTACGACTACCCTGACTATTCAGAGCAAGCCTATCTTGATAGACTGGCGGCAGCGAAGATGATCATGAATGATGCCGACCGGACCAAAGCGTATAAGGAGTTGGCCAAGTACGTTCTTGAGCAGGCGCTTTACGTGCTAATACCTGCACCCTATAACTACACTTATTGGCAGCCGTGGGTAAAGGGCTATTCGGGTCAGTATGGCATGTTTTACAGTGATTACAACATGTTCAAGCACTGGTGGGTCGACCCATCGCACCAAGAATAGAACCCCATGGGAAATTGGGGCGAGTGAAAAGAATCCAGAAAACGAGTTGCACATTGCTGGCATAGCAAACGAACTTGGCGGCGACGTGAGAGGGAATCATAGGGCAGATTTGTAGTTAAGTTGAAGTGAATACTGGACGATCCAGATTCGACCATGTGGCCGCCAAGTCTCCAATCTGACGCCAAAAGGCAACAAGAAAACCGTACCTTGCGGTGTCAGAACAGCAGGCAGACTCAATTGGTTTGCACTGGAATAGAACGAAAACTGACGAGGTAGATGCAAAATGTCAAAGGTTATAGATCTCTGTCTCGATCTCCCGCCAGGTGAGGAAGAACTGGTCGGCATGATGAAGCGTTATGCTCTGGGCCGAGGAGAGAAGGGGATAGCCAACTATCGCTATATCTTCGGTCCCGGTAAAGCCCGGGAACTGGGCTTTACAATGGATGACCTGGAGCGGATGTCGCATGAGCTTTCCCCCGCAGAGTTCGAAGGCATGCTAAGGGGAAAAACAAAGACGATGGTGGTCCCACTTGCGCAATTTGTGAAGGAGTTGGACAAAGCGGGAGTCAAGTGGGGCATGATCGCGCGTGGGAGCAATAAGCAAACTGCGGAAGTTGTGGCGCAGTTTCCTAACAAGTTCATTGGTCGCGCGACAGCTAACCCGCACGAGGGCATGAAGGCGGTCAGGGAATTGGAGCAAGCCGTTAAGGAATTCGGCTTGAAGAGTTTTTTCGCCAGCCCCTATGGGTACGGGATTCGACTGAACGACAAGAAATTTTATCCTTTGTACGCTAAGGCCGTGGAGCTGGACATTCCAGTTGTCTGCTACTGCACAATGAACTACCGCACTGACACCCCTATGGATGTAGGTCGCCCTCTTTATCTTGACGAGGTAGCGATGCACTTCCCCGAAATGAAAATCATCGCAGGTTGGGGGGGCGGTGGAGGCTGGCCTTGGGTGCCCGAAATGATAGGGGTCGCTCGCCGACACCAGAATATCTATATAAATACATCGGCCCACCGCCCCAAATACTTGGCCACTCCTGGCTCGGGGTGGGAGATGTTAATGCAGTTTGGTAACACCCTGCTTCAAGATAGGATAGTATTTGCCTCAGGCTGGAACAACTACTTCTCCTATTCAAACGATGTGATCAAGAATGTTATTGAAGAAATGAGATCGCTTCCTTTGAAGGCGGAGGTCAAGGAGAAGTGGCTCTATGAGAATGCTGCCAGGCTCTTCAACCGGGATTAACCTGAGCATTGAAGAGGAGGGATTGTTCCATTAGTGACGCAGGAGGAATTAATGGGGACACGAGGTCGGGGGCACTGTTCGACCTAAAGGTGATTGATCTTGGTCATTTCATCGCCGGCCCCTACTGTGCCTCGCTGCTGGCTGGGCTGGGGGCTGAGGTGATCAAGATAGAGAAGCCAGGCAGTGGAGATGGTGCCAGAAGATTAGGGCCCTTTCCTGGAGATGAGCCGCACTTGGAGAAAAGCGGCCTCTTTAGCTATCTAAACTTGGGGAAGAAAAGTGTTACCCTGAATCTCAAGTCGCAAAATGGGGGAAAAGCCTTCCGCAGATTGGTCGAAGAAGCCGATGTGCTTATCGAGAACTTTCGACCCGATGTGATGCCTTCTCTTGGTCTTGCGTACGAGGATCTCAGGAAATTTAACCCGTCTTTGATCATGACCTCGATATCGAATTTTGGACAGAGTGGACCATACCGGGACTACAGAGGTTACGAAATAGAGGTTGGTGCTCTGGGGGGAGTTCAGGCCGATACGGGTGAAATCGATAGAGAGCCGATTAAGTTCGGAGGGCAGCAACTGCAGTTTCAGGCGGGTCTTACCGCGGCCTTTGCTACTATGAGTGCCATCTGTTATCGCGACGCCAGTGGCATTGGCCAGCACATCGATATGGCCATTGTAGAGGTAGCGGCGACTTTGAAGGGTTATGCCACCATGAATTTTCAAGAGACAGGCAGACATCGTGTAAGATCCGGAGCCCGTATGTGGCAGAGATTGCAGCAGGTTCCCAATGTGGACAACATACCGCCGCAAACGCGTCTTACCCCTGGTGCCTGTATCGTCATCCTGCCGTGTAAAGATGGATACGTATGTCTTGACACGGAGCTGACTTCCCAATGGTTATCTCTCTGCGACATGATTGGTCACCCAGAATTAAAGGGGGATCCCCGCTTTAGCTCTCTTATGAACGGGGCATATGCAGATGACCTGGACGCCATCTTGAAAGATTACCTCAAGACAAAGACCCAGAGAGAAGTTTTTGAGGAAGCTACGGCATGGCGCATTCCCGCAGCTATCGTTAACGACATAGCCCAACTCTTTCATGATCCTCAGCACAGAGCGAGAGGTTTTTTTGTTCAAGTGGAGCATCCGGTACTGGGCAAGATAGATTATCCCGGGCATCCTTTTGTGATGAGCGAAACTCCATGGAAGCAGGTGTCCGGCGCTCCTACACTTGGAGCGCATAATAAAGAAGTCCTTGTGGACCGACTGGGGTATTCAACAGACGAGATGGATACCATGACTAAAGACGGCGTGATATGACTGAAGATTACTGTGCTCACGCGGAGGACAAATCGTGAGTGTGCTACCGCTACAGAACGTTAGGATTGTGGATCATACAATTGCATGGGCGGGCCCTCAAGCAACGCAGCTTTTGGCAGACCTGGGCGCGGAAGTAATAAAGATCGAGGCGTGCAGCAGGCCTGATGTATTGCGCGGTGCAGACCGGCATATCGGAAAGGGAGAAAAGTTCTGGGAGACGCGGCCGTGGTTTATCCAAATCAACCGTAACAAGCTGGCCATCACCCTGGATCTTAACAGAAAAGAAGGTACAGATCTCTATTTGAAGCTTGTCGCAATTAGTGACGTTGTAATAGACAATTTTACGCCACGAGTGATGCCCAACCTGGGTCTGGACTATAACGACCTCAGAAAGGTAAAATCCGACATTATTGTAGTCCACCAGCCGGGCTACGGAACATCGGGCCCTTACAGAGACGCTCCGGCCTTTGGCGATTGCATAAATGCGTTTTCCGCCCTCGATGATATAACCGGGTACCCGGGAGGTCCCCCAATGCGACCTTGTATCGCCTATGGTGATCCAACATCCGGTTTTGCCTCAGCTTTGGCGATCCTTGCGGCCATCCATTACCGCACCCGTACCGGCAAAGGGCAACTCATCGATGTCTCCCATTTTGAGATCACAAGCAAAGCGATGGATGGGCTTCTCGATTATGCGATGAACGGAAGAATACAGAAACGCATGGGCAATAGAGACAACGCTATGGCACCTCAAGGATGCTACCCGTGCCTTGGTGACGACAAGTGGGTGGTCATTACTATCGCCGATGACAACGACTGGAGAGTCTTTGGCAAAGCTATTGGCAATCCAAAATGGACTCAAGACCCTCGATTTGTAGATGTCACAGGGCGAAGACAACACCATGACGAACTGGACAGTCTCATTGCGTCCTATACATCATCGCGTGATCGCTACGAAGTGATGAACTTGCTTCAGAACGCTGGAATAGCAGCGGCGCCAGTACTGTATCCTGGTGAATTGCTGACTGACCCTCACTTTGCACAGCGAGGCTTTTTCGAAGAGTCTAATCACCCTTACGCTGGTACCATGCTCCTGCCAGGCATGCTCTATAAGATGTCCGCTACTCCGTGCCATATCAGACGACCGGCACCTCTTTTTGGAGAACACAATAGATACGTCTTCCATGAACTGTTGGGACTGTCTGAGGAGGACATGGAGCAACTGACCAAGACCGGCATAATCGGCAACGAACCGCTCTACGCGAAGAACTGGTAGATGGGCGCGTATCGCCTTATTGCAGAACGCGTGGCTGATTAGCTCGGCAAATTCAGGTGCCAGCAGAAATCGGATTTCATTGGCATATCGCATGGACAGGCCGTGTGCTGGACGGGACTATTGACAGAGCGTAATATTCTGAAGAGGCAGTACAATCGGGGCTCATTTGCCCGCCGCACTCTAGCCTCATACGATAGCCTATCAGATTAAAGAATGCCAGAGAAATATGGCATTCGTGACCACGTGGCTGGAAGGAGAAGAAAGTGAAAACAAGAAACGTTGTAAGGATCGTAACGGAGGTCCCGGGACCGAAAAGCAGGAAGTTGTTTGCCGAGGCAGAAAAAAACGTTCCTCGAGGTGTCGGACATCAAACGCCGGTGGCTATTGCTAGCGCCAAAGGAGCTACCATAACTGATGTTGACGGCAACACGTTCATAGACCTGGCAGGTGGTATTGGGACCATGAATGTTGGCCATGGTCGTGAAGAAGTCGTTGACTCAATAAAAGAACAGGCTGATAAGTATTTGCACGCCTGCTTTCAGGTGTTAATCTATGAACCATATATTCGACTTGCGGAGAAATTGAACACCTTGAGCCCCGGGCAGTTTGCCAAGAAGACGATCCTACTAAACAGCGGTGCGGAAGCAGTGGAAAACGGAATCAAGATAGCCAAATACTACACCGGAAGATATGGAGTGATATCATTCCACGAGGCCTTCCACGGAAGGACTGCCTTGACCATGAGCCTAACCGGCCAAAACCAGCCGTACAAGGCCAACTTCGGTCCGTCAGTTCCTGGCATCTACCATCTTCCGTACGCCTACTGTTACAGATGCGCTTTCAATCAGAAATATCCGAACTGCAATTTGGCCTGTGCCAGCTATGTCGAAAGACTATTTGAGAGTGTGATCACAGCTGATGCTGTGGCAGCCATGATCGTGGAGCCGGTTCAGGGCGAAGGTGGGTTCATCGTCCCTCCGAAGGAATTCCTTCCGGAACTGTGCAGAATATGCAAGGAAAGAGGTATTGTCTATATTGACGATGAAATCCAGGCAGGCATGGCTAGAACCGGAAAGCTGTTTGCTGCAGAGCACTTTGCCATCGAACCGGATATTGTGCTCACGGCCAAGTCCCTCGGTGGTGGCACTGTTATAAGTGGCGTCACCGGCAGGGCGGAAATCATGGATGCTCCGCATCCTGGCGGGTTGGGGTCAACGTACGGCGGCAACCCGCTTTCGTGCCAGGCCAGTCTAGCGGCACTAAAACTGATTGAAAAAGACAAACTAGCTTATCGTTCCGGCATAGTCGGCGAGAAAATGACAAAATCTCTCCGATCCATGCAGGCGAAATATCCTCTTATCGGTGACGTGCGCGGACTGGGAGCTATGGTCGCCATTGAGTTGGTCAAGGATAGGAAGACGAAGGAACCAGCGTCAAAAGAGACTGCTGCAATACGGGAGAAATGCTATAAGAACGGGTTGATTGTGATTGGAGCTGGAATTCATCACAATGTACTGAGATTCTTAGCACCACTTGTCATTACCGATGACATGCTTGCTGAAGCCATGGCTATAATTGACAACGTGCTGAAGGATGTTTCGGGCCACTAATGCATGTCTTACGGAGAGCTTTCAGAAGCCCTCGTTGGGGAGATCAAAATAGTACGCTCGGCCCGTAATGCGTAAGAACTGGCAGTCAACGTCAACAGGCTTGGATCAGCGGTTCATGATTTCCGGATTCTGGGGTGTGGCATTAGACTACTTCACCTCGCCGCGCGGCCATACCATCTGCCGATAACTTTCTGCATGTTCAAAATTTGAAGATTGCGGGACCATACAGCGACCGAGGGTAGGCAGACAACAAGCCTGTCAATTGTGGACACGTACCAACTCATGTCAATTCCGCGGGAATCTGCCGGGCAGACTGGCTCACGGCCCTCTCGGACACGATGGAGATGTGAGACCACAACCACAATCCTGCTACAGGACCCCATCAAGCATCCCAGCTGCAATCCAATTGCGCTCGCCTATCCACCCAGGTACTTTTCTGCCAGCCTGACAAGAAAGTCCGTCTTCAATCGAAGGCTAGCGATATCGATTTTCTCGTTTTTCCCGTGTACCGAATTTCTCATTTCCTCGCGCATATCAAGGGTAGTCACGCCCGTCCCGTAGCTTGGTATCCCCATCCCCCGAGTATATTCGGAGTCGGTGGACCCGGTACAGATGGAAGGCAAAATTGGCACGTCGCCAAGGAACTCCTTGAGGGTATTCTCAACTAACTGATAGTATTTACTCTCCGAGCTTGAAAATGACGCTGGAATGTACTGCAGTGGTTCTATGTCAACATCCTCCAGAATCTCCTTGAGTTCGTTAATGACGTACTCCCAATCCTGTCCTGGTAGAATCCTTATGTCCACCTGGGCTTCACAACTATCCGGGACTATGTTTGTTTTGATACCACCATGAATTACGTCCGGCGAGATTGTCATTCTCGTGACCGCTGACAGGTAAGGTACAACCTTCTTGTCGCTCAACTTCCCGAGAATATCGTCCACAGTCTCTTCCCTCACTTCGATGTCTAAACCATCAATTTGGGCACAAAGCTGCAAGAGGTTTTTTGTCTCAGGCAGCAGGACGATATTCGGCTTATAGTTTGCCAGACCGTTCAGTACTCTCACCATCTTAACCACGGCGTTGTGTTCCAATCTTGGCACGGAGCCGTGGGAACTGATACCTTTCGATGTCAATTTCATCCACGCCGGTCCCTTCTCTCCCACAGATATTGAATGATAAATCTTGTCTTTTACACTTAGCGGGCTGGCTCCCTCATTGATGGCAAAATCGGCCCTAATCTTGTCCGGATATTTCTCCGCTAGCATTTTCGCACCAAACCTGCCATCCATTTCCTCATCAGCGGTTGCCGCGAAAACTAATTTCCCTTTAAGCCTAGTTGTCTGTGCTAGCCGAATCATTGCACAAGCCTCTGCGGCAACCATCCCCTTACAGTCAATCGCCCCGCGCCCATGCACAAATCCATCCTTGATCTCGCCAGAAAACGGAGGAAAGTCCCAGCCTTCGGATACAGGGACAACGTCGGTATGGGACAGGTACAGAAGCCGTCTTTCACCTTCGCCAAGGTTGGCAATAAAGCTTGCTCGTCCCGGGCTGGGTTCAACAATTTCGCTGGAGATGTGGTAGCTGCCAAAGAGTCTTTGGAGATATTGCGCCACTTTTGTTTCCTCGCCCGGCGGATTTACCGACTGGATCTTAATCAAATCAGATAGAACATCCTCAACCGCCGGGCTGTCAGCTCTTCTCAACGGAATATCATTCATTATGTCTCCGTCCTCCTTCCAGTTTGCGTTGTGTTTCGTAACTTCGTCTGAAGGTCTGTTTGCCTGAAATGGCAAACTCACCACACATTATATCAATAAGGGGAGGTCGCGCCCACATTCGGCTAGCATGTCCTTTGGCAACTCGTATTAAGGCAGGCCTCTCAGTTTCATTGTTTCAACGGATATTATACCTGAAGTATCCGGTTGTCAAGACCGCGCATTGACCAAAATCCACCACCTAATTGTCAGTCGCCGCGCTTTTATGGGGAGTCTACCCCGCCGGGCATATAACCATTCGCTTGCGAAGGATTCCCAGGCCTTGTCTGAGGTAATCCCTACGCTTCTCGCCGTCCGATGAGGTAATATGAGGGGTTTTGACCCTTGAGGAGACAAAGTTCCCCTCCCCGGCCTGCTGTGGCGCCGGGATTTGTTCCCTACAGGTTAGTCCGCCTTGCCTATGGGGGCTTCATGGTGACCCAGCGACCAAAACGATGGACTCGCCTACGGTCCAGAGATCCCTTAGTCGCCGCCGCACCTCCATGAGAACTTCAAAGGCCGGGTGGCCTTCGCTGAGGCGGATGATTAGCTGTCGGGCACGGCTCACCACGCGACCGGCCAGGTTAATAAAGCCAAATCGGATCGCCTTAAGTCGCTTAGGGGCCCACCCCCGGGGCAGCACCAGCCGCTTCATGAGGGAATTTAAGTTGAAGGCGATGACCATGATCCCCCACCAGGCAGCATTGACACCGAAGCGGCCCGAGGGCAGGTGACCGCCCGCCAGGTCCTCCTTCATAATCTTGTGTATTTCCTCACCCTTGCCACA
>Ga0315284_10010692_pt1 | contig 13077 bp, 11 predicted proteins | sample YL17G09_16_MG_FD_203696 | JGI IMG/M metagenome (GOLD analysis project Ga0315284, IMG submission 203696) | Sediment microbial communities from Yellowstone Lake, YNP, Wyoming, USA - YL17G09_16 | ecosystem: Environmental > Aquatic > Freshwater > Lake > Sediment | place: USA: Wyoming | collected... | reverse complement strand
AAGCTCAACTTGTCCGATTACGATTTAGTTCCGATTACCGGTGAGCTGGCACCTGAGCTTAACGCGTATGCCGTCATTTCAAAATTCCCCAATCCCCGCGCGGCGGAACTGGATGGGATGATTCGCAAGCACAATGCCGAACTCATCAAACATCGACCCGTCCGCTTGGGCAAATATTATGTGGAATCGCCCGAACAGGCACGTCGATTATTAGATAAAGAGATACCTAAAAACCCCGATATCCCTGACAAAGCTAAGGTGGCCATGCAGATTGCTTTGCGCGAGATGCTGGACCCCAAAAAACGGCAAAAATCCCTGTCCGAACTGGATCCGATGGAAATGATGAAGATCGTCGTCACCGCCGGCCCCGACGCGCCACCCATGGTGCGCGCGATGCAGGAAAAATTGCGGAATGAACTAGGCGAAGCCAAATTTATGGCGATGAAGGTGAAATTTGAGCAAGCCGGATTATAAAAAAGGCTCCCATAGTTGGAAGCCTTTTTGTTGTTTTGTAATCAGGATTACCGGCATAAGTTACCACATCCGCCAAGCACATCGCCATGGTCCAAGTGGGCCTGAAGGGCCGAAAGGCCAATGGAAATTTCCTGGATGTTCGTCGGGTTACCGGGGGGCATATGGCAAATGGTGATTTTTTTCTCAGTGCAGTTTTTAGCACCTTTTTGGCATTGTTCCACCATGCAGGTAGTGGAACATCCATCGCCGCTTATCGTATTGCCGTCATCGCACTGTTCATTCACATCTTGTTTATTGTCACCGCATACTTCTGTTTTGCAGGTGCAGGAACATCCGTCACCGGATATCTTGTTCCCGTCATCACACTGTTCGGGGGTGGTCATAAGGTTATCCCCACAATAGGGGATGACACCGGGGACCGATTGGCAAGTGGCATCGCAAACCGTGCAGGCGGTTTCGCCGTAAACGCAGGTTTCGGTAACCGTATTGCCATCATCGCAGGCTTCGCCGGCCTCGATCACGGCATTGCCGCAAATAGAGACAGGCACTTCAATTTCGCAAATGGCTGAACAGCCGTCACCACTCAACAGATTGCCGTCATCACACTGTTCAGTGCCTTCAAGAAGGCCATTGCCGCAAATGTCGGCAATCGGGACGGCACTCACTTTGGCATAAGTCAAAACCACAACCACAGCCAGAGCGGTCAGGCTAAGCGCCGCAATATGCGGTTGCTTCATATATTGGAATAATTTTCCCATATGATTTGTGTTAATTTATATTGTTTATGATAATATTATAACATATTTTAAAAAATAATGCAAGTAACCTTGTTTCCCCCTGTGAATAAAGTTAAACTACTTGTTGTAATAACCTTCCGCTATGAATATCCCAAAAATCGGAGAGCCGCTTACGGCCGAACATATTGATTTCCTCAAAACGCTCAGCAAATCCTGCCGCAATTCCATTGTGGCGATGACGGCGAATTCCCAGTCCGGTCATCCGGGCGGGTCGTGTTCCGTGATCGATTACCTCGCGCTCCTTTACGCTTTCGTCATTGGCGAGACGGGCGAAGATGTGGTGGTTTCCAACGGTCATGTTTCACCTGCCGTCTATTCGATTTTGGCGGAAATGGGCTACATCCCGCGCGAAGACGTTATCAAGACTTTCCGCAAACGAGGATCGGTTTATGAAGGCCACATCACCCGCCATGTTCCGGGAATCACCTATGGCACTGGCCCCCTTGGTATCGGCGTTTCCGTTGGTTCCGCTTTTGCCCTGGCCGAAAAACTGAGCGAAAAAAACCGCGATGTTTTTGCCGTTATGGGCGATGGGGAATGCGATGAGGGGCAGGTGTACGAGATGATGCATTTTGCCAACAAGTACAACCTGCAAAACTTCACGCTTTTTGTGGATTACAACCGCGTCCAGCTTTCGGGAAGCTTGGAAAAGGTGATGCCCATCCATCTGAAAAAGATTTTTGAATCGGCCGGATGGGAGGTTTTCGAAACCGACGGCCATGATTTCCAGGCCATGTGGGAAGTGTTGGGCAAAAGCGTCCGCAACCTGAAGCCCGCCGTGATTTTGGGCAAAACCATCATGGGCAAAGGCGTCAGCTTTATGGAACCCGACGGCGTGGCCTTCAAATCCACCTGGCACGGTAACGCGCCAAAGCGGGAAGTGGCCGACGCGGCGCTGAATGGCGAACTTAAAATGTCCGATGAAGAAGTGAAAGTCCTCGACGTTTTCCGCAAGCAGGTAAAGTGGCATCCGCCGAAACCGGAAGAAATCGAACAGCTTAGCACGGTTGCCACCGTAAAAACCGGCAAGCCCGTCGTCCTCCCCGCCGGCACCAAGGCCGATTGCCGTGGAGCCTATGGCAACGCGCTCCTCGATCTGGCGAAACTGAATCCAAACATCGTCGCGCTCACTGCTGATCTCGCCGGTTCCGTGAAAACTGACATCATGGGCAAGGAATTCCCCGAACGCCACCTTGATTGCGGTATCGCGGAACAACACATGATTTCTTGCGCGGGCGGACTCAGCCTCAAAGGCTTTATTCCCTTCTGCTCCACTTTTGGCGCCTTCATTTCCAGCCGCGCGAAGGATCAGGCGCGCGTGAACGACATCAACCGCACGAACGTCAAAATGGTCGCCACCCATTGCGGTTTATCCGTCGGCGAGGACGGCCCCACCCACCAGGCGATTGATGACATGGGGTCTTTCCTTGGTTTTTTCAACACCCACGTCCTGGAACCCGCGGACGCTAATCAAACCGATCGTATCATCCGCTACATCGCCTCGCATTTCGGCAATTTTTACGTGCGCATGGGGCGCCACAAGATCCCAATCATCCTAAAAACCGACGGCAAGCCTTTCTATGATGAAAATTATCAGTTTGAATATGGCAAAGCCGATCTCCTGCGCCAAGGCAAAGACGTCACGATTGTCGCCTCCGGCTCGATGGTCAGTATCGCGGTTGGCGTCGCGGACAAATTGAAAAACGAAATTTCCGTCGAAGTGATTGCCGTAAGCGCCCTCAAGCAACTGGATTTGGATACGCTTATCCCTTCTCTCCAAAAAACCGGTCGCCTGGTCACCGTGGAAGACCACAACCCTTACAATGGGTTGGCGACGCAAATGAACAGCATGGTGGCGCAGGAGGGTTTGTCCGTTACCATCAACAACTTGGCCGTGCGCGCCTACCAGCTTTCCGGTGATGTGTTCGAGCTTTACGACGAAGCGGGCATCGGCGCCAGAGATTTGGAACAGGCCTGCCGTGCCTTAATGTAACCATTCCTATGAAACAGAGAAAAATAATCAAAGAGGAAGCAAAACATTTCCATGTGGTTATTTTCGGCTCCGCCCGCTTAAATCCAAACGATCCTGTTTATAGGCAGGTTTACGACTTGGCCAAGCGCCTTGCGGCGGAGGGGATGGATGTGGTTACCGGCGGCGGCCCCGGCTTGATGGAGGCCGGCAATAAAGGTTGCCAGGAAGGGCGGAAAAGCTCAAAAGTCCGTTCTTACGGGGTGAACATCAAAATGGAAAAACCCCAGGTTCCCAATGAACATCTCGACATCAAAAAGGAATTCGACCGTTTTTCCGAACGCCTCGATTACTTCATGTATCTCGCGGATTCCATTGTGGTGGCGCCCGGCGGAATCGGCACCATGCTGGAGCTCATGTACACCTGGCAGTTGGTGCAGGTGAAGGACATTTCCCACGTCCCCATCATCCTCTTGGGCGATGGGTATCCCGCGCTGATGAGATGGTTTAAAAAAAATCCGCTTAAACAAGGTATGGTAAGCCCCGAAGATTTCAGGATGATTCACTTCGCGCGCGACAATGAAGAGGCGATGAACATCATTCTCACCCGCTATCAATATTTCCTGACACAAAAACAGAGGCCGAAAACGCATTACCGAAAACTCCTTTAGGATATGGCAATCCACCTGAATTCGCCGCTTGATGAAGCGCTCAGCACCAAGGCGCCTTACCTTAAGGCCCTGAAAGAAATGGGCCTTTTTACGGTAAAAGATCTTTTGGAGTATTTTCCGCGCGCCCATGAAGATTTGTCCCATTTCAAGCGCCTGTGGGAAGCGAAAGACGGCGAAATCATCACCACGAAAGGGTTTTTGAATGGCATAAAACTGATCCCCACCAAAAATCGCCGCGTTAAATTGGTGAAAGCCATGTTTTACGACAGCGAAGGGTCGGTTTGCGACGTTGTCTGGTTCAACCAGCCCCACCTTGTGCGCATGCTGCCGATGGATACGGAAGTGATTCTTGCCGGTAAGGTGCAATTCGAATACGGGAAGATCAGCCTGAACAACCCCGAAGTGGAAACGGTGAAAGAAGCCCAAATCCATGTGGGAGTTCGCGTACCGATTTACGCCCAGCACGAAATCATCACGGCCAGGTGGTTGAGGGGAAAAATCCATCCGCTTCTTTACCTCGCGCAGGAATTCCCCGAAATCCTGCCGGAGGAAATCGTAAAAGAGGAAAACCTGATGGGCAAGGCTGAAGCGATCCGCGAAATCCACTTTCCCTCGTCCGATGAGTCGTTGAAACGGGCGAAAGACCGTCTGGGTTATGAAGAACTATTCCTCCTTCAGCTTAACGCCGTTAAATTGCGCGAAGAGTGGCGCAGCAGCCGCGCGTCTGAGAGCCAGATCACGGGAATCCCCATGGATCCCGAATTTGTGAAGCAGTTTTTCTCCACGCTTCCCTTCACCCCCACCGGCGCGCAAAAGGTGGCAATTTACGAGATTCTGAAAGACATGGAAAAGCCTTTCCCCATGATGCGCCTGCTTGAAGGCGATGTGGGGTCCGGAAAAACCATTGTCGCCGTTATGGCGCTTCTCCAGGCGGTCAAACATGGCTACCAGGCCGCCATTATGGCGCCCACCGAAGTGCTGGCGCGGCAACATCTGATTTCCATCAGCCGTTACCTGGAAACTTTCGGCGTCCGTATCCAATTCCTCATTGGTTCCATGAAGGCGAAGGAAAAAAAGGAAGCACTTGCGGTAATTAAAAACGGTGAAGTGGATCTGGTCATCGGCACCCACGCCCTTATTCAGGAAAATGTGTCCTTCGCCAAGCTTGGTCTGGTTGTGATCGATGAACAGCACCGCTTTGGCGTGAAACAGCGTGAGGTTTTAGTTAGACAAGGAAGTCCGCACGTTTTACACATGACAGCCACGCCCATTCCGCGCACACTGGCCATGGTCGCCTACGGCGACCAGGATTTGTCCGTCATAGCCGAAATGCCGCCCGGACGCATACCCATCATCACCAAAATCGTGCCCCCCGAACACCGGCAAACGGTTTACCGGTTCATTGAAGGCAAAATCGAGAAAGGGGAGCAGTGTTACGTCATCTGCCCGCTCATCGACGAATCCGATGTGCTTGAGGTGAAATCCGCCATCAGGGAACAGCAGGATCTGCAGGCCGTATTTCCCAATTTCAAGGTCGGCCTCTTGCACGGCAAGATGAAATCGGCGGACAAAGAGGCAGTGATGCAGGCTTTTAAAGATAACCAGATCCAAATCCTCGTTTCCACATCCGTTATCGAAGTGGGCGTGGATGTGCCCAATTCCACCATCATGCTGATTGAAGGCTCCGAGAGGTTCGGTTTATCCCAACTCCACCAGTTCCGTGGCCGTGTTGGCCGCGGCTCAGTCCAATCCTACTGCTTCCTTTATACCAATTCCTCCACAGAGCTTACTTTTGCGCGCCTAAAAGCCATGGCCGATTACACGGATGGCTTCAAGCTGGCCGAAATCGATCTTCAGCTGCGTGGCCCCGGTGAAGTTTACGGCATTCGCCAATCAGGTATTCCCGATCTTAAACTGGCGAACGTCATGAACGGCATCCTTGTGGATCGCGTCCGCAAGGCGGCGGAACACGTTGTCGAAAAGCTGAAGGAATATCCGTTACTGGAGGAAGCGCTGGAGGCCATCCGGAAAAAGATGGAGGAGTAATTTGCCCCAATAACAAAAACCCCTCCGATGTACATCGGAGGGGTTTGGATTTCCTATGAAAGAAGCAGGACTAGCCGGAAACACACATGGAAGAATCGAGAGTGCCGGGAAACTGGCAGCCGCCGTCCGTCTTGAAAATTTCCGCGTTGGGCGCAAGGACATAAACACGCGATGTAGGTTCGCCGGGGGCAGTTTGGCAGATCCAATAACCCGTGGCAGTAGCTGAAAATGCGCTGTTGGGATCAACAGGCACTTCACGCAGGTAAGAGGGGACTAGAGCGCCCAAAGTATTGGCAGTAGCACAGTCGTAAGCTGTGTCTGTACCGGGTGTGCCCAACTCAATAGCACCTTCGAAAGCGCCATTGCCGGCGAGTGCGCCAGAATCATCCAGATCGCATTTCGGAATTTCGGTGGCAACAGGGGTATCGGTGGACAAGCATTGCGGCAAAGCGCCACGGGCCGTGGGAGAGGTTTGATATTGGTAAACGGCACTCAAAATCATACCAATTTCGGATTTTCTTTCCGAATCGTTGGCCTTGCCAAATTGCTGCGCGGGGTTAACCGCGACCAAAACGATACCGGCAAGAATGGAGATGATGCCGATAACAATCAAGAGTTCAATGAGGGTGAACCCTTTTTTATTTATATTTGACATAACAATAAGTTAATAATAAAAAACATACTTTATATGAAGTATAAAGCATGCCCCCGTTTTTTATCAAGATGAAATTTACTTCAAAAACAGGCGTACCACAAACTCGGCTTCAGCCAGGTCGTTTTGGGTCCCATTTTCCAGGGTTTTATAATGAACGTTAAAGCTCATCCACTTGGCAATGTAGCGGGTGTTGTAAAGCTCATCCAACGCCTTGAAGAAAAGGTCTTTATTCTGCGTGATTTTAAGGTTCACGTTGTAATCGGCGAAATGGTCGGTCAAAATCTGCTCCTCCCGGCTTTTAACGGTGATTTCCGCCTTGTGGTCGACAGTGGAAAATAAACTTTCGAGCAGGGAAATAAAAGGAACCACTTCTTCATAATCCGCGAAAGCTTTCTTATCTGAATAATTCTCTTTTGAGTCTTTCGGAGCCGCCTCCTTGGTATTAAGAATGGCTTCAAGGCTGGTGTAAGAAGCCTTGTTTTTCTCAATGTCCGCATAAAGCATTTCCCCCCGGTTCCTGTAAATGAAGAAATAGTAGGTGAAAACAATGGTAAACAAAAGGAAAAGGATTCCCAAAACCAGAAGTACCCGCAGCCAGCGGTTTTTACGAACCATCTCAGCCATTTTTTTATAATGGATTTGCATCATGGGTTAATGGGTTGGGTAGGGGCGGGCGCGGCAGGCTTTTTGGGCCCGGTGATTTTTTCCTGGATCAGGCTTTCCACCTCTTGCTGCTTCATTTTTTCAAAATCGGCGATCACCGTATCGGTGTCCAGGGCAAGATCTATATTGATAAACCTTTCGCCTTTGCCTACCAGGTTGGAAAGGGGGGAAACAACATTGGTGAAATAGGGGTCGCTTTCCAGCGCCATGATAAATTTTTCCGTTGCATCGCGGTCGGCTGTCTTCGCCCGGAAATGCACCTCAATTTCTTTTTTTGCATTAAGGTCATACGTGGCATTGACCATGCTCACTCCGTTAAAGTTGAAACTGTCGAGCTTCCTCATCACCTGGCTGGCGGGCACAGCATCTTTCATCAGGGCGCTGATCTGGCTTTCCAGCTGGAATTTTTGCTCTCTGGCCTGCACAGTTTGGGTAAGGTAGGGGTTTTGCAGTTTTTCGGTCCAGAGCCGGTTTTCAAGCTGTCCCGCCTGGAGCGCGAAATACTGGCGCCATGCCATTACTCCCAAAAGTACCATCAGGAGGCCGAAAAACGCCGTTATCCCCACCAAACGCCTCAGAATGATGGGCGTGTATTTAAGCACATCGAGTTCCACTTTTTTTTCGGGGGGTAACAGATTGATGTCAGTTTCTTCAGTTTCAAGCAGGATGGCCCTAAGTGCCAAACCAATGGCTTTGGCAAAATGGATTTCGCGCATTTCGCCCATGGAAACGTAATCCAGCATGTTGATAATCGTTTGCTCAAAGAAGGCATCCTGCAACGCCTCCTTAAGCCCCGGCCCGCGTGAACAGGTGCCGATAAGGTAAATGCTTTTGAGGTTCAGGTTTTCTTCCTCTTCCGCCACACGGATGAGGCTTTTTGCCTTTTCGGCAAGCATTTGGAAATTATCTTTCAGGAGTTCTTTAATTTGCCCGTAAACCTCCATTTTGGGGGCTTCCGGGTTTTTAGCCAGTTCCAGAACAAGGGATTTGGCTTCATGGAGCGTGGCGATGTTGAATTGTTTCTTTATTTTTTCCATGCAGGCGTTTCCGGCGATCTTGGAATCCACCGTATAAGTGGCCCCATTTTCCGTTGCCACGGTAAAGAGGGAAATCTCCGGTTCGATATTGATGACCATGAAGTCCCCTTCATTTTTCTGGAAACGGTTGTCGCAAACCCGAAGCAGGCTGTTTTTGCTCACATCCACCGCCGTAACCTGCAAGCCGGTTTCACCAAGGATCTGAATCAGGGACTGCACAATATTCTTTTGGATAGCCACAAAATTGAAGCGGATTTCCTTGTCACCGGGAGCACTTTTGAGGGGCTTGTAGTCCACAATGGCTTCCGTGAGGTCGATGGGGATGAAATCCTTGGCAAGGTTTAAGATGAATGCCCGGTCATTTGCCTTCTCGCGCGGGATGGAAAGAAGGTGGGAAAACGTTTTTTCTTCCGGAACGCAAATGATGACGTTTTTGGAGAAGAAGGGGCCGTTTTCCCCTTCCAGAAGCAAGGTTCCCAACGCCTTTTTAAAAGTTTCCGGATTGATGATGATGCAATCGTCTTCCACCGTATCGGGTTCAAGGTCCACGGCGGAAAAATTAACCACGCGCACCCCCAGCGGTGATACGGCGAGTTCCACAGCCCTTAAAGAGTTGTTGGTGATTTCAAGCCCGAAGGTGTGTTTTAAAGAAGTATCCATAACTAAGTTAAGTGCCGAGTTCCTCCAGGGAATTGATGCGGATAGTATTCATGTGCGTCAGGCCCCCGTCGGAATAGTTCACGTCAAATTGGTAGATATTAAGGGCGTAACGGAAGGTGCGCGTAAAGCCATTGCTCACTCCCATGATGTCTAGCGTGGCCAGGCGTGTAATCACTCCCGTCTTTACCTGTATGGGCGTGCCCCATTGGATTGTGGTGGTGGAACAGGAATTGCCGGAAGATAAAGCGTAATTCAGGTTGCGGGAAAATTGCCCTTCTTGCCGGATGCGAAGAAAAACATCTTCCGCGCAGGAAATGGCATTGATGCGCGCGTCTTCGTAGAAGATGCTGTTTAAGGAAAGCGAGGCGTTATCCACGCCCTCTTTCAGCATCGACATAGCGAAAAGCATGGCAATCGTCGTAATAATGAGCAAGCTCACAATGGCGATAAACCCCTTTGATTTGCCGCGGGCGATTACCATTTAAGGTGAAGGGTGAAATAATCGATAGCCATGAAGCAGGGGGCGTTTTGGCTGTTCTCGGGAGGGATGCCTTCCCAATGGAATTTCATGCGGGCTTTGATGGTGCGCTGGCCATCGCTGCTCACATATTTGAGCACATCGGTGGCGTTGGCATATTTCACTTCAAACTTTTGCTGATTGCTGGTGGTGCCAAGAACGGCCGGGGCGCCAATGACATCCCAGGCGTTCGTTCTCCAGTTAAACATTTCGATATTTTGCACGCCCATTAAATTACCGGCTATGGGGCAGCTGGAAGAAAGCGTATCGCAAAAGAACTGGGTGATGCTTTGGTAAGCCACTTCGCCACCCACCGTGATGCTTTTCAGTTCGGTCAACTGTAAGTCAGTCAAAACGGTTTTGAACGTTTTTTCCCAGTAAGCCGTTTCTTCCCCGGCCTGGGTTCCACCCAAATAAGCCGGATTGACGCTGTTGTCGTCCAGAAAGGTATACCAGCGTGAGCACCATTCAGGAAAAAGGTTATTCCACAGGTAGCAGCGGTCGGAATAAACATTTCTCGTGATAATGCCCGTGCCCCCATCGCCGCAATTGTCCGCACAACCCCCTGAACAATAGCATATGAACCGTTCCGTTGTGTAGGTGGAAGTGGGATTGGTTACGTTGGCCCCCGTTCCAAAATTAAATTCGAGGGTAGAGAGAGGTTGGGTATTGTGGATGGAACTGATGAGGAACGCGTAAGAATTTCCTACGACATCATTGAGTTCGATCACAAAGCCATTTTCATCCGTTATATAGTTATCTTCCCTGGTCACGGTTGTTTCTTTTGTGGAAGTGCCCGCCTTTGTTTTTACCACAACCGTATCCGTGCCATTCTGGACATCAATAATAAAGGTATCCGTACGTTCTTCCCCGTTTGCTCCCAGGGGATTATCCGCGTCGTGGAAAAGGATGCGGTTACTCCAGTTTGCAGGCGGTGTCGCGTCCGAATACAACGTAACCTGATAATTGCTCAGGTTGCGCCGGTCAATGTTCAGCCAGGGGATAAATGTTGCCGCCAAATCGGCACCGACAATCACCAGCTTGCTGAATGTCGGGATATCCGCGTTGATGATGCCTTGCAGCACGTCTTCCGGGAGTTTCGTGTTGGCCACAAAGATCTGGCGGAAATGGCCGGGGGTCAGAAGGTTATTGTGTGCGATCAGTTCCCTGAGCACCGAAGGCGGCAAGGGGGAAGAGGCTAACATGATTTGCTTGAGGGCAACGCTAGAGAGCGGAGGTTGTTGATTAATGAGATCAAGAAGCTGTTGGTCCGTGCTGCAATTGAAAGCCCCAAGCCCGCCTCCGGAACCGCCCGGGCCTCCACCCGGAAAGAAAATCGAGGAATCGCAGGCGTCGCCGATTAAATCGTTATCCAAATCCTCCTGGAAGGGGTTGTATTCAAGCACGCAGTTATCCATCTCATCGCATATCCCGTCTGCATCCGCGTCTCCCGCGCATTGGGGGTAGCGCACGAATTTATCCAGGTAATCGGGGCTGCCGTCTTCATCAAAGTCCCCGCGCTCCAGGTTGGCCGAAAAAACATAATTTTGGGCGGGGCTGGTCGGGTCAGATCCTGTCATCTGCAGGCGCACGTTGATGCCAAGGGCCACATCCGGGTCACTGAGGTCATCGGCGATTTTGTCGAAGAACAGGCTTTTGGCTTGGGCGTTCCCGGAAGAAAGCGCGGCGGTCACACCACCTTCGGTTACCTGCACCTTATGAGTTGTCGGATTCAGTTCAATGGTGAGTGTGCTGTTGTCCTGCATGGTCATCACCAGCTTCCCATTCGGGTCGCTAAGCCTCGAATTGGTCATATCTATTTTTTTGGCATTGCCGATGGTGTCGTAAATCCGTTCCACCACAAATTGCGAATCAGCGTTCACGTCTTTTTCCATGGTGTGCTCCTGGTTTTGGCGGATGGAACTGACGGCAACCATCAGTAAGATAGGTGTCAGCACCAGGAAAATGGCCATATAAAGCAGTAATTCAATGAAGGTGGTGCCGCGACGGTTGTTTTTGGAGCAGGAAAACATAAAAAGATACCGGTTAATTAATAGGTAATGACTTTTTGCCAATTCGTGATGTACATCGTCTGGGTGATGAGATCGCGGGGGATGTAATCGGGAGCCCACAGGATGTTTATCGTGATTTTTTTCGTGTCAGGGTCTTCATAGGAAGCGCCTGTGTCCCCCGTGAAGTAAATGTCTTTCGTATCCGTATGCCGGAGCGCGTTCGCAACCACGATATGCCTTTCATAAGTTTCCTTGGATGGCAAATCGCTCTTAACAAGCCATGATCCCGTGCCGGGGTTACGAATCAGGTAAAAATCACCAACGACAAGCTGGTCAAAGCCAAGGTTACGCATGTACCTTACAATATCCGCGCTTTCCCCCATCGTTACCGCCGCCTGGTGCTGGATGTAGGATTGCCCCGAAATTTTCCTGGCTCCCACGAAAACCGAAAGCGAAGTGGGCACCAATATGGCAAAGAGCACCGTCACAATGATCAATTCGATAATGCTGGATCCCCGATGTTTCAGGTTTGCCTTATTCAACGACTCCTTGGGGGTTAATGGTAAAAGTTTTTTGGTAGTCCGTGGTTCCAATGGTGAATGATCCGCTGTTTGAAGTCTTCCCCGTCTGGTTTTCAAAAATAATTTCTTTGGTCGTTCCGGGCGTTGGCTGCAGGCTCGTACTGAGGATGTCCAGCTGTTCCAGGGGCATAGAAATATTGGAAGGATTAGAGATGCTGTAAGATCCTTCAAAACGGATAAAGGTGCGGGTGGCGGAGTTCAGGTGTACGCCATAATCCGACCCCGTTGCGTTTTTTTGGGCCCGGAACCGTGTTTCCTTAATAAAAGACATCGTCTTATTGATGTCCATCGTAAGCAGCGAGAAGTTGTAATACTTGAAGTAAGCCCCAATGCCCACGCCCGCCAGAATCAGGAAAAGGGACATGGTCAGGATGACTTCAATGAAGGAAAAACCGTAAAGCCCGCGTTTTTTGAGGGGGTTGGCCATTATTTTTTAACTCCGACGTTGGAAATAAGCTGGTAAATGGGGCCGATCACCGTGATCACCAAGCCCGTAACCATAAGGCCGAGAAGCACCATGATGACCGGTTCAATGATAGTGGTGATGTTTTTCACGTCGTTGTCGACGATGCCCTTGTAATAATTCGTCATGTAGTCCACCACATGCGGCAGTTTGCCCGTGCGTTCGCCCACCTTAATGAGCTTCACGAACATGGGCGGAAAATAAGAGTTCTCGCGGAAGCTTTGCGAAAAGGCGGCACCGTTTTTGATCCTGTTGATCATAAAATCGATTTCCTCCTGGAAGACCTTGTTGGCGAGAACCGTGCGTGTGATCTCGAGGCATTTGATGACGGTAATGCCGCTGGCAAAAAGCGTGCCAAAATGCTGGCTCACCTGCGCTGTGTTGTAATTGAGAACAATCTTTCCCACGAAAGGCGCCTTGATGTAAACAAGGTCGCGGAACCGTTTTACCATTGGATTTTGGAAAATGGCGTAAAGAAAAGCGATGCCGCCAAAAATAATGAGAAAGATCATGGCGATATGGTTGTTGATGA
>Ga0315284_10010690_pt1 | contig 13078 bp, 11 predicted proteins | sample YL17G09_16_MG_FD_203696 | JGI IMG/M metagenome (GOLD analysis project Ga0315284, IMG submission 203696) | Sediment microbial communities from Yellowstone Lake, YNP, Wyoming, USA - YL17G09_16 | ecosystem: Environmental > Aquatic > Freshwater > Lake > Sediment | place: USA: Wyoming | collected... | reverse complement strand
ATGAATAGCATTTTTACAGTTTTCCAAAGCTTGCATAAATTTACCGAGTCCAGCAATGTTTCCGTCGGCATAATAATATTTACCTTGTCTTAAGAGCAATACAGCTTCCCATAACATAACTTGGAGAATTTGTCTGTTTCTAATATCAGTAATACCATTAGTTCCTGGTAAAGCGCATGCAGATTCGGAAGGATCAGAAACCATATCCCAATATAATTTCCAATCAGGAAGAGTCTGAATTGGTTCGCCATTAGCTTTGCATTTAACAATATAACCAATGTTTGCCATTAAAGTATGTTGATCAAGAAATGGGACTTTAGGAATATATAAAGCAGCAAGAACTGGATGAATGTAGGAATAAGGATTATGTTTCTTTTCATCAAATTGTCCAAGTAAAGCTTCTGGTGCACAATCTTTGTATGTTAATGATTGAAGGATGACTTGAGCATGTAAAGGTTTAGTTTCACCATATCTGTTAACAATTTCTTCAACAATACTTTGTTCATCAGCCTTAACATTTAGTTTGGCGGATGTTACAACTGCATCATATCCCAAAGTTTTTGCGATTTTTGATGTTGGTACACTGGTAACATATTTTGATGCTTTGTCAGTCATTGAAAGAATAATAAACATTTCGAATTCATCATTTGTGAATTTATATTTCTTTTGGTATTTCTTTGCCTTTCTTAACATATCTCCATATGAAAGATTCATACCTTGATATCTGTCAAAAATAACTTGTTTAAATTTCTTAGCCTTGCTGTGAATCTGTTGGAGTTTATTTTTATAAGCATCCAAAATGTTATCTCTTAAATCTGCGTTATTTTTGTATTTTGATTCTAATTTTTGCCATGCTTGATGGTCAGTTGCTTGACTTTTCATAAGTTCATCTACTTCGCGTGTGATAGTTGAATCACTTGGATGACTCTTATAGTCGTCACCTCTAGTATCTCGATTAGTGTTTGACATGTTGTTCTATATATTGTATATATAATAAAAAAAATTTGTTAATCTTATATTTTATAATTTTATTTATAAATACAATAAAAAATCATTGCGTTGTTTTGCGGTCAATCCACACTTTTCATTATTTATTTTATCAATTTTTAATAATGATTCTATATGTTCAAGTTTTATATTATATTTTTTTAATAAATCAGCACAATCTTTTATGCGATTTTCAGTTATTAATGACTTAACTATTTTATTCATGTACACATAATCAGTTATATTCATATTGTTAAAACATTTATTGGTATTTATTATATTTTTTTTATTTATACATTTTATTGATGTTCTATTTAAATCAATAGCAAATGTGACTATTATTTTGTTCTTCTTTGTTACTTTTTCACTTAAATAATATGATGGTGCCACACATGTGTGAAATCCATGTATCTCTTGCATCCCCCAATTTTGATTACCATATATGTGATTTTCTACAACATCTCCAATCGACAATGATTCTGAAATTCTTTTTATTAATTCGTGTTTGTCTGTGTTAGAATTGCCATTTGTATTTACATATTGAGCATAATTTTGTTGTATCATTAGAGGCAATAAAACTTTTTCTGTTTCATATAATCTTAAACATCCATCAATGTTTGTATAATTATATAATAATTCGTTTGTTGCAATATTTAAACTAACATCAATATCTTTTCTATTTGACATAATACAATAATCATTAATTGTTTGTAAGTTAATTACTTTTGTATTATATGTATTTCTAATATTTTGCAATGTAAAAATTAATCGTCTTATGTCCCCTTGACTATGTTCAATTATTTTATTCATAACATCTTCACTTGACATTTTTATCATTTCTGTAGTTGCTATTTTAATTAAGATTTTTTTAATATCAGAAACATATGGCGAATACATTCTGACCTCATAAGATGATCTTTTAATATCTGTTAATAGTTTGTTGTGATCATCATTGGATATGAAAATTATCGGACAATACCATTTTAGTTCATTTAATTTTTGTAACGCCATTATACATGTTTTTTCCGCAGATGATGTTATTGATGTTAGTTCATCAATAACTATCGCTACTTTTTTAATCGGACCATTATGCATTATATTTAAAATGTTTGATGATAGCATTAGTTTATCCATTACATTTTCAATTTCTTTGCCATACTTTAATAAGTTAATATTCGTATTTATGATTTCGTAATTAAGTTCTTTTAAAATTATGTCCACAGCTGTTGATTTGCCAACTCCATGTGGTCCAATTAAAACTAAACAACTTTTTGTATCATTTTTTGTTTTTTCACCTCGAACTTTCTGTTTCTTTTTATTTAATTTGTTTTTCATTATTCCCTTTGTTTTTTCATAAGATGATATCCATCCATAAATAGATTTAATTGCTGATAAGTTAGTGGTTAAATCAGATAGTTTCTTTGGTTTATATTTTTCAATCCATGTGTCCGGTAATGATTTGCTCATATACTAACTATACAACTAAATGATATTTTTCTTTATGTTTTTTTTGCAATTTTTATTTTTTTTTTAAATAAGAAATATTGACTCATCATCAGAATTGCCTACTGTTTCATCATTAAAATACTGAATCATTTTCTCAACATCTTCGTTTAAATCAGAATCAGAATCAATATCAGATATTGGAGTTTTTCCAAAATGATTCAATATGAATTTTTCTGTTAAAAGTACCCCTTGAATATCGTTTAATTGTGTTTTTAATTTAATATTATCATATTGTTTTTTATTATATTTGTTTTTTTTATAATCTGAAGAATCCCCACTACTATTCAAAGATTCATCTGATCCAGTTGATTTATCTTTATTTCTTTGTCTAAAATATGGTATCAATCCTCTGTCCGTTAAATGAATAAATTGACAGGATGATTTTTTACAATTACCATAAACTAAATCATCATAACATATTTTACATTTGGCATTTATGGCCCCATATCTGCAATTATAACCTCCAGGACATTGATCTTTGCTACAGGATATGCATACTTTTGTTAATTGTAATAACATTTCATACAGTTTATTATCGAGTACCAAATTTATATTACTTAAATCACTTACAGTTTTAATTATTGTATATGCTTTGTGTCTTAATGGCATTATTTTTTGTTCACTTAAACTATGTGCATAAACACATTTTGACCCATAATCACATTTTTTTTTATTAAGCATATTGTAACACATAACTTTTTTCTTAGAATTATCAATAATTTTATTATCATCATTTTTGTGATGACTCATTATTAATTTAATATAAGTATTTTTTTAATATATTTTAAACAAGTGCGATTTTATTTAAACTATTATGATATATGGCCAAATATTATAACATTTGTTCTGATAATTATAACTCACTAAAAGAAAACATAAGTAAAAAAATAGATATCACTAAAAATTATGATTATGCATTTAATGATAATATCGTTGAGTTGTATTTAGATGATAAACTAAAATTAAAGGCAGAATACAATGTATTAGGTATGTACAATATTCCAATGTCTATATGGTATTGGGGATGGAATATTGCGTTTGTAAATAAAAAATTAATTGAAAGTATCAAAGCAGTGAAAGAATTCGAGAATAATCTAAATAAAAATTATGCTAAATTTGATAAAGTTGAAGCCGAAGAATTACATTATTTGGTATCTAATGACAATTTCTATATATCAGGTAAAAATGTAGATAAGGTAATAAAATTAGCATTAAATCTAACTAAAACTGTTTGGTGTTTTCCAGTTAAAAAAGAATCTGATAAAATCCAATATATTTTGATAACAAAAATATTACAGTTTAGCTGAACCACATACCATTATCTTTCCACGAAAATCATTAATGTGTTTATACCCCTTCGAATTCAAAACAATATTTAATTCTGTATCAATCCTATCAAAACATTCGACCCCTTCTTTAATTAACTGAGTACCTATTTGTACAGCTTTTGCGCCACATAATATATACTCAAAAACATCAGTTCCAGTCTTAATTCCACCACAACCAATAATATCTATCTTGTCATTTAATACTCTATTGAAATTATAAACATTAGCTAAAGATATGGGTTTTGCATATAATCCACTTATTCCTCCCAATCCATAATTGGGTCTAATCATTGTTTGTTCTGTGACATAGTTAACCATTAAGCCATTTGGTAGACTGTTACAACATGTTATGAACTTTATATTATTTTTTAATAACATGTGACCAATTTCTTGATAATAATTGATATCAAATATAGGAGCCAATTTAATACCAATAGTTAAATTATCAACTCTTAACTGAGTAATTAAGTCGAAATATTTATTGTATTCTTCAAAATAATTGTTATCATGCACATTTGGACATGATAAATTTACTTCTATTAAACATTTACTTTTTTTATTAATATTTGTTAACATAACAGATAAATCTTGTAATGAAAATGGGTATATGGATTGTATATATGGTTTTGGTGTTTTATAATCCATATAATATTTGTAAGAAGGGTTTGCCAATCCTATTGAATTAATACTACCATATTCATCAAAATGCATTCTGGGCATTGAATTACCTTCTCGATAATGTATCGTGCCGCTTTTAGTTACAATTGTACCACTTAATGATGTCGATAATTGATCCAATTGATTGTGAGTAGAACAATAGCAGCCAGATGCATTCATTAAACAGGATTTTAAATCGAATCCAGCTAATGTTGTTGATAATGACATTTTATATTATTTTAATTAAATAGTATAAATAAAGTGTTATTAGTTCAAATTTTTATTCCATCAAATTAAGGGTTTTCATTGCTTTGCATAGCCTTGTGAAGCCTATTCCAGTTCCCGAACGAGAAAAGAACTTAGCTGATAAAAATTTATCAAGTTCTCCTTCAACTCTGGCCTTACCGAATCTGCTGTATAATGTGTTTGCATATCCACCGTCACTAATACTATAGAATAATTTTCTCATTTCTTCTGGATCACATGATCTTTCTGCTGATCCAAATGTTTCAACCCCACAGACGACAACATCTATTTTTTTTGCCAAATCAGTTCCTGGTACCCTTTTCATATTGAAGAACGGACTTGTCTTGTTTGGAAAGTGCTTAAGAAACACAACGTCGCCATAGTCTTTACACATCATAGCTTCATGCTCATGTTCTAATTCATCAACCCCATATTCCTTGCATAAATCCATATATTCTTTACTTGCGAATGAATCTCTTGGTCCAAATCCCAAATGTTCTAATAGTTCTCTTTGAAACGCTTCCAATACTTCAATATCTCCTGGAATTTCAAATTCAATCATAGGGAAAATCAAATCATGTCTTCCTGGTACTGGGTTCGCTTCTTGTCGATAAGATGTTGTAATACAAAAGAATCCTTTAACATCAGGTCCAGCCTCTAAAATTAAATCTTCTAAATGCATTTGGCCTGTTTGAGGTAATGGCCAACATTGACCTGAATAGTCAAATTGTCCAATAGTCGTTGGATCTTCGCATGCAGCCAAAATAGATAATTCGTTTTGTACGTGACATTCAATTAATCCTTTTTTATGGAAAAATTCTCTGACTTTTCTAACAATACAGTCGAAGTCCTTTGGGTTGATTTTCTTAGATGACATTTTATTATTAGCTATATATAAACCACTATTCCTTTATATAGTTACTTTTTCAATTTTTATTTCTTTTAATGTTAGAAAAATTGAAAAAGTAACTATTTACTGAATCCATTATAGTGACCTTTTAATTGTCTAAAATGAATCCAAAACCATTTGAACATCATTCTCAAGGTGAAATTAAAAGAGTTTTATATTCAACCGAATATCGAGCATCTTTCTTCAATTGTGAAGGGTGTCAAGGCCAACAATTTGTTAAATTTCCAAAAACAAATGCGTTTCCGGGAACCCAGCCTTGGAAAACACATGTTATGATGTGTGTTAAATGTGACGGAATTTCCCCCTGTAAAACTACAGGATGTAAAACCCTTGTGAAAGGATCGCCTGTTTGCAAGGTTCATCTTATTTTGTGAGTTTTATTTATTTTACCAACCTATATATTTTTCTTTTTGTTTTTGATTTATTTTGCCAATACTCGTCTGCTTCTGATTCCATTTTATCTAATCTTTTGTAATAATCTGGAAATTCCATTAAATGAGCCAACGCTATTTTACCAGTCATCATTAAATCATCATGTGTGACATTTGTTGAAGAATTTTTTTCTCCATGTTCCAATTCAATATTCATTCCTTTTGTAAGATCATGAAGTGTAAATAATTTATCATTCATATTGATATCCATTTTTTTTACGAAATATAAAGCATCGTCAATTTTAAATTTCATCTATAATATAATTAAAGAATTTTAATCTTTTTTACCAAATAAAAATCAATGAATGCAGCTTAATTCCACAAAATATAAGGGGTATAGCCCCTTATATTGTTGGAATTTTCGATTTAGAATGCTAAAGCAATTCTAAATTTCGAAAAAGGAAATGGTATAATGGGTCCAACTTATGGTAAAAAGCATAAATGACTACAAACTAATTTATTTAATTTAAGACTATACTCCGCGCAACTGCACAATGTTATGGAGTCACTCAATGGCATATTATATTTGATTCAATTATGTGATTCTATAACATTATACCATTGCACGGATTATATAATACTTATTAAATTTAACGCAACTGCACATTGTTATGGAGTCGCGCAATATGATATAATATGATAATTTAATTGAGCAGTTTCATAACATTGTGCAGTTGCGAGAAAATATGTGAAATGATTTTTAAGTGGAAATAACATTTAAGGATTATTTTCAAATTGGTCGCATAACATTCATTTCCTTAAACTGCATTCATCAAATAAAAATTGATTAAAATAACACATAAACTTATTTTATTTATGATCATATCATAATAACAAAATGCACCTAATCTCTCAACTAAAAAAACACAATATTATTAAAACTGGCATATTTACCCTGAAAAGTGGTGAAACTAGTAATATATACTTTGATTTCAAAAGTGTTATTAGTTATCCTAATCTTATGGCTAACATTTCTTATGAATTAAGTAAGCTGGTTAGCACAATTGGAATGTTATGTGGGGTACCACAGGGAGGAATTCCGTATGCATGCAATATCTCTCAAATTAACAATATGCCTATGATTTTGTTACGAGATGAAAAGAAAGAATACGGAACTCAGAAACAAGTTGAAGGAGAATTGTTTGATAAGAAAGTGATTTTAATTGAAGATGTAATTACAACAGGTGCTAGTGTATTGAATGCAATTGGATTATTAGAGAAAAATGGATTAAAGGTAAAACAAGTCATATGTATTTTAGATAGAGAAGCTGGAGGAGTTAATATCCTAAAGGATTCTGGTTATAGGGTTTCCAGTTTGTTGACCATGACTGATTGTCTCAAATATGTAGAACCTATACAAACAATAAAAATAAAAAATCAGATTACAAAGAAATTGTTTAACTTAATTAATATGAAAAAAACCAATTTAGTTGTGTCTCTTGATATGGATAATACAGAAACATTATTCAGTATATTAGACTTAATAGGTGACCATATATGTGCTGTTAAAATTCATTTTGATGTTTTCATTTCTTTGCATGAGGATTTTTTGGCCAAATTAAATGAAATCAAATTAAAAAAAAACTTTATGGTCATTGAAGACAGAAAGTTTGCTGATATACCATTTATTAGTTTGAAGCAATTGGATTTTGTACAAGAATTTGCTGATATTGTGACTGTACATGGAATTTGTGGAGAGTCACTAATAAAAGAAATGAATAAAAGAAATGTCGGCTTATTGCCTGTGCATATGATGTCAGTTGAAGGCAATTTGATTGATTCGACATATTCGAATAAGATGTTGGATATTTGTAAAAGATATAATAATGTTGTAGGTTTTGTGAGTCAAAAGAAAATAGATAACTATTTGACTTTTTCACCTGGAATTAAATTAAATAAAGGGACTGATAATATGGGACAAAAATATAATTCTGTTGTAGATTCTGATGCGGATATTTTTATTGTTGGTAGGGGTATTTATGAGAGTGCTAATGTATTGGAGGAAACCGTCGCGTATAAAAAGGAGTGTTTCAGTAAATGGAAGTATTAGAATTTTATTTATAATAAAAATAAATTTTTTCGGCTATAACTATATAAACTTATAATGGAAGCAATTTTAACTAAACAAAATTTGACTATATTCGCAGTGGCTGTTTTAGTTCTTGGCGTCTTATATTGGGTTATGAGAAAGCCAACGATGGGAAGACCTATGGAAGAGATGTTTGATGGCGAGGCAGTTAGTGAAGAAATGGATAAACATAAGCCTTTTGTTGATGCACGTGTTGGATCAATCATGGACGGACCTGGCTATGAAGGGGGGCAAGTTGATGGTGTTACACAGGAGATCGTTTCTAAGATACCTAGCAATTTTTATTTTCTCCAAGATGGATCACCTAATAATGACATGGGAATTCATAATAATATGTTTTCTAAAGCATGTTGTAGTCAACAATACCCCGTTTCATTTAAGCAAAATTTTGATGGCGCCGTATGTGGAAGTAGACAAGACTATGTTGCAAATAATTACTTTGGTAGCACCGTATTCCAAGATAGTGGATGTTTGTGCCTCTCAAAAGAGCAAAGTAAGCATATTTCTACTCGTGGGGCGAACGGACTTGACTATTTTTAAGCATTCGTCAAAAATGATTATTTTCTAATAAAATTATTTAATAGATTTTATTTCCCATGTCCAATCATCAACGGCATTGAACATTTCGATTTGTTCATCTGTCAATTTGTTATTTTCATATTTTTTTCTTAATGCATATGAAAATGTTCCTAATTTTGATTCCTCTTTATCAGGACAAGAATGTTTAGGCATTCGATTGTTGTATTCAACCCATTCAATTAAATTAACACAATTCTCATCAACTGGATCTGTTTTTTCCCAAAACCATCCAGTAACACTCTCTAATTGATTTATTTTTTCTATATTCATTTTATTTCTTCTTTTTGCCTTTCTTTGTCTCTCAACCCAATGTCCCAATTGGGTTTCTTCTTTATTTTTACTGCATGTTGAAGGAAGTTTTCCGTGTTTTTCAACAAATGTTTCCAATTTATTAAATTCAGTATGATGATCAAATTGAATAGTCCATCGAAAATTTGACAATGATTCCAATTGTTTTATCTCTTCATCGGAAAGTTTATTGGCTTTTTTATATTTGCGTTGTGTCATTATCCATGACGCCAATGATACTTCTATTTCACATTTTGCAGTACACACTGGATATCTGTTATTCTTTGTAATAAAATCTCTCAAGTCATTTAATCTTGTATTAAAATCAAGCATAATTATCCATCTAAAGTTTGGAAGTGATTCAAGCATTTTTATTTTATAACTAGCAAGTATACCATCTTTTTTATGTTTTCGTGTATACCATAACCAGGTCCCTACTTTTTTTCCAATAGGATCTTTGCAGATTTGCGATGGATACTTTCCGTCATTCTCAGCCAAAAACTTAACCAATTGATTATAATAATAGTCAAAACTATCAATACGTTTCCATACAGTTAAATCAATATTATCAAACCATTTATTAATATCCACTTTCTCAGCCACAATAACAGTAGTTTCTTCAGTCAAATAATTCACATGGTTAATCAATTTGCCTACAACTTTATCGGTATTTTTAGTTTTAAAATATTCTTTTATTGACTCATCACTTTCAGACAAAGATTTAATGATACTTATTAATTTCAGAAAATATGAATCGCTTTCAAGTTCATTAATATTTGAAACAACATACGGAACAATTATTTTAGCTAAAGTTTTTTGGGGATATAATCTCAAAGCCCTACCAATGCATTGTGTTATATCAATAGTACTATCTCTTTGATCCACAAAACAAACTGAATCAATAATCGGAATATTAATACCTTCATTCAATACTCGCGCGGAGGCCAATACACATTTAGTATAATCAGTAAAGGCGTCGATTGTTTTTGTTCTCATTTTCATTGACATTGTTCCATCTATTTGCAATATGTGAATATCCAACTTAAACAATTTGATTAATTCTCTCAACAGTAAAACAAAAGCCTTTGAATTAGCATTAGTGTTATGGTAAGTAACTAGGTGGTTACAATCATGATTTTGAAATGATTTTATAACCATTATAGCAGTTGCCATATAGTAACTACTAACTTTTTCCATCTGATCAGTCTTAACAATATTATTGCTCTTTATAAAATTGTTAATAAAAGCATCTTCTGTAAATAGAGTTAATATTTGATATGGACATAAATATTCTCCATCAATTCCTTGTCTAATAGAATATTTATAGATTTCTTTTCCGTACCATTTTTCATTGTCCATAGAAATCACATTATTGTCAATATCTTCTTCTTTATCATTTTGTTTAATTGTTCTATAGATTCTTGGAGTTGCTGTCATAAATAGTCTTTTATTTATTTTTAAATTATTATTATCAAGAAGGAAAGAAAACATGCTATCTTTTTGCTGGCAAGTTTTATGTGCTTCATCAATGATAGCAAAATCACAACTAACCTTTAATGTTTCAATTGTGTTTTTCAATCTATTTGCGCTTTGAAATGTTGTTATGATGACTAAATTAGTATTATTTGATGCAACAAAATTAGAAATCTTTAAATTGATTTCAGTTTCATCAGTTGTCAATAATAAACCATTATTTTGATAATTTTCTTGTTTTATTTCAGCATCAGATCCAACCAACAAGAATTCTAATTTATGTTTGTCAGCATTTGACTCAAATGCCCATTCCTTGAAAAATTGTGTTAAAAGATACAAAGATGGAACTCCAATAATTGCTATTTTAGGATTAAGTTTACAATATACCCAATATGACATTAATGTTTTTCCGATTCCGCAAGCAATGTTACCAAATCCCCTATCATTATCCTTAAAATGATCAACACATTTATCCACAAACTCAATTTGATAATCTCTTTTTGCATGTGGTTGATAAATATTACTACTTACAGGTAATTTAATTTGTTCAAAAAAATCTTTATTAAGTGTATTGAAAAAGTCACCATATAGAGTTGTAATTTTATTGCACCGTTGGATTTCAATATTAATATCCATTGTGTTTGTAATATAAAATGCACCAGCAAAGTGTCCGCTTATACCGAATGTCATTCCAACAAATGTTCCTAAATCATTCCATGTTATTGTTTCTTTTTTATTATATCTGTATTTTGATTGAATAGCATAGTATTTATTGTCAGTTGTTAATAAAACTAAATCAATACCTTTGTCTTTATTAGGTATGTTTAATTCTGCAAACAAATCTATTGGAATTTCATCGTAAAGCCAAATATTTTTCGTTATATTTTTGTAATAATAATGATGTTGAAATATATATTTTGTTATTATTTCAAAGAAATCTCCCTTTTCTTTATTTTTATATTTTTTTGTAATCTCATAAAAATCATTGAAGACATTCAATTTAGGGAATACTTCTTTTATAAATGTTATCTTTGAATTAGTCATCTATTTATATTTAAGGTAATTGATTATTTATTATATTTCTTTCAATTTTTAACAAAAAAAAATGAAATCCAAACAATCTACAATTCCAGCAAACAACCCATAAACACAAAACCATGCAACGATCATCCAACAAAATCACAAAAAGAATAATCCACCCAAAAACTAAAATTCTCCTCAAAAAAACTCCATACAATAAATACAGAATTATTCTCAAAAAAATAATTGCCAACAAAATAAAAAAATATAAAAGAAATCTAATAGTAAAATCAACTCAAAATATTCAAACAATTGTTCCAACAAAACAAAAACTACCAAAAGGGACTCCATTTAGAAAAGCTCTATATGATCCTTTGCACTATATCAATAAATTTATGCATAATCATGCACAAATTATATCATTCTTTCCAAATGCCAAAGAAATAACAGAAACAATGGGCATTTTGGAATGCCTTTATTATAAATTAAATGTTAATAGACAATCACCAACCACAACTTGCTATGTTCTCGGGGATGGAACAACTCCAAGAACAGCAGCCACAGTGGTTATATCGTCCTTATTTACTGTTTATTCAATTGACCCAATATTAAAAACAACGTCAAAACATATCAAAGATAAAAACATCAAGAGTCTTCAAGAAAGATTAAATATTTGTAAATGTAAATCAGAAGAATTCACAAATATAAATAAAACAGCAACATTATCTATAATTTTAGCGGTTCATTCTCATGCACCACTAAATGAATTTTGGTTAAGAGTCCCTTCACCTAAGATCGCAATATCAATTCCATGTTGTGTACCTCAATTTACCGATATTGAGCCAAGTGGATTTTATGTTGATGATAAAATATTCAGTGAAAAAAATAAAGTTGTTTATTGGATGTCAAATTAAAACACATCTCATATGTCTCCATGCAACTGTGTAATGTTATGAAATCGCGTAATTGAATTATCATATTATATCAAATTAAGCGACTTCATAACAATGTACGATTGCACTAAAATTAATATATATTCCAATCCACGCAACTGTGTAATGTTATGAAATCTCGTAATTTAATTATCATATTATGTCAGATTGCGCGGTTCCATAACAATGTCCAATTGCGCTAAATTAATAAGTATTATATAATCCACGCAACGGTATAATGTTACAAAGTCACGCAATTTAACCAGATATAATATACCGTTGTGTTGGTTAATAACATTACACAGTTGCGTGGATTATATATTGGAAGCAATACAACACAAAGGCACAATATCGCAAAATAACACAACAGACTATTCATACAAATAATTAATAATTATATAGATTCATTATATTGTGTCTTTGTGTTAATATATAAAAAGTTGAAATACCAAGTATTTGATAAGTCCTTTATTTAGCCCATAGTGTCTTTACAACTCAAAGAAATGCAGTGCCAACACACTTACGGAACCAAACGATGTCATCACAGAACACACAACAAATTTTGTTCCAAACATGAATGTCACACTCCAAACTGCCATAACCACAGAATTGGCCACACAAATGCAGGGACA
>Ga0315284_10010689_pt1 | contig 13078 bp, 11 predicted proteins | sample YL17G09_16_MG_FD_203696 | JGI IMG/M metagenome (GOLD analysis project Ga0315284, IMG submission 203696) | Sediment microbial communities from Yellowstone Lake, YNP, Wyoming, USA - YL17G09_16 | ecosystem: Environmental > Aquatic > Freshwater > Lake > Sediment | place: USA: Wyoming | collected... | reverse complement strand
CGAAGGAGGCCAGCCCGACGTTCACGACCGACAACTCCCTGCCGAAGAGCGCGAGCACCTGCTCGACGTTCATCGCCCGGCCCTTCCCAGCACCGCGGCGGCGAGCCGGGCGGCGCGCCGGTTGTCCGTCTCGACGGTCACGCCGCCATCCGCGAGCCGGCGCACCTGCGCTTCGTAGCCCTGCGGGTCCCCGTCCGTGCCCGTGACCGAGGCGATGGCGACCAGTTCGCGCCCGTGCGCGCGGCGCCGCGCCTGGTCCACGCCCTCGGCCAGCACGCCCGCCGGGTCCGGGTGCGAGCCGTAGCCGATCACGCAGTCGAAGAGCAGCAGCCCGGCCGCCGGGTCGGCCATCTCGACCGCCAGCCGCTCGTTGCGCAACGCGGGCTCGATCATCGGGTGCGGCCGGCCCCGCGTGAACACGTCGTCGCCGAGGTCGAGCAGCACGTGGCCCGGCACGGGCTCTGCGCCATCCACCCGCAGCGCGCCCTGCTTGTGCAGGTTCGAGCGCACCTCGAGCCCGGCGCGCGTGAGCAGCGCGAGCGCCTCCTGCCCGGTGGTCCCGCCACAGAAGAGCGCCTTGAGCGCGGCACCCGGCCGCAGCGTCGCGGCGGCCGCCGCGACGCAGGACGGGTCCGCGATCGGCGGTGGTGGCGTGAAGGCGAGGCCGCTCCGCCGGCAGGCCAGTTCCGCCGCGCCGGCCAGCGAATCGGCGAAGGCGATCCCGCGAGTCCCGTCGTCCGGGCGCGCGGCGTCACCCACGAAGTGGACCACGCAGGGCTTCGGCGTGGCCCCGAGCGCCGCGACCACGCGCTCCGCCACCGCCGCTGCCGGCGGCTTCGAGACGACGACGATCACCCTCGTCTCCGGATCGGCCGCGAGCGCCTCGATGCCCAGCAGCATCATGAGCCCGCCCACCTCGGCCGAGAGGTCGCGGCCGCCCGTGCCGATGGCCTGCGAGACGCCGCCACCGAGGCGATGGATGAGGCTCGAGACCTCCTGGATGCCCGTGCCCGCCGCGCCCACGATGCCGATGGGCCCGCGCCGCACGGCGTTGGCGAAGGCGAGCGGCCGGCCGTCGAGGATGGCGGTGCCGCAATCGGGGCCCATCATCAGCAGCCCGCGCGCGGCCGCCTCGCGCTTGAGCGCGACCTCGTCGGCGAGCGACACGTTGTCCGAGAAGAGCATCACGTGCCGGCCCAGCGCGAGCGCGCGCCGCGCCTCGCGGGCCGCGTGTTCGCCGGGCACGGAGATGAGCACGAGGTTCGCCGCGGGATGCGACGCGACCGCCGCCGCGAGCGACGCCGGCCGGGCCTCCTCGTCCGTGCCTGCGGGCTGGCGGGCCTTCAGCAGCCGCTCCAGCTCCGTCTCGACCGCCGCGGGCGAGTTCGCCGCGCCCTTCACCGCGATCAGCAGGTCGTTGGGCGTGGCGGACGCGAGCGCGGGCCCGCCGTAGCCCTGCGCGCCGAGCAGGTCGCGGTTCTGCGGCGTGCCCATGGCGACCACCGCGTCCTCGACGCCCGCGAGGCCCTTCAGGGCCTGCGAGACGCGCATCAGCAACACGGAGTCGTGATACGAATCCCTGCGGACCAGCACGAAAGCGGCCACGTCTCCCCCGCTACTTCCCACCCGGACGCGCCTTCGCCTCCGCCGCGCGCTTGAGCGTCAGGTAGACGCGCTCCGGATCCAGCGGCAGCTCGAAGAACTCGACACCGGTGGCGTTCGAAACCGCGTTGCCCACCGCACCCGGCACCGAGATCATCGAATGCTCGGCCACTCCACGCGCGCCGTAGGGCCCCTGCGGGTGCGGCGTCTCGACGAAGAACTGCCGCATCTCGAGCGGGATGTCCTTCGCGGTCGGGATCTTGTAGTCGATGAACGAGTTGTTGAGCAGCCGGCCGTTCTGGAACACGAACTTCTCCATCACCGCCGAGCCCAGCCCCTGCACCACGCCGCCGATCACCTGCATGCGGCACTGCTGCGCGTTCAGCACCTTGCCCGCATCGAAGGCCGAGACGAGCTTGAGCACCTTGATGTGGCCGGTGTCGGTGTCCACCTCGAGCTCGACCGCGTGCGCGCCGTAGGTCCAGTTGAGCGCCGGCAGCCCCTGGCCCGTCTCCGGGTCGAGGTTGGTGAGGCCGGTCGCGATGTAGCGGCCCTTGCCGATCACCGGCCCGCCGATGCTGCTGCCGTCCGGGTAGGTGTAGCCCAGCACGATCTGGCTGTAGTCGAGCGTGCGATCGGGCTTGCCCTTCACCCAGGCCTTGCCGTCGCCGCACTCGATCTGCCCGGGCGGGGCGTGCAGGGCCTGCCCGGCGACGTCGCGGATCTGGTCGAGGCACTCCCTGGCCGCCTGGATGACGGCGTTCCCGCCCATCACCGAGAAGCGGCTCGCCACCGTCTGCCAGTCGTAGGGCGTGTAGTCGGTGTCGCTGTCCCACGGCACGCGCACCTTCTCGAGCGGGAGCCGCAGCTCGTCCGCCGCGATCTGCGCGAGCGCGGTGTAGGTGCCCTGGCCGTAGTCCACGCCGCTCACCAGCACGTTGGCCGAGCCGTCGCCGTTGAACAGGATGGTGACCGCGCACGAGGTGTAGGTCGGCATGGCGGGCGCCTTGTGCAGCATCGCCACGCCCTTCGCCCGCACCTTGCCCGAGCCCGGCGCGACCGGTCTGGCGGCGCGCGCCTTCGGGTCCCAGCCGATCGCCTCGGTGACCAGGCGCAGGCACTCCTCGGGCCGGCCGTGGCCGGCCGTGAACGGCTCCCCCGTGATGGTGGTCTCGCCCACGCGCAGCAGGTTCCTCCGGCGGAACTCGACCGGATCCAGGCCCAGCGCGCGCGCCACCAGGTCCATGTTGCGCTCGATGCCCCACAGCACCTCGAGGTGGCCGAAGCCGCGGTAGGCGGTGCCGTGGATCTTGTTGGTGTAGACCACGAGCGAATCGAGCCTGCAGTTCGGCACCACGTAGGGCCCGGCGCCGGAGTAGGCCGCCGCGCGCCCGACGTTCACGCCATAGTCGGCGAAGGCGCCCGCGTCCCACAGGTATGTGACGTCGAGCGCGGTGATGCGCCCGTCCTTCGTGACCCCGGTCTTGATGGTGCTCTGCAGGCCCTGGCGCGAGGGCAGGGTGTTGAACTCCTCCTCGCGGGTGGCGCTGATCTTCACCGGGCGCCCGCCTGCCGCCTTCGACAGGCAGTAGACCAGCGGCTCGAGATGGATGCCGGCCTTGCCGCCGAAGCCGCCGCCGACGTAGGGCACCCGCACGCGCACCTGGCGGGGCGCCAGACGGAAGGTGCGGCAGAACAGCGTGCGCACGGTGAACGGCGACTGGGCCGAGGTGATGATCTCGACCTCGCCGTCGGCGCGCGCGGTGGCGATGGCCACGTGCGTCTCCATCGGCACGTGCTGGACCGGCGGGTTCTGGAAGTGGAACTCGAACACGCGGTCCGCCTGGGCCATGCCCTGCTCGACGTCGCCCTTGCGGATCCTCTGGTGATGGGCGGTGTTGCGGCCGGGCTGCGGGAAGAACACGCCCTTCATCCACGAGTAGCCCGCCAGGTCCGGGTGCACCTGCGGCGCGCCCTCCTTGAGCGCGGCGTGCACGTCGAGCACCGGCTCGAGCGGCTCGTACTCGACTTCGATCGCCAGCGTGGCGAGTTCGGCCTGGATCCAGGTCTCCGCGGCCACCGCCGCGACGGCCTCGCCCTGGTGATGCACCACGCCGCGGGCGAGTATGTCCTTGTCCTCCATGTAGAGCCCGAGCTTGTAGGGCAGGTCGGCGCCGGTGAGCACCGCCTTCACCCCCGGCATGGCCTTCGCCTTCGACACGTCGATGCGCTTGATGCGCGCCGAGGGATGCGGCGAGGTCAGGAGGCGGCCGTGCAGCATCCCGTCCAGCGTCATGTCGTGCACGAAAGCCGCCGAGCCCGTCACCTTCGCCGCCGCGTCCACGCGGTTGACCTCGCCGCCCACGTAGGGCGCCGCGGGCGCGGGCTTGGCGCGGTAGTCCCCCTTCGCCACGGCCTCGACCGCGTCGATGATGGGCTGGTAGCCGGTGCAGCGGCAGTAGTTCCCCGAGAGCGCCTCGACGATCTCGTCGCGGGTCGGCTTCGCCTTCCGCTGCAGCAGCGCGCGGGCCGAGGCCAGCATGCCCGGCGTGCAGAAGCCGCACTGGATGGCGCCGTGGTCCACGAACGCCTGCTGCAGCACGGAGAGCGTGCCCGGCTCGCCGTTCTCGGCCTGGCCGGTCTCGATGACCGCGCCGTCGGCTTCGACCGCGAACACCAGGCAGGAGTTCACCGGCTTGCCGTTCAGGATCACGGTGCACAGCCCGCACTCGCCGATGTAGCAGCCCGACTTGACGTCGCAGTGGTGCAGGTCCTCCGCCAGCAACTGGTGCAGCGTCCGGTCCGCCGGGACCTCGAGGGTCGAGGTCTCGCCGTTCACCGTCAGGGTGATCGGGTGGAGGCTCATGACGCCCTCCCCGCGCCGAGCAGCCGGCGCGCCAGCCGGCGGCACAGCAGCGCGGTCATTTCGCGCCGGTACTCGGCCGAGGCCCGCACGTCGTCGATGGGCTGGATGTGCTCCTGGGCCAGCGCCGCGAGACGCTCGCCGGCCTCCTTCGGGTCCGACTTCGGCCCGACGCCAGTGAGCGCCGGCACCAGGGCCGGCCGCACCGCGCACGAGCCGATCGCCACGCGCAGCGTGCCCGCGGCGGGATCCCAGGCGGCCGCCGAGTTCACGATCGCCAGGTCGTGGCCATACGAGCGCTTGATCTTGTCGAACGCGCTCGCGACCCCCGCGGCCGGCTTCGGCACGATCACCGCCGCCACCAGCTCCCCGGGGGCGAGCGCGGTCCGCTTCACGCCCAGGAAGAAGTCCGCGAGCGGCGCCTCGCGCGTCCCCTGCGGGCCCGCCACGCGCAGCCGCCCGTCCAGCACGAGCAGCGGCGGGGCCGTGTCCATGCAGGGCGAGGCGTTCGAGAGGTTGCCCGCGACCGTGGCCCGCCAGCGGATCTGCAGCGACCCGATCGCCTCAGCCCCCTCCGCGAGCGCGGTGAAGATCCCGCGGATGCGCGCGTCCTCGGCGATGTCCTGCACCGTCACGCAGGCGCCGATCTCGAGGTCGCCCGCGGGCGTCCAGGTGATCCTCGCCAGCTCGGGGATGCGCTTGATGTCCACCAGCACGGTGGGTTGCGGACCGCCGCGCAGCGCGATCATCAGGTCGGTCCCGCCGGCCAGGATCCTCGCGCCTCCGCCGGCCCCGGCCAGCAGCGCGGTGGCCTCGGCCAACGTGCCCGGTCTCTCGTAGCGGAAGCCACTCATCGTCTCTTCTCCCCTTCGGCCTGCGAGCAGGAGCGCCGGCGCCCCCGCGGCCGCAAGCGCGCCACGGGGCACCGGAGGCGTCCGGCTAGACGGCGGTGAAGACCAGCCCGGTGATGTCCTTGCCGTTGATCTCGCGCACCTTGCCGACGTGCGTCCGCACGCGCGCGCCGGTCTTCGGCTCGGCGATCTCCAGGCGGCCGGTCGCCCGCACCCCCATGTCCAGCTCGACGATGCCGAGCGTGACGTAGAGCTGGGCGTAGTCCAGCGGCAGCGCGTAGACGCGCGTCCAGGTCAGCAGCCTGCCCTCGCCCTCGACCGGCACCGGCTCGAACCGCGTGCCGTGGCAGGCGGGACAGTAGAAGTGCGTCGGGTACGAGAGCTTGCCGCACTTCCTGCACTTCGCGGCTTCGACGTTCATCGCCATGTCACACCCCCCGCTTCAGGACGGTGGCGACGACGTTGTTGCCGAAGCCGCCGAAGTTCACGGCGAAACCGTGCTTCGGCTGGTTCGGCACCTGGTAGTCACCCGCCTCGCCGCGCAGCTGCAGCGTGAGCTCCACGATCTGCGACACGCCGGTGTTGCCCACCGGATGTCCGCGGGACTTGAGCCCGCCCGACGGATTGATGGGCAGCTTCCCGCCGATCTGCGTCTCGCCCCGCTCCAGCGCCTTGTGGCCCTCGCCCTTCTTGAAGAAGCCGGCCTCCTCGCTCTCGACGATCTCGAGGATGGTGAAGGCGTCGTGCAGCTCGGCGACATGGATGTCCTTCGGCGTGAGCTTCGCCATCGCGAACGCCCGCTCCGCCGCCATCCGCACCGCGGTCAGCTCGGTCGGGTCGGGCCGGTCCTGCACCGCCTGCGAGTCGGTCGCCTGGCCCATGCCGGCTATCCGCACCGGCGTCTTCTTGAACTCCTTCGCCATCTCGGCCGGGGCCAGCAGCACCGCCGAGGCGCCGTCGCTCACCGGACAGCAGTCGAAGAAGCGCAGGGGCTCGGCGATCCACGGGTTGTTGTTGAGCGCGTCCGGCCCGGTCAGGATGCCCTCCATCGTCACCGGGATGCGCAGGTGGGCCTTCTTGTTCTTCGCACCGTTCAGGTGGTTCTTGATCGCCACCATCGCCAGGTGCCGGGACTCGACCCCGTAGCGCTCCATGTACAGGCGCGTGAACATCCCCGCCAGCGCGGGCAGGGTCACGCCGTAGACGTACTCGACGTAGCGGTGCGAGAGGAACGAGACGAACTCGGTCGCCTCGAAGTTGTTGACCTCCTGCATGCGCTCGCCGCCGCACACCAGCACCAGATCGCAGTGCCCCGAGGCCACGGAGTGCATCCCGTGCTTGACGGCCGAGGCGCCCGAGGCCGGACCGTTCTCGATGGTCTCGGCCGCGGTGTGCGGGTAGAGGTTCATCCGGTCCACCAGCGCGCTGGCGAGCCCGGCCATGCGGTTGTTGCGCGAGGCTCCCATGTTGGCGACGTAGACCGCGTCGATCTTCCGCTCGCCGATGCCGGCGTCCACGATGGCGTCGTTCGACGCCTCGCACATCATCTTGAGCAGGCTCCACTGCGCCCGCCCGAACTGGGTCGAGCCCACGCCGACGATGGCCACGTCCCTCATATCCGGGCCTCCAGCGTGTGCTCGATCTGCGTCAGCATCACGCGCAGGTCCGGCTCGCGCAGCGGGTAGGACTTCGCCAGCAGCTCGTCGGAGACCGGGCGCGTGCCCGTGACCAGCCGCGACTTGGCCTTGAAGTAGGTGTCGCGGGTCAGCACCCAGGCGGGCGCGCCGCCCAGCTCGTGCTGCACCTCGAACTTCTTGTCGAGCGGGTACTCGATCATCCAGCGCCGGTGGCCGATCGGACTCTCGGCCACGATCCAGACCTCGTCCTGTCCCAGGTACTCGATGTGGTGCTCCATCTTCGAGGCGAACAGGTGCGAGCCCACGCGCAGGCCGCGCTTGAGGGTCAGCGTGTGGAACGAGACGCCGTGCTTCTCGTCGTAGAGCCGGCCGTTCACGATGCCGGCCAGCACGCCGTCAATCACGCCGACCAGGCAGTACTCGTCGCGCACGCGGTGCGTCTTCCAGCCGAGCAACTCGGCGAACAGGCGGGCCGAGACGATGTCGTAGTAGTCACGGTTCAGCCAGGAGAGCGGCTGGATGACTCGGAGCATCGTGTCCACCTCGTCCACCGAGGCCTGGCGCACGACCATCGTCTCGCCGCTCGCCAGCAGGACGGTCTTGGGTGGATAGGGAGCCATGGGCAGCGCCGGTGGGCGCAGCATGGCCTCGAGTTCGTCGATCATGCGCTCCTCCTCGGAGGTGAGGTACTCGCCGGCATCCCAGTCGAAGACGGGGGGGCTCATCGCAGGCTCCAGGCTGAAACGAATCGCCCACCCGGAGGGGATCGGGGAGGCGGAGAAGAACCGGATAACACTTCCACGTCGCGGCCGAAACGACAAGGGGACTTTCGGCCCCCCGGGAGAGCCGGATGCACGAGCCGCCGTGCGGGTTCCGGCGGGTCCGGCCCCGCGATCTATCGCAGGAACAGCACCACCACCCCCGCCACCGCCACCAGCGCGCCCGCCAGGGTCCTCAGGGTCAGGCGCTCCCCGTGGAAGCGGGCCGAGAGCACCAGCGTGAGCACCGGGTAGATGGCCGTGATCGAGGCCGCCACCCCGGCCTCGATGTACTTGAGCGCGGTGAGGGAGAGCGTCACGCCGAGGAACGGCCCGAAGAAGGCGCCCCCCACCATGAAGCCCGTCGCCGCCCGGTCGCGCAGGGCCCCGAGCGAGCGCCGCACGTCGCACTGCACCGCGGCCAGCAGCCAGATCCCGACCGCCGCCGCCACGATGCGGACCACGGTCGCCGAGAGCGGGTCGAGTCCGGTGCGCAGGGCCAGCTTCGAGAGGACGTAGCCGCCCGCCTGCCCCACGGCGGCCAGCACGCCCGCTACCACGCCGACGAGGATCGAGCCCTCGATGTGCTCCTGCGTGGGATGCTGCCGCTCCCAGATCACCCAGGCGATGCCGCCCAGCGTCAGCGCCATGCCGAGCAGGATCAGCGGTCCGGGCCGCTCGCCCAGCAGCGGCCACGCGAGGAGCGCGGTGAAGACGGGCGCCGTCGAGGTGACCAGCGCCGCCCGTCCGGGACCGAGGATGACGAGCGAGCGGAAATAGTAGGTGTCGCCAAAGACGAAGCCCACCAGCCCGCTCACCGCGAGCAGTCCGACCTGCCACGAGGTCGCCCACACGGGCCAGGGCGAGCCGCGCAGGACGAGCAGCGCCGTGCAGAGCAGCCCGGCGGCCACCGTGATGCGCAGCCGGTTGAGCACGACCGAGCCCATGCGCTGGCCGGCGGCGGCGAACAAGTTGGAGCCGGCCGCCCAGCACGCGGCGGTGCCGAGGGCGGCGAACTCGCCGGCGAATCTCACAGGAAGTCCCGGAGCGCGGGGCGGGCGTGGCGGCGGGGACCGCTCGCGCGGCGACTCGGACTCAAGCGCGCGGCAGGCCCGCGGACGCGGACTTCACCTCGAGGACGCGGTTCCGCTCGTCCACCAGCACCACGCGCGGCTTGAAGCCCGCCAGCTCCCGCTCGTCCAACGATGCGTAGGCCGCCACGATCAGCCGGTCACCGACGTTCGCCAGGCGCGCGGCGGCGCCCATCACGCAGATCGTGCCCGAGCCGCGCGGGGCCGTCACGATGTAGGTCGAGAAGCGCTGGCCGGTGTTGATGTTGTAAACGTCCACGCGCTCGTACTCGCGCAGACCGGCCGCCTCGAGCAACGCCTCGTCCACCGCGCAGGAGCCCTCGTAGTGGAGCTCGGTCTGCGTGACCGTGACGCGATGGATCTTGCACCTGAGGAGCACGCGCATCATGTGAGTCCGCCTCCGTCCGAGGAGGCTGAAGGTACCCGAGACCGGAGTTTGGATGCCAACCGGCCACGCCGGGTGCTGTCCGAGCCTGTGGGAAGCCGATCGCCCCGGAATCGATGGAACCCGCCGAGCACGAGGCGCCGCGGGTCCCCTGAACTCCGTGTGGCGGGCCCGGCTAGCCCCGCTCCTCCCACACGCGCGCGAGGTTGACGATCACCTCGACGGCCTTCGCCATGTCCTGGACCGAGATCCACTCCAGGCGCGAGTGGAAGTTGTGTTCGCCGGCGAAGATGTTCGGCGTCGGCAGGCCCATGAACGAGAGCCGCGAGCCGTCGGTTCCGCCGCGGATGGCCGCCTCGCGCAGCTCGAGGCCCGCTCGGCGCACCGCCTCGCGCGCGTTCTCGACCACCTGCGGATAGTCGTCGAGCACTTCCTTCATGTTGCGGTAGGACTCCTCGACCTTGCAGGTGACGGACGCGCCCGGCCACGCCGCGACGGTCTCCTTCGCGAGCTTCTCGAGGAAGTCCTCCTTCGTCTTGAGTTCGGCCGTGACGAAGTCGCGGATCAGGAACTTGACCGAGGTCCTCTCGACCGCGGCGTCCACGACGTACGGATGGACGAAGCCCTCGCGCTTGTCGGTGGTCTCGGGCGAGAGCCGCTCCCTGGGCAGCCGCGAAACGAAGTCCGCCGCGATCCTGATCGAGTTGATCATCTTCCCCTTGGCAAGTCCAGGGTGCGTGTTGAAGCCCTCGAACGTGATGGTCATCGAGTCGGCCGAGAAGGTCTCCATCTCGACCTCCCCCAGTTCCTCGCCGTCCACGGTGTAGGCGCAGAAGGCCCCGAACTTCTTCACGTCGAAATACTTGGTCCCGCCGCCCACCTCCTCATCCGGCGTGAAGCCGACGCGGATCGCGCCGTGCGCGATCTCCGGGTGCTGCATCAGGTACTCCGCCGCCGCCACGACCTCCGCCACGCCCGCCTTGTTGTCCGCCCCCAGGAGCGTCCTGCCCGAAGCCGTGATGATGTCGTTGCCCTTCTGCCGCTCGAGCATCGGGTTGTCCTTGAGCCGCAGCACCGCGGTCGGATCGTCGGGCAGCGCGATGTCACCGCCCTGCCAGTCGCGGTGGATGATCGCCTTCACGTTCGCGCCGTCCGCCTCCGGCGACGTGTCCACGTGCGCGATGAAACCGATGACCGGGACGTTCGCCTTCTTCGTCGTGGCCGGCACCGTCGCGAAGACGTAGCCGTGCTCATCGCGCACGGCGTCCCTGAGCCCGATCGCCTGCAGTTCCTCCACCAGTCTGTCCAGCAGCACGAGCTGCTTCGCCGTGCTCGGATAGCTCTCGGAGTTCTCCTCGGACTGCGTGTCGTACGTGACGTAGCGCAGGAAACGCTCGAGCTCGGTGGTCTTGAGCGGCGGGGTCGAGGACATGGGAGAGGCTCCTGGGTTGGCGGGTCGTTCGGGGGGGAGAACAGACGTGAGGCTACCGGAGGGCCGACATCAGAGGCAAACCAAGCGCGTGGGCGCCGGGCAAGCGGGACCCGGAGGAGGCGGTGGGCGAGCAGAGGCACCATGCGCTCGCCCACCGCCTTCTCCGGGTCCCGCGCCATGCGGCTAGAGCAGATCCTCGAGGATCTCCGCGGCGGTCTTCACGAAGGCGGGGCAGCGGCTCTTGAAGAGGTCCTGCTCGCGGGCGCTCTGCAGTCCCTCGGGCGTGCCGAGATCGCAGCCGAGCAGTTCCCGGCACACGATCGAGCCGTGCCGCGCCTTGAACCTCGCGAGGAATTCCTGGACCGGCGGATAAGCGTGCTGTTTCGCCAGCGGATCCTCCGCCGGGACCCCGCAATGCCTGAGCCCCAGCGCCATGACCGCGCCCGTGATCGCGCCGCAGGTCTCACCCGTGCGCGCCAGGCCGCCGCCGAAGCCGGCCGCCACGCGCAGCGCCGTCTCGCGACTCATGTCGGCGGGGTCGGCGAAGGCGCCGAACACCGACTGCGAGCAGGAGAACTCCTGGTCGAACATCCGGACTGCCACTTCAACCTTGTTCACGTTGTTCCTCCCCGCTCGTGGATCCGGTGTCCCATGATCAATCCCCCCGCGCCGGCCGCAGCCGCTCGAGGAAGGACGCCTCCATCCAGTAGATGTCCAGGTTCCCGTTCTGCACCCGGCCGTTGGCCTCCCGTAGCGCCCGCAGGGTCAGGGGGCTCTGCGGCGTCGAGGAGATCTCGCGCCGCCTGGTTGAGCCGAAGAAGAGGTACTTCCCATCCGGCGACACGTAGGCGGACCCCGCATTGCCGTTGACGGGGCTCACTTCCCTTCCGAGGCACACACCCTCACTCCAGCCGTCCCCGGCGTCGCGGAAGAAGACGAAGTACTGGGGCCGTTCCGGCTCGGCGCCATCAGTCCGCCCGTCCACGCAGGCGATCAGGTAGCTTTCGTCGGGTGAGATGATCGCGTTGTATGGAACGCCCTGGCCGTTCACGGCCGCGGGGAGCGTGTCGGGCGCCTGGTAGCGGCCGTCCACCAGCCGCGAACGCACGATCTTCAGCTGACCGCCCCGCGGCGCTCCGCACGTGTAGTAGAGCGTGCCGTCGCGCGTGAGCGACGGGAAGAACTCGCTGCCCGTGGTGTTGATGGGCGCGCCCAGATCGTAGGGCTCGCCCCAGGTGCCGTCTTCCCTGCGGTCGGAGGCGAAGATGTTCTGGTTGGCCCAGCCGGGCTTCGCCTCCTCGCCCGCCGTCGGCCGCGTGGTCAGGAAGAGCATCCGCTTTCCGTCGGCCGACAGGCACGGCTCGAAGTGGAAGTAGCGCAGGTCCGAGGCGAAGGGTGCCACGACCGGCTCGGTCCAGTGGCCGTTCTCGAGGTGCGTGACCATGATGGTGTTGACCTGCCCCGACATGACGCCGAAGTAGATCTCCCGGCCGTCGGGCGCGATCGCCACATCCCGCTCGCTCATCCCCGTGCAGACGAGTCCGGGAGCGAACAGCTCCGGCGCGGCGCCGGGCGGCTTCTGCCCGAGATACGGCCCGGTGCGGGCGGTGAAGTCCGCGCCGCCCCGCACCGTCGCCTCCACCTGGTCGGACGCCTTCGAGAAGTGCATCTGCACGATGACCCATCGCCCCTTGCGTTTCTCCAGCACACCCGTCCAGCGCACGTCGTCCCAGTTCGCCGGCCGGCCGTCCCAGGTGTTGTGGTCGGTCAGCAGGCACGAGTACCAGGCCACGCTGCCGGACTTCGAGAGCTGGATCCGCAGGTCCGTGAACTCCGAGCTCACGGCCTTGAAGCGAGGATCCATGAAGAAGGATTCGGTCTCCTTCCGGAACGCTTCGAAGCCCTCTATCGTGCTCTTCGAGTCCGGCTGGAAGAAGAACAGGCTCGTGTCCCGGGCGAAGCACTCAAACAGCGCTTGTTTGTCCTTGGTCACCGCCCACTCGATCGAGGTGCGGACGACCCTGGCGATTTCCGCCTTCTCGGTGTCCTCGCGTCCCGCGCCGCAGACGGCCGGGACGCACATCAGCATTGCCAGGCAGGCGGACAGCGTTCCACGGTCCCTCGCGTTCACGATCTCCTCCTCTAGGGACTCTGGTGGTGCGCTTTGACCGGTCCGCGGTCGGGCGCGGCACGGCCGGGGCTACCGGCCCAGCAGTCCCAGGATGCCAGTGGTCATCCAGGGCATGTACGTGATCAGCAGCACGCCAATGCCAAGGATGAGCAGGAAGGGCAGGACGTGCCGGTAGAGCTGGGGCAACGGCTTGTTGAAGCGCGACGACGACAGAAAGAGGTTGAGCCCGATCGGCGGGAACAGGAACCCCAGCTCGAGATTCGCCAGGAACACCACGCCGAGGTGGATGGGGTTGATGCCGAACGCGGCCCCGATGGGCGCTACCAGC
>Ga0315284_10010685_pt1 | contig 13079 bp, 9 predicted proteins | sample YL17G09_16_MG_FD_203696 | JGI IMG/M metagenome (GOLD analysis project Ga0315284, IMG submission 203696) | Sediment microbial communities from Yellowstone Lake, YNP, Wyoming, USA - YL17G09_16 | ecosystem: Environmental > Aquatic > Freshwater > Lake > Sediment | place: USA: Wyoming | collected... | reverse complement strand
AGCTGTTTCGTAAACAGCAGGTCACCCGTTCGATTCGGGTCGTCGGCTTGAAAAAAAAACTGTTGCTCCGCCTGCACTGCCGGCGGTAATTTTAAATCATCATGAAAAGCAAGGAAACCACATGACAAGGAAAAGAATATGAATAACAAGTTAATAAATTATTATGGTAAAGTAATAAGTTTCGGCCTGCCAATTACGATTTTCCTGGTTGCTATAATGTTCTATCTTAGAACCTATGATTCCTGCCAGATAAAAATAACAATATTTCAGATGGGAGCAGCCATCGTGATAACCAGCTGGTTAATGAAATATCTTGAGCTTGGCCGGTTTCCGTGGACAAGGTCGTCTCTGCTTGTGATACTTCCTGCATTGCTGTTCCTGCTTTCAGGAATTGTTTCTCATGTGTTTTTTTCACCTTTTAAGGCAACCAGTTTAGAGGAACTGATAAGAAGAATTTTATATGTGGGGACATTTCTGGTAATTTATTCTGAGATGAATGATTTTCTGACATTCAGGAGGCTGATATTGTGGATGTCACTTGCCGGAATATTATCCGCACTGTACGGGCTTATCCAGCACTTCGGCATGGACCCCTTTATCTGGAAAGGAGCATTTGGAAACAGGATATTTTCAACTTTTGGTAACCCTAATTTCTTTTCAGCGTATCTTGTTTTATTAAGCCCATTAATGCTTGTCCAGGTTAATGTCAATGACTTGAAGGAAACAAAGAAAGCGGTGCTTGGGCTATTTACTGTATCGGCAGCAGCTGTTTTGTATTGTGTTACCCAGTTAATCCCAAAGGAAACATATGAAAAATTAGGAGGGATGGGCGCTTTTGCTTTTTCGTTTATTGTGGGCAATAATGTAGTTGCTTTTTCATTATTTACTCTTCTATGCATAGGAATATTCGTTTATATAAAACTCAAAAATAAAATAGCATTCCTTTCATTCTATTGTGTTTTCATCAATATAATACTCACAAACAGCAAGGCTTCCTATATAGGCGTGGCGGCTGCGATTTGCGCTTTTACAATACTTTCAGCGTTTTTCCTGTCAAATGTTGATAAGAAAACAAGGAATAAGTTTTTATTGTTTTTCATTTCCGCGATAGTTATTTTTACATCTATCGGTGTTTTATACCTGACAAGCAAGAGGATAGATTCAATCCGTTTCCGTATATTCACCTGGCTGTCCACAAAACAAATGATAGATGAGCATCCTATCCGTGGGACAGGCATAGGAACTTTTAAGATAACCTATCCCTCAGTGCGCAGGGAAGAAATATTTCATATTGAGGGAAAGCATAATACAGAGACGGACCATCCTGAAAATGAACACATAGAAATATGGTATGACGAAGGAATTATAGGGTATGGTATTTTTGTCTGGATGATAACGGTGCTTTTTATTCTGGGTATAAGAAAACTTGCCTGGGATGTTGATAAAACCAAGATTGAGCACCGTTATCTGATAGGTATTTTAGCGGGTATTACAGGTATGTTGTTTCATAATATGATGTGCGTTAACATGAGGTTTGTTTCTTCCGGCTTCTCTTTCTGGATAATGCTTGGCTTAACGGCAAGTTATTTTTCAGGCCAGTATAAAGGCCCGGTAAATAAGCAGAAAAAAATAGTTATTCCTATATCTTTAAGAAGAGCAGGGCAGGCGGCGCTGGGCTTTTTACTGATATTCGTATTCCTGCCGTATTTTTACCGGCTTTTTATGGCGGACATCTATCATAATATTGCCATAGCATATTCAAAGGCGGCGCAATGGGAAAATGCGATTGTAAACTATAATAAAGTTATACAGAATAACGCAGACTATACAATGACTCATTACTTTCTGGGAAACGTTTATAATGACCGCTGGGATATGAATAAAAAATACAATGTTAACTGGGGCGACAAGGATTTTCAGCCGCGTGATGATGCCGAAAGGGCTCTATCCAAGTACGCTGATGTTAAAAAACTTTCTCCCAATTATGTCCAGGTGCATTTTCAGGAGGGCAGTGTTTACGAAAAACTTGGCATGTGGGACAAAGCGATAGAAAATTATAAGAAGGCAGTCAAGATTGACCCTGTCTATGCGCCAACATACTTTAAGATGGGCTGGTGCTACGTGCAGGAAAAACAATGGGACAAGGCTGAAGAAGTATACAGCAAAGCCATAACATGGAATCCGAATTTCGTACAGGCTTATGTGAACCTGGCCAACGTATATTACATGGAGGAAAAATTTGAACTGGCTTATCAAACATACAAGAAAGCGTATGAATTTGACCCGTCCGATGAAAAACTTAAAGGTATTGTTTATAAACTAGAGGCTGCAAGGAATTTAAAAAAGTAAAAGCACTATTGTGCTGGCAAAATGCCGTAAATTCTGTAAAAAATTAAACTATGTACGATAAACTTATAAAACCTATATTTTTGGCCGCGGTGATTTTCTGCCCTCTGATGTTTTTTACGGATGTGACAAGAAATCCTTATGCTATCCAGTCTGTGGTGTTTCAGATTTTAATCTCCATTGCCCTGTTGTTGTCCGTGCTTAAATTCCGAAAAGAAAAAAACATTATTCTGGCAAAAACAGAGCTGGACAAACCTCTTGCCGTGTTTTTTATTTTCTGCGCGCTTACCGCAGCAAATGCTTTTCTGTTTGACTTCCCCAGATGGAAACTCGCAATACTTTCCTTCGCAGGGAGGAATCTGATATTCCTGATACTAAACGCGATAGCGCTGTTTTATATCACAGTCCAGTATTTCAGAGAAAAAAAAGAACGCAAGAAAATACTTGGGGCAGTGTTCATTGCAGCTACGATAGCTTCACTTTACGGTATTTTGCAGTATTTCGGCATAGAAATAATATGGAGTGCAAAGATTGCCCCATACGGAGCAAGGAGTGTATCCACTTTTGGCAACCCGAATTTCATGTCAAGTTACCTGATCCTGGTAATACCTGTAATTTTTGTTCTTGTGCTTCATGAGAAATCATTAAAAATGAAACTGGCAATGGGGACGCTTGGCATTATTAATACACTTGGCCTCTTTGTTACTCAAACGAGGAGTTCATGGCTTGGCCTGTTTGTGACTCTGACGATTATCGCTGCCGTAATGATAAAATCACAGAAGAAGGTTGTTTCAGCCAATAAGAAATGGTTGATTCTGCTGGCAGTCATGTTTATCATCATAGTCCTCATTCCTTTCAGGCAATCAGGCACTTCAGGAACTACAAATATGCTCTCCCAATTGGCGGGAAGGATAGACAGCATCAGGAATATCAATCAGGGTTCATATACGCAGAGGTTTCTCATGTGGTCAGCAGCTTTGTCAATGTTCAGTGAACATCCGCTTTTAGGCGTAGGAGCGGGTAATTATGAAATATTATATCCATCCTACCAGGCGAGGTTTCTTAAAATAAAAATGTATGCGCCATGCAGAACCCATTCAAATAATACTCACAATGAAATACTGGAAATAATCACACAGTTAGGGCTTGTTGGATTCGGGTTATACATATGGCTGTTTTATATATTTTTTAAAAAGACAATAGAGATATACAGGAACACCGCTGATGAACAAGACAGAATAATGGTTCTCGGGCTGGGCGCAAGTATAGTGGGAATGTTTGTTGACAATATGCTGAATGTCTCCCTGCATTTTCCAATGCCGGCAATTCCTTTCTGGATTAACATAGGTATTATTTTTTCAATCGGCATAAGCGGTAAAAATGACGCTTTTTATAAAATAAACTTGAAAAAAGAGGCACGATTCTTTATAGCCTTATTGGCGGCCATGTTCGCGCTGTTTGTAATAATATTGAATATAAGAAGTTTCATGGGTGAAGTGCATTACTTTGACGGTTTTAAAAAAGCAAGGCAGGGTGACCTGCAGTCTGCAATAAAAGAATGCCTGCTCTCATATAAACTATATCCTCTGAATGTTGACAATAATTATGAACTGGGTAACGCTTATGCCCGGCTTGAATACAAGGATAAGGCGGCATGGGCTTACAAAGCGGCAATTGCCGCTAATCCCGGGTATGATGAGATATACTTTAATCTTGGTGTAATATACGGCCAGGCGAAATTATTTGATAAAGCCCTGGAAATGCTTAATGAATCGTTAACCATAAACCCATTGTTCCGTGAAACATACGTGAATCTTGGAAATATTTATATACAGAAAAAAATGTGGCTGGACGCAATTAAAGCATACAGGGATTGTCTTAATTTACAGCTTGGCGGTGATGAACAGATGCTCAGGCAGAACCTGGCATATGCGCTCACACAGTTGTATGTTGAGGGGCAGGATTATATTGATAAAAAAGACTGGACTGGAGCTTTGAAGTTGTTTGAAGGGCTTGTTCAACTGCTGCCTGAAGATGCAAAAGCCCACCTGTATCTGGGGAATATTTATTTTATTGATAAACGGATGAAAGATTCAATAGCCCAATACAGAAAAGTCCTCGAACTGACGGGCGATAATGATGTAAGCATTATCAATAATCTGGGGCTGGCATATATGGAGACAAATGAACTGGATGCTGCAGAAAAACAGTTTAGCAAAGCGCTGAAAATAGCTCCGGAAAATACTGTGGCTTTGAAGAAACTTGTTGAAATCAGAAATATGTCAAAAAACAATCATTAAGTGCCTGCAGGCTGTGGCTTATGATTTAGAATATCATTGACATGGCAGTCTAACTTTGGTATAAATATGAAAAATTATGATTAAAAAGCTATTTTATATAATAATAATTAATATTATGCTTGTGATTCCTGCATCAGCAGTGTTTGCAGAGAATATAACAAGCATCATTAATGCTCCTACGGCATTCGTTAACGGTTTTGGTGGAATTGATATTAACTTTGAAACATATGTCTATGCCGTTAATCAGGGCACGGGCTCTTATAATGATGGCGGCATTACTGCAAACCTATCATACGGGTTTACAGATATGCTGAATGTAGGCATATCTGTTGATGTAGGTGATGTTAACAAGACAGGGCTGCTAAAGGGGCCTATTGATATGCGTCAGCCAAAATTATTTGCGAAGATGCAATTGCTGACCGGGACATTTTCTTTAGCTGCAGGATATGACGCCCAGGGATACAGGATTTATGATTCTGTTACACACTCATATGAGGTAACCGAAAAAGGATATTATGCGGTGGTAAGCAAGAAAAATGAGGTGCAAACCAGCAATTCTGTAATTAATATAACAGGCGGATTAAATATACCTGATTTTGAAAACCTTAAATTAAACGGGTTTTTTGGAATAGTAATTGTCCTAAATGAAAAACTGTCAATGTATGCTGAATACTGGGGGCCGTCATCCGATTTCTTTTCCGTTAATGGAAATTTCAGCATAGCGGCGCACATACCGGTGGCTCCTGAGAGTTTTGGGATTGATATAGGTGTTAAAAATATTGGAAAAGTAAATTTGAGCGAATTTTATATTAGATGCCACCTCGTTAAAACGATGTAAGTCGTCTACGACGGTCGTTAGTCGTTGGTGAAGAAACGGAAAAAACAGAAGAGGTCGTTACGTATTCCCGTATTTCCGTTAAAAAACTACTGCTGTTACGGATATACGGAAATACCGAACGACGGAACGACTGCTTTATAGAATGTCGTTACGTATATACGGATATACTGGACGACGGTACGACATAAATGAAAGACCGGAGAAGAAATGAGTAACGAAATAATATGCCTTGATTTTGAAAAATCTGTAATAGAACTTGAAGGAAAGATAAATGAACTGGTAAACCTTGGAAAAGCGGAAAACATAGATTTTTCAAATGAGATTAAAAAGCTTCAGCAAAAATGCGATAAGTTAAAAAAGAGTATTTTCACAAATCTTACTCCTATACAGAAAGTGCAGTTGGCAAGGCATCCCCAGAGGCCAAATACCCTTGAGTATATAAATAGATTGTTTAAGGATTTTGTTGAAATGCACGGAGACAGAAACTTTGCCGATGATAAAGCCATCGTGGGAGGTGTCACAGATTTTGGCGAAGATACAATTATGGTTATAGGCCATCAAAAAGGCAGGACGACGGAAGAGAATTTGATGAGGAATTTCGGCTGTCCTCATCCTGAAGGTTACAGGAAAGCATTAAGATTGATGAGGTTTGCGGATAAATTTGATATGCCTGTAATAACTTTCATAGATACGCAGGGAGCTTATCCGGGCCCTGACGCGGAAGAAAGAGGCCAGGGGGAGGCAATTGCTACGAACCTGAAGGTTATGGCTGAACTGGGAGTGCCCATTATATGTGTTGTAATAGGAGAAGGCGGCAGCGGCGGAGCGCTTGGGATTGGAGTAGGGAATAGAATTATTATGCTGGAGAATGCCATTTATTCCGTGATTTCTCCGGAAGGATGCGCTTCAATACTCTATAAAGACGCTGCAAAATCAGCGGATGCAGCAGCTGCCCTGAAGTTAACGGCACTTGACCTGCATAAGTTCAAAATAATAGACGAAATTATTCCGGAGCCGCTTGGTGGAGTTCATCGGGATGCTGAATTTGTTTTTAAACAGCTTGAGCATAACCTGAGGAAAGTCCTGGATGAACTTAAAGCCATGAATCGTGAAAAACTGATAGAAGATCGTTATCAGAAATATAGAAGTATGGGGAAATACAGCATAGCTTCTTTGGATATAAACGGCAAAGATGAAGAGTGAGTATTTTATACAGCATAGTTGAATGGCCAAAATTTATTCGCTTCTATCGGATTCATATTTATGTATTCATCAATTAGCGCTTCCAGAAAAGAATAATAATAATTTTGCAAGGACATAATGAAAGTATAATACTTTCATAGTATAAACAGAAAGGAGTAAAAGTATGCCGTTAGTTACGACGAAGGAAATGTTGAAAAAAGCACAGAAGGAAAGGTATGCTGTAGGAGCATTTAACGCAAACAACATGGAAATTGTTCAGTCAATAATTGAAGTTGCTGAAGAAGAACATGCTCCTGTAATACTTCAGGCATCGCAGGGGGCAATAAAGTATGCAGGTCTTGACTTCATAGTGGCAATAGTCAGGGTTGCGGCAGAGAAAGCATCGGTGCCTGTTTCATTGCACCTGGATCATGGTACGGACCTTGACCAGAATATAAAATGCCTCAGGGCAGGGTTTACATCTTTGATGGTGGATGGTTCAAAAATGCCTTTTGAAAAAAATGTTGAGATTACCAGGAAAGTTTGTGATATGGCTCATGCGTGCAATATTCCTGTGGAAGCAGAAATAGGTCAGATAGGCAAATGTGATGATAGCGATGAGCCGGGAGTTACCATAGAGAAAACAAAACAGTACATGGCAAAGCCGGATGAAGCTGAAAGGTTTGTTAAGGAGACCGGGCTTGATTCTCTTGCTGCTGCCGTGGGGACAATACACGGATGCAGGACCCCGTTTGCCAAACTTGATATAAAACTCATAGAAACCATCCGCAAGTTAACTGATGTCCCTCTTGTATTGCACGGCGCATCAGGGGCCAGCGATGAAGAAGTCAGGAAGGGCATTGCGGCAGGTATTTCTAAGATAAACATTGACACGCTTATCAGAATGGTGTTTGTAAATAAGATAACTGAAGTGCTTAAAGCAAAACCAACCGAGATTGATCCGAGGAATATACTCGGCCCTGCAAAACTGGCTGCCAAAGAGGTAATAAGGGGCAGGATGAGAGTATTTGGCTGCTGCGGGAAAGGATAATCAATAGTCGTTGGTCGTTCCGTCGTTCAGTATATCCGTATATACGTAACAGCATTTAATTTTGGACGTAAATACTTAACGACGTAACGACGGGTTTTTTATTAAGAGTCATTGGAAAAACAACAGCCACAAATGATATAAGGATAGAAATCAGATTTACAGAGGAAAGGAAGTAATCATGAGAATCGGAGTATTAACAGGCGGCGGCGATTGCCCGGGTTTAAACCCGGCTATTCGCGGAGTTGTATTAAGGGCAATGGATTATGGCTGGGAAGTCATAGGGTTTAATGAAGGTTGGAGAGGTATAGTTGAAGGAATAACGGAGCCTCTTAATATTGATAAGGTTGAGGGGTTGATGAGCAAGGGTGGGACTATGCTCGGCAGTTCAAGGACCAATCCTTACAAAATAGAAGGCGGAGTTGACAGGGTGATGGCAAATATAAAAAAGTTTAATCTTGATGCCGTCATTGCAATGGGAGGTGAAGATACTCTCGGAGTGGCGAATAAGCTTTACAATGACAAAAAAGTGAATATCATTGGTGTGCCAAAAACTATGGACAACGACCTTTCAGCCACTGATTATACTTTTGGTTTTGACAGTTCTGTAACTCTGGCAGTGCATGCGCTTGAGGTTATGAAAGACACCGGCAGGTCACACCGTAGAATAATGGTTCTTGAAGTTATGGGCAGGCATGCAGGCTGGGTTGCGCTGTATACCGCCATTGCAGGTGAGGCGGACTGGGTTTTAATACCGGAAGAAAAAGCTGATATTGACAGGATGTGCGGGCACTTAAAAAAAGTATATGACAGAAGAAGAACCGGTACGGTTGTCGTTTCAGAAGGAGTGGTTGTGCCGGGCATAAAGGCAGAAAAGGAACAGCTTGATAATTTTGGTCATATGATATTGAAAAAGAGAGCGGTTGGGGATAGTATAGTTGAAATTATTGAAGATAGACTGAAAGTTGAAGCCCGTGTTGGAGTCATAGGCCACATGCAGAGGGGGGGCGCTCCGACTATTTTTGACAGGATGCTTGGAGTAAGGGTGGGAGTCAAGGCAGTGGACCTTGTTAATGAAAAGAAGTTTGGCCAGATGGTTGCCCTTTCGGGTACGGAAGTTATGGGAGTGAGCCTTAGTCAGGCAGTGGGAAAACTTAAAATCGTGACAAAAGAATGGTCAGAACTGGCAAATACGCTTTTTAAATAACAATCGCAGGTCGCAGGCCGCTAACAGCAACTGCAAAAACAAGAGACAAGAGTAGGCCGTGGGCTGACCGAGTTATTGTTAAATATGAATACGTAAATACTTATCGACATAACGACGTTTTTATTAATTTTGTTAGTTTTTAACGACCGGCGGTCTGCGGACGACGATCTGTGGTTGTTATAAGTTGGAGGAATAGATGCTGATACCGTTTGATTGGTTAAAAGAATATATTGATATAGATGTAAGTGTCCAGCAGCTGGCAGATGCGCTTACCATGGCAGGGCTGGAGGTTGCTGATATTTCTTATTTTCAGCCTGAAATGGACAATGTAGTAGTGGGAGAGATATTAAAAATTAAGCCTCATCCTGCATCGGAAAAACTTCAGGTCTGCCAGATTTCTGATGGCAGGCAGATATTTTCAGTGGTTTGCGGGGCAAGAAACATCAATGTAAAAGACAGGGTAACTCTGGCAAGAGTCGGAGCTACTTTGCCAAACGGTATAAAAATAGGCAAGAAAAAGATACTGGAGGAGTTGTCTTCCGGCATGTTATGTTCAGAAAAGGAACTGGGTATTAGTGAAGGGCATGAAGGAATTCTTATTCTTCCAAAGAATGCTAAACTGGGTGAAAAAGTTCAAAATATTCTACTGAACAATCCTGTTATGGATATTGACCTGACTACCAACAGGTTTGACTGCGCCAGTGTTGTGGGAGTGGCAAGGGAAGTGTCTGCATTATTGCATAAACCTTTAAAACTGCCCGATTTCAGCCTTACCGAAACCGGCGGTAGTTCAACCGATACATTATGTCAGGTGGAAATTGCCGATACCGGCAGGTGCAGGCGTTATATAGCGCGCGTTATCCAGGATGTTACTGTCGGGCCTTCGCCTGCCTGGCTGGTAAAGAGGCTTAACCAGTGCGGTATGAGGCCTGTTAACAATGTGGTTGATATTACAAACTATGTTCTTGCCGAACTGGGGCATCCACTGCATGCTTTTGATTATGATAAACTATCCGCCGAACACAAAATAGTTATCAGGCGAGGTGACCAGGCAGGCGAAAAAATAAGGTGTCTGGACAATATTGAAAGAAAAATAGACGGCGAAGACCTTGTAATTGCCGATAGTGAAAAGCCCATTGCAATTGCAGGAATTATTGGCGGGGCAGATACAGGAGTGGTAGAGGCGACAAAAAATATACTGCTGGAAAGCGCATACTTTTCGCCGGACAGTATAAGAAAGACATCCAAAAAAAACAATATCTCAACCGAAGCATCATGTCGTTTTGAAAGAGGAGTTGATATAAATAATTTAAGGGCTGCCATAAACAGGGCTGCCCAGCTGATACAAAAAATATGCGGGGGCAGTATTTCAGGGGGAGTGGTTGACATATACCCACAGCCTGTTCCGGAAACAAAGCTGGACTTGTATCTTGAGAGTGTAAATAAAATACTGGGTAGCAGTATTGATTACGATAATATGACAGCCATATTAAAGTCGCTCGGATTTGGTTGCGAAGATAGAGAAGGGGGGCAGTTTAGTATTACAGTTACTGTGCCTTCTTATCGCAACGATATAAGTTCCAGTATGGACCTGGCAGAGGAAATCGCGCGTAACTATGGATATAATAACATATTATCAAAAATGCCGAGCATACAGGCGGGCGAGCTGAAGTCGGACGAAATATTCAAACTGGAAACCGGCATAAAATCAATAATGAAAAGGCTCGGGTTCTTTGAAGTAATGAATTTTTCACTGGTAGGGGAAGAGGCTCTTGAGAAACTTGATATTATTGCTGTCGAGCAAAGCGAGGAAAGAAATAACTTACAGATAAAGAATCCTTTGATAGCCGAGCAAAGCCTGCTCAGGGATACGCTTTTGCCCGGACTGCTTTCTACGGTAAGGAGAAACCTGAATTATAAAATAAGTGATATGAAGATATTTGAATTGGGCAGGGTTTTTCATAAGAAACAGGAGAAAAACGTTCTGCCTGTTGAAAAGAGAATGCTGGGTGGCTGCCTTACAGGAAGCCAGCAGGAAAACTACTGGGGGGAGGTTTCCAAGCCTGTTGATTTTCATTATCTCAAAGGGATAATGGAAACAATATTAAAAGAATTAAATATTACAAACTACAGGCTTGAACATTCAAAAAACCCAGTGTTCAATCCTGGTAATTCCAGCGATATATTTAAGGGCGACTCGTTTATAGGCACGGTTGGCGAAATATCCCGTACAGTGCAGAGGAAATATGATTTCATAATGCCTGTTTACAGTTTCAATATAGATTTTGACAGGCTTTGTGAACTGGCTGATTTTAATGTGAAATTTATCAGTATTCCCAGGTATCCTTTAGTAAAGAGGGATATATCAATATACTGCCCGCTTGGATTGACTTATGATAAAATATTTGCTAAAATCATTGACAGCAGTGATGCTCTGGTAGCGAACGTGCACCTGTTTGACGTATATAAGGGAGAGCAGGTAAATGAGGGTTACCAGGGAATGGCTTTCAGCATAACGTACCAGTCTGCAAACAGGACTTTGATTGACCAGGAAGTAAATGACCTGCACGAGAAGATTGTTACGGTGCTTGAAAGAGACCTGAAAGTTATTATAAGAAAATGAAAGACTTGAATGTTTTGAAAGAAAAGATTCATAAACTTTGCAGGGAATACAGTTCCTTAAAAAGCGATAACGAAAAAAAAACAAAAGAGGAGGCAAAACTTAGAGAAAAACTGGAGTTATTGGAGGAACAGTCAGCATCCATAAAAAAAATAATTCATCAAAATGAGGTTTTAGCAAGAGAGAAACAAGAAGCAGTCCAACGATTGAAAGAACTGATGCAAAAGATAGAAAAGGCTTTGTAGGGATATAATAATGCCTAACAGTGAAACAATAACAGTTGAAATATATAATGTCCAGCATACTTTGCAACTGGAGGGCAGGACCCCCTTAGAAGTTAGTGGTTTAGCTGATCATGTTAACAAGAAAATAGATGAAATAGTAGAAACATCAAAAATTGCAGATACAAGCAAAGTGGGGATATTAGCAGCCTTAAATATAGCAGAAGAACTATTTAAATTAAGAGACAATAAAGAAGATATTAATAAAAAATCAGAAGGTGAAGTCCAGGAATTAATTAAATTGATAGACAGCACTTTGTCAGATTAATTAAGTCCGGGTGAAGTCCCTGCTATGCTTGTGATGTTTGGCTATTAAGCCGTTGAGTGAAAATCGGAATAATTAAAAACAGATTTTTACTCAAAGTCATGACTAGGCAGGGTTTTTTATGTCCATGGAATTATTCCAGAAAACTGGAAATGATATACAAAGAAAAGATATGCCTCTGGCAATGCGCATGTGCCCGAAAGAATTATCCGAATTTACAGGCCAGGAGCATATTCTTGGCGCTGGGAAGCTGTTAAGGCGCATTATAGAAGCGGACAGGATAGCTTCATTGATATTCTATGGCCCGCCGGGCTGCGGTAAATCGGCGCTGGCTAATATCATAGCAAAGAAAACAAAAGCCTATTTTGCTGAAATAAACGCTGTAAGTTCCGGTATTGCACAGATACACAGGGAAGTATCAAACGCGCTTGATAGAAAAAATATTTCAGGGCAGAAAACAGTACTGCTTGTAGATGAAATTCATCATTTCAACACAGGCCAGCAGGATACCCTGCTTCCGGATGTTGAAAGAGGCGTTGTGCAGATGATTGGGATTACAACGGAAAATCCCTATTACTACGTTAATTCCGCCCTTATTTCCCGTTCACAGGTTTTTCAGTTCAAGCCGCTAATTGAAGCCGACATTAAAGCAATAGTCATAAGAGCATTGAATGACAGGGATAATGGATTTGGCAAAACAGATATTATCCTTGATGACGATGCTTTAACCCATCTTACAAGGATTTCAAATGGCGATGCAAGGCGTGCCCTGAATGCCCTGGAACTGGGAGTAATGACAACAGAATCTGACGCTAAAAGCGGCAAGATACATTTTGATATAAAAACTGCAGAAGAGTCCATACAGAAAAAAACAGTACTTTATGATAAAAAGAGTGATGAGCACTATAATACAATTTCAGCCTTTATTAAAAGCATGAGAGGGTCGGACCCGGACGCCGCTTTATACTGGCTGGCAAAAATGCTGCATGCGG
>Ga0315284_10010684_pt1 | contig 13079 bp, 11 predicted proteins | sample YL17G09_16_MG_FD_203696 | JGI IMG/M metagenome (GOLD analysis project Ga0315284, IMG submission 203696) | Sediment microbial communities from Yellowstone Lake, YNP, Wyoming, USA - YL17G09_16 | ecosystem: Environmental > Aquatic > Freshwater > Lake > Sediment | place: USA: Wyoming | collected... | reverse complement strand
TCGACCTGTTCCCAGCTCCCCTTGGCAAGTTCGCCGTTCGGTACGCGGGTGTTGTCCTCCAGACCGACGCGCATGTGCCCACCCATGAGACAGCTCATGGTGATCGCCGGAAACTGCTCGATACCGACACCACAGGTCGTAAAGTTGGAGTTGGGGGGCAGCGCATGCATGAGCGCGATGAAGGTGTCCGGCCGGAAGGCCTGGCCGCCGGCCACACCCCAGACGAAATTGAAGTTCATGGGGGTGGAGAAAAAGCCCTGCTTCATGATGAGCAGGACGTTGTCGAGTCCGCCCATGTCATAGACCTCGATCTCGGGCTTTACCTTGTTCTCCTCCATGGACTTGCCGAAGTTCTGGAGCATGGTAAAGGTATTCTCGAAGACATAGTCCATGAAGATCACTCCGGACTTGCGGTCGATGATCGAGAAGTTCATGGTGTTGGTATTGAGCGATGCCATCTCGGGCTTCACGTGGATGATTTGGCTGATCCGCTCTTCGGCGGTCTTGCCCACCCCGACCGCAGAGCTCAGGTTCACGATGAGCTTGGGACAACGGGCCTTGATCGCATCACGGGTCACCTTGATGCGGTCGTGCTCGTGCGTCGGCATGCCGTCATCCTGCCGTGCATGCACGTGCACCATAGCGGCGCCTGATTTATAGCATTTTTCCGCCTCGTCTGCAAACTCCTGTGGCGTATATGGTACCGCTGGGTTCTGGTTCTTGAAGGTACCTGCCCCTGCCAATGCCGCACAAATAATAACCTTTTTCCCTTTTTCTGACATAATCCTCCCTCCTTTCTTAAGCCCTTATTGGCTCAAAGTGGTCGATATCGAGGATCGTGTGCGTGGTCTGTTCTGCGAACACGGCCTTGACCCGCATGCCGATCTTCATGTGCTCCGACTCGATGCCCTCCACGATATGGGCGAACGGGGTATCGGCACCTTCCACCTTGATCAGGGCAAGGACATACGGCGCCCTGCGCGGAAGGTGCTTGTCATTGTAGTTGACGATGGTGAAGTTGGTGATGACCCCTTCATTTCCCAGTTCAACCCAGTTCTGGTCCTGGTCGAGCTTCTCGAGGTCCTTCTCACAGTACTCCCTGGGCGGGACATAAACCAGGCCACACTTCGGGCATTTCACGCCGAGGATCTTCTTCGCATCCCGTAACGATATGATGAATTTGGAACCTACCCTGCCGGCAAAATACTGATTGGGCAGGGCCATCTTCCCGGTCATGACGAAGCAATCTTTCGTATTGATATTTCTACATACGCTCATCTCAAACCTCCTTAATCATCGATCTCAAAGTAGAGCAGATCCCTGTAACTCCCGGTCCTCTCCTTGGCCCATACCGGCCGCACCTTCATGCCGGATTCAATGCGGTCAAGATCCTTAGGATTAAGCTCATGGGCAAAGCTCTCACTCGGCGTAGAACCGTCCATGACGAGAAAGAGCGCCGCGTACGGGGTCTGGCGAACTTTTCCGGTGAGCGGGTCAGGGCTGGCATAGTAGACCGTGTCGATCATGGTAACCGTGCCCTTTGGTCCGACTTCGATAAATTCATCGCAACGAACACGGCATACCGCGCAGACCTCACGCGGCGGGATCTGGGTACGGCCGCAGACCGGGCATTGCGTGGCATAAAACTTTTTCTCTTTCAACCCCTTAAACCACTTGCCCATGTGGGACCCGGTGGCAAAACGATGCCTAATGGAAGGGATGCACTTCAGGCTGATGAGCTCCTCGCCCTGTTTTTCTTCCGCGCCGGCAACCTCAAACTTCTTGAAGAGCTTCGCGGTAGCGCCAGCGGCCATCATGTCGCCCTCGATCTTTACCTGACCGCTTCCGAATGCCGCGGCAGGGTCGATCTTGCCGAGGTTAAGACCTACGAAGACCTCCGAGACCATACGCATGGTAACCGTACAGTCCGGATCGAGTCCTTCCTTCACCGTGCAGGTGCCATCCTTGACGATGGCGGTCCAGGCCCCGCCGTCCTCTCCTGAGAGGTCATATCCGATCTTCAGGTCGACGCCTTCAGCCTTCTCGGGGCGGAAGCGCTCCACCATGGATTCCACGATGGCCCTGGCTCTCACGATGGGGGTGAACTTCTCGAAGGCCTTGGGCAGTACATTGCCGAGGATGATGATGTCGCCAGCCACCTTGATCTTACCGGAAGCGAACGCTTCACCGGGATCGATCTTTCCAAGGGCTCCGCCAACGAAGGCCTCCGCGTCAGCGGTCATTACTACTGAGCATTTCGGAAGGTCGCCCGCGATCTTCTCGACCTTGAGGGCGGCGTCCTTGATGGTCACGACCCACGTGCCGCCGCCTTCGCCCAGGATATCATACCCGATAGTTACATCGACACCTTTCACGCCGTCCGGTTTGAACCGCACCGGCATCGTGTTAAATATATCAACTACCTTTGATCCATAGTATTCAGCCATGGTAGCCTCCTTACCACTTCAAGTCTTTCTCAAGCATGATGAGGACCGTCCACAGGGTTCCACCGAATCCTGAAGCCAGCCCGTGTTTGACCTCGCGTTTGAGCTGATGCGCACCAGCATCGCCCCGGATTTGAAGCGCCACCTCGGCCGGCCGGATCATGGCCGTGGCGCCGATGGGGTTGGTGGAGGTCACCCCGCCGGACGGATTGACCGGAAGCTTGCCGTCCAGGCCCCATTCGTCGTTCTCGAGCATCTTGATATGCTCATCGCCCTCGAGGAGGAAGAACTCCCTGAGCCAGTCGAGCCCCCACCAGGCGGAGGGGTCGTACATCTCGAAAACATCGAAGTACTCGATCGGGTTCTTGATCCCGTTGCGTTCGAAGAGTTTCCGTGCCGCATAGTGGTGGGTCATCTCCGGTCGCTCGATGCCGAAGTTATTGAACATCTCCTCGCGGTGGACCGTGATGTGGTCCCTGATCCAGACGGGCTTCTTACTGACTTTCTTGGCCTTCTCTTCGCAGGCAAAGATCATGACGCAGGCGCCGTCGCTCTGAGAGCACATATGGATGAGCCGCAGGTCGCCGACCAGCTTCGGAGAGGTCTTCATGAGATCCTCCATCTGTTCGTATTCGAGGCCGAATCTCCGGTGCGCCCGCGGATTGAGGACCGCGTGTTTGTCCATCATGATGCGATACTTCATGGCAGCCCGGCGCGCCCGTTCCTCACCAAACTCCTGGATCATCATGGTAGCGGTGGTTGCGGTCAACGCACCAGTCTGGAGATGACGGAACCACAAGGGGTCGGCCATATTGGTGATGCCGCCTGTAGTATTGCCCTCCTGGAGCTTCTCAAGGCCGATGGCCATAACCACATCGTACATGCCGGAAGCGACGAGATTGTCGGCAGCACATACCAGGGTCGAACCGGTGGTCCCGCCGGTGGTGATCCGGAATTCCGGCTTGCCGAATGCACCCGTGCCCAGCGAATGCCACATATCCGGCTGGTGCACCATCTCGAAGAGTTCCATGTTGCCATGCACGACGCAATCGATATCGTTGAGGGTCATGTTGGCGTCCGCCAAGGCCGCCCTGACCGCCTCATTGACCATCTCGACCTGATTCTGGTACTCCTTGTGGCTGGAATATTCTGTCTGCCCGATTCCTACAACACCCACGTGTCTGTTCTTTTTATGCGCCATAATAAGCCTCCTTATCGCTCCAAGACGAGAACCGTATGGAACTGGCCTGCCCCGCCGGTTGTGCTCTGAACCACCGCGCACTTGACATCGGCCGCCTGATGTTCGCCGGCCTGGCCTTTGAGCTGCAGCACCGCCTCGACCGCGCGGTAGAGGCCGCCGATGATGAGCGGGGTACCGGCCAAGTGCCCGCCCGAGAGGTTGACATTGTACTTAGCCGGGCCAGAGGCATCGATGAATTCGCCACCCATGCCATCCTTGCTGAATCCCAGGCCCTCAAGCCACATGGGCTGTTGATAGGCGTAGCAGTCCATGAGCTCGACGAGGTCCACCGTCTTTTTGGAATCCTTGATTCCCGCCATCTTATAGGCGCACTCGGCGGCCTTCCTCAGGGCAAAGTTGCTCGCGAGGTCACGGTCGCCCATGAAGTAGCTGTCCATACAGCTTCCAAATCCGGTGATCCAAACTGGGTTGTCGGTGAACTCTTTGGCCCGCTCCTCAGATGCCAGGAGGAGTCCGACCGCGCCATCTGAGACGGGATAGGAGTGCAGGGTCCTGATCGGGTCACAAAGCATGGGCGAGTACATGACATCGCCGAGCATGAGCTGGTTTGTCTCGTTTGCATATGGATTCCGGGCAGCCCACTGACGCGCCCTGACCACGACCTTGGCCAGATGTTCCTCGGTGATCTTTGACTTCGCCATGTACGCCCGGGCCTGGAGGCCAGCAGCACAGAGATAATCAAGACCGAGCGGCCGACCATAGAACGGATCGTAGGCCAAGTTGGTGCACATGTTGCGGCTCTCGGACTGGGACTCCTTGGAATGCCCCGCCACATAGACCACATCATCGCACCCGGAAAGGATCATGGACATGGCGTATCCGAGGCCGTTCAATCCATCCTGGGCCATCTTCTCCTCCCCGCGGTAATGGGCGCCGACGACATCGGACATACCAGCGTTGGAAATGGTCCTGGCGTCAAACACGTCGTCGGAGCAGGTGACGATATCATGGACGCCCGTCTCTTCATCGAACGTGAAGCCGGTCTGGGCCTGGATATCTTCCAGGATATCGAGGAGCATGCCCTGAAACCGCTTATACCAGATGTCCGGTTCAATCTTGTGCTGCGCTACAGCACATATCGCAACCCTCTTCATCGCGATTTCTACCTCCTTTTTATTTTTTAACCACACTATCAAGCTATGACGAGAGCCTTAGGGTGACCCTTTACAAAACAACAGCAAAACTCGCCCTTTTGAATCGCCTCCACAATCGAGTCCTTCTCTCTCGCGCAGTCCATTTCAATCCAGGCCCTCCCGCACCCGATGACTGTATGCGAGTCGTCGGTAGCGACTTTCGGGTAGGGAATGGCATCTATGTCATAATCAGGCGTATAAAAGCCATGGTGGGTAACCTCTACGGCATCAACCTTATATGCCCTCAAGACATCTTCGATGCATTCCAGGGTCTGGCGCGTGGAGAAACCGTAGTCACCTGGGTGATTGAGGGTATAGAGGACCTCCTTGTCACCCTCTATCTGGCTGACGTGGACATACCCCCAGCGAGAGCCCACGGTAAGCTCTATCCCAAAAAAAACGATCATATTCGTCCTCACCGCTTCGATCGCCATCCGATAACTCGGTTTCAGGAGGTGATCGTGATCGGCAAAGGCAATGAAATCATACCCGAGCCTGGCATAGATGTCGGCCGCCTCCTGGGGCGTGAGTCTTCCATCCGAGAGCGTGGTGTGAATATGGAGCTGGCCTTTCAGATGCATCCATCTCCCTCATGCTCTCAGGCATATAACCCACAAGCAGAAATTTCCCTTTTCCGACCTGCTGCCTATCATCATGCCTTTGACCCGTAGAGAAAGACCTGGAGAATACCATTGATGGTACGATTTTCTCGCTTCTTGGTGATTGGTTCCTTGCCGAGCACCATGACCGAAATGCAGGCCTCTATGGCTCCGAAAAAGATATACGTGAGATAGTGCGGGCCAATATCTCTGCGGAGAATCCCCTTTTCATGCCCCTCGGACATGATACCTTCGAAAAGATTAAAGGATTTCCTGAACCTGGCAAGACCCTTGGCCGTATGATACACCGAACTCCGGGAGACCTCAGTGACAAAGATGGAGATGAGATCTGGCTTATTCACGTAGGCATCGAGGAAAAACTGAATGATGTTTCTGAGCTTTCGCTCAAACAATTCGGTTGAGGCCCTCTCCTTCTCCAGCATGGCATAGAGAGTATTCCACCAGGACTCGACGATGACATCGAAAAGCACCTCTTTGCTTCCGAAGTAATGGTATACCAGGCCGTAGGAGACCCCTGCCCGCTTGGCGATATCGGCCATGCGGGTATTGGCGTACCCCTTCTCCCGGAAAACCGCCAAAGCCGCATCAACGATCAAATCCTGTTTGTCGTTCTTCCCCATGGACGCGAGCATACCAGGCATTGATTGATATATCAATTTGTTTTTGCATCGCCTTCTTCGGCATGAGAGGGGAAAGGAGCAATACCCGGCTTGCATCGATTCCCGGCCCAAGGTGTCATTTTTATCCTTTTATGGTATGAGATGGCAGTCTCAGGCAGGGAGGGCTTGTGAAAGAGAGGGTGTTAATGGATATTACCCCGTGGTGCAGGATACGCATAGACAGAGAAGGCCGGTGGTTTTACGAGGATAAGGAGATCATCCATCAAAACATCCTACTTACCTTTTATGAAGCGCTGGAACGCTGCGAAGACGGCAGGTACCGGATCGTTTTCGGCAATGAGGTCTGCTACATCGAGGTCGAAGACACCCCGTTTGTCGTGGCAACGCTCAGGGGGGATAATGCACAGGGGTTTTGCCTAATCCTCAACAGCGGGAAGGCATATGCCCTTGACCCATCCACCCTGTGGATAGGAAAGGATAATGTCGTCTATGCGAGGATCCCCAACGGCATGCCGGTGCGTCTTTCGCGTCCCGCATATTATGCCCTCGCCCTGGCGATGGAAGAGGACCCGGGTGGGGATATTGTGCTGAAGGTAGGAGGGAACATCTATACCATCGCTCCAGCGCAACCACGGAACCTATAGGTCTTTTCATCTCATGGTTATTTTAAAGTTTTGTAGGACATTCTCCGATTTCTACCCTGTCACAATAATAAGGAGGGTGTATGAAGTTACAAAAGATAATTGTTTCGATGCTGATCATTTTGATCCTTTGTATTCCGAACGCATTGGCTGGGACCTGCACCAGGGATGATGTGAAAAAAGCAGTAGACTATGCGGTCAAGCTCCTAGAAACCAAGGGCAAGGCGGCCTATCCCGAACTGCAAAAATTCAAATTCTGCGGCGAAGAGGGGTATGTGTGGGTCGGCGATCTGGATGGAATTTTCATCCTTCACCCATCCCAGAAACTCGTCGGTCAGAACCAGATGGGATTGCAGGACCCGAAAGGGAAATATCTCATCGCTGAAATGATCGTTAAGCTGAAGAAAACCGGCGAGGGCTGGGTTGCTTACTGGTGGCCAAATCCCGCGACAAATAAATTAGAGCCGAAATGCTCTTATGTCAAGGTGGCCAACACCACCATTGATGGCAAAAGGGTATATGTAGGCGCCGGGGTATACGGCATCAGCGAAGCGGAGTGCAAATAATAACAAGGGGCATCAGCGCGTTAGCCCTGATGCCCCTTGTTATTTCTTATTCAATAATCCGATATTCCTAGGCACCCAAGCTGTTGATCTGGCCCGTAAGCCACTGCTGCTGAGCCATCAGACCGCTCAAGAGCTTCTCCATCACGACAAACTGGTTCACAAGGATCTCCTGCCTCTTCTCCAGGCGCCGCTCTGCTTCCGCAATCTTGAGGTCGAAGTTGTCCATGCTCTTCTTGAGGGCAGTCTGCTTGTTGGCGACATACCCCTCATAGGGATCGGTCATGTAGAAGAGAGCCTGGTCAAGCTTCTCGCCCACGCCAGTCGTGTAGTCGAAGTTATACGTTCCTGAGGAAGTTCCCGTGTATTTCACTATCAGGCCTTCGACGTCCTGGTCGGCATCCCCGGTTAGTGTTTGGCCATCGCCGGTCATGGCCATCCAGGTGCTGGAACCTTCCATCCTGATCCTGCCAGCAACATCCGCTCCCGTATAGGTGCCGTTTGTCATCCCGAGATTTCCGCCCGTGACCGAGATCGTAAAGCTCGAATCTCCATAAGTATTGTTGTATATCTTGAGCTGGCCACCCTCATTGGCTGCCGTGATCCCGAGGGCAAACCTGCCCTCCTTGGAACCATCTGCACCGGTGGGATCGACATCGATGGCGCCGAAATCGAGATTCTTCACAGTATTTATGGTGAGGGTAAGCTCCGCGTCTCCCTTGGTCTTATCCTTGATGGCTATCCTGCCCTGATTATCGATGGAGGCATCATACCCGCTCCCGAAGGCATCTTCGATGGCGTTGAGGAGATCGCCAACCGTCCCGGAGCTTACATCGGCTATGGTGTAGGAGCCGTTCACCGTTGAGCCGGTCCGCGTCGTTCCGGAGAAGGTAATGACATCCCCGTTCGCTAGGTTGGCGGTATTTCCACTCGCGTCATAGACATTGTTCCAGGTCGTGCTCGCCGTAATGGGAGTCGTGTGTCCGGCGTCTCCATAGTACCTGTTCGCCCCCACCCGGATCTCATTGTATTCCTGAACGAGTTCGGAGTTAATGGCATTGACGATGGAGGTGATGTTCCAGCCCGCGCTCAAGGATATCGTTGCCGCCCTTCCTGTGGTATCCGTAATGGAGAGCGTGGCATCGCCAGAGAGAGCGCCGCTGAATCCGCTCCCCGTCGTATTAGCCTGGGTAGCAGCCTGCGTGATCTCTACCTCATAAGAACCCGCCTTGGTTTTCCGGCCAGATTCCACATAGGTGAGGTTGCTGTTCGTGCTGGTTCCCTGCGCGGCAAACAGGTTCACCACATCGGAGAAATTGGTCCTCAAGTACCCATCAAGCTTGGAATCGTTGATAGCGAGCAGTCCATTCCGGTCGATATTGATCCCGATGAGGCTCAAGTGATCGAGGTCAGAGGTCAGGCCGTCGACGGCTGAGAGGATCACACTGCGCAGATCGCTCTTCACGGAGAGCAGCGCGGCATCGCCGAAGAGGGGCGGCGCTGTTTTCGTCTTCTCATCGTACACAAACTGATTATTGATAGAGGTGATGAGGTCGTTGTACTTGCTGACCACATCCTTGATCTTGTCCTTGATCCCGTTGTAGTCCCGATCTAGATTGAGGGTGATCACCGCATCTGCGTCCTCGCCCTTGAGATCCAGCGTGACGCCGGTAATGACATCCGAGATCTGATTGCTGGGTCTTGTGATGGTTGCCCCGTCCAAGGTTATCTGGGCATCTTCCCCAGAGACGATCTCGCGCTTGCGGATGGTCGAGGCGCCGAATGTCCCAAAGTTCAGAGTAGAATGCGCATCCGCAATCGTGGGCGTCAAGGTGAGGGTGAGGCTTGAGGCGCCCGAGAGATTGTCCTCCACCACGATCTTGCCGTCGGCATTGACAGAAGCGGCCACCTGGTTACCGTAAGCCGATTCAATGGCATTCAGGAGATCTTCCACGGTCGAGGTTTGGGTGATGGTGAAATCCGTCGGGCCTATCGCTCCTCCAGAGTGATTCGTTCCCTGGATGGTGATCCTGTCCCCTGAGGTCCAGGTATTGTAACCATCGATATCGGCGATCAGGGTGTCCTGGGTAATCTTCTTTCCCCCGGATGTATTGGACAAGTCGCCCGTCACCCCGCTCACATCAGCATGCCCCTGCCTGAGGAAGCCCAGGGTCTGCAGGATATTGTCTGCATCCGTAAGGGTCTGGGTGCCATCGATCTGGAGGGCATACGTGGTCTTGCCTGCATCCGTACTCGTCACAATGGAAGCGCTTACCCCTTGGGACTGGAGATTGGCATTCGCATTGATCCTATCCCTGATCGTCTGCAATGAGTCCGTGGTCAGATCGATGGAGATGCTCTCTCCGGCGATGGTCACATTTCCGGAGGGAGATGTGTTCAGGCCCAGGAGCGTCTTGATACTTTCCGTAGAGCTCTCGAATTCTGATGATTGCGCTCCATTGGTTACCAGGTTGTGTAAGGCCACGGAATTGTCTGCCATACCGAGTTGCCCCAGGACATCGGCCGAAGAGGCATTGGCGAGGTCGATCCCCTCTGCGCCCGTAGCTTGGGAAGTGAGGGTAAGCCGGTATTCACCCGTGGCGGAGGTGAATATGGATGCCGTTATTCTGGCCGGATTATCTCCGGTATTCAATGCATTTATTTTATCACGTAAGTTAATAAGGCTATCCGACGCTGCAATGGTCACGACATGACCGTTGACGAGGATGTCGCCTGTTATATTCAGTGCATTGCTGGTTGCCTCAAAGCTCCTGGACGAGAGCTTCTGCGCCTGGGCGAGATTGTTCACCATGAGGGTATACGATCCCTGCGCAGCGTTCGACCCCACCGCAAAACTCGCGAGTTCAGCGAGCGTCTTGGTCGAGCCACTCACGCTGGCGCTCGAGGTAAAGGAATCGAAATCGCTCGTCTGCTTCAGCGCAGCAACAGCTGATTTCAGGGAGACAAGCTTGGTGTTTACCTGGGTCCATACCTTATAGCGCTCGTTGACCTTGGCCTTGTCGGTCTCCATAAGATCAACCGGTTTGTGCTCGATGGTCATCAACTGGTTGACGATGCTCACCCAGTCGAGACCCGAGCCCAAACCGGAGATAACATTTGTAAAATCCATCTAAACCCCTATTTCCCGGGTCATGCCTTTTCTTCCAGCAAGATGCCCACCATCTCTTGAAGGTGTGCCCGCAAGCGCAAGACCCCATCTGGCGGTATCTGTCTGATCACCTCATCGGTCTTGGTGTCAACGATCTTAACCACGATTTCCTTGAGCTTGTCATCGATGCTGAAGCGGATGGAGTAGTTTTTGAGCTCGAATTCGGCATTCATCTCTACGATGCTCTTCTTTACGAGTTCCTTGCGTTCTTCCTTGGACAAACGCTCTTCTTTGCTCGGGGCGCGTCCCTTCTCAAGGGCGACCTTGTCGACTACTTCTGAGCTGGCCTGGGCAGTGGCCTGAGGCAGCACGACCCTATTCGACCGGATCGCCTCTGGCAAAATATTGATTGGTGCATTTTCTGTTACATCCATAGCCACACCCACTATCTTAATTTAGGGTTCATGGGGTCACCCCCATGAACCCCGCCTTATAGGCTATTACCTCATCAGTGTCAGCACGCCTTGTGAAGACATGTTGGCCTGGGCCAGCATTGCCGTACCAGCCTGAAGCAGGATCTGGTTCTTGGTGAATGACGTCATCTCATCCGCCATATCCACATCCCTGATGACCGACTGGGAGGCCTGGAAGTTTTCCACACTCACCTGGATGTTAGCGTAGGTGTAGTCCAGCCTGTTCATCGTCGCACCGATGTCGCCGAGGACGCTGTTGATGATGTCGATGGCGCTGTCAATGGTCGACATGGCGCTGCGGGCGTCTGAACTGCTCGTCAGACTGACGGCAGTGAGGTTGAGGGTTGTCGCCCGAAGGTCGCCGAGGTTTATGCCGATTGTGTCGATGTTGAAGGCTGATCCGGAACCGACCTGGAAGATGCCGCCACAACCGCCGGCTGTTACGGTGACCGTTTCGGCGTCGAGACCGGCGGCCGAGAAGTCGCTCTCCGCGTTAATGACGATGCCGATCTTGTCGAAGTTCAGGGTCTGGGCGCCCTCGGAGTAGACCGATATGGTCTGGGTGACGTTGTTCCCGTCCGTCAGCGATACATTGTACTTGGCGCCAGATGCCACTGCATTGAAGGTGTAACTTCCGGCCGCGGCGCCGGAGCCGACAAAGCTGGCGGTGACAAGGCCTGTGCCGGACATAGCGCTCAGGGTGGAAATGGCATTCCCGAAACTCCCCTTGAGGAGCGATGCGCCCTGGTAGTTCGTGGCGTTCACGATTCGGTCGAGTTCTTCGATAAGTTTGCTCGCCTCTGCGTTGATCTTCGTCCGGTCGCCGGCTGCGTTATCGGATGCAGCCTGGGTCGCAAGTTCCTTCAACCGCTCCAGGATACCCTCCAGGTTGTTCGCGGCGCCTTCCGCCACGGAGACCAACGATCTGGCTTCGGTCGCGTTCCGGGATGCAACGGTGAGTGACCTGACGTTCGTGCGCAGCCTGTTCGCAATGGACAAGCCGGCCGCATCATCGGATGCACGGTTGATGCGGTAGCCGCTGGAGAGCCGTTCCATGTTGTTATTGAGGGCTTTTTCGGTGCCGAGTAACTGCCGGTGGGCATTGATTGCTGCAATGTTGGTGTTGATACGAAGTGCCATGTTTTAATCCTCCTTGATTTTTGTTTTCCGACCATCCCTGGTCGTGTTTTGGGTTGTAATCAGGTTAAAGGCCCTGATCAAGCCTGTTTACCGATTCACCTCCTTTCTTGATCGATTTCTCATAATCCGCTTTATCGTCAGCTCTTCGTAATACTTTAGCTTTTTCACAACGGGGGGGAATACCCAGTTGACATCCCGTGTCAAGGAAGGTATTGAGCTCGACGGGAGGTCCGGTGAAGGCATGGTTCAATGCGCATTTAATTGATTTTCATGAGACAAAGGTGCATCTGCTCTCGCATAGCTTCAGCAGGGCTTCCGCCATTTTCGAGGTGCTGGAGATCGTCGCGACGGAAAAGGGGCCCGCTTTTTTCTGCCTTGACGAACACCTCGAAAGGTTCATTGCCAGTGCCTCAGCGACCTACATGCATCTTCCCGTTTCCAGGGACGAGTTGAAGAAAGCACTCGGAGAAACAGCCCGGGCAAATGGGATCCAAAAAGGCATCGCCAAATTTTACGCCTATTACCCCGAAATTGAATTGAGCACCATACCCTCCAACCGACAGGTTGACATTGCCATTTTCTGCCTCGGGTACGATGTGCGAGGCGTCGCCCAGGAGGATCTCGGCAAGCCGGTATCTCTAGGCATATCGAGCTTCCGAAAGATCGACCCGCAGACAACACCGGTCCACGCCAAGGTGGTCGGAAATTATGTAAACGGATATCTTGCGAAGATCGAGGTCGGCAAAAGAGGGTATGATGAGGCCCTTCTATTGGATACGAAAGGGTTCATCGCCGAAGGGCCTTCATCCAATATCTTCTTTGTGAAGGGCTCCAGAGTCGAGACCCCAACCTTGGAGAATGTGCTCCCTGGCATCACCAGAGCCGTGCTCATCGAGGTCCTCCGTGACATGGGTTATCAGGTCAGCGAGACCCATATCCGCCTCGAAGATCTGGACCAGTACCATGAAGCATTCCTCTCCGGCACCACGAACCATGTGCAACCGATAAGGTCCCTCGAGGCAAGCGACCTGATCTGTCCCGGACCAGTGACCAGCGCCATCAGGAACCAAATGGA
>Ga0315284_10010683_pt1 | contig 13080 bp, 12 predicted proteins | sample YL17G09_16_MG_FD_203696 | JGI IMG/M metagenome (GOLD analysis project Ga0315284, IMG submission 203696) | Sediment microbial communities from Yellowstone Lake, YNP, Wyoming, USA - YL17G09_16 | ecosystem: Environmental > Aquatic > Freshwater > Lake > Sediment | place: USA: Wyoming | collected... | reverse complement strand
ACGTATCTTCGGATTACTTCTTCGTTTATTCCTACCGTAGAGACAAAGTATCCTTTACCCCAAACGCCCTTTATATCCCAATACACTTTTTTCAAGAAAACAAACTTTCTGCTTAGAGATCTACTAATATTCTTTTTGATGGTTTCCACTACTTTGCTGACCGCATACTTTGGGGGAATGACCATATACAAATGAACATGGTCTTTTAAAAAAGGTCTGAGAGCTTCCAGGCTTCGATCTCTTCGCGAGAGGAAGGTAAGTTTTATAAGCGTTATCCGAACTTACAGTATCAATTTTTGGTAAATCTTTCCCGTCGGGGGCTTTACCTTCGATGGTTATTGACCGCCGGCTATCCGAAGCCATAACAATACCCTCGGGTACATAAGTTGTAATTACTAAACTCATATTTTTACCCTTTCTTTATAATTAATTTTTAAATATTGAATCGACCTTTTTCTAATTTTTTCTTCTAATAATTAAATTCATTTTCTTTTGTTTTTTATTTAAATTTGAATTATCTATATATTATCAATTTATACTTACCATTTATTTAAAAATTCTCTAATGGCATCTTCTGGAGATAAATTTAGGTAAATCTCATTAGTTGCTAATCTATCGTGGCCCAAAAGAAATTGAAGGGCTCTGGTAGAAATACCCTTTTTAATGCAATTTACTGAGAAAGTGTGTCTTAAAACATAAGGACTAACGGTTTTTGAAATACCGGCTTTATCAGCTACTTTTTTTACTATCCTTTCGATTGTTCTTTTACTAATTCCCATATTATTATTTTCAGCAAAATGATATTCAATCAACCTTTTAACCCTGTCTGTCATAAGAATAATATGTCTTTTTGTCTTTTTGCCGTACGATCCGCCTTTGCCATAGATAACCAGTCTTCTTTCCTGCCACTGAATATTTTCTTTTTTAAGATCAGCAAATTCTGATAATCTAAAGCTGGTATCCAAAAGCGTCCAAATAAAAAATTTTTCGCAGAAGTTATCACAGGCATTAGTTAATTTATTTACTTCATCATTGTTTAGTGGCTCTCTTTTGTATTGATATGGCATAAAATTCCTCTAACGTTCCGCGTGTTTGTGAAGTGCCCCGAAGGGGCATTTGGGTAAGTGAAGCGAACCGCAAACACGCTGTTAGATGAAGTTGCTCTCATATTTCTAATTTTTTATGTTTGTAGCCAATTGTGTAATTCATTATCTCCTTCTGGTGGTAGCTGACTCGATATTATCGTGGCTTGTGGCCACAAACGATGTGCATTCTCACTTCTTGATACAACATCGACCATAAGAACGGTTTTCAAATTTCTCCCTCCCGATTGCAGAAGGTTTAAGACAGCTTCATCGTAATGATTAAACGCAAATCCAAAAACTAGTAATCGTGTAGCTTTGTTGAGAATACTTACCGCCAATTCCCAAACAGATTCTAAGGATTTTGGTGGTTGTTTCTCTGGTGTAGGTGCCACAATCAAAGCATGACCCGTTAATCCACGTCTTCCATCTGTATAATAAGCATTTTCGTCCCATGAGATACTTCCATGAATTTTCGCAAGAGGAATCGTCCCCTTGAGTGCAACGGGATTTCTCCACTGAGAAAGTGGATAAGGTCCTCGACCTATCAGCATTTGATTGGACACACCATAATTAAACCCCTTTGTCCCGAGTGCATATTCCACCGACATATCGTAATTCGTAGTAACAATGCCTACCAACGCTGGACCGCAAAATCGTTGGAAAAAGCCTCTTATTTTTTTAACACCATCAATATTAAATCTGCGATTTTCATCAATCATCAAGACATGTCTTCGCCATCTTTGTGCATGAAATTCTTTCCAAATGAATGGTTCCGAAAGCCTACGAACAAGATACCAAAGAACCGCCTCTTTGTTCTTCTTCTGAAAATTCAATGCATCTGCTATAAATTGTTCGGTAATCCCATACGGGTGTGATATATCCCAATTATGTTTAAGCGACTTTACAATCTCAAGTTTCTTATACTCACGTGGCCCCCATGGTTTAATATCAAAATCAAATAACTGGCTGGCCACTGGCAAATCCACAGCCCACTTTGAAAAGCCAGCTCCAAGAAACAAAGCTAACATAATGTCACCTCTGTATCATAAAAATACAAGTTCATCTAACGTTCCCAGCATATACGAAGTTTCGACGAAGCCGAAATTTGGGCGAACGAAGTGAGCCGTATATGCTGTGTTAGGTGAGTGCAATAGCACCGAGCAACCCAAATGGTTGCGAAGAGTTCCGAACCCCTTTTCGATCATATCTTACCTTCCTATTTTGTTGAACGCTTGTAATAATAGACCAATCTTCTTTAATATGGACTCAATATCACCTGTTAAGGAATATTCATCGTTCTGCTTTTGGAGAACACTAAACGGTGCTACCGATAAGAATTTTAATGCCTTCTCTATCTCATCGAATTCATAATTCAGTCTCTGCCATAAATACGCAGTATGTAGTTCTCGGATAGAAAAGGAGGTTTTTCTTGTCAGTTTTACGTCTGACAGAATCTTGGCGACAATCTCAATTAACTTTTCTTGGTCAATAGTTGATGGTGGAATATTCTTTGGGATAATAATGCCCTTTCCTGATGCAAATAGAATTTCAATTATTCGACTTGCTTCATAAGGATAAATTGTGTGATTTTGCAAAATTTTACAAATCGCTTCTGTCTCGATAAGTATAATACCTTCCCTCGCAGCCGTATCTTGAATGTTACCACCAGAGAATCCAGGTGCAATCACGCCAATATATTTCATATCGTACTTCTCTTTGTATCTCTTGAGTGCATTGAAGTTAACATAAGTCTCACCAATGACGCCTTCTTTTGTTGTTTTTGCATCAAGAATTGTTTTATAATCCTCTATCAAAACATCAGGCTCGTCTCTACCTCCAATATGCTTGGCGCAAAATCCGAGCTGTCGGAAAGTTTTCACTAACACCTCTTCAAAAGTAGTAGGATTTTCACTATTCCGTTGTGATTCTCGCAATTCTTTACATAAAGGCAAATCTGCCGTAATTTGTGGCGGTGACGTCTGAATGGGAGGAGAAAGCCTATGTCCTATAGAAGAAAGATACTTCTTGCCTGCTTCACTTATTTTCCATACTCCACGTTTTGGATTTTCAAGATAGTGATCTCGATCTTTAAGAGGTTGGCATACACTTGCAACATGGTGCCAGTATAGCGGTTTTCTACCCCCTTTCTCAATTTTTAATTCTTCATCAGCCAGCTCCCAATACTCTGGGACCTTTGCGTTTATCTGTTCTCGTGTACCTTCGCCACCAATATCAGAAATCAATCTGAGAAGACTATCCTTACGAGTTTCTTTCCTTACCATTTTTATACCTCCATATTAGCAGGATTCGGAATTTCATTTAACGGTTTCAGCATAAAAGAAGTCCTGAGCGTTAGCGAAGGATTTGGGTAAGTGCCGCAAGGCACGAACCTTTTATGCTGTGTTATGCGCTGTGGCGGTTTTATAATTCGCATGACCAACTTTTTCCAATTCCTTCTGAATACCTTTTGGGATTATAACGACCCGGTAGACAGAAGATCACTTGAACATCTGGGTGTGTTTGAGAAAATAGATAAGTAGCAACTGCTTGTAATTTGCTATATTGGGGACTAATAGCCACATTGTAATTTTCGTAAAAAATTCTCCCATCTATTTCAGATGTATAAATCCCCTCAAGTTCATTAATAATTTCTGAAATATCAAAAATTGATACTATTTTATTCTCCCTCAAGTGGGGATATTGTTCAAGTACTCCAAACTTCTTGTGTAGCTCTATAGAAAATTCAGTCCTCCACTTAAAATGTTCGTATGGTGAGACCCCATAACAAGGGATTACAAGATTAGGTCGGTAGGTTTCTAAGAGCCCTATAGCACGAGATGGTTCACACCCTAAAAAGAATATTAGGGCTATGGGAAAATCCTCTCTGAAGCTACCTTTAAAATCAGCAAGGATTACAGTTTCTCTTGCACCTGCAGCCTGGAGTTGCTTACTCAATTTCAGTATGCTTTCATCGTCTCTTTTTTCTGCAAGCTCAAGTATTGCATCTTTCTCATCTTCTTTAGGATAGTAGCTTTTTGCTTCAGTGTATAAAATAACGATTTTTTTATTATAAAAAAAAGTATGTATCATTTTCAGCGTGAGAAGTATTAAAAAATTTGTCATCCCACTAATGTCAATAAAAATGGTATCAAATTTTTCTTGTAGTATTGCTTTTAATCTATCTCGCAAACTATTTCGACTTAAGAGTAAATTTTCAGTATCGATAATTACATTCTTGAGAAGATAAGACGAATATTTTTTTAAAGACTCATCAAGAAAATTTAAATTTGTTTTATTATCATCTTTATGTACAGTATATTCAAGGATAAGAGAATATCTAAAAACCTTTTCATTTAACACCTGTAAATTATCAACTATGCCTTTCACTCTATCCTCAAATCCTCCCGCACAAATATATAAAGAATCCTTTCTATTTTCTATTAAGGATGGAATAAATTCTTCTATCTTAAATTTTTTATTCATTTTATTCACCTTTTTCAAAATCAAAAAGTGTAGGTTGAGAATCGTCCTCTATATCTTTCTTAAGCAATTCCTTTCTGAATTCATCTGGATTTAATAGAAATTTTTCAAGTTGGTCTTTTGAAAGTCGCAAATGTTCCCTCTCTCTAAAAGTCGTTTTTAGTTTAGGCGTATATTTTTTATGCAAAGTAAATTTCTGAACTAATCCCATCTGCTCTCTTGAGAAACTGAAACCTTTATCAAGGAATATAGAATGGCGAATTAATTTACCTAATAAATTTTTTGCCTTGTCTGAAAGTCTTTCGGCATCTCTCCGTTCTATTGTAATCATTTCGTACTTTCTACCCTTTTTCTTTGTTATCTCTCTACTTAAATATTCTCTTGAAATTTCGCCAAAGTTTCTAACAATATCAAAAATTTCTTTACCTACCGACTCAATGTTAATTAGAGAGGCATACACTTCTTCAGAATATTTTCTTATTCCGGTGCTTTGGGTTTCAATAGAAATTGTATTCTTGCCTTTTTTCAGCTTTTCATGATTTTGTGGAGCACCGTATTGTTTAAAAATACTATCACAAATCGCTATTCCATCCCGGACACTCCAAGAAGACAACTTGATAAGCAATTTCCACCCGGCATATTTAACTTTCCTATAGTCTCCTGTTGATAAAAGGTTAATTAACTCATCATGGGTAAAGGGTAAGCATTCAAGATAATCTTTTATTTTTTTAGTATATTCTCCTATTTCTAATTGACGATTTATTATCTTTTCCAGATATTCTTTATAATTCCTAACATCTGACATATCAATATAGGTATAGTCATGAGGTACCTGCAATGCCTTTCCAAACATATCTTCAAAGGTATATGCGTATTTATCTGTTGAGAACTTACAACAATATATTTCATTGTGGCAAGCAATTAAACAGTTAAGTATTTTTTGAACTTCTAAATTAACTTGAGGTTCACTGACATCATCGAAAATTATATAAAATCTGATACCCAATAGTTCAGATATAGATTCTCTAACGACTTTAAAAAATTCTATTAAGATATTCTCGTTCAGTAATTTACTCTCTGATGGATATTTTGATAAATCACCCAGTACATCTATACAATAATTTTCTTCATTTTTTAAAATAGATGCTAGTTCTTTAAATGGTTTTCCACGGGCAGATGTAGTCATTTTAATTTCTTTGATTAAATAATTAGTGATGAAATTCATTGTCAGTTCCACTTTTGGTTCGCTTGTAAATACTTTCTCATCATATGCCTCGGCTATTAAAAATGCTGTTCTTCTAATAATCTTCAAAATCAATATGTGTTTGATAAATAATTGGTTTTTAAATGCTGTGAAATCATATTGTTTATCAGAAAAATACTTAAATTCTCCTTGCCTACAGGGAAAATAAATACCAAAAATCTCCTTAAAATAGGCGATCTTGTCTTTTATAGTTGGGTCTTCATCAGCTGATTTTATTAATCGGGGAATAAAACTTAAAGACCTCAGATAAATTGTTTTACCTCCACCTCGTGGACCCGAACAGATAAGTGGTCCAAAATTTATAAAATGAGTGTATAAAACGGGATCAGGTGCGAATCGTTTAAGCCACAAGGGGTTATTTACCTCATAGGTCTCAAATATGAGATAAGTGAATGGCTGCTCTATAATGAGTTTCTTCCTCTTTGGAATTTCTTCTGAGAGACCGTTAATCACACCTTCAACTGAAGTATATCTGTTTTGAATGAGATTTTCATATATATAGTAATATCTCGCGCCTAATTTTTTAATATCTATTTCACTCGATGGAGTTAAGCAATATTTTCTAATAATTTTAAGAAGGTTTTCTTTAAAATATTCAAAGTCGGCTTTTTCGTATTGCTTAAAGTCTTCAGATGAGTTTATTCCTATAAAATCTATAATCTTAAAGTGGAATATTCCTTGTCTCCTATATTTTTCTAATTCATCTTCTACTGTCATAATATTATTCTCATGAAGGTCTCCATGGGTAAAACCATTAGCTTTGATTTTTTCTAAAGTTTCTCCTACTTCTATAATAAAATTTTTCAGTATTTTCCCTAAATCAATGTTTATGTTTTTTTCTAAGAATTCTTTAAGAGATGCACCTTGTACGAATTCCATTTCAACATATTTTAATGTAACACCATTCCAAATAAATTCACCCCAATCATATGGGATTACTAAATATGAAGATCTAAGATTAATTACCTTTTTAATCCTCTCTTCGAAATTTATATGGTCTAAAATGCCTGGTTTAAATATTTTTAACACAACCTCCTGTTTGTTTTTCTTTTTGATTGCTTTGTAAGTTACAGAAGTTGAACCAACACCCAGTGGATGCCTACATAAGATATAACCATTAATTATTTCTTGAGGCAAATTACTAATATCATACTGAGAATACTCTACTACTTTTATTATATCTTTTCCTTTTTCAGAAATGTAAAGTTTTTCTTCCTTTAATTCTACAAAGTTATTGGTTATTAAAGTGTTCTTTAGAATCTCAAATTGGGATAAATGTTTCTTAACTTTTTCTCTTAAATCAGACAATTTAATTCCGTCATGCCGACTAATGTAGATTAATAATACTAATGCTTCGTTATCTTTTAGAAGTTCTATTTCTTCATTGTAGTTTTCTAATAATTTCCAAATTTCTCTTATACTACTTGTCGTCATTTACTTTACCCCTTTGTATTTTTTATGCGAATAGAATCCTAAACACCTTCTCATACTTTCAGCTATTTCTAGCACTTTCTTACTTACATTACACTCATAAATATCATTCTTACAGAAACTCTCTAAATGTCCCCTGTTACCACGAATGAAATCTATTCTGTCATTTTTTGTCCAGTGAAACTCACAATCATTTGCATAGAAGCAATATATCTTTTCTAAGCACCCTGGAAGAACTGAAAATACGCTTAATTCGTGCTCTACTCCTGGACAATTCGGAACATATAAGAATAAAGCAATGTCACAACAGTTCATTAAATACTTCTCAAAAGCGGTTATGTTTGGATAATCTTTGCCCTGTGCTTTTGCTTCCTCGTACGCTTCTTCTGGTAATATCGCATTATAGTTTCTATCTGTCAAAAGTTTCTTAATTTGAAGACGCTTATTGTAACATATGTTGGCATACTCGTCAGGACTTCTTTCACCAGGGCCAAAAATCAATAGTATTAGTTTCAACTTTTGTAATGAGTCTTCATATCCTTTTACCATCCTTCTTATGGTTTCAATTTCACTATTGCTCATATTTTTTCACCTTATTTTTGTAAAAAATAAGAATAGATACTTGTTTATCAGCTTTACTAAGACTTAATACAGCTTTACTAATATATTCTTTTTTTATGTCTATACCGATAGAGTTTCTGTTTAATTTCAAGGCTTTTAAGTTGGTAGTTCCTATCCCACAAAATGGATCTAAAACGGTATCCCCATAAAATGAATACATCTTAATTAACCTGTAAACAAGTTCGTTAGGAAAAACTGCTGGATGATCTTTCTTGCTTATCCCATTTAAATGCCATATGGGTTCCCTAAACTCTCTAAATTCTTCTTTTGATATTATTGAATTTTCTTTTATTTCTTTGGAAATTTTTCTTTTACCTATCTTCCGAAATATATGAATTGCTTCCAAAGCTGTAGAAATCATAAAATTAGAAGGATAGGGGTAACTGCCAAATAACACAGCACCATTACGTGAAGTAGTCTTTTTCCAATAGATAGTTCCCATAAATCTTAATTCCTTGTAATTACTCAGAATTTTCAATAAATCAAAGATTAAGTTTACAGTATACACTCTTTTCTCATTATTTTCATAGTTATATATGTTACCGATATTCAAAGCAATTTTACCATCTGGTAATAGTACCCTAATACACTCTTTTAGAACTACTCCCATGGTTATAAGATACTTTTCATATTTATTTTTAAAACCAATTTGCTTTGGGTTCCCATAATCTCGGGCATTCCAATAAGGTGGAGAAGTAACTATCAATTGTATACTATTATCATGTATCTTTATCAGTTCTTCATCAGCGCTACCTACGTATAGTCTATGTTCTGTCATTTTGAAATCTCCATCTTATAGTATTATTGTTTTTCATCTGAAACCGCCATTACGTATAACGACAGTGGACATACGAAGTCCTGAACGTAGCGAGGGATTTGGGCATAGCCACGAAGTGGCGAAGCCGTATGTCCGCTGTTAGGCGATGTCCCCACTATTACTTTTTTCCCTCCCCTTTTGGGTTCATAATTTGGCTAAGCATGCGATCAAGTCTCTCTCTTAAATCGACAATGGATGAATAAATTACGTGGTTGTACACACGGAGGTCAAACGGAGTGTTTTGAATATTTCGAGTTAGTAAAATTACAGGTTTACCTAAAGCATGAGCAAAACCCACTTCATAGTACACATTAGGATTTGCTGCCGTCAATTCCGCTATGATTATATCAGCACCTTTAATTGAATCATATATCTTCTCAACGACCCCACCCACATGTTGCATTTCATCTGCGCGCTCGCATGAACCACCTACTTTAGCAACAACCTCTCTTATCCCTAAATGATACACATCATCAAGTTCAGGTGTAAACGGCATTATGATGAAAATACGCGGAATTCGCTTAATTCGCTTTGGTAGAGATGGAGTTGGTGGTTTCTTAGGTTTTCCTGCTGGCACTGTAGGCAGTTCAATACCGCGATCTGAGATATCTTGCTTAAGATCATCAACCGTTATGAGATCGATTCCCATCTTTTCTGCTACCAGCCTAGCATCTTGGGTAAACCCATAAAAAGACACAATTATTCCCTTGTCAATCAAACCGCTTTGTTTCAGAGTTTGCACAACGCGACTAAAATCGTTGACGATTCGGTTACCTACGTGATCTTTATAGAACTTGCACTCAACCGCAATGCGAAGATGTTGTTTGGAAGGAGTTGTTTCTTCCACAACCATATCAATTTGAAGACCTGCAAGATTTACATTCTGTTTAACTGTGGCACCAAGAGAACGATAAATCGCTGCAACTTCTTCTTCAAAACTCATCCAATTGTATGACTCCAATAGAACTTTTTTCTGTTTATAATCAAGCGTGACCTTTAGACCAAGCTGAGTGAGCACATCATTACCAATCGTTGTAATCTCATATTGCTCCGATACTAGGCAATCAATCTGGACACAAATTAAATCTCCCCGCGAAGTCTCTACGCCAATTGTCAGAGGAACAGTGCGTAAATGTTGCCTGCCACCTAACGTGGAAACTTCCACAAACCCATATGGCACTAATTTACGGTCATAGACCTGCTCTGGAACTGTTGTTGGAACTATCGAAATGTCGGCACCTGAATCAACCAGCGCATCAATGCGAAGTCCTTTCTCGCGTATATTTTCTTCTGATCCTGGCTGAGCAATGAAAACTGGGAGACTCATTCGATTTTCTTTCATTCCAATACCTCACTCGTTCGAGGGATTTCGCCTAACGTTCCCAGCATAAAAGAAGTTTTTGCGAAACAAAAAATTGGGTGAGTGCCAAAAGGCACGAACCTTCTATGCTGTGTTAGGAGAAGTTAATTCATTATATAACCTCTACAAAGCCGTATTTTTGATTGAAGAAATTTCTGATAAGACCAATGCTCTTTTCATTTTTAAAAAACTTGTTATGATAGTAACCTGGCTGTTTTTTGACTTCATTTATGTATTCTGCCATTCCATTCTTGATGGTTTCGTAAATTTCTTGTATGATATTACTGTTGCTATCAATTTTTGAAATTAAATCTAACAAATCATCCTTTTCCATGTGGATTTTGTATCCTTTATTTTTCAGGAAATCTTTAAAAACGTTCAGTACAAAGTATTCACTGTGAAGCAAGAATTCGTATTTGTAGATTTCATTCTTCTCTTCCTCGGGTAAACTTTCAGCTGACTTATACTTCTCCTTGTAGTATTTTTTTTGAGCTTCGATATATCGCAGTAATTTACATGACATCAAAAATCTCTCTGGAAGAAGGGCATCTTTTTCATTAAAGATGGCGTGGTAAAATCCAGTATTATCCTTCGAAAAAATTCTTCCCTTTTCGCTCTTAGCCTGAGCAGGTTTATCTAAAAACATTGCTAGAAATGCCTGTGCAGCGTTTTCATTGTTGAATACCTTAATTTTCCAGTCTTTTCCCCAAAATGTTCTTTTTGCTTCAGTAGTTGGGTACAAAGAGTCAAACTCACCTCTCTTACGTTCCATGAAAAATTGATATGACTCAAGTATTTTTTGTATTTTGAGCTGAATCGCATCATTAGAGCACAAATCTCTCAATCTAATAGCGTTTTGAGAGTTGGTATATAAAGTAACATTTTCTATAAAATTTCGATCATCTGTTTCAATTACCTTGATCAAAACTTCAACATTTTCCTTCAGTTCCCCTCTTGTGTATGCTTCATGCAACGCATAAGTAGTTTGAGCCCCATTAATTATTTGAGCATTTTTGAGAGTGATTATCTTCCCAGAAGTGGTTTCGGTTATTTCTTTACAGACTAGTGTAATTCCATTATTGAAATACCAAAAAATTATGCTTCTTGCGTCGTCTTTAGCAGTTTCCAGAATTTGTCTATTTATACTCTTTGAGCGTAATCCTAGAGAGTATCTAACATTTTGCTGAAATATTCTTTCCCTGTAATCATTGTATATCTTGGCTAGCTCTTCGCCTTTGCATGTAAATACTCTTGACTTTTGCGGAGCATCTTTCTTGAGTAAACCACTTACCACCTTAAAGGAAATCTTTTCTGGAGGCGCAGCTCTAATAGTTAAGTATGTATTTACATAATAATCATAAAACCAGTCAAACCCATAAAACTTGATATCTACTTGTGGAAAATCTCCTTTGAAGTTGTCTGTAAACTTATTATCTATTGGTTCCTTTTTTAGAGATAGAAATAAAATTGATGTCTTATAATCACCTGTTTTGTCGAATTCGTGATATTCGTCAACCAAGTTCTCTAATTCTGGAGTTATGTTTCTTTTGTAATCCCCTCTCAAAAGAAAACGAATGCCTCCCAAGGTTAGTTTTATGTCATTTTCTGGAAAATTTTTCATCGTGTTATCAAAGTTATCTACTGCTTTAGCTTGGATAAAAAGCAATTCATAATCCACTGAGTTTATTAGAATAGCATCGACTCCCTCTGCATGACTGTCTTTCACAATTCTGTCTGCAATTTCCCTAGGATCGAGAAATAAATAATTCTCTCCAAACCACAGAATTAGTGCATCGTGTAGTGTGTCCAACTCATATCTCTCTTTTACATTCTCAAGTAACCTACCAAATCTGCCAAAGAAATCTTTTTCATTCATTAGTTTGCTCCTCCTTCAATTTCGCCTAACATCTCGCGGATAAAAGAAGTTTGCGAAGCAAATTTAGGCGAAGCGTAGCGAAGCCTTTTATCCGCTGTTAGCCGAAGTGCTTCGATGGTTATCATTTTTCAAATTTATCCAAAGTTTCAGGAGTGGGAATCAAAGATATAAACCTCGCAAGAATTAGTAACGCCATGAATAAACCAATTACCGACTGAATAAAAATGATGATATCGCCTAAGGTCTCCCTTGGAGAGATAGCCGTATGACCAAAAGTCGTCATTGTAACGAAACTAAGGTTTAAGGATACAAGAAACGAATTGAGGGTGATTTCACCAGTCTCAAATGCCCAACCCAAGTTACGATAAAAAAGAGCGAACCAAAAAATAATTTCAACATAGTTATGTAGTAAAAGGATCACAAGCCGACGAAATCCTCTGAGTGCATAAGTCTTCCCTGCCTTTCTTGCTCTGTACTCATCAAACAATAGCACGTTGATTTGATAGATAAAGACTTCAAAAACTCGGATCCCTCCATAGCCAATAGCGATAGTTTCCCACCAACTGAGATTCGGAGCTGAGCATATCGACAATAGAACAATTGAAAGTAGTAAATTTCCTAAAACCCATCCGTCTACAAACCGATAACTTCCTTTGGTGGCAGCTGGAATTAAAATGCGGATTATTTGAAACGGTGATATCCACCGTAGTATGCTGAATACCTTGGACCAGACCTCTACTATAAATGATTTCATTGATATCTACCTAATTGTCGCATTTTGGCTAACTTAAAATAATCGAACTATTTCGTTTATGCTCCTAAATTGGCATATTTTGCGAAGTACTTCGTTTATGCACGACTATTGGGGAAGCTTTAATAATATCATACGAAAAATTAACCACTAATTTTCCTTGTGGTATATCTTTATAGATTCTTATACTTATCATAAACTTATTTTATTAATTCTGCAAATAATAATGTGCGTTATCCAGGAAATATTATACAATTTTTAAATTATGGATATTCTCAGTATATCAAAAAGGTAATATCTCCGATCTGAGTTCGTGTAATACCAGCCAATTTGTCCGGCCATCATATCATATAGGATCTAGAGGCCCTAAAAAAGGTCTGAGAGCTTCCAGGCTT
>Ga0315284_10010681_pt1 | contig 13082 bp, 11 predicted proteins | sample YL17G09_16_MG_FD_203696 | JGI IMG/M metagenome (GOLD analysis project Ga0315284, IMG submission 203696) | Sediment microbial communities from Yellowstone Lake, YNP, Wyoming, USA - YL17G09_16 | ecosystem: Environmental > Aquatic > Freshwater > Lake > Sediment | place: USA: Wyoming | collected... | reverse complement strand
CGAGCTCTGGGTGCCCTATCGCCTGCATGGCTGGTGCTGGTACTGGTACGGCGCGATGTCCTTCGCCTTCATGGTATGCGACCGCTCCCCGAAACACCGGCTGGACCTGCCCGGCCTGGAAAGCATCGGCGCCAGTTATGCCGCCGCGATCATCGACTTCCTGGAAATCCCCCGCGCCCAGCAGCGCCTGCAGGAAACCCGGCAGTTCCTCGAGCGCCGCAAAAAAGAACGCGAGCTCTGGTTCCGCACCTCCATGGCCGGCACCCCGGACGATCCGACGCTGTATGATATGTTGTCGATGGGGTATTGACGTAGTGGCTAGTGACTGGTGGCTAGTGGCCAGTGTTCCGGTTCCCGGAAACCTGCGCCATCAGCGTATCGCCGCGACGGCTTCGTCGCGCGGGGAAGCGACGGTTGTCGGGTCGGCGCCGTCCTGCGCGCTGTGGATGGCGTCGAAGATGACGTAAATCCACAGGTCAGCCCCCGGTCCGATGTCGAAGTGGTGCCGGTCGCGATCCCCCTCGATATCGAGGAAGAGGATGGTCTCGTCCGGCGACAGCCCGATGGCGGTGATCTGCTGCAGCGGGAAGACGCATTCCCGATCGGAGGTGGACGCGCGCCAGACCAGGCAGCGCGGGGTGATGGAGAGGACGCCGTGCTCGTGATCCCCGCCGTTTTCCGCCAGATACCAGGCGTCCCGTCGCGTGTGGAATGAGGGGGGTTCCGCTTCCGCCGCTGGCTCGGGCGGCGGGCCGGCCGGCAGGGATTCGGGCTCGGCAGTCGGCGCGTCCAGGTTCACCGTGGCGCGCAGCATGCCGGCAAGCTGTCGCCGGCTGCGCACCACCTGCGGATATTCGCCGCCGAACAGGGATTCCAGCAGCTCCAGCGCCTCGCGCGCCAGTGATTCGGCCTCCGCCCGATTGCCGAAATGCAGGCATACGCGGACCAGGTTCTGCATCACTTCGGCACAGTGGGCGTGCCCATCATCGCTCATGCCGCGGAAGATGGCGAGGGATTGGCGGAGGAGGAAATCAGCGCGGGGAAAGTCGCCGAGCTGGAACGCGAGCGCCCCCAGCATATTGAGACCGTAGGCATACCGGCGCTGGCCCCTTTGACCGGGCAGCGCGCCCGCCAGATCGCAATATTCGGCGGCCCGCGGTAAGGCTTCCGCGTATTGCTTGTGCGACCAAAGGTCCGAGACCTCCGCCGCGAGTTGTGCCAGCCGGTCCGGCATGGACAACCACCCTTTCGAAACGACAACTGCGAAGACGGCTGTGACCCGTCCGAAAGAGCTTACCTGCTGCTATTATACCTCTCCAGGCCGGCGCTGGCAATCCCGACGTTTGTGAACCACAGGGACGCAGAGGCACAGGGCGGCTGCGCCGCAACCAAACACGAAATCTGCGCGCAGTGGCGAGAAATTGAGGGTTAGTAATACAGAGAGAAATAATTGGTTTGTGGTTTCGCGTTTATGGTTTCTCGTTGCTGGTTAATGCGGTAGCATCTCCCTCGTCCCTGCCCTCAATGCTGGACGAGGAAAAGATGACAGGCTTACCTGTCAACGGGCCCTCCCCCCAAACCCCCTCTCCCAATTTGGGCGAGGGGGAGATAAGAAACGAGAAACTAGAAACCACAAACCACGAACCTATTATTGTCTCTGTGTCTCTGCGCCTCTGTGGTTCACGATTCCCGATACACCGGTTCGGCTACCTCCACGGATCGTTGTCGATCAGCACGTGGCCGCAGCCGAGGACCTGGCGGATATCGCCTTCCACCTCCAGCTCGATGACGGAGACACAGGGGTTTGGCGCCTGCGCGGGCAGGCCGTGGAGCACCAGGCGATCCTTGACCTGCGTGAATTGGACGGCGGCTCCGCCCATCAGCCTGGCGGATTTGACGGCGCAGAACAGACCGCCGATGGCCAGCGCGCTGCCGGGCCAGACGTGGCAGTGGAAATACAGGGTATTGCCCTTGCGAGTGAAGGTGCCCAGATATTGCCACTCCTGCTGGAAGGGATCGGTGGCATCGTAGATGGATGCGCCATATTGCCGCATCCACTCGCCCACGCCTTCCAGCGCCTGCCGGCTGGGGGCGGGCACGCTGCCGTCAGCCTTCGGGCCGATGTTCAGCAGCAGGTTGCCGCCGCCGGACGCCACCTCGCGCAGCATGTTGAGCACGTCCGGGGTGTTCATCGGCTTATACGCCTCGTTCGCATACCCCCAGCTTCCATGGAAGGTCATGCACGCCTCCCACGCGCGGCCGCCCTTCTCCGGGACGATGTGTCCCTCCGGCGTGCCGAAGTCCTCGTCCAGCCCGGAGCGGTTATTGATGATAATATCCGGCTGCAGGCTGCGCACCATGGCGTTCATCTTCGCCGACTCCCACTCCTCCGCGGTGAGCGGCCAGTTGACGTCATACCACATGATATCCAGCTTGCCGTAATTGGTGCACAGCTCGCGCACCTGGCCGTGGATGTAATCGACGAAACGCCGCCGGGCTGCCTGATCGTGCTTGCAGCGGGCGCCGTCGGGGTGGTGCCAGTCCATCAGCGAATAATAAAAGCCGACGCGCAGGCCTTCGGCGCGAGCGGCCTCCACATATTCCGCCACCAGGTCGCGCCCCGGGCCCTTTTTCGGCGCGCAGTAGTCGGTCAGCTCCGAGTTGAACAGGCAGAAGCCCTCGTGATGCTTGGTGGTCATCACCATGTAGCGCATGCCCGCCTGCTTCGCCAGCTTCGCCCACGTGCGGGCGGCGTTCGGCTGCGGTTTCCAGGTGTCGGCCAGCTTCTCGTATTCCGCCAGCGGGATGCGCTCGCGGTTCATCACCCATTCCTGCCGCCCCAGTTGGGCATACAGGCCCCAGTGGATGAACATGCCGAAGCGCGCCGCGCGGAACCACTGCAGGCGCCGCTCGCGGTCCTGCTGCTCGGGGGTCAATTGGGTCTCGGTGGTCATGCATCTTCTCCCTTCCCGCCCATTATAGCGCGAGAAAGGGTCGAACAGTAGAGGGACTGTCGCCTGTCTCACGAAGATATTTTATGGATATCGCTCGGCGCGGCTCGGAGATACGGGCCGTGCCGAGTGAAAGATGCTGTTCAAGTTTGTTTCCCGGGGGGTCTGGTGAGAGTCATCGATGATCTGACAATGGCATGGCGCATCGGCGCCTGCGCCGTATTTGTTTTACTGCTGCAATGCGGCGCACTGACGCGGGCGTGGGATGGCGCGGAAGTGCGGTCGCACCCGGCCACCTTCCTGTCCGGCGTGGCGGCCGGCATTCTGGTGCATGAAACCGGCCACGTCGCGGTGGCAGCCGCCCACGGGATCGGCGTCGGCCTGCACAATCTCTCCATCATCTACCCCGGCGCGCGGATGACCGATCGCGAGCACCTGCGGATCGCCTCCGCCGGCATCCAGGCACAGTGGCTGCTGTCCGAAGCCCTGCTGCGGGGATACGAAAGACAGAAAGAGAAAGAGCCTTCCCTGGGAGCATTCAAGACCGGGCTGGTCGTCTCGCATCTGGCCACTACCGCGGCCTACCTGACCGTGCTGAAGGACAATGCGGAGGGCGACCTGCTGGGGATGTCCGACGCCTCCGGGCTGTCCACCGATCAGCTCGCCGCGCTGGTGGCCATCCCCGCCGCCCTCGACGCCTGGCGCCTGTTCGGCGAGGACGTGCCCTCCTGGATGCCGGATGTTTCGCTGGGATTCAAAGGCGCGGCCATCACGGTGGTGTGGACGTTTTAGCTTTATTCTCAGGATGGATAGGATAAGGCAGGATATTCAGGATGAAAAAAAATGTATCCTGTTTATCCTTACCATCCTGTCCATCCCTGTGAATTTATATCACCACCATCGCTTTCAGCACCCCGTCTCGAATGTCGTGCACCAGATCCATGCCTTCGGCCACGCGCTCCAGGGGGAAGCGGTGGGTGACAATCTCCTCCGGTTTGATGACGCCGGCGGCCATCATGCGGATGGCGGGCTCCAGCGTGAAGTTGGAGCGGCGGGCCATGATGATGGTCAGCTCCTTGCGGCGCAGCAGGTGCACCCACAGCGAGATCTGATCCACCGCCGGGATGCCGACGATCACCGCCTTGCCCGCCGGGCGGACGCAGAGGGTGGCGTCGTCGATGGCCCCCTGGTCGCCCGCCGCCTCGAAGGCCACGTCGATGGTGGCCGCGCGCTTGATCTCCTCGTGGGCAGTGACCGCCCGCGGGTCGAGCACCAGGTCGGCGTATCTTTTCGCGTATTCCCGGCGGGATGGCACCGGGTCGGTCATCGCGATGAAGGAGACCCCGGCGGCGCGCGCGGCCATCGCCGTCACGATGCCGATGGGCCCGCAGCCCATAATGGCGATGCGGTCGCCCATCCGCAACTGCGCCAGGTTCATCGCGTGCACGCCCACCGCCATCGGCTCCAGCGTGGCGGCCGCCTCGAAGGTCACATTGTCCGGGATTTTCACGCACTGCCGGGCGGCGTAGACGTGGTATTCCTCGAAAGTGCCGTTAACCGGCGGCGTGCCGAGGAACTTCACCGACGGGCAGCAGTTCGGATGGCCGGTGCGGCAGGTCTCGCACTGGCCGCAGGGGAGCGCCGGCTCCAGCGCCACCCGGTCGCCCACCGCCAGGCCGGTCACGCCCGCGCCCAGCGCGGCTACTTCGCCTGACGGCTCATGCCCGAGCACGAAGGGAAATTGCACCACCGCGTCCCCGATGCGCCCATCGATATAATAATGCACGTCGCTGCCGCAGATGCCGATGGCGCGCAGGCGCACCAGCGCTTCGCCCGGACCCGGCTGTGGCACCGGCCGCTCGATGATCTCGATCCGCCCCACGCCCGTCTGTACCGCGGAGCGCATAGTCGTGGGAATAGTCTTTTTTGCTACAGCTTGTTGAGTTGCCATGCTGATATTCTTCGTCCTTTTCGCCGGGGTTCCTGCCGTCGTTATCCGTACCGGCGTTTACCTGTCGAAATACAGACAATCATGTCCGTGAATATACCGGTTTCCGCGACAACCGGTGATAACATGAAGGCATCTCCGGATCGAAGGGGGATTGCCTATGGCATGGACCTATTATTGTGAGGATGAGCAGATCACCCTGAGCGCGCTGACCAAGGAAGAGCTCACGCAGAAAGTCATGGAGCATATGCAAGAGAGCCATGACACGACCATCAGCATGGATCAGGCGCGGGAAAACGTGGAGAAGAACGCGAAGCAAAGCGCGGCGTGACGGGATCTGCGAATGTCGAGAAAATGCGGCGGCCTGAATGGCTGCCGCATTTTCGTTATCTCTTGATGTCTTTGTGTCTTCGTACCTCTGTGGCGAAATGAATCATTTGCGCGTCCGGGGACGGTTCGGTATAATACCTCCCGGCACTGATACCGGCGGTGCTGGCCGCCGGTCTACCCGACGAACCGATATGAGCATGAGGTTGCGGCAATGGAGCAGACCCCGCGGTATACTCGCGTATTGATCAAGCTGTCCGGCGAGGCGCTGGCCGGCGACCTGGGGTATGGCATCGACCCCGACGTGGTGGCCGAGATGGCCGTGCAGTTGCAGGAGATCTTCGACTGCGGCGTGGAGGTTGCCGTGGTGGTGGGCGGCGGGAATATCTTTCGCGCCCGCACCGGCGTGCGGCACGGGGGCATCGAGCGCACCACCGCCGATTACATGGGCATGCTGGCGAGCGTGCTCAACGCGCTGGCCATGCAGGACGCGCTGGAGAAGCTCGGTGTGCAAACTCGCGTGCTGACGGCCATCACCATGAACGAGGTAGCCGAACCGTATATTCGCCGCCGCGCGGTATACCACCTGGAAAAGGGTCGCATCGTGATCTTTGCCGCCGGCACTGGCAACCCGTATTTCACCACCGACACCGCCGCCGCCCTGCGCGCCGCCGAGGTGGGCGCCCAGGCCATCATCAAGGCGACCAACGTGGCCGGCGTCTACGACCGCGACCCGAAGCAGGACGCCAACGCAAAGCTGCTCCCGCGGCTGACCTACATGGACGCGCTGCGCATGGGCCTGAAAGTAATGGACGCCACCGCCATCTCGCTGAGCATGGAGAACCGCATCCCGCTGCTGGTGCTGAACATGCGCGAGCCCGGCAACCTGATGAAAGCCATCTTCGGCGAAAGCGTGGGCAGCACCATCGAGGCGGATCCGGAGTGAAATCCCTGGGATCGCAGGCGTCCCGCGCCTGCTCTAGAATGATAAGTCTTCCTATTAGGGCAGGCGCGGGACGCCTGCGATCCCAGGAATAGAGAGGAAAGCAAGCCGTCACGTCGAAATAACAGCCGGGCCGTTGCCGGCTTTACATTGATGAGGAGGGTGTTATGCCAACGACTGCCGATATTTTGCAAGACGCCGAACACCGCATGCAGGGCGCGGTGGACGCCACCCTGGAGGAATTCCGCCATATCCGCACCGGGCGGGCGAACCCCGTCATGCTGGAAGGCATTTCGGTGGAATATTACGGCACGCCGACCCCCATCACCCAGCTGGGCAACGTCTCCGCGCCGGAGCCGCGCCTGCTGGTGATCAGCCCGTGGGACAAAAGCCTGCTGGGCCCGATCGGCAAGGCCATCCTGAACTCGGATTTGAGCCTGAACCCGAACAACGACGGCCAGGTCATCCGCCTGCTGCTGCCCCCGCTGACCGAGGAGCGCCGCAAGGAATACGCGAAGTTGGCCGGCAAGAAGACCGAGGACGGCAAAATCGCCATCCGCAACGTCCGCCGCGACGCCATCGAGCACCTGAAGAAGGCGGAAAAGGCCGGCGAAATCTCCGAAGACGACTCCAAGCGCGCGCAGGAGAAGGCGCAAAAGCTGACCGACGACTACATCGCCAAACTCGACCAGGCCCACGACCATAAGGTGGAGGATATCATGGAGGTGTAGTGAGTAGTAATAAGTGATAAGTTGGGGGGCAGTCGGGAGGCTGTCCCCTTTCTGTTTGTCATCCTTTTAATCCTGTATATCCTGTCTATCCCCGTGAATGAATCCCCCGCACGATGGCGTCCGTCATCTTCGCCACCCGCGCCATTTCCTTCACGTCGTGCACGCGGACGATGTCGGCGCCGTTCATGATGGCGATGGCGACGGTGGCGGCGGTGCCTTCCACGCGCTCTTCCGGGGGGAGGCCGCCGAGGACTTTGCCGATGGTGGACTTGCGCGAGGTGCCTATGAGCACCGGCTGGCCGTAGGAAGTCAGCTCGCGCAGGCGGCGGAGGAGCTCCAGGTTGTGCTCGACGGTTTTACCGAAGCCGAAGCCGGGGTCGAGTACCACCTGCTCGCGCGGAATGCCCGCCGTTTCGGCGATGACGGTGGATTGCTGCAAGTAAGTGCACACTTCGGTCATCAGGTCGTCGTAGTGGGGATTTTGCTGCATGGTGCGCGGCGTGCCCTGGATATGCATCACCACCACGGCGGCGCCCGCTTCCGCGGCGACCGACGCCATCGCCGGATCGAAGCGCAGGCCGCTGATGTCATTGACGATGGTCGCGCCGGCGCGCAGCGCTCCGCGGGCGACGGCGCTTTTATAGGTATCGACCGAGATGGGCACGGGGAAGCGCTCCGCGAGGGCGGCGACGACGGGGATCACCCGGCGCAGCTCCTCCTCCAGCGGTACCTCCTCCGCGCTTGGGCGGGTGGATTCGCCGCCCACGTCGAGGATATCGGCGCCGTCCGCCACCATGCGCTCGGCCTGGTGCACGGCGGCATCCAGGCTGCCCCCCAGCCCGTCGCCGGAGAAGGAGTCCGGGGTGACATTGACGATGCCCATCACGTAGGTTTTTTCACCGAGCGGCAGGTTGTGCGGGCCGCAGCGGAGCGTGCCGCCATGCCGCGCGTAATGCGCCAGCGCCGCCAGGATGGCCTCCGCAAGGAATGACAACTCACCCGATTGCAGGCGCAGCGCTTTACTCACTTCGCGGTACTGGGCCTCGGTACCGATCAGCACCATGTCGCAGATGTCGCCGGTGGTTTCACCCGCCGCCTCGCCGCCTACTGCGCGCAGGCTCTGCCGCAGCGTGACGGTCGCCGGGACGGGCACTCCCCGCAGGCGCACCAGCCGCAGCAGCGCCCGCGGCGCCAGCGCCCGCGCGCACTCCGCGTCACCACCCACCCGCGCCAGCTCGCGGATGACGTCGTCTTCGTTTGAGACGGAGATGATGCGGGGAGATGATGCTTGCATATGGTTACCTTGTCTGTCAGTGTGCCCTCTCCCCCCGGCCCCCTCCCCCAAGTCTGGGGGAGGGGGAGAACGGGAATGGTCGGCTTGCCTGTTAACGGGCCCTCTCCCCCCGGCCCCCTCCCCCAAGTCTGGGGGAGGGGGAGGTAACTGTTATCGACGGGGAGTGGATTTATATTTGATCGTCGAGAGAATACGCGTCATCACAGATTCTAAATCGTATAGGATTTCTTCGTTACGGAAACGCAGGACATCGACTCCGTATGCTCCTAAAGCCTCGGTTCGGATTGTATCGTGAAGTTCCTTCCCTACGTGACTATCACCATCAACCTCGATTGCCAGCTTGTATTGTGGGCAATAAAAGTCGAGGATATAGCGCCCGGCCGGATGCTGCCGACGGAATTTGGCGCCTGCTAATGTCTTTCTCCGCAATGCTTCCCAGAGAATGCGCTCTGCAGGTGTCATATCCTTCCGCAATTCACGTGCCGCCTGCTCAACCTCCGCCGTCGATCCCCGAACTCTACGGTTATAATACATATTTTCACCTCTGTCTCTATGATTTCAGTTTTCGTAATAGTCTCCCCCTCCCCCAGACTTGGGAGAGGGGGCCGGGGGGAGAGGGCCCGCCGACAGACCAGCCTACCTCTCCCCCTCCCCCAGACTTGGGGGGAGAGGGCCCGTTCAATGCACCGTCTTCGGTTCGCTCTCGCCGCCGAAATCTTCGTCGGCGAAATCGACGGTTTGCAGCATGATCAGGCCGAGCGGGCTGAGGAGGTAGCCGGCCTGGTGCAGCGTCAGCTCGGGATCGCGCTGGAGTTGATAGCGGAAGGGCAGGTCCAGCTTCGCGCGCGCTATTAACTGCTCGAGCTGCACGCGGTCGAGCACGTTGATCGCCTCCATCGCCGTGGTGCCGATCTCGCCGTGCTGATCGATTGAGGTGGCGCGCAGGAAGGAGGCCATGGCAGTCTGCAACTGGCCGAGCGCCTGGTAAATGACGCCAAGCTTGAAATGGTGATACGGCTGATCGGGATCGAGCTGCACCACCTGGCGCAGGATGTCTCGCGCTTCGGCCAGGTTGCCTTGCTGGTAATACCCCCAGGCTAGCAGGTCGAGCGCCGTCGGGTCCTGTGCGTTGCGGGCGAGCAGGCGCTGCGCGTGCGGGATGAGCTCCGGCGCGGTGCTCTCCTGCTGCAGCAGCTCCGTCATCAGCCCGAGCAGATCGGGGTCGTCAGGATTCTCCCGCAGGAAGACGTCCATGCGGACGATCGCCTCGCGCAGCCGACCGGCTTCATACAACACCATGGCCAGCCGCCGGACGCTCTCCGGATCCTCCGGCGCCATGGACTGCGCACGCTCCAGCATGGCGATGGCCGCGTCCATATTTTCCAGGCGATACTCGGCGAAGGCGAGCTGGTGCATGGCCTGCACCGAGTTGGGATCCAGCTCCAGCGCGCGCGACGCCAGCGCGCGCGCCTCCTCGAAACGGTCCTCCAGCAGCGCGATGTGCGCCAGCGCGCACTTGTGGGCGGGATTGTCCGGCTCGAGCGCGTCGGCATGCACGTAGGCCGATTTGGCCAACTCCAGATTATCCTGCGAGCTCAAGGTGAAGCCCAGCTCGGCGTAGACCCGCGGGTTTTCCGGGTCCAGCTCCGCCGCGCGCTCCAGCAGGGCGAAGGCGTCGTCCAGCCGGCCCAGCTCGTTCAGGCAGAAGGCCTTCGCCAGCAGCGCGTCGCGGAAAATGGCCGGCAGCAGCAGCACCCCCTCGGACTGTTTGGGAGGACCCTTCTCCCCTTCGATGCGATACACGCGGTCGCGCCGCCGGCGGGGCAACCGGCGCAGCACCTGGTCGAAATAGGCGATGGCATCCTCCAGCAGGCCGGCATCCACCAGCTCGCGCCCGGTGGTGTAGGCCTCCCGAATCGATTGAAGCTCATCCGAATTGAATTTCGGCACACGCCCCGCCTTTCATACGACTGATGCATCTATTCGCCGCCCTTCCGCGGATTCCTGCCAAAATAACTTCAGGCGAAATGTATTGAAACACAACAGTGTTGGCGCATTCCGAACAGAATGGGCGGTCGGCGTCCGCTGACCCACCCGGCGTATGTAGTTAGCCATGCAGCGCAGCGGAGTGGCGTTTATTGACTCACCCGGTTCCGTAACACGACGCCACTCCGCTGCGGCTGCGTGGCTGACTGCATACGCCGAACCTGTCCTTCGCCTTCCGGATGACTGCAGATGAGCGGAAATGAATGCCCCCTCATTTCCACCGGCACTCTTGACCGGCAAAGCAAATGGTGGTAGAATAGAACATATGTATGCAATACCATTCTTCCCGGCCACCATCTCGCGTGTCGTCCCTGCCGACGGACCACGTAGGGCGGGGGAAAATCTTATGGGAAGAAATCGATGTTTTTTTTTATTTCGAGCGTAAATCATCAAATCTTATGTCAATTCCGCGGTAAGGAAGACCGGCCGGCGCTCGTCCGGCAGAGCATGGCGGGAAGAAAATTTAAGTCTCAGAACATCCTTGACGATTCTGTTTAATACAAGTATAATTCGGCCATCGCTCAATAGGGAGGAACCCCATGGCTACGGTACTGGTTCAGCGGCAGGGACTGCTTGCCGCCCTCGCCCGGCGCAATTTGAGCCAGGCGAAGTTCGCGAAGCAGCTCGGCTGCAGCCCCGGCTATCTCTCCGAGCTGCTGCAGGGGCGGTATCAACCGTCGGCGGAATTGCGCGACCGCATGAGCGCCGCGCTGAACGCTCCGGCATCCGGCGATGTGCCGCCGGTGCAGTGGGATGACCTGTTTATCACCGTCGCCGACGCGGCGACCGGCGGAAAGGAAGAGGCTATGTCCAGCAGAATTCGCATTTTCGACACCACCCTGCGCGACGGCGAACAGTCGCCGGGCGCAAGCATGAACATCGAAGAGAAGTTGGAGGTGGCCCGCCAGCTCGCCCGCCTCGGTGTGGACGTCATCGAAGCGGGGTTCCCCATCTCCTCCGACCGCGATTTCGAGGCGGTGCGCACCATCGCCGCCGAAATTCAGGGGCCGATCATCGCCGGATTGTGCCGGGCGAACGAACTGGACATCCGCCGCGCGGCCGAGGCGATCGCCGTCGCGCCGCGCAAGCGGATTCACACCTTCATCGCCACCTCGGACATCCACATGGAGTACAAGCTGAAGAAGACGCGGGAAGAGGTGCTCGCCATGGCGATTAAGGCGGTGACGCTGGCGCGGTCGCTGTGCGACGACGTTGAGTTCTCCGCGGAGGACGCCACGCGCTCCAACGTGGATTTCCTGTGCCAGATTCTGGAAGCGGTCATCGCCGCCGGCGCCACCACGGTGAACATCCCGGACACCGTCGGGTATGCCGTGCCGGACGAGTTCGGGGAGTTGATCGCCACCATTCGGTCGCGCGTACCGAACATCGAGCAGGCGGTCATCAGCGTGCACTGCCACAACGACCTGGGATTGGCGGTGGCCAATTCGCTGGCCGCCGTGCGCAACGGCGCCGGGCAGGTGGAGTGCACCATCAACGGCCTGGGCGAGCGCGCGGGCAACGCGGCGCTGGAGGAAGTGGTGATGGCCATGCGCACCCGCGGCGACCAGTACCACGCGACCACCGGCATCAACACGCGGGAGATCACGCGCCTCAGCCGCCTGGTGAGCGACATCACCAGCATCCCGGTGCAGCCGAACAAGGCGATCGTCGGCGCGAATGCCTTCGCCCACGAGGCGGGCATCCACCAGCACGGCATGCTCTCCAACAAGCTGACCTATGAGATCATGAACCCCGAGGACGTGGGCGCGGGCGAAAGCAAGCTGGTGCTGGGCATCCACTCCGGCAAGCACGCCATCCTGCGCAAATTGCTGGAGATGGGCTACGAGCTGTCCGACGACCAGCTTGACAAGGTGGTCCAGCGCGTGAAGGAAGTGGCGGAGAAGAAGAAGCAGATCACCGAACGCGACCTGGAGTCCATCGTGATGGACGAGACGAACCTGGTGACCGAGCGCTACCGGCTCGACTACATGCACGTGGTCGCCGGCTCCGAGATCATCCCCACCGCCACCGTTCGCCTGATGTGCGATGACATGGCGGTGACCGAGGTGGGCATCGGCGTGGGATCGGTGGATTCGGTGTATAAGACCATCGCCAACGTGGTGAACCTGCCGCACCGGCTGGTGGACTACGTGGTCCACTCGGTCACCGGCGGCACCGACGCCCTCGGCGAGGTGACGGTGCGCATCAGCGACGCGGATGGCCACATCTTTTCCGGCCGCGGCGCCAGCACCGACATCATCGACGCCAGCGCCAAAGCCTACGTGCAGGCGCTCAACCGCCTGGCCAACCACCTGCCCAACGTCTCGCAGCAGGATCAGTTGGAGACGGTATAAAAAGAAGTGGCGAGTGGCGAGTGTTTCCGGGTAATGGTAACTTCACCCAGGTTAGATAAGCCTTACTCACGCGTCGGATGTGCCGCTCCAGGGTCGTGTCCCCGCACGACAGCCCCTCCCTCACTGAACCGGACGTGCGGATTGTGGTCTCCGACCTCTACGAATCCCGCATCCGGCTCCACGCCGGTCGTTACCTCCCGACGCGCAGGCTCGGTGCTGGGCCGCTGGTTAGGCGTTACCCAGGCCAGATTCGCAGAGGTCGTAGACCTACTCAAAGAGGTTATAGACCTACTTGCACCGGCAAGAACCGCCAAGCTTGGCCTTGGCGCACACAGCCCCCTATTTTATTCCTCGTCAATAATGGCTCTCCCCTGGGATCGCAGGCGTCCCGCGCCTGCCGGATCATGCGCCCGTTTTCGGCTTGCATGCCTGTCGAGACCAGTGTGCGGAAGACGGGGAGGGCAAGGCTCTTGCCGAGCCGCGATCAT
>Ga0315284_10010680_pt1 | contig 13083 bp, 27 predicted proteins | sample YL17G09_16_MG_FD_203696 | JGI IMG/M metagenome (GOLD analysis project Ga0315284, IMG submission 203696) | Sediment microbial communities from Yellowstone Lake, YNP, Wyoming, USA - YL17G09_16 | ecosystem: Environmental > Aquatic > Freshwater > Lake > Sediment | place: USA: Wyoming | collected... | reverse complement strand
CTGGCTCGGCTACGAAGCGGAGAACCCGAAAGCGGCCGATATCTGGACGCGCTACCAGGCGTACAACAGCCGGATGCTCGACTTCGCCGAGGGCGCCGGGATCCTGAGCGGCGACTCGCGCCGGGCCATGGAGGAGATGAACAAGAACTACGTCCCGTTCTACCGGGTCATCGACTCGATGATCGACAACCGTCCGGTGAAGGTCGGCGGCAACCCGTTCATGCGGCTCAAGGGCGGCACGCAGAACGTCGGGGTGATATGGGACAACATCGTCGAGCAGAACGGCACGCTGATTCGCATGGCGCTGATAAACGACGGCAAGCGGGCGATCCTCTCCAAGCTCGGCCGGGGCGCGCCGATGAACGCCGGCACGATGAACCAGATCGCCGGGCTGTACGCGGCGCCGATCACTGGCGACAACGTCCCGGTGAAGATCGACGCGCAGCAGGTACTCCGCAAGGTCGTCGAGGCGATGGGCATGACCTGGGGGCAGTACCAGCTCGGCAAGGCCGGCATGGTGAGCTCGCCCGAAGAACAGGTGCTCATCGACCTGATCGACTCGATGGCGAACGGGCTCGACCCGATGGTGACGTTCTTCCTGCACAACCAGGATCCGACCGGCAGCGTCGACTATTACCTCGAGGGCGGCAAAAAGAAGTGGTTCGAGATCATCGACCCGAACTTGTGGGACGCGCTGCAGTTCCTTGGGCCGAAGGGCACCAATCTGGCGCTGCAGATCACCGGCGCGTTCAGCTCGACGCTGCGCCGGGGTGTCGTCGCGGTGCCAGTGTTCCAGACAATGAACTTCCTGCGCGACGGTCTCTCGGCCTGGCTCATGTCGAGCAAGGTCAAGGTGCCGTTCGCTCGCGCGCTCGGTATCGCCGTAAGCCGGCTCCACCAGGACGCCGACTATCGCGAGATGATCCTCAACGGCGGCGGCTTCGCGAATCGCTCGCAAGGACTCCAGGCGCAACGCCACATGGTCATCAATCCCCTGCGCCTGGCGGCAATCTACGATCGCTTCATGGGCCGCTTTGAAAATGCGAACCGCCTGGCCGAGTACAAGGCCGAGCGGCGCGGCGGCGCCGGGCCGCGTCGGGCCGCGTTCCTGTCGCGCGAGATCAGCACCGACTTTGCAATGCGCGGGTCGAGCCAGGTCGCGCGCTTCCTGGCGGTCGCGGTGCCGTTCCTCAATGCCCGCGCCGAGGGGTTGTACCGCAACGCGCGCCAGCTCACGACCGCGAAAACTGCGCTGAGTTACTCAATCCGCGGGGCCGCGATGATAGCGGCCACGATGGCCCTTTACGCCTTCAACAAGGACGATCGGCGCTACAAGGAGCTCCCGGAGGACGTCAAGGATCTCAACTGGGTGTTCTTCACCGGCGAGGGCGAGGACGAGTACGTTTTGTTCCCGAAGCCGTTCGAGTCGGGCATGTTGTTCGCGACGATCCCGGAGCGGCTGCACCAGCTCGTCGAGGACGAGAACGGCAAGGAGTTCGCCGACGCGATGAGCTGGATCTTCTTCCAGGCGTTCAACATGGACATGACGCCGCAGGTGTTCCAGCCGGTGGTCGACTTGCAGAAGAATCGCGACTGGACCGGCGCGCCAATCATCCCGTTCTACCTCGACAACGTCGCGCCGCAGGAACAGTTCCAGTGGTACACCAGCGAGACCATGAAGCAGGCCGGGCGGGCGCTCGGGCTGTCGCCGATCAAGATGGAGTACTTGGTCAAGGGCTACCTGGGCACGCTTGGGGTGTACGCGCTCGCCGCGTCGGACGCGATGATCCGCGCCGCGGCCAGGCCGTACATGGACCCCAACACGCAGGAGGTGTTTCCGCAGGGCGAGTTCGGTGAGGCGCCGACCCGCGGCGAGACCTGGCGCGAGAACATCGTCGTCAAAGCCGTCGCCGACCGGATAGTGAACGAAGGCCCGCCGCGCCGGACCAAGTACGTCACCGACTTGTACGACATGGTCCGTGCGTCTGAGCAGATCGCGAACACGATGGCGTTGATGGAGGAGCGTCGCAGTGCCGAGGTTGAGTCCTACCTGGCGGATCCCGACAACCAGTTCATGCGCGCGCTCACCCGACACCCGCCCAGACCACCCGGCGCGCCGGCGCCTCTCGGCCCGCCGCCGCTGGCCGCCGTGAAGGAAAATTGGGCGGCAATCCGCAAGAGCATGGACGACGTCCGCTCCGATCGAATGCTCACTGGCGATGAGAAGCGCGTCCAGCTGTGGGAGCTCACGCGCGCCCGCAACCAGCTCGCCCGCGAGGCCATGCTCGAGATCGAGAAGCAGCACAAGCTCGTCGACCAGGGCGTGGTATCGCCGCAGGCCGGCGCCACGAACGTGAGCGACATTCCTGAGCTGGCGAATCTCCAGCCACAACAGCCGCAGGGGCTTCCGCCGAACGTCGCTTCCGTCCAGTAGAATGTCGCCCGCGCAACGGAGGTTACTGATGAACATCAACACAACCATCAGCGCGGTGATCGCCGCCATGATTGGCTTCGGCACTGGTGCAATGGCGATGCTGACGCAAGACAGCGTCCACACGCTCGACGACGTCTCGACCTTGTCCTGGACCGTGCTGGCGCTCGGCTCGTTTCTGTCGTTCCTCAAGGATTTCCAGACGATCGCCACCAGGGCGCTCGCCTCGAGCATCACGCGCCGCCCGCTGGCGGCATCGAAGTACTACCGGCCCCTGGAGGGCGACGAAGATGATGAAGTCCCGACACTGGATGATCGCGCCGATCCTGCTCCTGGCGATGCTGGCGGCGTGCCAAGGAACCCGTGACGCATATAGCGCCGCCGCCGGCGACCCCGAGACGACCGCCAAGGTCGTGTCGGAACACTACATCGCGATCATTCACGAACTGAACACCATGAAGGCGTCCGGCCAGCTCGCCGGCGCGCAGCTCGCGCAGGCGCAGCAGCTCGTCAGCGCGGCCAAGCCGGTGATCGACCAGCTGGCGATCGCCTCGAGCAACTTCCAGGCGCTCAAGAACGCCAAGACCGAGGCCGAGCTCAATGGCGCGCTCAACAACGCGACGATCGCGGTGTCCAACTTGATCGACTTGCTGCGCGGCATCAGGCCGGCGGCGTAACCAGGAGAACGCAATGGATCCGATGACCGCGATTATCTTGGCGCTGCGCCTGGGCGCGACGGTGATGACGTTGCAGGGCAAGCCGGAAGTGGGCATGGCCGTCAACGCGACGCTGAACGCCTACGACGCCGGCCGCAACGTCGACGCACACATGGCCGAGCTTGCCGCCGCGCTCAGGTCCGGCGCCGGCATGGCGACCTGGGCCGACATCGCCAGGCGCGCGAATGACGAGACTTCGGCCTTTTTGGACCAGAAGCCGCCGCCGGCGTAGGGCATCATGTCTGACGCTCACATCCAGTTTTTGGGTGAGTTCATCAACTCAATCGTGGTGATCGTGCCACTCATGGCGGTGTGCTACATCGCGGTGATGGGGCAGGTCCGCAAAGCAATCAAAGAGGATTTGTTGCCCGTGTCTGCAAAGGTAGAAGTGACGTCGATGGATTTGCTAAAGCTCGAGCTGCGCGTGGCAGACGATATTGGAGCGGTGAAGCGCAGCCAGGAAGTATTCACGACCGAGCTGAATCACATCAGGGAAGGCGTGGACCGCCTCGAGACCATGTTGGCCGGCCTCGTGGAGATCCACCGCAAGAATCCTATTCCGTAGGCTTCGGTTCCATCGCGACCAGTACCCCGGTGATGCTGGCGCCAAAATCCCAACAAAGCATGTTGAGCTCGCGCACCTGGGCCGCGTTGAGCTTCTTCATGCCGGCGCCGAGGTAGTCCTGGACCGTCTTGAGGACGATCGGCGGCAACTCGAGGCTCGGGTTGCGTTTCTTCGCTGTCATATCAATCTCCTTGCAGGTGAGGGTGGACCAGGTCATCGCACGGGAGATCGCTGTCGAACCCCGTGCAGCGCCGGGTCATTGGATCGTACAAGTCACTGTCGCGACGTTCGTCGTGCAGGTGAACGTCATCGTCACGCTCTGAACCACTGGTGCCACGGGCGGGGCCGTGCTCGTGGTCGTGAGTGTGAACACCTTGGAAACCTCGTTCGAGTATCTGCTCCAGCCGGTGGTCTTGCTGACTGCGGTAAGAGCAAAGCTCAACGTAGCACCCGCCGTTAACGGGATCGTCAAGGTCGACGTCCTCGCCGTCCCATCGGTCAGATCGAGCACCGAGGCGTAGCAGCCCTGGCTCGCCCTCGACAACGGCCGGTCGGTGCATCCAGTCCTGAGCACGCCGGCCGAGTCGAAACGCGACTGTGGCCCCCAAAAGATCACAAAGCCGGCGGTGTCGCTCGCCAGGAACGGCGTGCCGTCCTCGTTCAGCGTTGGCGCCGTCCAGGTCAGGATCGCGGTGCCCTGGCCGTTGATGATCGGCCCGGCGGCGGCGGCGTTGGCGAACGGCGCGAGCAGCGCCAGGCATAAAAGCACGCATAATTTACCCATGAAAATCCTCATTAGTTGAGTGAACGTGGACAATAGAATCCCCCTTTCCCCTGCTGGTAGCACAGCCTGACGGGGTAGCAGTTCCCATTTGGGGCGAGTGGACAGTGGGGTCGGTCCAGAGTGTCTCGATAACGCTTCGATCCGTTCGGCCACGTTTCGGGCCTTGTCTTTCGCGACGGGTGCGGAACGCAGGGGGTCTTGTAGGACCGCGGCACCGCGAGCATACTGGCTTCGCGGAACCAACTCCTTGCAGGGTTATCCCCCCCGCGTTCGACGCCGGCCTCAACACTCTTGTCGCCGGCGTTTTTCATTCTCTGCTCATCGGCCAGCCCTGACCAGCTTCATGTACTCCGCGATCCGCTTGTAGCGGACGGCGCGCGGAAGGCTTCCGGGATCCTCACCAGTTAAAACCAGGCGGATGATGGAGTCCGACTGCCGGTACGGGGCTTCGGTCCATCGAACGTAGGCGCCGTTGGCGTCGACAGTCCAGGTCATGCTCGGCGCCGCGCCCAATAGGCGCGAAAGTGTGCGCACGATCGACATAGGTTGCCCTGGGCGGCGGTCGACTTGCGCACAATGCGGGTCTCCTTACAGTCTGGGCATGTCACCGGCTTCGGGTTTCTCATTGCCGGCGCTCGTGGTACTTCGCGGCCAGCGGACCCTCGCGCTTGCGCCGCCGCTTCTCACCGACTTTCGAGATCCGCCGCTCGAGCTGTTGCATCGTGCGACTGCGTTCGTATACCCCGAGCAAGTAGTCGCCGAGCAGCGCGGCCAGGTAGGCGCCGCCCAGGACGAGACCAATCACAGCGATCGCGTGTGCGATGTCTGGCATCATTTCAACATCTCCTTCACGTTGAACTCGGCACCGTAGTACTCCGCGAGCTTGCGAAGGTGGACCAGGTTGACGCGATCGCCGATCCCTTTCTCCAGGCGCTCAAGCGTCGAGTAAGGTATGCCGGTGTCACGCGAAACGCGCTGACGCGAGACGCCCCGCTTCACTCGTATCTCAAACAGTTTTGTGCTCATCGAACGATCCTCATTCATCAGGAATGATTAGTCAATCACCATGAGTGGTGATATTCTGTCCGTCCATGCAAGGAGAAAGTGATGTTGAAATACGCCACAAAGCGCACCTACACGAGCCACCAGCTGACCGAGTCGATGCTGTCGGCACTGTCCGCGATCATCCATAACCGCCCGCCGAAATGGTCCGTATCGGTCGACGCGCTCGAAGCGCGCGGCCTCGTCACCAAGACGCCCCACCAGGGGCTCGCCTCGCCGACTACCGCCGGCTACCAGGCGCTCGAGGACGCACGTCGGGAGGGCTGGTAATGCCGTTTGTCCCGAAGGATCTCACCGGCCGGCTGTTCGACAACCGCGCCGACCGTCGCAACAAGAGCCAACCCGACTACGCCGGCACCGTGAGCATTCACGGCGAGGTGTTCCGCATTGTCGGCTGGTACAACCCACCGTCCGAGAAGTCGCCGACTGCGACGATCGGGCTCGCCTTGGAGAACTACGATGACTACAAACGCCGGCGCGATAACCAGGACGCGGCCCCACCCCGTGACGCGCGCACCGAAGCGCCGCCCATCAGAAACGCCAACGCCCCCAGAACCGCGCCCGCCGCGCCCACCCGTGCCGATAGCGGCGATCTGTACGACCCCGACGACGACATCCCCTTTTAGGAGCCCGCAATGAACGAGATCAACACAGACACTTTCGCCGGCGCCGTCTACCAACTCGTGCTGAACGAGGCGCTGAAGTTCGACATGGCCGCAAGCGGTTGGGCGCTGCTCGAGGAGGAGGAGCGCAAGCGTCGCGCCGACGCGATCCTCGCGCGATGCGACGAAATGTGCACGCAGCTCATCCACGACGTTCTGGCCGCCGGCGCCGAGACGATCGTCGGCACTGTCGACCAGGTGGTGTTCAAGGACGGCGTGAAGGTGGTGTTCAAGTGTTCGCGCGTCGAGCAGCACCGCCACGCGATCGCCGACGCCACCGGCAAGGCGGTGCTCCTGATGATCCCGCAATTGCCGCTCGAGCTGACCACCGCAGGGCTCCCGCCCGAGCAACTGGACTTGCCACAATGAGCGAAGTCACGATCGCCCCGAACAGCGCCGCCTGGAACACGCTGCGCAACAGCCTCTACCCGTCCGCGTCCGACGCTTCGATCCGCATGGTGGTGGACTACTGCGTCGCCCGTAAGCTCGATCCGCTCAAGAAGCCGTGCCACATCGTCCCGTTGCGCGTGAAAGACGCGCAGGGCCAGTGGGGGTGGCGCGACGTGGTCATGCCCGGCATCTACGAGCTGCGCACCACCGCGATGCGCACCGGGCTCTACGTCGGCCAGGACGAGCCGCTCTACGGTCCCGTTGTCCCGTTCATGGGCGTGATGGCGCCGGAGTGGGTCAAGATCGTCGTGCATCGGTACAGCGAGCTCGCCAAGGAGGCGCGGCCGTTCACCGGCATGGCGCGTTACTCCGAGTGCGTCGGGCTCACCAAGGACGGCGCCGTCAACGATCGCTGGTCGAAGGCGCCGTATCAGATGCTCGAGAAGTGCGCCGAAGCCGCGGCGCTGCGCAAGGCGTTCCCCGACGAGATCGGCGGGGAGTACGCGGCCGAGGAGATGGAAGGCCAGCAGCCGGCCGAGCGCGAGATCGCGCCGAACCCCAAGGCGCAGTCGAAGCCCCCGCAGCGGCAGACCACGCTCGACCCCGACCGCGCCGGCAAGGCGACCGAGAAGCAGCTCGACCTCATCCGCATGAAGTGCGAGCGCGCCAACATCGACCCCGGCACGTTCCTCGACCAGTTCGCGCTCGAGGCGCTGTCCGACCTCAAGTTCGAGCTGGTGAACGACGCGCTGGCCTGGATCTCGAGTGAGGCGAAGCCATGAGCGTCGCCGCGGATCGCCGCCGCCAGGCCGCCGATCGAGTCGACTTCGAGCGTCTGGTCGAGGAGTTCGGTTTCACACTCGGCGAGGTTGAAGCGCAGTCGCGCTCCCTCGCCGACTACCGCCCGGTCCCGCCGCGGTCGATGCACATTCTCGGCGTCTGGATCCGGCCGTCGAAGCTGGACCGCATGGGCCTGTTCGCGCGCCGCGAGTTCCGGCCAGGTAGCGCGCTGATGATCGCGCGAGTCGACGGTTTCCGCACCCAGGCGGGGCGCTACGGGAACCACAGCCGCGATCCCAACGCGGAGATGGTCGCCGTCGGCGAAGGGGTTATTCTGCTCGCGTCGACCAGGTGGATCGTGCAGCACGACGAGATCACCACCAACTATCGCGCAAACCTGCGCTTGTTGGGCGTCCTGCCGGTGGCCGAACGTGCTTGAGTTCGACGAGCTCACGCACACCTACCGCTACTATGGCCGAATCGTGCCGAGCGTGACCCAGGTGCTCGACCGCGAGAACGGCCTCGAGTTCGTCGACGCCGAGCTGCTGGCGATCGCCGCGGAGTTCGGCACGCACGTTCACCAGGCGTGCCACCTGTACAACATCGGCGAGCTCGACCCGGCATCGCTCGACGATGGCATCGGCGCCTATCTGGCCGGCTGGATCAAGTTCCTCACCGACACCGACTTCGTGGTGACGGCGTCCGAACGGCGCGTGTTCCACGAGGTGAAGCAGTACGCCGGCACGCTCGACGCCACCGGGATCCTGCCGAAGCTCAAGGAACCGATCCTGCTCGACATCAAGACCGGCAGCTCACTCCCCAAAACTGTCGGCCCGCAGACCGCCGCCTACGCCCAGGCGCTCGGCCGGCGCATGGCGCGCTACTGCGTCCTGCTCGGCCCCGAATCCTACAAACTGGTCTCGCTGCGCGAGCTGCGTGACTACGATGTGTTCAACGCTGCCCTAACCCTGCATAGATGGAGAACTACGACATGAGCGACCCGATTCCAACCGAACTGCTGATGGACGCCGGCATCATCGCCCGCGAGCTGATCTACAACACCGCCAAGGCCGACGCCGATCGGCTCATCGCCCGCTACTCGAACTACAGCGCCGCCACCTACTCGGTGAAGGACCAGCTCGAGTACGACCTGGCCGTCCAGGACATGCGCGCGATCAAGGGCATGGCCGACCAGGTCGAGTCGACGCGCGACGATTGCGTGCGCCCGCTCAACACCGAAGTGAAGCTCGTCAACGGCAAGTTCAAAGCAATCACCATGCAGCTCGACGACCTCATGGCGATGGTCAAGCGCAAGGCGCTGGCCTATACCGCCGAGCAGAAGCGGATCGTCGCCGAGGAGGAGGCGCGCCAGCGCGCGATCGCCCGCAAGCGCGAGGACAAGCTGCGCGAGCAGGCCGAAGCCGCCCGAGCTGCCGGCCGCGCCGAACGCGCGGATCTCCTCGAGGACCGCGCGAGCTCCGTCACCGTCGCGCCGACGCCGGCGGCGGTGCCGAAGGCCGAAGGGATCGGCAAGCGCCAGGTGCCCAAGTACCGGATCGACAACCCGAAGCTGGTGCCGATGGAGTACTACACCCTGGACGAGAAGAAGATCGCCGCCGTCGTGCGCGCGCTCAAGACCGCCGCCAACATCCCCGGCGTGACCGTCTGGATGGAGGATGACCTTTCGGTGCGCGGATCGTGAGCGACTTCGATGTGTCTGCCAAAGCCCGACAGTACTTTGCGACCATCATGGCCGGCGTGGTGAGGATCGTGCCGCCCCCGGAGCTCGACGGCGTGAGAGTCCCATCAGCGGAGTGGACGAGCGATTGCGTCCAAATCACCGTGGATCTCGGCCTGGCGCTGCAGGCCGAGCTGACTGGCTACGCGAACGGCTACAAAAGGACGCCATGAGCGCCCGTAACCCACACTCGCACCCCTGGCGTCGGAACAACATCAAGCGCTGGCAGGGCGCCGACTTCGAGTGGAAGCTGGTCGAGTCGGCCGACGGCGTCAACGCGACGGTGCTGATCGTCGATCTCGACCAGGGCAACATCAGCGTCACCAACGACATCGGCAACGTGCTCGCCACCGTTGCCGGCCAGCTTCCGCGCCGCGCACACCATTACCGCTGGTTCTACCGCGATTCGACCGGCGCCTGGGATCGCCTTGAGCCCGTCACCGGGCGGATCTCGGCCGGCCCGCGCGATGGTTCGATGGAGCGCGCCTGGATCGAAGCCGGGGGCGAGGCGTGAGCGACAACATCGAGGACGATCTTCGCCGCATGGCGCTGATCGCCTCAGGCGGCCGCTTCAACGGCGACGACTACGTGCCGACGCGCGATGACCCACGACTGCGGCTGCAAGTGTTCCGCGTGTTCGCGTGCATGGTTGGAGGGCGATGGCTGACACTCAAGGAAATTGCGCAGCAGACGGGCGACCCGCCGGCGAGTATTTCGGCGCAACTCCGTCACCTCCGCAAACCACGCTTCGGCGCCTACGTGCTGCACAAGCGTCACCGCGGCGATCCGGCGCACGGATACTACGAGTACAAGCTCGAGCCGCCGGCACCGCCAGAACCAGCACCCGAGCCGACGCCCGCGCCGCAACGACGAGCGCCACCAGAAGCACAACCGGACCTGTTCGCATGAGCGATCACTTCACTGACCAAGGAGATTGATATGACCTGGAAGCAGCTACGATCGTCGAACCTGCACGCCTACCAGCACGAAGGAGAAACGCTACGGATCCACTTCAAGAGTGGGGCGGTCTACGAGTACTCAGGCGTATCCGCCGAAGAAGCCGCCGGGCTCGAGAACGAGAGTGCCGGAAAGCATTTCGCCGCCGTCATTCGCGGCCGAAAGCCGCACACGCGCCTCGACGATCTCGAGGTGCCCGAGCCGACGCAGCTCGACGGCGAGACGCCGACCTATGACACCGGGAGCGGGCAGACATGAGCAGCAAGTACTGGAAACGCTTCAAGTGGAACCTGCGCAACCTGGGCAACGACAAGCTCAACCCATACGTGCTCGAGGGCGAGGACGACCTGCTCCCGAAGTCGAGGACGGCCTGGGAGGATCTCACGCACAGCTTCAAAAATCTGTGGGCGCACACCGACAAGAAGGAAAAGGCAAAGCCATGACAGAGGAAAAGGATTTCAAGGCGTCCGACCTGACGCTCTCGATCGAGGACTTCAGCGACCGGCATATCCAACCAGCTATCGAGGAGCTGGCCCGTCGCAACGCTGCGGCCGAACCATCGTTTTACACATGCACTGACGATTGCCCGCGCCTCACATCAACGGAGATCCACGACGCGATCGAGAACCACCTGGACGGGATACCGCGCGACGAGTGGCCGGAGACGTTGCGGGTGTACGGCTGGAAGCGCCTCAAGATCGAAACGAGCGGTTGGACCGAGCAGACCGTCGTCGACATCGTGATTGAGCATCTCGACGAGGAGTACGGCGACCCCGACGGCGACACCACCGACACGACCGAGCCGATGCTGGCAGCTGCGCGCGTGTTCGTCGCCGCGATCGTCGCGGAGTACCAGAAAACGAGCTGGCCGCACGAGGTCGACGAGGACTTCCAGCTCTATATCCACGTCAAGCAGTGGGTCGAGCAGTACGCGCTGGAGTGGTTGGTGTGAGCGGCCGGATTCGCGCGACCAGGACCGAGGTCGACGGGCATATGTTCGCGTCGAAGCGCGAGGCCAATCGCTACCTCGAGCTCAAGCTCCTCGAGCGGGCCAAGAAGATCATCGGTCTCACGCTGCAGGTGCGGATCCAGATCAGCATCCGCGACGTGCCGATCCTGATGCGTAGCGCCCGCTACCCCAACGGTCGACATCTCACCTACGTCGCCGACTTCATGTACTACGACGCAACCACTCACAAAAAAGTCGTCGAGGACTGCAAGGGCCACCGCACCGACGTGTACAAGCTCAAGCTCGCCTTGGTCCAGGCGATGGGCCTGGAGATCCTCGAGACGTGACAAAAGCGAGCGACATAATGCACCCCGAAACCAGGAGAACGACATGCACGACAGATACACCGAGCCCGGCCGCGCGCAGCTCGGCAACACAATCGAACCCCCGCGCGAGCAGCGCACGATCGAGACGTTCATCCACCGCGCTCGGGGCATGAACGACATGGCGGAAATGTGCATTCACCGGCTGCAAGTCTGCCTCGAGCGCCTGGCGTTGGGACAAACTCCGGCCGAGGTCGCCAACATCAGCGCCAAGAACTCGCAGGAGCCGCCGGAGCTGGCGCAGCTCGACAACCTCCTGGCGCAGCTCGAGGGGCGCTTGCAGGTACTCGGCGACCAGGTCGGCCGGTTCGAGCAATTCTGATGCGCACCTACCTGCACACGACGATCGTGCGCGCGCAGCCGGCGCGCAACGCAATGGGGCGGGCCGGCTACACCGTGTTCACCCCGGAGCGATCCTACTTCGTGCTCCTGGATGACTTCGAGCGGGAGTTCCGGCCGGTGAATCGGCGCGAGAACACGCTCTTGAAGCTCACCGACGGCGAGCTCGGGATCGCCGCGATCACCGACGAGGACTACCCCGACACGCCGCCGGAGTGATACGCTCGCCGCCGCGATCGCAAGCAATTACCTCGAGGATCAGGACGATGAAAAATGGCGGCAGCATGAAGAACATCAACAAAGGCTCGACGAGCGCGGCGCCGAAGTCGGCACCGCACAACAGCAACACCGGCGCCAGCACCAAGGTCCGCCCGGCAGCAGCCGGCAACCAGGGCACCCTGGGGCCGATCAGCAACAAGAACCAGTTCCCGAACGGGATCGGCTGAGACCAGGCAGTCGCCGGCGCCAACACGGGCCGGCATCCCCATGTCTAAGTTCACGCCCAAGCAAGAGGCGTTCGTTCACTGGTACTGCTCGGCCGTCGTCAACATGAACGGCACCGAAGCGGCGCGCCGGGCGGGCTACGCCGGCAGCGACAACACGCTTGCGAACGTCGCGAGCGAGAACCTCAGAAAACCGTATTTGCGCGCAGCGATCGACAAGCGACTCGAGAAGGCGCTTTCTGGCGCCGATGTGACCGTCGAAGCGGTGCTGCGCGAGCTCGACGCCCTGGGCGCGAAGGCCAGCGAAGCAGGGCAGTACGGCGCCGCGATCCGCGCGTCCGAGCTCAAGGGCAAGTACCTCAAAATGTTCACCGATCGGATCGAGCATGTTCAGTCAATCGAGGACATGGGCACCGACGAGCTGGTGCGCCTGTTTCACGAGATAAGAGAGGCCGGCAATGTCGATCTCCTCCGACTCCTTGAGGGCGATGGACCCGAGCTCGGCGATGGTGCTGATCGCCCGCGAGGTACGCCGACGCACTGAGTCGGACAAACTCGCGCAGCTCTACCCTGACACCGGGCCGCTGCGGCGCGAGCTCTATCACAAGTACACCGCCATGTTCGCCGGCGGCGCGATCCACAACGAGCGCGTCTGCCTGGGCGGCAACCGCGTCGGCAAGACGCTCGGCATTGGCGGCTACGAGACCGCGCTCCACCTGACGGGCCTATATCCGCACTGGTGGGTCGGCAAGCGGTACGTCAAGCCGATCCTCGCCTGGGCCGCAGGCACCAAGACCGCCAAGGTGCGCGACGTCAACCAGAAGATCCTGCTCGGCACGCTCCACCAGCGCGCCGGCTTCACGCAAGCCGAGGGCGGGCTCATC
>Ga0315284_10010678_pt1 | contig 13084 bp, 20 predicted proteins | sample YL17G09_16_MG_FD_203696 | JGI IMG/M metagenome (GOLD analysis project Ga0315284, IMG submission 203696) | Sediment microbial communities from Yellowstone Lake, YNP, Wyoming, USA - YL17G09_16 | ecosystem: Environmental > Aquatic > Freshwater > Lake > Sediment | place: USA: Wyoming | collected... | reverse complement strand
TCTATCTCCTTAAGTGCTTTCTTCAGATCATCCTCTCTCTTTGTCTTGAGGAACTTTATCGCCTCGTCCAAATCAACGGCCTTGAATCTGGTCGGTCTGCCCGGCTGAACGCTTATAAAGCCCTTCTTCTCCAATTTGTCCAGCACATCATAAGTCCTGGGCCTGGGTATCTCGGCCACGCTCCCTATCTCACTGGCGGAAGTAGGGCCGGCTTTCAAAAGCGAGAAGTAGACGCGCGATTCGTACTGGTTAAGGCCGATCCTCCTAAGTAGATACAGACTCTCGGAATCCATATGGTTTTTCATAAATCATCACGTATATTTATCCCTATCTCGACGGTAGTATCACCGCAAGATTTAAATATGTCGTCACTACAGAATAGTAACAAGTGTGTTTATGAACGCATTCAAATATATAGTTATCGGTATACTGCTGATTTCCATAGGGCTAGCGATAGACGTAAGAATGCCCGGCCAGCTGACGTTAGGAGAGGGCGAGGCTAAAGACATCCAGATAAACATAACCAACAACCTGGACAAGCAGAACACGATAGGGGTTAGCGTTTATTCTATCTCCGAAAACTTTACTGTGCCACCGACCCTTTCTACTTATGTCATAACCATGGATAGATGGTCCAGCACGAATATTTCCGCAACAATCAATGCCAAATCCACGAAACCAGGAACATATCTCGTGAATTTCCTCTTCGCGAGCACGCAGGAGGATATAGTCTATAACCGGACCCTGACGGTCAAGATACAGCAGTCTTTGGATGTGACTCCAGTCTACTCTTATGTCCGAGTGACCCAGGGCGATTTCATAACGCTGAAGTTCACTGTTACCAATCTAGGGAAATCCGCAAGGAACATGATAGTTGACCCGGAGAGCTTCCCGGACGATTTCAATGCCGAGTATCCCGACCCGTTCTACTTGGACCCAGGACAAAGCAAGACAATATCCATAAAAATCACGGTACCTCTCGATTATCATTCAGGAGTCTATTCCCAGCATATAGCCATCCTCTCCGGTGAAGTGAAAGCCGACTCGGAACACTTTGATTTGGCAGTGCTGCAGAGATCGGAGTACAAGAACGTAGTTAACATAAACGCGGTAGAACTCGGCGGCTATACTGGCGATAACGGCGAGAGGGGCTATAACCTGATGCTTAGGATAGACAACAGGAAGGACGAGCAGGTTACTGGCATAGAGGTGCTTGGCTTTCCGCTTGGTTGGAACGTGACCGGGGATAATCATTTCTATCTCAGCGCTAATTCGATAAAGGACATCACCATAAAAATAATCCCGACAGACCTTGACGAGCATACAATTGATGTGCTTCTGGTAAAGGATAGTCTAATCCTGACCAACACCACCCTGACTTTCTCTGGCGAAAGAGCCGGACTAGTGGGCGCTTTCTTGTTTGGAGGCTCCTTGACTGTAGGTTTTCTCATAATCGTGATATTGGTGCTTGTTCTGATGTACATAAGGCAGAGGAACGTGCAGGCAGACGAGACAGAGAACCTGCAGAGAGTTGGCTATCTCAAGGAATTGGTAGAGGAAGCCAAAAAGAGATAGCTACTTCTTGATGTACTGATAGGCATTGACAGCAGCGACAGCGCCGTCTCCAACCGCCTGGGCCACCTGCCAGATGCCGCCGGTAGCGTCCCCGATGGCAAAGATTCCCGTTAGGTTGGTCTCTTTCTTAGCATTGGTCTCGATATAGCCTATACTGTCCAGCTTAATGCCGGCCTTTTTCGCGAGCTCGGTCGTGGGCAGATTACCTACGTAGATGAACAAACCATCTATATCCAGCTTAGACTCTTTATCGCCTATCATGTCTTTGAGCACTATCCTCTCGACTTTCTTGTCCCCCTCGACCCTCACCACGCACTTATCAGTCAGGACCTTTATCTTTGATTTCTTCAGCTTGCTCTGGTTCGCCTCTTCCGCCCTGAGTTCCTTCCGCCTATGGATTAGATAGGTCTCGCCGGCGTATTCGGCTATGAACAGCGCAGCCATGATAGCGGAATCGCTGCCTCCGACCACAGCCACGCGCTTGCCCCGGAAGAAGGGAGCGTCGCAGGTGGCGCAATAGCTGACCCCCCGGCCCAAAAACTTGTCCTCATTCTCTATATTGAGCTTTTTATGGCCCCCTCCAGTCGCCAGGATTACGGCCTTAGCCTCATACTTATCCGCATTAGTCGTGATTGTCTTCCTCTTCAGGTCCATCTCCACGACTTCCTCCATCCTTATCTCGCAGCCAAACTCCCGAGCCTGTTTCTCCATTGTTTTGGCTATCTCCATGCCAGGCGCCCTCTCGACGCCTGGGTAGTTCTCTATCTTAGTCGCTAACGCCATCTGGCCGCCGATAACGCCACGCTCAAGAATCAGCGTCTTCATGCCCCTTCTAGCCGCATAGATTCCAGCGGTCAGGCCGCCAGGGCCTGCTCCTATCACCACGATGTCATACTTCTTCATACCACCACGTTTAAAATATAGAATTGTCTTATCCAACCATGCGCGCATTCTGGAGTAGCGGAATAACTATAGAGAACGACGGATTTAAACTTATCCTTGATCCGGAAAGAGCAATAAGGAAAACGGACAACACGTTAGTAGGGATATCACACGCCCATTCGGACCATCTGAAGAGCCACACCTCGGATATAATCCTGACGCAGCCAACGTCAGATCTTTTCCATTGCGGTGGCGAGAAAAAGCACTTGAAATATCGCGAGGATCTAGAATTCGGCGGCATGAACGTCAGCCTGTTGAACGCCAACCACATTATAGGTTCATCGCAGTTCAAGATAGAGAACGGCAAGACTATCGTCTATACCGGCGATTTCAGGCTGCAGAAAAGCCTATTGTTCGACGATTGTGAAATACCTAGCTGCGACGCGCTGATTATAGAGAGCACCTATGGCCTACCCCATTTCAAGTTCCCGGACATAGACACGGTCTCTCGCGATATCGAGCGTTGGGTCGGGCAGAACAAGACAAAGAACATAGTCTTCGGCGCCTATGCGTTAGGGAAATCACAGGAGCTCATAAAGATATTGAACAATGCCGGAATAGTGCCCATCGTCCACTCTTATGTCCATAACGTCAGCAAGATCTACGAGAAGAACGGAGTGGAGATAGGCAAGTTCGTGAATGCAGAGACTGATGAGGGCAGGGAAATGATGAGAGACCCTTTCGTCTCCATAGTCCCTAATAGGCTGGTCAAGTCCGACTTCATAGAGTCTCTTTCCAGCCAGACCAATAGAGACACTATCGCAGCCATGGCAACTGGCTGGGGATTACTATATACGTTTCCATACGTCGATAAAGTGTTCTGCCTATCCGACCACAGCGATTTCTACCAGCTGATAGATTATGTGAAGCAGTCCGGAGCGCGAGAGGTATATACGGTCCATGGCTATGCGGAAGAATTTGCTAGAGAGCTGTCCCGGCGCCTGAAAGTCAACGCAAAGCCTTTAAAAGGTACGCAGCATAGATTATTTGATTTCTGGTGAGAGCGTGAGGATAGTAAAGAGAGTCGTGGTCCCTATAACCTCGAAAGAGATGATAGTCAAGGTAATCGAGTTCATTTCAGACGCGCTGACCGCCGACGCAAAAGAGAGGTATGGAAAAGCCTATCGCTTCAAGACAGACACCAGGTTCGTCGGCGAGAATGCTATCGAGTCATATGTCCAATTCTTCCCCTACAAGTACGATTTCATCTGGAAGATAAACCGCGACAGTCTTGGCTATGAGGTCGTGCTAGACGCTCGGACGCCGGGCAAGTGGAGAGATAGCCTTTTTGGCATGGATGAGAAGCTGAACGGGCTGGTGGACACGCAATGGTCCGCTCTCGTCAATTTCTTCCACGGCTATCTGACTGCCCTTGCCTATCGTTCCTCGAAGAGCTCGCCTAAGGGCCATATCAGGAAGACCAGGCGAAAACTGAAAGAGAGATGATTATATACCTCTTCCAGTCTAACTATCTCGTGATTCTATGCAAGGGAGAGCGCAACTAATCGAATGCGTGTTCTGCGGAAGGAGATGCCCGGTAGACAAGGCCACTAGGTTCACTCGTTACAGCTTCAGCTATTATGACGAAAGAGCCGGAATCAACCATCGAGGAATTCCGGAGACCAGCCACTGCTGCCCGTCCTGCGCCAGACACAGACACATAGACAACCAGAGACCCATGAGAGGAAGGCCGAAAAGGAGATAACTACTTCTTTTTCTTGTGCACCTTTTTCCTACTCTTTCTTATCATTTCAACTATTATGGGCAGTATCCTCTTTTCCCTCGCCTTGCCGTAGAGATAGGAGTAGAGGGACACGAAGAGGAAGAAGATAACGAAGAAGCTGCTGTCCACTATCTTTATGGTCCCTATGGCCACGGCGAACCAGAAGATCAGGCCGAATAGGTTGCCAAAGAACACAGCGATATAGGCGCGGGTCTTGGGCAGTCTCATGAGGAACGCCAGGAATGTCCCCCAGAGAAAGCCTAGCACGAACGACAGGAAAGCAAGAGCGATGTCATAGCCTAAGTCTCCCCACCAGTCATAGAAGACCTTGGTCACGCTGTCCGATATCTTCCTTAGCTCGAAAAGCTGCTTCTTCGTCAGGAACACAGCCTCATTGATTATCCTGTTCTTGTAGTCTTCCTTCTGCTCGAAAGCCGTGAGTATATAGAGGATTACAGGGACAGGTATGGTGTAGCAGAACAAGAGAGTGACGAAAATCACGCCCGGGTCTATAAACGTCAGGCCATATGGCACGGCGGCGGCTGGGCCGAATGTGAAAGTCAGTATGAAGAATTCCAGAAGGCTCATTTGATCGACCTGTCCAAGAGCAGATGGGAGAAGTATGCTAAAAAGCCAAAGACAGCCGTTACTATCGATAACCAAAGGTCTGTCAGCAGGACATAGGAGCTGCCCAACGCAAAAACAGCGTATACCGCGCCAGCCAGCATGGAGTGGATGCCTTTCCTGTGCGCCGGGATGACCGCGTAAAAGAAGAGAACCGCCGCTATAGCCACCAATAAGCAGATAGCCAGTATGTAAAGCATCTCGGAAAGAGTGCTCTTCGGGTACTGGGTGGAGACTGCGGAAAAGGAGACAACGAAGACAATCACGAAGATGAAGAACCTCACGTGCTTGAAGATGCCGGAATGCTTCTCATCTATATCAGGCAATATCGAGCCGAGATAGCAGAAAAGGAAGCCGACCAGTGCGATTCTCCCTATAGTCCTGGGGTCCTGGGGATAGGTTAGTATTAGAAAAATCAGTAGCAGAACCCATAGCCCCATTCCGAACAGCCTGTGCGACTTGTGGTCGGGCATAACTGTATTACCCTATTTTCAGATTTAAACCTATGTTAGTAACGTTTAAATAGCCAGTTTTCCTCTTATTACAGATAACTATGGTTGTATGCGGGATTTGCAAGCAGACCAAAGACACGAAGAACCGGTGGGTGATTCACGAGCACGCGGTAGACAATAGTCTGTTGCGCGATTTCAAGATATGCGACCAGTGCGCCACCGAAGTGGTCAGGAAGATACTGAAGGAGCAGCAGCCTGAAAGCGACCTGAGCCAATTAGTCCTGACGAAAACCGGACTAGTGGACAGCGTCACACTGGCGGAAGACAATTGCCTGGAGATAACTCTTTCTATGGATCTGGCTAAGGCGCGAAAGTTAATCATGGAAAAGACAGAAGGAGCCTAGCGCTTGCATTTGTCCAGCTCGCCCAAGAACTTCTCTTTCACTTCGGCAGGGACCCCAACACAGGTCCAATAGATCTTCTTCACTTTCCCCCCGTCGACAGAGACAACGGCTTTACAATAAGGATACTCCTGCTCCTTTATCAACATGTTAGGGTAGACATTCCACCCGAGCTTCTTCAGTTTCTTGATGTTCATGCTATTGCCCTAAATATCTTAGTAGAACCCCGATCAGAAAAGCGAATATAGCCAGCGTGACCGCCAAGACAACATACATTATCCTTCTGGTCTCGCCCATCTCCCTCTCTATATCCCGCTTCATCGCCACGTCCTCTATTATCCTGTTCTCTAATGCTCTTATCTCGCCGATTATCTTCTCGTCCTTCACCTGGTGCTCCCTAGGGATAGCCATAACAACATCTCCTTTCTTCCTCTTCTTCTCCTTTTTCTGAAGTATCTTCCTCTGCTTCCTGAAAACGCTTAGGTCGATATCTTTTGCCATGTTCTATAGCAAGGCAGAACGGGTATAAAAATAGTTTGGTTGGTTCACTTTCTGTCTCTGGCCCTCAGCAATAGGCCTATTCCGATCAGGATTATCCCGATGCCGCCGAGCCCGATAGGAATCGTCGACCACCCGCCGAGATAGTAGATTGCGTTCAGAGCGAGCAGTATGGCCCCGGCGATGAAGCACGCATGGCCGACCGTGTAATTTGATTTTGGTTGCATACTCCTGTCCATTGAACCACCAGCTATGCAGGGAGCAGGATTCGAACCTGCGAAGACACTAAGTCACTAGGTCCTAAGCCTAGCCCTTTAGACCGCTTAGGTATCCCTGCTTGAAGTAATTAGACAACAGCAGGTATAAAAACATAAACAGAGAATCTAGAGTATGCATATCCCAAAGCACGTGAAATCTATTGTAATCAAAGGTAAAGGCCGTGCGCTCATCGCAAACCGTGACTTCAAAAAAGGGGAAGTTATCCTGCCGCTGAAAGGCATAATCAGAAAATGTTCGGAATCGACCCCAGATGCACTACAACTCGGCCGGAATAAGTTTATAGACTCAGACCATCGATATGCAGAAGACCATATAAATCACGGCTGCGACCCCTCCATAAGAATAGATTTTGACTTAATGAAGTTCGTCGCGCTCAGGGATGTCGAAAAAGGGGAAGAAATCACATACAATTATCTTACAACAGAATACGATTTGGTCAGGGATAATCTGGACTTTGACTGCAAATGCGGCTCTAAACATTGCTTAAAGAGAATTAAGGGGTTCAAATTTCTAAACAAAAGGCAAAAGCTAAAGCTAAAACCGCTGTTATCCTCGTTTCTAAAAAAGAAGATTAAGGATTAGAGCTTGCCCGCCCTCATCTTTCTTCTGCGCTTCTCGCGTTTCATGCGCTTCTTCTTCCATTTCCAGCGCATCCTTCCCTTCTTCTTCCACTTTCTCGGCTGCTTTCCCATGCTATCACTCAAAACTTACCTTAACGTCCTTCTTATCGACCTCTTCCACCTTGAACATTACCTCTGGCTGAGTGTAGCCCAATATTCCGGCCACTATCATGTCTGGGAAGGACTGTATCCTGATGTTATACTCATTGACCGAGTCGTTGTAGAACTCACGTCTATCGGCCAGTTCGTTCTCGATGCCAGATATCCTACCCTGCAGCTGGATGAAACTGGTATTGGCCTCTAGCTTCGGATAGTTCTCAGCGACAGCAAACAGGTTCTTGAGCGCGGCGCTGAGCATGCCGTCGGCCTTGGCCTTCTGCGGAATCGTCTCCGCCCTCATTATAGCGGTTCTGGCCTTGGTTATCTCGGTCAGCACGCCTTTCTCGAACTTCATGTATCCCTTGACCGTATCTATCAGTTTGGTCAGCTCGTCGGTTCTCTGCTTCAACAATACGTCTATATTGGCCCACGATTTCTTTATGTTGTTCTTCAGTCTGACGAGGCTGTTGTAGACTATCACGAAATAGCCCAGAAAAGCCAATACCACCAGTCCTATCGCAACTAGAATTATGATTTCAAGTCCAAAACCCATGCTATTCCTCCAGTTTAATTTAGAATACTCTCAGGTATAAAAATATGATTGCCAAACCACCAAGAATCATAAGGCCCCCTCCGCCCAGCCCTCCGGCAATCTTCCACTTCATGCCGCCAACTATCTGCTGTTCGGACTTGTCGGCTATGTAGAATTCGCTCTCCCCTCTCTGGATCATAACATCGGTGACCCCTTTCGTCGCGCTGCCTTCCTCTACATAAGGGTTATCGCCAGCATTGCCCATGATATACATCTTCTCTTTCGGTGCGATAAACCACTCAGTGAATTTCATCTGCTTGTTGATCCCGAGAAACCCCCCAAAGTCGATTTTATTGCTTGTTAAAAACTGCTTTACTGAGTCCGGCATCCCCTTTCCGAGCAAACCGCCATATTCTGCTGTGAGATTCGGAGAAATATCTATCTCGGCACCGTTCGAGTCAACCAGTACAGAACCAGTCCCGTCATCCAGAAAGAACTCCACGCCCTTTGTCCCGCTTTTGATGGTGACCCACTCGCTGTGCTTGCCCCTGTGTTGCAGCTCCTGTATTGTGAAACGATAATATACGCAATCATTGTTAGTGAGCGGGCTTTTCAGAAGGATGTTAGACACAGGCACTACTTCCCCATAGATTTCGACAGGCCCCATCGCGATAGAACGGATCTTGGAGGTGGGCGTCCCCCCTATGAGCCTCTCCCTCTTTAGCATCTTGAAGCCCCACCAGAACAAGAAGATTCCAATACCGAGAAGTACTATGGCTGCGATGAGCGGATTATCTGTTGAGACTGAAACGGACATGATACACCAACATTTAAAAACCATGTTAAGTATAAATTCTTTCCTGCTTCTATTCTATCGCAGCTCCCTTAGTCTAGTGGCCAAGGATACGGGCCTTTCACGCCCGCGACCGGGGTTCAAATCCCCGAGGGAGCATTAATTTTCAGGTATGTTTATATTCTGTAAATTACATAATATGTGCATGGCCAGGATTTATGCGAAAACGCTCTCAAAAGAGGCAATTATAAATATCAACAAGCAGTTTGAGGACGGTGCGCTCAGGGACGATGCCGTATTGGACAATTTAGTGTTTAAAGTGGCCGATACGCGCGGTGTTGACAGGAAAGCGGCAACCCTGCTAGTCGAGATAAGCAGAAGGCACCCGTTCGTAGATGGCAACAAGAGGACTGCCTTTGAAGCCATGAATGCATTTCTCAAGTTGAACGGCAAAACCCTCCAAGTGGGCGAGACGTCGCGCTTCAATGTCGTAGTATGGACGGTAAAACCGCAAACAAAATTGGATGAAGTTGTTACATGGATAGCGAATCATACGAGAGGGCAGATATGAAATTCATCAAAATAAAGGGCAAAAGGGAACTAGTCAGTGTAGCAGAATGGGAGGACATAAGAGAGATAGTCAAAAAAGACATCAAAGAAAATAAGAAGTTCTATGCTGAGCTGGCTCTATTGTGAAAAGCCAGAATTGCTATGTTGATAATACAAATCCAAAGAACATTAATAGGGATATAGGTGATTATTATGGCAGGATTTCCAGAAGCAAAAGCGAGACGACTCAGGCGAAAGATATGCAGGCGATGCAAATCAAGGAACCCGTGGACTGCGACTAAATGCAGGAAATGCGGCTACACCGTTCTGAGACCGAAAAAGACAGAGAGAAAGGTGAAAGGGTGAGGGAGCAGCTCATCCAGAAGACTGTCGAGGTGCTAGAGAACAAGGACTTCGATATTCTCCTCTATCTGCACTCTTCTCTAGATATTGCGGCGCAGAAGAAGAGCTTTCAGATGCTGATTAAAATATTAGAGAATATCGATGGCTTTCGTAAAGAGCACGCTGATGAACTTAAGCGGCTATCGTCCTACCTGAATTCTTACCCTCTCTTGATCGGCGAGACGACCAAGGCCGAGAGGATGGCCGATGACACCATCTACGATAGGCATGGCATCAGCTCTATCACTATAGCCACGCTCGAGAACTCGCTCGAAGGGGCCTATCCTGACAAAGTCTCATCGAAAGGCAGACTGATCGCCAGTATAGACGGCTCTGTGCTCGAGGACTATCGGAAGAAGAAAGACCTGACGCTAGACGATTTGGCCGAGGAGATAAAGCTGACGAAGGAGTCTATCTACCTCTACGAGCACGAGAGGATGAGAGTGAAGTACGAGATAGCCAAGAGGATAGAGGAGTTTCTGCACGCCAGCCTGATAACGCCCAAGAGCCCGTTCATAGCGCAGGAAAAACAGGAGCCGAAGCCAACGACAGATCTCGAGAAGAAGCTGTTCCTATTTGATTTCGAGGTCTACCCTTTCCATAAGCTGGATTTTGATATCGGGGCAAAAGACAAACGCGACAAGCTCATAGTCAGGGAGACGCCGCATGGAGATATGTCTAACGCGATCCATTTCTCAAACTTCTTCAAGACGTTCCTGGCCATAGTCTCTGAAAAGAAGGCGAAGGACATACCAGTAATACCGAAGGAAGAGTTCATGGCCGTTAGCTCCAAGCGCGATCTGGTCAGGCTGATAAGAGAGAAGTCAGCTCTCAACAATTAGCCTGCCGAGCTCAGTCAGGTTCAATTTCTCATCCTTGTCTGACACCAGTCCTAGCTTGACAAGGCCAATCTGCGAGTTCTTGCCGTAGAGATAGAAAAAGAGCAGGCTGTTATCGAACTTAGTCTTCAGAGCCAATTGTTCATGGGTAGACTCTTCCTTCAGGCTATCGAGCACCTTTATCTGGTCGTGGGAGAGCACATCTCTGAGCGGGGACGATAGGCCGGGCAGCTGTTTCATGTCCTCACCGTCGGAAAAATAGACAGGTATCCCCAGCACGAATGAGATGTTTATCAGGTAATAGTTCAGCTCGTCATAGTCTATAATGTGGAGCACGGCGTTCTTCTGTTTCTTCAGCTCAGTGGCCATCTCCTTGGAGTCGCCGTTGAACACCTTGACCTCCGTAGGCAGCTTGTAGTTCAGGGCGAATTCGTTCCTGATGCTCAGCGCGTCCTTTATCTTCTCCTTCCTGGTTATGAAGACTATCTTGTCCGTCGAGAGCTTCTGTAACGACCTCTGGAGGACTTCCTTGCTATTACCCATGCTGACTATCTGAGTTACTGCCATAAAACCCGCGCAATAATTTAGCATACCAACGTTTTTAAATTTTACCCTCATATAAGCTTAAATTTATAAAGATACGATACTTATTTGATTGTGGTTATATGGCTGACGAAAAGACCCAAAAGGAGAAGGAAAACGAGTTCAACAAGATAAAAAGCAACCAGCAGGTCCTGAAAGACCAGATCAAGCAGATGGAGCAGGGTCTATCCGGCCCTAAAATCTATTCCTTCCAGACCGAGGAGATAAGGGAGATGTGCCAGACGCTGCTGACACAGAACAAGAGGCTGGCGGAGAAGGTTGACTATCTCCTCAGCATCCTGGTCGAGGCTTCTACTGACGTTTCAGAGGACGTTTTCGATAAGACCCTGGCAGCCATGGCAAAATCGCAGGTTGACGTGATAGACCAATTGTCTGCAATCCGCGAGAAGAGCGAGGCAGGCAATACCAAGGGAGACGAGCTCGAAAAAGCCTACAAGAGCACGGAAGAGAAGCTCAAGACGATATCCGATTCTATATCCCAATTGTCTTACGCGAAGCAGTTGGAGGAGATGAAGAGCAATATAGGCACTATCTCATCCGACATCCAGAAGCTCGGCGGAATCCTGAGTTCGGAGACCCCAGCGCTAAAGAGCAATATAGACATGCTTAGGACCGAACTGGAGGAGTTGAAGCTGAAGCTTAGCGACATGAGCTTTTTCGGAGAGGACATAAAGGAGATCGAAGAGGAGCTTGGCAATGTCGAGGCAGTGCTCAGCAAGAAGGAGACAAAAACCATCGCTGAGCTTAGCGCCGCAGACAAGGCAAAAATCCAGGAGGTATGCGCGAAGCTATTCGATTTGAACAGCGAGGTCAAAAAGATGGAGAAAGCCTTTGAGAGCTATCCATCAAGCGATGCCCAGGCCCTAACTACCATAAGAGAGAAGCTGGATGGGATAGAGTCTACAGTCACCTCTCTCAAGCACGAGCCGAGCCAGGAGTCTATAACCCAAGAATTGTCTGGTCTTAGGTCGAAAATAGACTCGCTAGAGCGGCTATTCGAGCAGAAAGAGCTGGACATGGAGAAGAAGAGAGAGGCAGAGATGAAAGTGATATCCGACTTATTGCGAAAGATTGAGACTGAGCTAGGGACGCTGGGCGGGCAGGAGGCCACCCAGCTGAGCCAGGTCCTAACAGAGCTCAGCGAGAAGACGAAGCAGATTGCTGAGACGGTGAAGGCGGTGGATGTTAACAGGGTTACCCCTAAGTATTTTGACGACCTCAGGAGCGAAGTAAGCTCTTTAGGCACTAGATTGGGCAGGATAGAGGACTATGTCAAGAAGGAGAGGGTGGTCGAGTCTTCGCATATAACCGACATACAGACAGAGATAAAGGCGATTAGGCAGGAGCTCGAGAGCATAAGCGGGATGAGGGTCAAGCCCGAGGTCCTCTCGAAAGTCAGGAGAGACATAATCGGTTTCCAGATACCGGCTGCCAAGGTCATAGAGCCGGAAGAGAAGCGGAAGATAGCCTCTATAAAGACAAATATCAGCGCATCAAGCGAGATACTCAGGCCGGTGCCTGTAAGAGAATTGTCTGACGTGAAGAAGGGGCTGCAGACGGCTGAGGAGAGGGTGAACAGCATAATCCGGGAGATAGGGAAGACAGAGCAGAGCGTGATAGAGACTAGAGAGACGGTCAAGAGGTTAAGAAACGATGTTCTGGGGGTTCCGCTGAGAAATGAGGACGTGCTTTCGAACTATATCTCAAGGATGCCGTCCAACGCCCAGATCAAGGTCAGAGATATAGCCGCCATCCTGAGCATAGATTTCAAGGAAACTTTGAGATTATTACTGAAGATGCAGAAAGACAATCCAAATCGCGTATCTGTCCTGAATACGAATTATTTCTCCAAGCTCATGGGCAAGGAGCCCACCGTTATCAAGCGCCAATAGAAAGCTTTATAAAGCATAAATTCTTTTTCTTCTTAGAGCATGTAATTCGGAGGTAATGATTATGAGAAAAGGCGTTTCGCCTGTAGTGGCAATTGTCTTGTTGATTGCGATAGCAGTAATTTCAGCAGTGGCGGTCTGGACATGGGTAGGCCCGCTGACAAGCAAGCCGCCGATGGGGTCGACAACGCAGTATGCGTTACAGGTAATAAAGTGTTATCCTGGGACAAGTCCAACAACTATTGACATCAAGAACTCTGGAGG
>Ga0315284_10010677_pt1 | contig 13085 bp, 11 predicted proteins | sample YL17G09_16_MG_FD_203696 | JGI IMG/M metagenome (GOLD analysis project Ga0315284, IMG submission 203696) | Sediment microbial communities from Yellowstone Lake, YNP, Wyoming, USA - YL17G09_16 | ecosystem: Environmental > Aquatic > Freshwater > Lake > Sediment | place: USA: Wyoming | collected... | reverse complement strand
GGAACCAAGATGTTCCGAATCGGTAAGGCATAGAACTCTCGAAGAAGGTACCAACACTGGTAGAAGGCTGGGTGTCCACGTTTGGACGCCCAGCCTTATTTGTTGCCCGTTGCACAAGATGGACAAAAGTGACATGTGGATTATAGTCAGCCGCAGCGAAACCAAGTGTCATAGGTCATTACCGTAAAGCCTGTAACAGGCACGCGCATCCACTCTCTTCTTGGCCACGTCGAGTCGCCCTCCAGGGACGTGCATGCCATTTCAGCTGAGTGGGGCATTTTGTGGCATGAGCACTCTCTCTTGGCGCAGAACTGGCAGCTTTCGAAGCGTACTTCGGTGGGGAAGATGATGCAGGTGGATGACTTCACCGGGCACATCATTAGATAGTGGTCGGGCGCGCCAATGGGCATTTTCGCATCCTCCACCACTGCGGGCCGCACCTGGTCGACCGCTCTGGCACCCGCACACACGCGTAGCTAGCTTCCGGGCGGGCGATTTTAGAAGTCCGGATAATGAGGTCATGCGCCCTTATACTATCAGACTGTCTCTCAGCCGCACACGTACGGCTTTCAGAATGCTCTCCGCGTCGAGCTCAAAAAGGATGTTGTACAATACCTCGATTTATACCGACTGTCGTTCCTTCAAACGCGGTCTGCCCGCAGCCGTGGCAGTGATTTCGGTTCCCAGGAAGACGGCACCGCCGTCCCCACCCACGCGCTCATCACTATGGCGGACGACCACTTTGACATGGTCGGCGCCGGCTTTCCTTGCCTGACTTATCGCAAGGCGGCGTGCGGTGCCTTTCGCATAAAGGGCAGCGCGGGCAACCTTGGCTAGCAATACTTGGACTGTTGGATCTCTCCAATCAACCAATGAAGATGCGCGTAATCCGGACTACATGATACACACTCAAGTCATGGCAGCGGGTCCAATTGGTGATTTTAACGACATGGATCCGGTCGACAGCGATGATGAATTGGAGGAAGACAGACAATTTCTGACGAAAAGGAGTACGATCGTTGCTGAAACGTCTTTGCGGGCAAGGATTGTCCCAGAAAACATTTCAAAAAAGACCCCTCCACGCCTGTCTTAAATGAATTTAAGCATACTGCTTAAAACCGTTTAATTCCACTTAATTCCGTTTAAGAATCACGACTTTGCACCTGTTCTGCACGAAGGCGACCGGTGGAAGTAGCTACTCGGCTTATCAGTCAACTTAAATAAAGGGGATCTGTGTCCGGCCGCGACTTGTTTTGACTACCCGCTACCTTCGCCTGTCAGTATCTCCCGTACAACGGGCCAAAACAGGCACATGCCCGGTAATCTGCCCCCTGCTGGTCCATTGCTCCGAAGGCAGTCCATGTGCTGGGACGGAAGATACGCTCCTCGGGCACGTTATGCATACATATAGGTATCCGCAGCATTGACGCCAGTGTAATCATCTCATGCCCGATATGCCCGTAGCTCAACACGCCATGATTCGCGCCCCAACTATTCATAACGGAATAGACGTCCCGGAACTGCCCGTTGCCGGTAAGATTCGGTACAAACCAGGTGGTAGGCCAGGTGGGGTCGGTGCGCTCATTCAGGATGTGATAAACTTCCTCAGGCAAACCAACCGTATAGCCCTCGGCAATTTGCAGCACAGGGCCGAGCCCCTTGACTAGGTTCAGGCGGGACATGGTGGCGGGCATATTCCCGTGAGTAAGGAAGCCGGACGAATAACCGCCGCCGCGGAAGTATTCCAGCCTGGCAGGGTACCAGGACGTGGCTTTCAGACAGTTGTCCGCCTCCTCCGGTGTTATCTTCAGGTAAGGTTTGACACACGGCTTACCGCTGGTGGACTCCAGTCCCGTCCAGTCAAGAGCCGCCGAGCCGGAGTTGATGAGGTGTATTACACCATTTGCCGTCCTTCCCTCCGCTTTGTAACCCGCAACTCTCTTTAGCGCTTGCGGGCTCCAGTACGTGCGGACGTCGGCAAAAAGCTGGGCCGTGCCGGTCAGCAGGTGTCCAAACAGCATGCACGCTCCGTTCAGGCTGTCATTCTCTGTGGCGACAATAAACGGCTGCCTTATCGAGTTCCAGTCGAAGGATGAGTTCAGGATAGCCTCCATGAAATCACCGTTGGGAAAATGGTCAGTCCACTGCCTTTGCCCCTGGAAGCCTGACACAATGGCGTTGTGCCCCATCGCCTCTTCACCGAAGCCCATTTCTGCCAGGCGGGCATTGCCTACCATCAGGTCACGGGTAATCATTGCCATCTTGACCACTGTTTCCCAGTCTTTGTCCTTCTGCCCCCGACTGCTGCGGATTTCCGGCGGGTTGTAGTCTTTACCTTCTTTGCAGTTCTTTTTTACCCATTTGATGGCCCGGTTGAACTCTTCAGCATCGAAAATGCCCTCTTCAAGACGGCGGACAAATTCGGACATATCTACCGTCTCGATTCGCATTCCCAGGTAACTCTCAAAGAAAGCCTGGTCAACAATCGAACCGGCGATACCCATCGAGACCCCGCCGATTGCCAGGTAAGACTTGCCGCGCATCTCGGCCAGGGTGATGGCGGAGCGGGTAAACTGCAGCAATTTGTCCCGCACATCTTCGGGAATGGAGGTATCGCCGGAGTCCTGGACGTCACGGCCATAGATTCCAAAAGCAGGAAGTCCCTTCTGGTTGTGCGCTGCCAGGGCTGCTGCCAGGTAGACCGCGCCGGGCCTTTCCGTTCCGTTAAAGCCCCAGACTGCCTTCGGAAGGTAAGGGTCCATGTCCATTGTCTCGGCGCCGTAGCACCAGCAGGGAGTGACGGTAATAGATACCCCAACCCCTTCCCGGGTAAACTTGTCTGCCGTTCGGGCGGCTTCAGCCGCCCCGCCGATGCAGGTATCCGCAATAACGCATTCTACAGGCAAGCCGTTCGCATGAAAGACGTTCCTGGTGACCAAATCCGCCGTTGACCTTGCCATTGCCATGGTCTGAACTTCTAGGGATTCCCTGATTCCTTTTCTACGGCCGTCAATGACCGGACGGATACCAACTTTAGGCATACGGCCTATCAGCCTGTTATGCGGAGAGTCTTTCTTTGTCCTGACGGGCATTAGTTACCTCCCTATAACCTCGCTTCATTCCTGGCGGCTTCAATTTCCCCCTTGCGTAACCGCCTCATCACCTTCATTACCCTGTTTTCTTTGCCGAAGTAATCATACAGGCGAAGGTATTGACGGTAAATGATATTGTAGATTTCAACATGGTCCGGAAGCGGGCAGTAGGTATGGGCGGGCGGCGGTGCCATGGCGGCAACTGCCTCCGGGAGCGAATCATATCCGCCAGATTTTTTGCCGGCAGCCACAGTACCCAGCATCGCCGCCCCCAAGGCGGAAGCATGCTCGGTACCGGACACGGCAATTTCATAACCCAGTATGTCCGCGTATATTTGCATCAGGCAGCTATTTTTTGTCAGGCCGCCGCCGGCTATAATCCCGTTGACCGGCACTCCCTGTCCGGTAAAAGCATCAATAATCGCCCGTGTGCCAAAGGCGGTGGCTTCAATCAGTGCCCGGTAGACCTGTTCTGGAGTGGTTGATAGCGTGTAACCGACAATCAGACCACTCAAATCGGCATCGCCCAGGGTACAGCGGTTCCCGTTCCACCAGTCCAGAGCAATCAAGCCAGTCCGGCCGGGATAGATTTCTCCAGCCTTATCGGACAGCACGTCATGCAGAGAACGTCGCTGCTTTGCTGCTTCTTCCCTGTAAGACTGAGGAACGGCACTTTCCACAAACCATGCAAAGATGTCTCCCACACTGGCCTGTCCGGCTTCATAACCGAACAGGCCGGGCATAATACCGTCTTCCACCACGCCGGATATACCTTTAACCTGCACCTCTTTCTCCGCCATCAGCATGTGGCAGGTGGAAGTACCCATAATAAGGAATAGTATGCCGGGTCCCGTAAGGCCGCCACCGAGCGCTGCGCCGTGGGCATCGATGATACCGGTGGCGATAGGCGTGCCCTCTTTCAGTCCTAACCGTTGTGCCCACCGTGATGTTAATCTGCCGGCAAGGGTGCCGGGCGGCCTGACTGCTCCGGCAAATTTGCCGGTGTAAAGGTCTCCAAGAAGCGGGTTCAGTTTGCTTAGGTAGTTTACAGAAGGGAAACCTTCTTTCTTGTGCCACAACGCCTTATAACCTGCGCCGCAGCTATTGCGGACAAGATTGCCCGTGAGCCGCCAGACAATCCAGTCAGCGCCCTCAGATAACCGGTCGGCGGCGCGGTATATTTCCGGCGCTTCTTCGGCGATCTGCAGGGCTTTTGGCATCGCCCACTCGGAATAAATTGCGCCGCCATACCGCGGGAGCCAAGGCTCTTTTCTGGCAGCGGCCACGGCATTGATTTTCTCGGCCTGCTTCCAGGCGGCATGATGTTTCCAGAGTTTGGGCCAGGAGTGCGGGTTATTCCGTAGTGACGTGATTTCGCAGAGAGGCGTTCCATCTGCCGTCGTTGGCAGAATAGTACAGGAAGTGAAATCAACTCCTATCCCGATTATCTGTGACGGGTCGACCTGACTATCGGCAAGGACTGCCCTGACGACTGTCTCCATGGAACTGAGCCAATCTGCAGGGTTCTGAAGGGCGAAATCAGGAGGGAGCCGTGTATTTCCGCCGGGTAAGACGGTGTCAATAACACCGTCGGGGTAAGCCTTGACGGACATTGACTTAATAGCTCCGCTGGACGTATCTACCAGTAATGCCCGCACCGACTCAGTGCCGAAATCCAATCCGATAACGAATTTTGCCATTTCGCCTACCCGCTACCATGGCAAACCTTTGCGGTCTTTGCCGGGCCACCTTTCAAGTCCGCCAAAGGCGTACGGGATGCGCTGTTCGAACCTGCCGATATCAGGCAGCGGCTCTTTACGACCCGTCTGATACCAGTACGCGGTGCTGGACCAGTCGCCCTGACGGTCATTGGCGTGGCCATGCTCGATAGAGAAGAGCAGAGATTTTTGGAAGTAGACGGGGTCTTCAATATGAAAGCGGTATTGCGAGTGCTTACCGGTGTAATCGGCATTCCCCTTAAAGAAATAGCCGTGGTACGGGGTACTATAAGTCTCCCTCAAATGATTATAATCCCAGGCGCCCAGGAAATAGTCCTCCGTGCCGGTGCCGTGTATCGCGGGCGGCCAGGCCTCGCCATCTACAAAGAACATATCGTCACCCTCACCCCACCACCCCGGCTCGTTGGTGTCCACGTGCAGGAAACAGCCCACGTAATGCCCTTTCCCCTTCACATCCAGTATTACGAAATTTTCTTTACCGGTGGTGTTCAGACGTTCGATTACGCCCTGGGCATTGGGGCCTGATTTCTCATCTTTCTTGACCACCAGTTGACGGCGCCAACAGGCATGGAACCTGCCCAGGTCGTTTACTGGCTTGTCCCATTCCTGGTAATCGACGTGAAAGTACAGGAAGCCATCCTTATCGGAGTCGTTGGTGACGGTTATTTTAGCCCCTTCCGCATACGGCATGGGGAAAAAGCAGTTCATCGCCAGGTGCGATGCCTGCATGGGTAAGGCTGAGAAGTAAGCCCCCTTCGCGTGGCCCAGCCCGAAGAAATCACCCAGAGGACAGAGAACGGACGGGGTTTCTTCACCGTCCCAATACATGCGCAGGACCAGTCGCCGGAGCAGGTTATCGTCATGATAAGTTGTAGCCCAGATGTGCTTAACACACCCCGGCCCTTTCATTTCCGATATGACACGGGTTTCCCCTGCAGGCAGCATCCAGTAATCGGCGTTTCCGCCGGTGCGGTCGAACGATGAACTGCGTTTCGACTTTATGCCGTTTCTGATACTGGCCAGTCCTGATAGTGATGCCCAGCCGAATTCCATGCAACGCCTCCTCTAATTCAATACACGATAATCTCTTAAATAATAACACTCTTCAGGGGATCTATGAAATATCTCTCTCGAGAGGGTATTGGCTGATACCAATTGTCATCCCAACTCTGGACTGAACCTCCTGTGGTCGGGCAGGTATGCCCACGGGTAGTGTTGACTCAAAGCAATATGTCCTCTTACCCGGCAAAACCCGCGCTGAAACTGGAGTAGTTTTCAGTATTACAGCGGTAGCTCGCTTCGCCTACGGACTAGGAGTTTGTCTGAGTAATAGTCTCGGGGCGTAATAGCTAGTAGAATTGGGGCAAATGTCAGTGAGGAGGCGCCCATGAACCGGTTGTTATCACCCACGATAGGGCTCTTGTAGAGCAGACGGCATTAGACCAAAGAGTAAGTGGTCTGGGGATTTTTCGGCACGGAACTGGCTATCACCCTGGCTGAGCAAAGCAAGGATGTCGTCCTCATTGGAAAAGGTGGAGAATGCGATTGGTAGCGATGTGGCCAGCTCACGAAGATTCTGGCTCCTGAGGAGACTGACTGACACCAATCTGACGACATGAAGTCAGGAGACGATGAGAGTGTCAAATCCACGGGTTGTGTTTAACGTCGAAGTGGAGAATGTCGCGAATGGCGGAGTTAAAGTGGTTGATAAAGAGGGAATCGAACAGGTCATTCCATTTGATACTCTCATTCTCCCAAGAAGATTTGGCGAGGGGAAAGCCAACAACTCCCTCCTAATTGGCATCAAAGACAAGGTGGCTGAAGTTCATAGGATTGGAGATTGCGTGAAGGTGAAAACATCCATCAAGCGATCTGGGGTGCCAACGAGGTGGCCAGGAGGACTTAAACAGCTTAGGGAAATATCAAACGATATCGTACTTCGCCTATCGGAAAACACTTTTGGCAACTAGCTGTTTAGGAGGGAAGGACAAATGGGTGGCAGTGAAGTTGTACTCACCGATTCAGGCAGAATTCGGGGACGTAGACAGGATATGGTGCTGGTCTTTAAGGGTATTCCATACGGGAATACCCCAGTCGGACCGAATCGTTTTACGCTGCCACAACCGGTCAAGCCATGGGATGATGTCTTTGACGCCTCTAAGTCCAGTCCAATAGCTCCACAACCACCGCCTCGCCCTGAGTTGACGATGTTTGTCCGTGAGCAGAGTGAAGCGGATTGCCTGAGTTTGAATATATGGACTCCGGGTTCTGACGATAAGAAACGCCCGGTACTTTTTTGGATCCATGGTGGCTCTTTGTTAACCGGCAGTAATGCCGATTTTAATGGCCGACCAATGGCAACCTGCAGCGATGTCGTGGTAATCGCTATCAATTACCGATTAGGACCACTTGGTTTTCTTTATGTGCCAAGCAAAACAGCCAATGTCGGCATCCTTGATCAGGTTGAAGCACTAAAGTGGGTAAATCGAAATATCAAGTTCTTTGGTGGAGATCCATCCGATGTAACTATCTTTGGTGAATCTGGGGGGGGTGTCTCGGCTCTTATGTCCATGCCCAGGGCGAAAGGACCCTTCAAACGCGCCATAGTGGAGAGTAATGTGAGCAATCCCAATGGACTGAAACCGGAGAATGGAGAAACAGTCGCCAAACGGCTTTTCTCAATTCTCGGGATTCAATACGGCGAGATGGAAGCCCTTCGTTCAATACCCGTTGAAAAACTGATTGAGGCATATCAAAAAGCGATTGCAGGCCCGATATTCTCTGATACTTACCCACCTTTTATTGGCGGCGATGTTCTCCCGGTACATCCTTATGAAGCCATCAAGAAGGGGGCTGCTAAAGGTATTGAATTACTGGCTGGAACTAATGAAAATGAGGGAGGATCGCCGAGCCTGTGGGATCCTGATATTGATAAGATGGATGAGAAAGAATTTAGAAAACGGGTCCGATACTACCGAAGTGCCACAGGAGAGACCGAAGCAGAGGTCAGGAAGTTCTTCAAGGTTTATGCCGGTGAAATAAGAGCGGATCCAATTGACTCAATGCGGTATGCTTTTGAGCAGTTCGCAACCGATCATTTTTTTAGAATCCCTGTTCAGCGTTATCTTGAAGCGCAATGCAAATATCAGCCACGGGTTTACTCATATCTTTTCAGCTGGAAAACCCCCGAATTGGGCGGGAAGTTGGGGGCAACCCATGCTCTCGAAATACCCTTTGTTTTTAATACACTCGGCGATAATTCATTCGGCATATTTCCAAAAAAGACGGCAGAGACGGACAGGATCAGTTTCAATATGATGGATGCCTGGGTTAATTTCGCCCGCCGCGGAGACCCGAACCATAGTGGTATTCTGAGGTGGCCCGCGTACAACGCCAAAACCAGGTCGACAATGGTTTTCGATAAAGATATCAGGGTGGAAAATGAGCCGTTTGCAGAAAGGAATGAAGCATGGAAGGGCGCAATATAGCCATTATTTCCAGCAGTATGAATGCGCAGTCTTCACTTGAGCGGGCACTGAGGCATAAAAAGATACTTGAGGCGTAGAACACGCAGGATCTTTCCGCCCACATGTGCACTCAGGAAGGAAAGCAGGTTGTATTAATGGATATTCAATTTCATCAACAGCGTGTCTGCCGTATAGCGGGCGCCAATGTGCCAATAAAACTTGCGAGCAATATGATTGTTTGCATAAAGTGTCCAGACAAGTTTGTTCACTCCCATTTGCTTAGAAATTGCGCGTAATTTTTCTATTAGTGCCTTGCCAACCCCTTGCTGGCGGTATTCTGGACGAACATACAAGTCAGCAATATAAATGATCCTTGTTCCCCTATCTGTGTCATAGCCCTCATAGTACAGTAGATAACCTGCGGTCTTACTGTTTACCTCTGCGATGAAGTCATTGAAAGCACGGTTGCGTCCGAATCCATCACGTAAAAATCGCTTACTAATAAATTGAAAATTTGTATTATCTCCAAGTGCATGTAAGTAATTAGCGAAATCCTTTGCCATCCCACCGATTTTGTCGGCATCTTCACGTTTGATGTACCGGATTTTCATTTAGTTATCCTCATACCCTCACTGTTCTGCTCGTTGCTTTATGCCAGATTTCAATTCGTCCATGTGGTCCATTCCGGCCGTGATGACCGTTATTTCCCACCGATTCCCAGATGCGGGGTGTGAGCACCCGCTCTCTGAGTTCGACACTGTACATCGAATTTGCGGTGTTTGTCTTGGGATGGAAGATGACTCGCGGCATATTAGCATTGCGCGCGCTTTGATCAACCGTATTTGGCCAGCGGTACGACATCCCGGCAGAGGCGAAGCCTACTTCTGTTTGTCCTCCCACGAAATCTATTGCAGGAAAGTGGACAGATTTACATCCCGGTTGGTGATGGCGAGCTTGATGCGGATTTTTGCGCTGGCATCTAACAGTGGCCTCTGACACTCCGCGCGTCTTTCATCCTAATTGCGTCCGCGCCAAGCTCACCAAGAATACGCGCACGTGTAGGACCCAGCACCCAATGACACAACTCAATGACCTAGATTCCCTCTAACGGCGCTCTCACCTTCTACCTCCCTTTAAAATTCGGCTTGCGTTTTTCAGCAAAGGCGCGGGGACCTTCTTTTGAGTCCTCCATCGTACTCATCATCCGGTTGTACGCCGCGTAAAGCCGCAACCCCTCACTTACCGGGATATTGAGCCCGCGGTAGATAAGCTCCTTGGTAACCCTGACAGCCACCGGTGCATTATCACAGATTCTTAGGGCAATCTCTTCAGCCGTTTTCATTAGCTTCTCAGGAGATACTACCCGGCTTACTAACCCGATGCGGTAAGCTTCCTGGGCACTGATTCGGTCGCCGGTAAGCATCATCTCCATTGCCACAGACATTGGCGCCATATGGGGTAAACGAAGCGCCCCATACCCGTGAAGCAGGTTCCAACGGACTTCCGGGCAGCCAAAGGTTGCCGTTTCTGAGGCAATGCGTATATCGCACCCCAATGCCAGTTCCAGACCTCCCGCCAGACAATAACCATTGATTGCCGCTATTACGGGTTTCACGGCACGGTCGACACCCGGCGCGAGATACCTTCCCGTGAAGTCGCCAGAAAAGTCACCAAGAGGACCGCCCCGCTCCACCTGCTTCAAATCTTCACCTGCAGAGAACGCCTTATCTCCTGCCCCGGTAAGGATTGCCATACAGAGGTCGGGGTCACCATCAAAATTACGCCAAGCTTCATCAAGCCCCATGTGTACATTACGGTCAAGAGCGTTCATTGCTACGGGACGATTGATTGTCACGAATGCGATTTTTCCCTTCTTCTCAAACAAAACGGTAGTCATTGGCGCCACCTCTTATCGAGCAATCACTGCCCAATAATAGCTCAGAGGATACAATTAATCCAGTTGTCTCCGACGATTTAATTGGCAGTAATCTCACCCCGCGTTGTCCTGCTGCACAATTCTGACTTTTATTCATTCTGCCCCGCGTGGTATGTACCGGGCGACCTGGGAAGATAAGGATTCGGCAGGGCACATGTATCGAACAGCCACAGCGGCACACTCAGTAGAGCAATTGACTCGCTGTTGATAACCTTGACGCCAGCCTTTTGCCCGTTAGAGTATAGAAAATTGGCTTCTGCCGCGCACTATTGCGCGCCTTCTGGTATGTTCCCGGCTGAAAACATGGATTCAGCGCCGGCAGCGGTGCATTTCCTGGCAAATCCTCGCACCAAGGTGATACTTAGGCAGAATTAGGCGGCACTAAATGACTTTAAATGGGCTGTTTAATTTTCGCGGGCGGACTCCCGAAAAGTGCGCCTGTTTTGCCGTCTGGCGCGGTGACAACCCCCAGTTCAGTCCATATCGCCCGGTATTCCGTGGAGAATCGCGCCAACTGATGCAGTCTGGCACATCTTGGCTCACATAGCGGCCAGTATTCCACGCGTCTCTGCGTTTCTTCCGCCGAACTCGGACGTATCTTGGGAGAATATAGTGCGGTGAATGCGCCAACGCACATTCATAGTACCGGAGAATCATGCTTTGACACGGTCCTTTGTGACTATTCGAATGTGTCAGATTCTTTGTGGGGGAAATGGAGGTTGCGGATTTACAATTTTCTCTTTTATCCAGCCAAGACATGCTACTGCGCCCACGCCGCAGGCCACGGTACCCATCAAGAAAGTTGGCCTTGGCCCCCAAGCACTCCACGTAAATCCCGCCAAAGCGGACCCAGCGATGGTACCTGCGTCTTCACCTATTGCGCCGTAGAACCCCATGGCTGTACTTTGCCTTTCAAGTGCTACAGAGTTAGAGAGCAAGCCCAGCGAAGCTGGACTGAACATCGCTTGGCCTAAACTGTTGACGCATGTGGCCATTATTAGCCAAGCGAAGTTATGGGAAAAAGCCGTTGCCGCCATGCTACCGGCTGATATTACAAGGCCGAGAAGCATAAGATTCTTTTTGCCCATTCTGTCAGCCAGTATGCCCATAGGGACACTTATCACCATGGCACAGACTCCTCTAACGGTAAACAAGATGCCGACCTCATTCACAGACAGTCCAACTACTTGCGCTGCAAAAAGCGACAGAAAGGGTAACATAATCCCGCTCGCGAAGAAAAGGAGCGCAGTCACTATGTATTGAGGCACAAGGAAGCGGAAACTGCTGGTTTGGCTTGGCAGCGGAAATTCGTTGGCTGGGGAAGGAGAAACCGGCGCTGGCCGCTTAGTTTTCACAAGCCGAGTTTTCCTCATGCAAGTTGCCACCACGATGCCACCAAGAAAGGAAATTCCGCAGGAAATGATTATCACCCAGTGGTATCCCCATGCGTCAACTATGAAGCCACTCGGGAGAGCTCCGAGGCTTCTGGTTCCAGCCATGGCAGTGGCGATGATAGCCATGTAGGTAGCCTTTTTCAATAGAGGGGCAGTGGCTCCGATATATCCGCGGCCTGGCCCCCAGATTGCCGAACGCAATAGTCCCCACATCAAGAAAACGGCAAAGATAGCGGGAACACTCCGAGTTAATACAAGGGAAGCTAGCACCAGCGCGTTAACGGACGTTCCGACAATCAACGGTATCTTTATTCCCACCTTATCGGCTACCCATCCCCAAAAGCCTTCACCAAGAAGCATTCCTACCATTTCCATTGAAAACATCAGGCCCAGCATTTGGGGGGCAACTCCGATTTGGGTTAGATAAAGAGGCAGAATGGGCGACAGCATACTTTGGCAAATGGAGCCAAGTCCCATGACGGTTACTACTGCTATCCGCTCGCTGCTGACGATATTTTTCATCTAATCCGCCATTCTCTGATTTGGTCAATTTCCTGAGTACGTTGATGCCGCACCTGCGAAAGCCAACATGGCGCCAAAATCAACCCTACGTATGCCGGCCTTGGTCAGTTGTGCCATGGCCTCATCAGACAGTCCCAGCAGTTCACGTAAGACGTACCGATTGTGTTCGCCAAAAAGCGGCGCCGGTCGCCTAATATGGCATGGAGTAGCGGATATCCTATAGAGCATGCTTGGTAGGAGCAGAATGCTGAAAACCTCAAGAAAACCATGAAAAGAAGGAGGCCGAACCCGGCCCCGATGACGACATGCCGCCCCATTTTGTCAGGAGCTTGCGCGTGACAAACGTGTGGTAAGGCAATCACCGCGGGCACGTCAAAAACTCCCTATGCCGTGTTCCCGATGACATCGCGACACCCAGAGCTTCTAGCCACCGGTAATCACGGGGAAAATATCAACCTTATCGCCGTCCGTTGCCCAAGTATTGGTGGCCCGTTTCACTCCATTTATGGCAACAAATGACACCACGTTTTCCGGAATATTCAGCTTGGCCAGAATCTGCTGCACTCTGATTCTTTTTTGCCCGAAAGCGAGTGGTGCCCGGCCTTCTTCGCCCGCATATTTCGCGTAGTGTGGTGACAATGCCCCGTATAGTTGAACCCAAATCATTGTCGTTCGACCATACCTTATATTTCCAGTTCACGAAGTTTCTCCGGCTCAGGTATTCCGTCACTATCCCAATGACGAATCTCGTAGTATTCGCGTAGCATGGCATCAAACTGTCGGCGTGGCAGCATTTGTCCAGCCGTAGCGCCTGACTTGAGCCGATCTGTAAAGATTCGTTTGGGAAGAGAGTCGTCCATCGCCCGAAAACCTTCCCGTACGTTGAAGAGTCGAGCCAGGTTCCAGATACGTTCTCCGGCCTTGACAAGCTCAGC
>Ga0315284_10010676_pt1 | contig 13085 bp, 11 predicted proteins | sample YL17G09_16_MG_FD_203696 | JGI IMG/M metagenome (GOLD analysis project Ga0315284, IMG submission 203696) | Sediment microbial communities from Yellowstone Lake, YNP, Wyoming, USA - YL17G09_16 | ecosystem: Environmental > Aquatic > Freshwater > Lake > Sediment | place: USA: Wyoming | collected... | reverse complement strand
ATCGCAGAGGAAAAAGGGATCTACAAGGAAGCCGTGCTGGAAACGGTGGAAGCGGCATTGGCTGCTGCCTACCGGAAGGATTTTGGCCAGAAGGAGCAGCTCATTGTGGCCACCTTGGACCCGAAGACGGAGAAAGCGCGGCTATTTGTTGTGCACAAAATTGTTGATGAAGTGGAAGATCCGATGAAGGAAATTCTGTTAAAAGACGCCAAAAAGATAGATAAGGCCGCCAAGGTGGGTGGTGAGATCCGCGAAGAGGTTTTTCCGCCGGCGGAGTACGGCCGAGTGGCGGCGCAAACTGCCAAGCAGGTCATTTTGCAAAGACTGCGGGAGGCGGAGCGCAATATGATTTTCCAGGAATATAAAGAGAAGGAAGGCCAGTTGATCAATGGCACCGTGCAGCGCATTGAGGGGAACGTGGTGATGGTGGATATCGGCAAATCAACCGGTATCTTGTTTCCTTCGGAGCAGTCACGTGCCGACCGCTATTATTCCGGCCAGCGAATGAAATTTTTCATTGTGAAGGTAGATGACTCCGGTAAAGAACCGCAAGTGCTGTTGTCGCGCTCGCACCCGCAGATGATTGCCCGGCTCTTTGAAATGGAGGTGCCGGAGATAGCCTCTGGCACGGTGGAGGTTAAGGGCGTTGCGAGAGAGGCGGGGGTAAGATCAAAGGTGGCCGTAAGGTCGCTGCAGGAAGCAGTGGATCCGGTAGGTTCGTTGGTGGGCCGGCGGGGGGTTCGGGTGCAGGCAGTTATGGCGGAGATCGGGGATGAGAAGATTGACATCGTCTTGTGGGATGAAGAACCCAAGCAATATATTATGAATGCCTTATCTCCGGCCAAGGTTAAGGAAGTAATCTTGGATGAGGAAAATCATTTAGCGCTAATCAAGGTGGAGGATGACCAGCTGAGCTTGGCGATCGGCAAAGCGGGCCAGAACGTGAGGCTGGCCAGCAAACTAAGCGGTTGGCAGATCGAGGTAGAGAAGGGCAGCCATATGGCCATTCCGCGCGAGGGCGGGGAGACCGCCGCTGAAGCAACTGTCGATCAAGCGCCGGCAGAGACAAGTGAAGAAGCTCCCGCAGCCGAAGAGGCTCCGACGGACAAGCCGACTGAAGAGACGTAAAAAGCAAAATGGAGAATTATTTTTTAGACAAATTTACCACCAATGCCAAGAAGGTACTGACCAACGCCCAGAAGCTGAGCCGGGATTTGGGCGATATGCATTTAGGCAGTGAGCACGTGCTGATGGCGATGCTTAACGTGCGAAGCGGTTCGGCCTATGAAATTCTAAGCAGCCTCGGGGTCAGTGTGGAGAAGGCGGAAATGGTTTTGGGGTTTGTCCAGCGCGGCGGTGAACGGACCGGACTGACGGACAACGCTAAGAGGTTAATTGAGGGTGCGGTGTTGGTGGCAGCTCAATACGGCGGTTTCTATATCGGCACCGAACATTTATTATTTGCGCTGGTACAAAATCGTTCCAGCCGGGCGTATGAAATGCTGCTGGAGCTGGGAGTGGATCCGGGTGTTATTGCGGCACAAGTGGCGGCGCTGATGGAGGCCAACCGCGGCCGGGAGCCCCGCGTGCGGGTGGGGGCTCGCGAGGAAGGAGAGGGCAAGAGCTCAACTCCGATTCTGGACCAGTTCAGCGTGGACATCACTCAGATGGCTCGGGAGGGGAAAATCGATCCAGTGATCGGCCGGGATCAGGAAATCGCTCGGGTGGTGCAAATTTTAAATCGGCGAACCAAGAATAACCCGGTGCTGCTGGGCGAACCGGGGATCGGTAAAACTGCCATTGTGGAAGGCCTGGCGCTAATGATCAAAGACGGCAATGTGCCGGAGAATTTGAAGAATAAGCGCATTATGGCTATTAATCCTTCGGCGATGGTGGCGGGGACGAAGTACCGCGGCGAATTTGAAGATCGCATCAATCAAATGGTGGAAGAAGTCAGCGCGGCCAAGGATGTGGTATTGTTCGTGGATGAATTGCACACATTGGTGGGCGCGGGCAGTGCCGAGGGAAGTTTGGATGCGGCCAATATTTTAAAGCCGGCCTTGGCGCGCGGTTTTTTGCAGATGATCGGTGCTACTACTTTGGATGAATTCCGCAAACATATCGAAAAGGACGCGGCACTGGAGAGGCGCTTTCAGCCGGTGATGGTAAGCGAGCCGACGCCGGAAGATACCATCAGCATTATGAAGGGCGTCCGGCAGAATTATGAGAACTACCATAAAGTTACTATTACCGACAAGGCGATCGAGGCGGCGGTTAATATGTCAGTGCGCTACATTAACGACCGATTTTTGCCGGACAAGGCAATTGATTTAATTGACGAAGCCGCCTCAATGGTGCGGATCGCGGCGGGGATCAGCGAGCCGCAAATGGCGGAGAACGAGAAGGATGAGCTGGCCAAAATTGTCGTACTGAAGGAGGAGGCGATTGACCGGCAAGACTTTGAAGAGGCGGCGAAGTTGCGGGCACAGGAAATGCGGCTCAAAAAGAAAATTGACGTCGTGTTGAAACAGCGCGCCAAAACCCGTAAGACCGGATGGCCCAAGGTGGATGACAGAGATATTGCCAAAGTAGTAGCGCAGTGGACTAATATTCCGGTAGGGAACCTGGCCGCCGATGAGGTAGAGCGGCTGCATGATCTGGATAAATTATTGGCGGTGCGGGTAGTCGGCCAAACGGAAGCGGTGGAGGCGGTGGCTTCAGCGATCAAGCGCTCGCGGGTGGACATCGGCAACCCCGATCGGCCGATGGGCTCTTTCTTATTCTTAGGTCCCACGGGAGTGGGAAAGACCGAGTTGGCCAAGGTGCTCGCGGAGGAAGTATTTCGAGACAAAGATGCGCTGATCAAGATCGATATGAGCGAGTTTATGGAGCGGCATGCCGTCTCTAGGCTGGTAGGGGCGCCGCCGGGCTATGTTGGATATGAGGAGGCGGGCAAATTGACGGAGGCGGTGAGACGCAAGCCCTATTCGGTGGTCTTGATGGATGAAATAGAAAAAGCGCATCCGGAAGTAATGAACATTTTATTACAGGTATTGGAAGATGGTTCGCTGGCTGATGCCAAGGGGCGGCGGGTGAGTTTCAAAAACACGATCGTCATCCTTACCTCCAATGTGGGTACCGAGGCATTGAATCGGCAGGCAGTACTGGGCTTCCATCGGGGGGAGGAGACGGCGGCCGATTATGAGCGGGTGAAGGAGCAAGTGTTGGATGAAGTAAAAAAGAAATTCCGGCCGGAACTGCTAAACCGTTTTGATAAAATTATTGTATTTAAGCCGCTAGGGGCGGCCGAAATAGAGCGGATCGTAGAGCTGCAGTTGGATAATTTAATGAAGCGGCTGGACCGGCAGCGGATCAAATTGGAAGTGGCGGGGGCCGCGCGGGCATGGTTGGCCAAGCGGGGATTCGCGCCCGAATTGGGAGCTCGGCCGGTACGAAGACTGATCCAAACTATGATCGAGGACCCATTGGCGGAAGGCATTTTGACGAAGCAGTTCACTAAAGGTTCGACGGTAAAAGTGGAGCCGGCGGGGGAAAAGTTGGCTTTGGCGCCAAAGCCTCAAGCGCGGACGCGGGCCAAGGTCTAGGGTTCGGGGGACTTATCTGGATTTATAGGGATTTATCTAAAATTAGGCAATGATCTGGCAGTTTAGCATAGGGATTTTAGTGCTGTTTGCGGTAGTCTACGTCATCGTGGCCAAGAAGCTCACGATGGTGCCGTCTTCGGTTTTCTTTATGACCCTCTTGGGGGTTATTGTGGGCCTTTCCGTCGGGACTTTGGTGTCCTTGCCGCTGGCGAAATTGGCGGGTCTGTGGGGAGTGTGGCTGCCGGTACTGGTCAATGTCTTTGCGGTGGCCGTTGTCACAACATTTTTTTACAACCAGCGCGAACAGATTGCGCATTCATTGAACCAATTCATTGCTTTGGTCAATACGCTAGTACGGGAAACCAAGTTGCTGCATCGGGAGCCCGCGCGGGGAGCGACTGAGGGGGGGATCGTGCTGGATACCAGTGTTATTATTGACGGCAGGATCGGCGATTTGGTGCGGACTGGTTTTGTGTCGGGGAGATTGATCGTCCCGCGCTTTGTGCTGGATGAGTTGCAGCTGGTGGCGGATTCGGAGGAAGCGCTCCGGCGCAACAAGGGGCGCAGGGGGTTGGGGGTCCTGGATGAATTACGGCACGAACGGAATGTCAAGCTGGAGATAGTGGAAGATGATTTTGCGAACGAGACGGATGTAGATTCTAAAATCATCCGCTTAGCCAAGAAATATCAGGCACAACTGATGACCGTGGACTATAATCTCAACCGGGTGGCGCGGATCCAGAATGTGGCAGTACTGAATGTAAACGAATTAAACAATGCCTTGCGGCCGGTGGTGCTGCCGGGCGAAACAATGACCTTACGGATCATCCAAGCGGGCAAGGACTTGGGACAGGGAGTAGGCTATCTGGAGGATGGCACGATGGTGGTGGTGGAAAGCGGCGACAAATACATTGGCCAAGAGCAGGAAGTGGTGGTAACGAGAGTATTCCAGACGGTGGCCGGCAAGATGATTTTTGCCGTGCCGAAAGAGAAGTATCTAGAGCGGCGTAGGGTATAGGACGGGCCTATTGGTGTTGCAGCGACTTGACGACAGCCAGTTTTTATGGTATAATTCAGAATAAAACTAAAAACCAAAAGGCTTGATTAAAGTCAGCCCAAAGCGGCACCCGTTACTTCAATGGCTGGAGCGCGAGCTTCTGGCCGTTTTAGCGGTGGGAATCGTGGGGCTGGGGACCTTGTGGGCAATGGCTGGTAGTAGCTCGGTGGTAAGTATGTCACTGGCCATCGTGCCAGCGGGGGGTGAGACGATTACGGTGACGGCTCCGGATGGCGGTGAAAGTTGGGCGATCAATTCCAGTCAGAATATTACTTGGAACGCCACTTTTACCATTACTGATGTGAAGATCGAGCTACAGCGAACAGTGGCTGGAGCGTGGGAAACAATTATCGCATCAACAACCAATGACGGAAGTTATCCATGGACAGTAACCGGCCCAACGACCTCGGAGGCGACGGTTAAGGTGAGCAAAGTGGGGGATGCCGGCGTCTACGATACAAGCGATGACATATTCAGCATTGTCGGTGGGGGGGGCGGGCCGTCCAATTGGCCGGGGATAGACGATGTGGTGCCTAACGTTATCTCCAATGATGCGGCGGTGGTAGTAGCAGTGATAGGTAGTAATTTCGACAGTAGTGTGGGGGTGAAATTGAATACCACGATAATGCACCAAGTGGAATGGCAGGACGACCACCATCTGAAATTCACGGTGCCGGCCAGGTTCCCGATCGGAGTTTATAGCTTAACGGTTTATGACAGTTACGGCCGTTATGGAGTGTGGGGCTCGTGGGTTTGGGTGGTGAGCGGGCCGGTGGAAAATCAACTGCCGCCGGGTATACCCAAGCCTGTGCCGGTAGAGCCCAAGCCGGGGGAGCCGGCAGTGCCGGCGCAGCCGATAAATTTGTATTATGCGGCCCAGTTAGTACGTCAATCGCCGGTATGTCAATCACCATGTCCGGCTACTGTTCAGCTCACGGTGGGAGAGACAATAACATTATTGGCGGAGTTTAAGAATACCGGGACCCTGCCTTGGTATAACTTTGGTAAGAACCCGACACGACTGGGAACCAGCAATCCACGCGATCGTTTGAGCGTATTTAAGCCGTTATTTGGCTGGGTGTTGAAGAATCGTCCGGCTAATGTGACACGGGCAGGGTACAATGCGGGCGGCAAGCAAACCGTCAATCCGGGCGAGACGGGCAGATTTACTTTTAAAATCAAGGCTCCCAATAAGCCGGGTAAATACACTGAAGTTTTTCAAACTGTTGTGGAGTTTCACCAATGGATGCAAAGCACGGTGGACTGGGAGATTACGGTGGTGCCCAAGCCGGCAAAAATCCCCGCGGTCAAAAAGCCTGCTACGAGTAAGCCTACCGGCGGTCAGACATTGCCGATGCCGAACTTGCCACAGGGGCCGGCGGAATTCTACGACACCACCGAAGGGTGGCTCAGGGCATTCACCAATTTCTTCAGCCGGCTGGTGGGAGGACTGGTTAGCGGGATCAAACGTTAAAGCGGAAGAGCATTACATCGCCGTCTTTGACGATATAGTCCTTGCCTTCGCTTCTGACCTTGCCGGCGGTTTTGGCACCGGCCCAGCCGCCGTTATTTACGAAATCGTCATAGGCGACGGTTTCGGCACGAATGAAACCTTTTTGAAAATCGGTGTGGATGACGCCGGCGGCTTCGGGAGCGGTTGAACCGGCCCTAACAGTCCAGCCGCGGGTTTCCTTTTCGCCGGCGGTAAGAAAAGTGATTAACCCGAGTAGTTTATAGCCAGCGCGGATAACTTTGTCTAAGCCGGATTCGGTAATACCGGCTGCGCGAAGATAATCAACACGTTCCGCGAGATTAAGTTCGGTTACTTCAGCCTCGGTTTTGGCATCTATGGCAATAACTTCTGCGTTGTCTTTGATTGTGAGCGTATGGAGAGGCTGAATGAGGCTATCGCTATCCTTGATTTGGGTACTATCTATATTGGCGACATAGAGAATGGGCTTGGCAGTAATAAGTTGAAGCTCCTTTAGCCAAACTGGTTCATCCTCCTTCGCTGAAGCTACGGAAGGACTACGGTCACCAGAGATTAATGACCTAGCGGGTAACCCTGATTCTAAATGTTTCTGAACCTTTATGAAAAAATCAACCTTGGGTTGCAGTTTAGCATCGCCGCGAGCAGTCTTTTCTTCCTTGGGCAGGCGCTTCTCCAGACTTTGCAGATCGGCCAAGCTCAGCTCGGTATTGATAACCTCGATGTCGCTGGCCGGTGCTATGGCGCCGCTAATATGGGTGACGTTGCTATCGGCAAAAAGGCGGACGACCTCGAGAATGGCATCCACTTCGCGGATGTGCGAGAGGAATTGGTTGCCCAAGCCCTCACCTTGGGAGGCGCCTCTCACAAGGCCTGCGATATCCACAAATTCAACGGTAGCGGGCACAACTTTTTGGGAATGTTCCAGCTCGGCGAGTTTGGCAAGGCGAGAATCGGGGACGGGGACGACGCCGGTGTTAGGTTCAATCGTGCAAAATGGGAAATTCGAAGCGGCCGCTTGATTTACCCCAAGCAGAGCATTAAAGAGAGTGGATTTACCGACGTTGGGAAGCCCAACGATGCCGATCTTGAGAGACATAAAGAAGGTTTGTCGTTCTGAGTGTAACGAAGAATCTATGGAAAGATTATTCTAGATCCTTCGGCTCGTGGAGCCTGTCCTGAAGAATTGAAGGGCTCGCTCAGGATGACGCTGGTGCGTCATTTTGCGCGTTCAATATATGAGCCGTCCCGGGTATCTACCAGAATCGTGTCACCGGTATTGATGAACATCGGAACACGAAGGGTCATGCCGGTTTCAATAGTAATATTCTTTTGCGGATTGGTGGCGGTGCCGCCCCTGATGGCCGGTTCGGCGGAAGTAACTTTGAATGGCATTTTGGTCGGCAGATTGATATTGATGGGCGAGCCGTTATGGAAAACCAAATCGACTTCCTGGCCGTCCTTCAGGAAATTGCTGGCGAAACCGATGATGGTGGCAGGGATAGTGAACTGGTCAAAGGTAACGCTATCCATAAAGACAAAGCCCGTGCCTTGGCGGTAGAGGAACTGGGCTTTGCGGCGTTCGAGATTGGCCGGATTGAATTTTTCCTCGCCGTGGAAAGTGCGTTCAATGTTGTTCCCGGTGAGAAGATTCCGCAGGGTAGTGCGCAGTACCGCACCCCCGCGCCCCATCTTGGAGTGCTGGTATTTTACTACCTCATAGGGCGTGCCCTCGAGCTCGATGGTCACGCCGGTCTTCAAGTCGTTGAGGGATAGCATAGGTGAGTGAGGTAAAATCTCACCAATCTCACCAATCTAGACCAATCTTCACCAATACCTTTTGGTTAGATTGAGATAAATTGAATAAATTGGTTAGATTGTTAAATTAGTGTAGAGTATAGGGCACCAAGGCCATGTACCGAGCCCGTTTAATGGCGTTGGCCATCTTGCGCTGCTGCTTGGCGGTGAGGCCGGACCGGCGGCGCGGTTCGATCTTCATATAACGGGTCATATGCCGGCGCAGAAGCCGGACATTTTTGTAGTCAATGTAATTCAGCTCATCGGCGGAAACATTGTAGTTTCGGGGAGTGAGAGTGGTAACTCGACGACGGCTGATGCTAGGAGCAGATTTTTTGGAGTAGGCCATAGAGGAGTGATAAGTTAAAAGTGATAAGTGATAAGTTGTGGAAGTTCGGCGGAGCCGAACTTTTATTGTTTAAAAGGGGATATCTTCAATATTGATTTCATCTGCGGCGGGGCTCGCAAGCGGGTCGGCGTCGCCGGCGGTCACGGCAACTTCCTCGGCTGGTGCGCCACTTTCCAGGGGAGCGGCACCGTTGGCCGGAGCGCGGTCCAAGAGAATTAAGTCGGAAGCGACCACCTCGGTTCTTTGGCGCTTGGTACCATCTTGGGCTTCCCAGCTGCGGGTTTGCAGGCGACCTTCGACATAAGTCCGGCGACCCTTACGATAGATTTGGCCGACAATCTCGGCTAGTTTGCCCCAAGCCACAATATTGACGTATTCCACCGCGTCTTGGCGAACACCTTGGGCATCGTTCCAACTGCGGTTAGTGGCAACGGAAAAGGAGGCGACGGTTTGTCCGCTATTAGTGGAGCGGATTTCCGGGTCGCGGGTGAGATTGCCGATGAGCATTACTTTGTTGAGGTCGCGCATAATGGGGAATAGTTAAAAGTTATAAGTGATAAGTTAAAAGTTATGGTGGTACCTGTGGTGCTTTTTTTATTCTTCTTCTAACAGTTTACCAAGCTTTTCTTCCAGTTCTTTCAGGCGGGTAGCCTCATCTTTCTTCGGGGCTTCCGGTGCCGGCTTGGCGGTTTCAACTCGGCGGGTACGCAAAGTAGGAGCGGCTGGACGGGTTATTCTCCCGCTGGGTGCGGTTGGCAGAGGAACTTCTTTAAACGGATCGATGCGCTTCATGTTTTCCGGCTTAATCCCTTCCTTATCTAAGGAGATAGTGAGAGAGCGGATGATTTCTGGCGTCAGCTTGATATCGTGGCTGAGGTTGATTAACTCGGCGGTCGGATAGGAGAAGGCCAGGGTGGCATAATTGCCAAACTCAAACTTGCCAATGGGGTAGGCGAGGCGCTGTTTGCCCCAGATGTCGGTGGAGAAGATTTTGCCGCCTTTTTGGGCGATCTGATTCTGGAGTTTAGTGACCGACTTTTGCACATCCATCTCCTGGGTTTCCGGGGAGATGAGCAGGGTGGTTTCGTAATTGCCGAAGGTGATTTCTTCTTGTGTAGCCATAGTGAAAAATCCTTTTCTATGGATGGGTCCCTTGTGAGGGGCTTTGCCCCGAGAGTGTCGGGGAGTAGAAGGTTAAGTTTATATGAGAGGAGTATAGAGGGATTTTTTTGAGAGGTCAACCCTCTACACTCCGATGTCATGCTAGTGCTCCGCGGGGCGTCTATTTTCTCGTCATTCTGGCTTGACCAGAATCTTTTTTATTTTCTTTTCAAGCGCTCCACGCCGCGCTTGGATGGCGGTTACTTTCCTCTTGGGGAAAGTAACCAAAGCCGTCCGCCAGTCGTCGGGCTTATTCATTGGATAAATTGGCTTTCTTCGCTATCGGCAAACTCCTCCTCATTACATTCGTCGTCAAACAGTGCCTACGCCTGCGCCAATTTATCTCAATTCAGAACAGCCCTCCTCCAATGGCGGAGGAGGGGCGGGGAAAGTGTGGTATCTTGGTGGCATGTAACTTTACAACGAGGAGGTGAAGCAGGTGTGGAAAACACTGGTGCGATATCGTCCAGTGGTCAGTTTGATGGCGGCGGGTCTCTTAATCGGGACTGCTGTTCAGCTTTACCGCTTTGACATTTGGGTCGCAGTCTTGGCCGTGATTCAATTCTGGATTTGCGGGCTGACGATGGTACAGAATGACTTGGCTGACCGGCATTGCGACCAGCGCAAGCGCCGGACCATGTCAGTGAACGAACAACAGCTCCTGTGGCGTTCCACTGTGATGCAGTGGTGGGGTGTTGTGGCAGTTGTGCTGATTTATGGGCTGACCAGTTATACCGCCAATCCGATACTGATGTTATGGCAGGTAGCTATCTTATTAGCACAGATTGGGGTTGGTATTTGGGCATACAGTTGGTCGAGGCCATATTATCCACTAAACAATTTGGTGGTAGCAGCGACTGGGGCAAGCCCAAGTTTGCTGATGCTGCCAATCGCCGGCTCGCAGGTCTGGATGTTGTTAGGTATCTTTGTCAGTGTCGGGATTGTTTTGACCATTCGAGAAACACTGAAAGATATACAGGACATCGAGGCGGATGTTGGCAATAAACAGACATTGCCACTGCTTCGCGGCTCATTCATAGCATTTCGACGGGTCGGTCAGTTGGCTGTTCTGGCTCCTTGGCCAGTGGCGATAGGTTTGTGGGTCGTAGACAAAGCGCAGCCTTACTTGATACTTCCGCTGTGCCTGGTGGCTGGCTGGGGCATGATGCAGGTCTTGGCGACTAATGTGTACTGGTGGCAGCCCAATGTAGAAGAGCCAAACTACAACTACGCCAAGAACCTTCTGGATGTATGGTTGTTGTTGGCGGTATTGGCTTGGTGCTTTCACCCACACCTCTTCCTTAACACCCTTTGGGGGGCAGTATTGTTCTTTGGGTTGTCAGGGATAGTGGCAGCCTGGGTACTAACCCGGAGTCGGGTTATCTATCAAACTTGGTAGTCGTTGCGCTCACGACTGTAAATAAAGAGCGCTTTTTCTACGTCTAACCCCTTAGGGGCGGGAGGGTATAATGGTATGGTCGGGAGGAGGTTTTGAATATAAGGTGAAAGGACGCGGAGGGTTCGCATAGTGGCCTAGTGCGCTCGCTTGGAAAGCGGGTTGGGGAGCAATCCCCTCGAGGGTTCGAATCCCTCACCCTCCGCCAGAAAGAAATGACGGATTTGGAAGAAATTAAGGGGAAGGTGGATCTGGTCGAGTTTATCGGCAAGTATTTGCCGTTGAAAAAAGCGGGGACGAATTACAAGGGGCTGTGTCCGTTCCATATAGAAAAGTCGCCGTCGTTTATGGTGAGCCCGGATAAGCAGATTTGGCATTGTTTTGGCTGTGGGCGGGGCGGAGATGTGTTTAAGTTCGTGATGGAGAAAGAGGGCGTTGGGTTTGCCGAGGCGTTGCAGATGCTAGCGGAACAAGCGGGCGTGCAGCTTTCCAAACTGCCACAGTCAGGGATTGATACCCGCAAAACTCTGATAACTATCAATGAGGCGGCGGCAAAGTTTTATGAAAAAGTTTTGAATGACACCAGTGAGGGGCGGCAGGCGAAAGAATATATGGTAGGGCGGGGGATGCTGCCAGCGACACTGGCGGAATTTCGAATTGGCTTTGCGCCGAGATCGGGCAAAGCATTAATGGAATTTTTAACGCGGCGGGAATTCAAGGAAGCGGATATTGAAAAGGCAGGGCTGGGGGTGCGCAAGGGCAATTTTTTATACGACAAATTCGTGGGGCGCATAATGTTCCCGCTGTGGGATAGTCTTGGCCGGGTGGTGGCGTTCACCGGCCGGGTGCTGGACCCGAACGGGATTCCCAAATATTTGAACTCGCCAGAAACCCCGCTATTCCACAAGAGCGAAATGCTTTATGGCCTGCATCTGGCAAAACAGACTATCCAGCAGGAGGGCCGCGTGGTGCTGGTGGAAGGGCAGATGGATATGATCAGCTCATTTCAAGCGGGAGTGAAAAATGTGGCGGGCATTTCCGGCACCGCCTTAAGCCCCCAGCAGCTGCAAATGCTAAACCGCTATTGCAAAGAAATCGTTTTGTCGCTAGACGCGGACGCGGCGGGCGGGGAGGCGACTCGGCGAGCCTTAGAACTGGCGAACAATTTTGATATGACAATGAAGGTGGTGCTTTTGGGCGGTCACAAAGACCCGGATTCGTTAATTAAAGAAAATCCGGAAGGTTGGAAACGGGCGGTAGCGGAGGCAGTGCCGGTAATGGATTTCTATTTTGACGTGGCGGTCAAAAAGTATGATGTCAGCAAAATTGACGATAAAAAGCAGCTGACGCGGGAACTATTGGCGGTGATTAACAAAGTCAGCGATCCGGTGGAGCGGGACCACTATATAAAAAGGTTGGCGCGGACGGTGGATGTCGAGCCGGCAATTTTGTATGACGCGCTGAAGAAATCTTTGAAGCCGCGCGGCGGTGTTGTCCGTCCCGCTATGGCAATAAGCGAGGAGTTGTCGCCAACTTGGCTGGAAGAGCGGGCGGTGATCTTGCCGGTGATAGCAGAGGGTTTGCTGCCGATGCTGATGGAGGCGGGCAAAAAGATAAAATGGGCTTCCGGACTGGCAAATACCATTTACGAGAGATTGGCAGACTGTTATACTGTCACCGCTGACAGCGGGACCCTCACCGCCGATGGCGGGATCCCGCAAAATGCGGTGACGCCGGCGGTGGCTGGCGCATTTGTACCCGAAGATTTTTTGAAACAACTGCCCGAGCCGATCAACACCAAAGCGATGGAATTGATGTTGGTGCTGGAAGAAAGTTATCGCGAGGTGGGGCTTGAGGATTTAGAAAAAGAACTGAGGTTTTATCTTGATCTGCTGGTCAGGCAGTCGATGATGACGCGAAGAAATGAATTAGCGGCAGAGATCGCCGAAGCAGAGGCCAAAAACGATCAAACAAGAGTGGCAACGCTGCTCAAGGAATTAAATCAATTGTAGATTCGTCATTCTGAATTCTGCCATCCGGCAGAATGAAGAACCTAAAATTAATAGATCCTTCGTTTGACTCAGGATGACAAGACGATAATTATTTAACTGACTCTTTATGGCGAGCAAGAAAACTGCTCACAAAAATCACCGCCAAAGGCGGGACCCCGCTAAAAGCGGTGGGAGAACAACCCCTCGCCGGGCGGGTAAACGGGCGGTGGTTCGGAGACG
>Ga0315284_10010675_pt1 | contig 13085 bp, 8 predicted proteins | sample YL17G09_16_MG_FD_203696 | JGI IMG/M metagenome (GOLD analysis project Ga0315284, IMG submission 203696) | Sediment microbial communities from Yellowstone Lake, YNP, Wyoming, USA - YL17G09_16 | ecosystem: Environmental > Aquatic > Freshwater > Lake > Sediment | place: USA: Wyoming | collected... | reverse complement strand
GCAAAAAAGTCGACCGCCGCGCCGCACGCGGCCTCGAGGTTTCGGTGCGCGGGCGACCAGAGGTGCGCCGGCCGCACGCGCCACGGCGCGCGGAGCACCGATTTCTGGACGCCGTCGAGAAGGTACGCGTTGTGGGCGGCCACGTTGCCGGTGCCGATGGCGGCGGGAGGGCCGCCGGGGAGGTGGGCGCCCCAGGTGAGGGCGGGGACGGAGAAACCCAAAACGTTGGACACGTTGACGCACACGCAGCCGTATTCGAGCCCGGCGATGGCGGCTTCCAGCGCGGTCGGCGGGGTGGCCGGGTGGGCAAAGAGGACGCACGAGAGCGTGCCGGCGACGCGCTGGTTCGCGTACGCGGTCGCCGCCTTTAGGAAAGCCTCCGCGCCGCCGCCCGTGCCGGGCAGGGCGACCTCCTGCAGGGCGCCGCACCAGTTTTCGGTGTCGGTCCGGGCCTGGGTGAGGGGCGCCAAGGTGGTGGGCTGCCGCGCGGCACGGTCCCCCGCCTCCCCCCCCCCCCCCGCACCCCCCACCTCGTCCGGCGCCAGCCCCGCGCGCAGCATCCAGGGCAGCACGACGCCCGCTGCCGGGTCGAGGGTCCCGGCGCCGGGGAGAGGGGCTCCCAGATCCTCCACCGGCGGCCCCGCCCCCGCCCGGAACGCGGCCGCTTTGGCCGCCGACCCCGGGTAGTAGGCCACCCGCCGCGGCGTCGCGTTGAGCGCGGCGCGCAGGGCGTCCAGAAAGGCGGGGCGGAGGGGCCAGGACGCGTCGGTCAACACGATTTCCGCGGCGAGGCAGTTGTGCCCCGCGTTGTGCGCCGCGCCCGCCACCAGTTCCGCGGCGACATAGTCCAGGTCGGATTGAGACCAGGGGCCGGGCGTGATGATGATTGGAGTGACGCAGCCGAGCTCCCCGGTCACGCGTTTGGCTAGCTTGGGCGCCCCCGTTTTACTAGCCCCCGGCCCCCACACGAGCGCGTCGTACGTGGACGCCGACCCGGTGAGGTGCACGGTGTCGACGCGCGGGTCGGCGGCGAGGCGGGCGCCGACGTCGGCGCCGCCATTCGCGAGAGCCAAAAAACCCCCTTCGGTCAGCGGCGCAAGCGCGGCCGCGATGTGGGGCCCCAAATAGTCATTGACCGGGTTCATCTTGAGCAGGACCACCTCCCCATCCACCACCAGCTTGTGCAGGGCGTCCAGGGCGACGGCGGGCAGCTGGTTGCCCGCGCCGAGGACGAGGGCGACGCCGCCCTTGGACGCGCGCAAGCCCTTGGCTTGCGTCACCTCCTGGCCGGGCTGCAGCCAGACCTCGCCCGTCATGCCGCCAAAGAGGACGGCCTCCAGGGCGCAGGGAAAGACGGTGGCGACGGCACGCGCGGTGCCGTCGGCGTCGGTGTGCGCGCGGACGGCTTGCGGGGGGTAGCCCGCGGGGGTGTCCAGGCCTTCCAGCGCTTCCGCGTACTGTGGGAGACAGAAGGGGAGGGGGGGAGGGTGGTCGAAGCCGCGCCGCGCCCGTCACCCCCCCGCCTCGTTCGTCTCTCTCCTCCCTTCTCTCACCATGCGCAGCGCCCAGATGACCGCCATCCACCCCATCCACTCCTCCCCGACGCCCACGCCGTACGAGCCTTTGGCGGCGACGGCGGCCTGCGCGGCGGGGCGCGACGCCTGAGAGGCAGGGGAGAGGGGAGGGTCGGCGGAGTCGAGGGCCGCGGTCCATCCACGCCCGCTCCACCCTCCCCCCCATCGGTGCACCTTGACCGCCGAGTCGACGCAGCGCCGCAGCAAGGCCGCCCGTTCCGTGAGCGACATCGCGCGCCACGCGCGCGCCGTCTCCGTCAGCCGGTCCAGGCACGCCCCCGTGTGCGCCTCGCTCGACGGCGGCGCGGGCGTCGGCGCCGTGGGCAGGACGACCGGGCGCGGCGCGGGGCGCGTGGGCGCGAGGATAGCCGCGCCGGCGCCCATCAGCGGCTGCATCGCCACGCCGGCGACGCGCAGGACGGCGTCCATATGCAGAGAAGAGAAATTTGTGATTGACGCCGGGGCGGCAGGTTGCGGTGTGTCAGCGGTAGTGCTCTCCGTCACACAAGACCCCTCTCTCCCTCCCTAACCTTGCTCCCACGCCGAGTTCCACGCGACCCGGGACGCAGCGTGCCCCGCGTAATCGCCGCTGGGTCGCGCAGGCGCGCGCGTGGGGCGTTGGCCACGACACGCGCCGAGTTGCCGCCCCGGGCCCGCCACCACCCCTAGAGACGCGGGATGCATCGCGGCCCACGCTGCGGCCGGCGCCGGGGCCGTTTCGGCGGCTGGTTGCGCTTTTTGGCGGCTGCGCGCGCGCGCCGCGTGCACGCGCGCCGCGCGCGACGGACAGCTCGACCGCCCCCGACACGCGCACGCGCCGCCTGGGCGCGCGGCACGCCGGCGCCGGGGCGCCGGCGTGCGCGCCGACGCCTTTTGCACATATAAGGCCTCCTCCCGCTGATTTTGAGGAGCGGGTCTGCTCTCCTATATGTTCTTTCGACACACCCCGCCCCAGGCGCCCCCGCCCCAACCCCGCGCCCCGCACCCGCGCCAGCGCGGTCCGTAATGAAGGTGCGCACACCGTGTCGGCGGCCCGCTGCGCGGCTCGCGGCGGGGCGGCCGGGTGGCGGGGCAAACCGGACCGCCGACACCGGCCGGCCCCCCCCCCCGCCCGCGCGACACCCTCGCCCGCTCCCCTGTCGGCGCAGTGGCGTATTCCACGTCGCCCCCGCGCGCGGGCGGGGCGCGACGCGCGGCCAGGGCGGCGGCGGAGGGATTCTCCCGCCTCCCAATGGATGCTCTCACCCCGCCTCCGTCGCCGACGACGCCCGCCCCCCCCTCCCCAGGTGCACGCCCTGCAAGCCCTGAGCGCCCGCACGGGCTCCAGCCCCGCATTTTGCGGCCACTGCGGGAGTGGCGCCGCCACCGCAGCGGCCGCGGCCGCGCCGTCGGCCGCGCCGCGCGCGGCTGACGTGGCGGCCGCGCCAAAAGCCGCAGCCCTCCCCCGGCCCCCCTCCTGCCTCTTTGAGCTCGAGGTGGATGCCACCGACGACGGAGCGGCATTTGTGGCGCCGCCGGCGCGGGCAGGCGGCGGCGGCGCCGCGCTCGCCGCGCTCGCCGCGCCGTGGTCGCCCGTCGAGGCCGAGGTAAGAGGGGAGGCGAGGGTTTGGGCTGCCTTGTCCGTGCGAGTGCTCTGCGAGCCACTGGGGGTGGTGGCGGCAGCGGAAAGGGATCGGCACGGGTTCGCCGCCGGGCGCGCGCGGCGCGTGCGCGCGCGCGCGCGAAAAACGCGCCCACCCCTCCCACCCCTCCCCCTCCAGCTCGCGCGCCAAGTCGCGCTCGCCGTCGACGCCGACCCCGCGCCCGACCCCGAGTCCCTCGCCCGCTCCCTGCGCGCCCTCGGCCACTCTGTCGCGCTCCGCCACGGCCTCGGCGCCGCGCCCGCCGCGGGCGGCGGCGAATGCTTGCGCAACCTGCGGCACACGTTCCTGGCCGTGAGCCCGCGCGGGTGCCGGGCGGGGGGCGGGGCCTCCGCCTCGATCATCGTCGACCCCCGTTTCCGGGAACAGTTCGTGATTGCCGCCTCGACCCCCGCCTACGACGCCGCGCTGGCGTCCGTGCCGGCCACTTTTTGCGGATCACCCCAACGTGTCGCGGCCCTGGTTGAAGCCCTGTGCGCCGAAATGGCCGCCGCGTTTGCGGCGCGCCGCGCCGCGCTCCCGCCCTGGCGCCGCGCGGCCGCCATGCAGACCAAGTGGCGCCCGCGGCGGTCGGAAGACGTGGTGGCCGGCGCCGCCGCCGCGCGGGGCTCCTCGCCGCCGCGGCCGCTCGACGGCGCGGCCGCGCGGCGGCGCGCGAGCTTCGCCGAGGCGGCGGCCGCCGCCGCGCTCCCGCCCGCGGGGCGGTGCCCGGCGGCGGCCGCGACGGCGGCGGCGCGCGCGGCCAGCCTGCTGGCGAGCCAGTTGAGCGGGCCGGGGCGGCGAGGGGCGGCGCCGGCGGCTGCCGCGCGGCCCGCGTCGGCGCCGGCAGTCGCGACCGCGCTGACCTCGCCCCGCTCGTGCCCCGCGCGCTCGCCGTCGCCGGCAGCCGCCGCGGCGGCCGTCGCCGCCGGCTCCGCCCCGGCCCCACCCCCTCTGCTCCCGCCCGCGTGGCGCGCGCGGCTGCGCGGCGCGGCCGCCGCCGCCGCGCGCGGGCGCACGACCGCGTCCGCGCTGACCAAACGCCTGGGAGCCGTCGCCAAGCCGGAGCGCGACGCCGCCCTGCTGGTCGGCTTTTGAAAAGAGAGGAGTCGGGGTCGTGCCCCCGAGGCACACCATTTGTCGACCCCTCGTTCTTTTCTTTTTTTGACCGCGCGCCGATGCAGGCGCGCCTTTTTATTCAATGCCCGCTTTGATGGGCGGCGCCCACCCCACGGCGGCCGCCGCGCGCGCGTGACGCGCGGGCGGGGCGTGCCGCCCCGCCCGCGCCGCGCGCGGGCGCGCCGTGTGTGCGCCGCCCCGCGATTTTGACTGCCCACCACGCACACCACAATTTTGCCGGCCGCAGCAAGGCCGAGCGACGAGGAAGTGCGAGGGAGAGACCAAGAGTGAGAGGAGAGAGAGATTTGAGGCCCCCCGGCCAACACCAACCAACACGGCGAGACGACACCAACGACCTGGGCGAGAGCGAGGGGGAGAGAGGAGGGACGACGGGAGAGAGCGTGCCTTGAGAAGAGACGCGCTCGAGTGTGTGAGACGCGCCGGCCGCCCCACCACCTCCACCACCCCTCCAGCACGGCCAGAAAAGGGTACAGCAACATGTGGGGCGGGCGCTCATTTGGGGAAGGGGGGGGCTTTCTGATCTCTCTCCTCGGCGCTCGCTCCTCTCTCTCTCTCCGTCGCCGCCGCCTCGCTCGCCTCCTCGCTCTCTCCCGGTCTCGGTTTGGGGTGGTCGGCAAAGAATGTGCGCGGGCCGGCGCGACGGCGTCGCCCGCCCCCTCCCTCCTCTCCTCCCTCCTCCCTTCAGACGCCGCCGCGGCGCACAAACCCGCCGCGCGCCGGCACCGGGTTGGGCACCGAGCACGCAGCGCCGCCGGCGACGAGCACGCGCGGGTCAGACCCGTCGGGCGGCAGTTCAAGGACCGACGGCCGCGCGTCGAGCACGCCGGAGCTCATGCCGACGTCGACCCGCCACACGCGCCCCCCGCACTCGCAGTTGCAGCCGCCGAGTTGCGGGGTGTGGCCGACGACGAGGCGGGCCGCGCCGGCGAGGTCGAGCGCGGCCGAGAGTTGGCGGCACGCGTGGTAGCGCTCCGCGGGCGACCCGTACCGCTCCTTGCCGTACGCCCGGTTCCACATGACGGACTGGGAGTCGCCCATGGCAAGGAAAGGAGGGGGGGCGGCGGAGCCGTCGGCGCCGCGGTCGCCGCGCATCCACGCTGCGACGCTCGCGTTGAGCTCTTTAAACCCCGCCTGCACGTGAGCGGGCACGATGCCGCCGTGGGCGAACACGGTGTCGCCCACGACGAGGACGGTGGGGTTGAGCGCGAGTTCGAGGGCCATGGGGCCGCCTGGGGCGTAGAGCGCGGCGCGCGCGCGCAGTTGGCCGTCGAGGCCGGCAGCGGCCGCGCCGGTCAGGCCGGCGGCCAGGGCCGCCTCTCTGAAGCCACCGGGGGTCGCATACCGAAAGTCGCCACAGACGTTCAGGGCTTCATGGTTTCCATTCAGCATGTAGACCGCCCCCCCTTCCCGCCGCGCCTGGCGATCCAGCTCGCGCAGCAGCATCACCGCCCCGATCTCGTTGTCGCCCCGGTCGAGGACGTCGCCCAGTTGCACCGCGACGGTGTCGCCGCCGACCCACACGGGGCGGCGGCGCGCGTCCTGGGCGAGCACGCCGCCGAGCTCCAGGCAGGCGATCGTCTTGCCCAGGTCGCCGTGCACGTCGCCGACTAGAGGGAAGAGGGGGAGAGAGGGCGGTGGGGGTCAGGGTCGTGCGGCGGGCGGGAACGCGCGCGTGCGGAGGCGCGCGGGCCGCGGCCGGCCCTCGGGCCGGCCCTGGGAGACGGCCTCGACCGCCCGGCGCACGCGTGGGGCGCAGCGCCCGCGCGGCGGGTCGCAATCGGCGGCGCGCGCCGGCGCGCGGGGCGCGCGCCGCGCGGCCTCCTCCCGCCCCCACGCCCCTCCTCCCACACCCCAAACTCACTGGCGATGATGCGGCGCCCGCCCCGGTCGACAAAGGTGGGCGGCTCCTCGGGTGGCGCGAGCGCGGCTTTGGGTGGCGGCGCGCTCGCGCTCTCGCGGGGGGGCGCGGCCACCGCGCGCGCGGTCGTGCGCGACGGCGACAGCGACGCGCGGTCGCTGGGCGCGGCGGCGCGCGTGGGCGGCGGGCGCGGCGCGCGGGCGCGCGGCGGCGCGGGCGCGGCGCGCGGCGCGCTCGCCATGCGGTGGCCCGTGGCCGGCATGGAGCCGGGGTGGGCGGCGGGCGCGTGGACTGGGCGCGGGGGCGCCGGGACGCGGGGAGAGGGTGTGGGGTGCGGCGCGGGGGGTCGCTCGCTGTGGGCCCTCCGCGACCACCCACACGCGGTCGGGGAGAGCCGGCGGGCGACGGGCCGCGCGCCGGCCTGGGCCGGCGTCCAGCCTCCTCCCGCGCGCACCCCGCATGTAGACGCGCTCGCAGAGGCGGTGGGCGGGCGGCGGCGCGGGGGCGGGAGGCGGGTCTGACGCCGGGCGGCCGCGCGCGGCTCGCCGCCGGGCGCGGGCCCCGCCACGCCCGACCCTGGTCCCTGCGCCGCCGTGTCGGGCGCTGCAGCGCGCGGCTTTGGCTGCGGCGCCAGCCCGCCCTGGGGCGGCGGGTCGAGGCGAGCGAGAGAAAAACACAACAAGTCGACTGTCGCGCGGCGCCTCACACACTCTCGGGCCCTCCGGTCCCGCAGCTCGCGCGCCCGACGCGCGCCCGAATCAAAGGCGCGCGTCCCCGCCGCCTGACGCGCCCAGGCGAGCGCGCGCCCGCCCCGCGCGCGCGTCGCGCATCGGGCCCGGCGCGTCCCGCTTCGGGCCCGCCGCGTCGGCCCTCCACCTCTCCCTCCCACACACCATGTCCGGCGACAACACCACCACCCCTCTCACGCCCCACGACCGGCTGACGCCGTCGGCCGACGGCGCGGCGTCGTCGGGCGCGGGCTCGCCGCCCGCGTCGTCGTGCGGCGCGACGCCGACCGGGGGTGGAGGAGGCGGTGGCGGTGGCCGCTGGGACATCGAGGCCGACGGGACGGGGCGGACAGCGGCGGCGCCGAGAGCCGCTGCCGACCCCCTTCCCTCGCCCTCCGACCTGCCGCCCGCCCCACTCCACCCGTCCCCATCCCCCTGGCCCCCCGCGGCAACGCGCTGGCCCACCCTCTCCTCCTCGGTCGACGACGGCGGGGACCCCGCGACCCGCTTTACGCTCTTGCATGAATTAGGACGGGGTTCGTACGGCGTCGTGTACGCCGCGCGCGACCGCGTCGCCGGAGGCGTCGTCGCGGTCAAAGTCGTCCCCGCGCGCGGCGGCGCCGACGCTCGCGCGCTCGCGCGCGAGGTGGCCGCCCTCCGCTCCGCGTCGCACGCCGCCGTCGTCGGCATCGTGGGCGCGTGGAGGAGGCCGGCGAGCGGCGACGTGTGGATCGCCATGGAGCTGTGCGCCGGGGGCTCGGTCGCCGACGCGCTCGCCGCGCGGCGGTCGCCGCTGCCGGAGCCGGCCATCGCGCATGTGGTTGCTGGAGCGCTGGCCGGCATTGCCCACCTGCACTCGAGTGGCAAGGTGAGGAGTGGGGTGGGGTGGAGAGTGGTGGCGGCGAGAAATGGCGCGCGGTCTGCGCTTTCTCAATCCCTCCCCTCCTCCTCTCTGACTCTATAGGTCCACCGCGACATCAAGTGCGGCAACCTGCTGCTGACCGCCACCGGCGACGTCAAAGTGGCCGACCTGGGCGTGGCGGCGCCCCTTCCCACTGCCGCTTCCTCCGCGGCCTCTGCCGCCGGGCGCCGCACCTTTGTCGGCACCCCCCACTGGATGGCCCCGGAAATGGTGGCCGACCACCCGTACGACGGCCGGGTCGACGTGTGGGCGCTGGGCATCAGCGCGATCGAAATGGCGGAAGGCGCGCCGCCGCGCTGGGGCGTCGCGCCGGTCAGGGCCTTGCTCGCGATCGCGCGCGACCCGCCGCCCCGCCTGGCGGATCCCGGTGCGTGGTCGCCCGCGTTCGTGGACTTTGTGGGCGCGTGCCTGGTCAAGGACCCGTCGGCGCGGCCCAGCGCGGCGGCGCTGCTGCGCCACCCTTTCGCCGCGCCCCGCCCGCCCGCCGCCGCCGCGGCCGCCACCTCGTTGCTCGCCTCTTTGGCCGCCGCGTCCGCGGCGGCCGCCGCGGCCAAAGCGGCGGCCGACGGCGAGGGCGAGGGCGGCGCGTCGTGGCCGACGGTCGCCGTCGACGGTGGCGCCGCCTGGTGGCCGCCCGCGGGCGCGTCCGAAGGTGAAGGGCGGACCGGGGTTCCGGCGCGGCCGGCGCGGGACGAAGGAGGGGCGGCGGCGTCGCCCGCGGCGACGGTGGTCGTCGAGCGCGACGCGCCGCGCGCGCCCCCCGGCGCCTACGCCGCCGCCGTCGCCGCCGCGGCGGGCAACCTGCTGCCGCGCGGCGTGCCCGCGTCGGCCGCCCAGGCGCCGTCGGCGGCCGCCGCGGCCGCCGCAGCCGCGCGGCGCGCGGCGGCCGCCGCGGCCGCCGCGCGCGCCCCAGACCTGCCGTTTCTGTCGGCGGCCGACGTCGACTTTGCGACCGCGCTGTTGGACGGCGGCGCGCAGGCGCACGCGGCGGGCGGCGGGGTGCCCAGGCTCGCGCTCGGGTGGCGGCGGACCGCGCCGCTCGCGGCGACCGCCCGCCCGCTGCCCACGCCCGCGGGCGCGCCCGCGGCCGCCGCTTTGGCCCGCGTCGCGGCGCACGCCGCGCAGGCAAGGGGGCAAGGGGGGTCTGTGGGGGCAGGGGTCGCGGCCGTCGAGGCCGCGCTCGCCGCGCTCTGTGCAGGGGGCCGAGGGTGAGCGCGAGAGACACAACGAGAGAGAGAGAGAGAGACAGACACCCATCGCCGCTGCCGTGCAAACCGGGGGTTAGGGGCCGAGGCGCGAGTCACATATCGGGGTGGGTCGGGCGGTGGGGGGATTCCGCTCGCGCCCGGGCCGGAAGCCGGGCTTCCGGCCCGCCGGCATAATGGTAGAGCCGCGGGCGACGCATGTCGCGCCGGGGCAGGGGTGGAGAGTGGCGTGTGTGTGGGGGGTGGAGGGTGGAGGCGGGGACCACGCGCGCGCGCGCGAGGACGGGGACGCCCCCACGCTTCCTCCCCGTCACCCGCCGCGCCGTTTCTCAAGACCCGCACTGCGGAGCTTGCACGCAGTAGCCTGAGGAGACGGGAGGGGGCCGGGTCGACGCGTTTTCCTTCTCGCCTCGTCCGCCGTCGCGGCGTCGCCGCGCGCGCGCCCGGCCGCGCGCCGCCGCCGCCCCCGCTCCAGGTCTCGCGACGCGCCGGCCGCCGCCATCGAAGAAAACCTACCGTACGAGGGGTCGTAGTAGTAGCAATCTTGGCACTGCGCGTCGGGCGCGCACTGACCCGACCACCCGCCCGGGGACTGGTCCAACGACACACACTGGTACCCGTTGAAGAAGGTGCATGGAGGGCACTGGCCGCCTCCGTTGTTGTTGTAGTAAAAGATGCCGCAGCCTGGGCGGGGGGGGGCGGGGAAGATGTGGGCTCGCGGGCGCCGCCGCCGACCGCCGCGTCCCTCTCCTTCCTCCCCTCCTCCTACCCCAGCAGCCGCCGTTCCACCAGCCAAAGACGGCGACCGAGTTGACCACGATGTTGGCGACGTACAGGCCGGAGCGCCTGGGAGGGAGGGGGGGGGGTTGGGGTGGGAAGGACGAAAGAAAAAAAACATGCCAAGACGCGCCCCAACCCCCAAAACCCGGGACGCACCACACGCAGCCGAAGGGGTCGGTCCACCCACCGACCCTGGAGAGGGGGGAGGGAGGGGGGGAAGGGGGTCGGAAAAAGAAAAGACGGGCGGCGGCGCGGCCCCGAGTTTTGTTTTCGACGGCGCCCGCCCCCCCTCTCCGCCACTCCCGCACCAGAAGTTGGTCGGGCGATAGTACTGCCGGCTGTTCCAGGCGTTGTAGCCCTGCGGGTGAGGGGGCGGGACGGTGAGCGCGAGGGTCGGCGCGCCCGCGCCTCTGCGCTTCCTCTCTCTCTCCCCACTCCCTCACCTTGGGGCCGCCGCCGGGGCACTGGCCGTTGCCGTTGAAGATGCGCTGGTTGGTCGGCACGGCGGCGTTGATGGGGCCCTCCTGCGGGGAAGAGGGAGAGAGAGAGGGGTCGGGGGTCGGCAACAGCAGCGCAGCGAGGCGCGCTCCCGCCGCTCCTCCGGCACTCGACTTACCCGGGGCGTGATCTTTTGCAGGGAACGGTCTTGGGTGGGCAGTTTTTCGGACGGCTTCTGCTGCTGGCCGCCGCCGTTCTGCCCCGGACGGTTTTGGCCGTCGCCGCCGCCGTTGGGGCGGTTTTGGCCATCGCCGCCGCCGTTGGGGCGGTTTTGGCCGTCGCCGCCGCCGTTGGGGCGGTTCTGCGCGTTGTTCGCGCCGCCGCCGCCGCCCCCTTGGCCGCCGCCGCCTTGGCCGCCGCCGCCTTGGCCGCCGCCGCCTTGGCCGCCGCCGCCTTGGCCGCCGCCGCCTTGGCCGCCGCCGCCTTGGCCGTTGTTGCCGCCGCCACCGCCGTTGGGGCGGTCGCGAGTCTGTGGGGCAGAGGGTCGAGGGTCGGCGCCGTGCGCGCGCGCCGCGCGCGCTCGGGCCGATCACTCCCCCTCCCTCTCCCTCGAGCCGATCCGCGCACGGGCGCACCTGCTGGCCGCCGCCTTGGCCCCCGTTGAACGGGGTGCCGCCGCCGCCGCCGCCGCCTTGGCCTTGCCCCCCGCCGCCGCCGTTCGCGCCGCCGCCGCCGCCGCCCGGCGCGGGGCGCGCCTGCGGCTGGCCGCCGCCGCCGTCGCCGCCTCCACCGAAGGAAGGGCGGCCCTGGGACGGGGGGAGCCGATTGTGGGCAGGCGCGCTGCGTGGCGCGCGCCGCGCGTGCCGACCGCGGCACCGGCCCCACCCCTCGCACCTGGGCCTGGCCGCCACCACCGCCGCCGCCGCCGGGGTTGCCCCCGCCGCCGCCCGGGCCGCCGCCGCCGCCGCCACCGGCGACGCGGTTGCCGCCACCGCCGCCGCCGCCGCCGCCGCCGCGGTCGCCCCCCCCCCCCCCCCCGCGGCCGCCGCCGCCGCCGCGTTCTTGTTTCAGGTTGCGGGTGGACAGCGCGTGCGCGATGGGCATCGCTGGAAGGTGGAGGGGGAACCGTTGGCGCTTGGTCGCCGGCTTCGCGCCGCCCGCCGCCGCGGGACCAACGCTCCCCGCGCCCCCCTCCCACCCACCGTGCGTCATCGCCAGCATGGCCAGCATGGCCAGCGCAAAGGCGCGGGTCATGGTGGAGGCGTGTGCGGAGGCGCTGGGGGGGGGGGGGGATGGGGAAGGTGCGCATTGGGCGGCGGCGCGGCGCGGCTGGCCCCAGCGCGCGCCCGCCGACCCCAGTCTCGCGCCACAAAGCGCACTCGCGGTGCGCCCGGATCGCGGAGAGGGCGGCGGAGGGCCGGGGCCGGCGCGAGGACCCCAAGATGGGCGCAACGGCCGACCCTGTGGTCGCGCCCGCGCCGCGCCGCGCGGCGGCGGCCGACCCCCGCCCGCGCCGCGGCGGGGCGGGCGCTGCTGGCGCTCGCACCTGGGCTGGGGTGGGGCCGCGGATTCGCGGGAGTGGGGGCGATTGGAGGGGGCCTGCACACACGGCGGCGTGCGCGTGCCGGCCGGCTGGCGCGCACGGCAGGCTGCGCCCACGCATGGGCGTGAAACTGAACGCTTAAGCGTTCAGTTGCGGGCCGCCCTCGCTGCCGCGTCGCCGCGCGACCGCTCCATGTGGAAGCGCGTGCAGCGCGCGCGGCAGGCGGTCGCTTCGGCCTTCGACGCGCGCGGCCCGCGCGCGCGCGGCTTCCACGACCGCCGCTGACCCGCCCGGCAATGCCTTCACCTCCACCGGGCGGGCACAATACACGCCCTCGGCCACCCTGGGCGAGTCCCGGTGCGTGAGTCGGCCGGCCGGCTGCCGCGGCCTCTCCGCGCTGCGCTCGCGCGCCGGCGCCCCGCCCCCCCCACCACACCTCCCCTTCCGCCCGCATCATGGCGCCCGGTGAGTGCCAGCACCCGCTCCCCCCCGGGCTTGACGCCCGACGGCGGCCGCGGGCGCCGATCGAGCCCCGCGCGACGCGGCGGCCGCGCCGTCCGCGGCGTGCGCGCGCCGCGGTCGCCCGGTCGCCCGTGTGTCGCGCGCGCACGACGGGCGCCGGCGGCCGCGGGCGGCGGCCGGGGCGTGCGACGGCTCGAGGCGCGCGGCGCGGCCGCGCCGGCCGCCGCGCCGCGCTGGCGGCCGGCAACCCCCGATCGGCGCCGCCGCGCTCCATCCTGGGCCGCGCGCACCCCGCACGCCCCGTGCGGGGCGCGAAAGGGACCGCCGCGAAGCAGGGCGCGCTGCGCGCCGGCCGCCACCGCCGCCCCGCCAGTCCACGCCTCCCGCCGCCCACCAATCCCCCTCCTCCCTCTCTGCAGCCAAAGACGACAAGGCCAAGGCCGCCAAAGCCGCCAAATCGGTCAAGAAGAACACGCACAAGCGCACCCGCTCGGTGCGCAAGTCGGTCGTTTTCCACCGCCCGACCACGCTCAAGCACGCGCGCGCGCCCAAGTACCCGCGCAAGTCGGCGCCGGCGGCGGCGCGGCTGGACGCGTTCGACGTCGTCAAATACCCGCTGACGACCGAGTCCGCGATGAAGAAGATCGAGGATAACAACACGCTCGTCTTCGTCGTCGACGCCCGCGCCGACAAGCGCGCCGTCAAGGACGCGGTGCGCGCGCTCTACGACGTGCAGGCGGCCAAGGTCAACACGCTCGTGCGGCCCGACGGCGCCAAGAAGGCGTACGTCCGCTTGACGGCCGACTACGACGCGCT
>Ga0315284_10010674_pt1 | contig 13086 bp, 9 predicted proteins | sample YL17G09_16_MG_FD_203696 | JGI IMG/M metagenome (GOLD analysis project Ga0315284, IMG submission 203696) | Sediment microbial communities from Yellowstone Lake, YNP, Wyoming, USA - YL17G09_16 | ecosystem: Environmental > Aquatic > Freshwater > Lake > Sediment | place: USA: Wyoming | collected... | reverse complement strand
ATAACTTGGGCTCACCCAATCCAGAGAATGGAACGGAGAGGCGGCATCGCGAGGTTTTAACGTTGAGCCGAATCTCAGCAGCGCTCAGTGACCTGTGGGATTTGGATGCTATCCTCAGGGTTGCCTTGGACAGCGTGCTAAATATTATGAACGGAACCATAGGGGGCATTCTGCTAGTGGATGGACAGACTCAAACGCTATCCTATCGCGTACATCAGGGTTTGAGCGATAAATATGTTGAGGAAATGCACCTGCGCTTAGGTGAGGGTATTGCCGGCAGGGTAGCAGAAAGCGGCAAGTCAATCCTGTTGGAGGACATCTCCACCGACCCGCGCGTTGCCTATCCCGACCTGGTAAGCACCGAGGGGCTCAAAGCATTCATCAGTGTTCCCCTTCGGGCAAAAGACAAGGTTTTGGGGGTGATAAACGTTGCCAGCCGCATGCCACACCATTTCACTCAAGATGATACGCATCTATTGCATTCGGTCGGGGACCAGCTTGGTGTCGCCATTGAGCAAGCACAGCTATACGAACGGTTGAGAAAGGCGAGGGAAAGATACCGTCAACTTGCCCGGCAGACTCTCGTTGCTCAGGAGGAGGAGCGGAGGCGACTGGCTCGTGAGCTTCATGACGACACCAGTCAGACACTTTCCGGACTGTCGCTTCAACTACAGGCCCTGGTGAACATGGCTGAGATGTCTGGCAACCAAGATCCGAAATTCATAGCGGGGTTGAAAAAGGCGCAATCGCTGTCAGTCCAGGTACATAAGGAGATAGGGAGGTTGATTGCTGACCTCCGTCCGGCTTTGCTGGATACGCTGGGATTGATACCGGCCATCCGTCAACACGCTGAGGCTAACCTTCGCTCCCTGGGTATCAATGTCGAGGTAGAGACCAAGGAACTGGAGCGGCGCTTGCCCGCGGAGGTTGAGGCAGGGCTCTTTCGCTTTTTCCAGGGAGCCATAGGCAACATTGCTCAACACTCTGGAGCAAAGAACGCCACTATGGTTCTCGAATGCAAGGGCGACGAGCTTCGGATACGGATTAACGATGATGGTCAAGGGTTCGATGTCGCCAAGGTTACCGATATCGAAGAAAGTGGGCGAGGTCGGGGTGTGTTCAGCATGAAAGAGCGAATCAGACTTCTCGGTGGCACCTGCTGGATTGAGTCTCAACTCGGGCGAGGGACCACAGTTAACGCAATTGTCCCTATAAGCTGGAGTGCCAAAGATGCCGAAAATAAGAGTGCTGGTAGTCGATGACCATGCTATTGTGCGAGATGGTATTTGTGCCCTGCTGGCACTGACCGGGGATATTGAGGTAGTGGGAGAGGCCGCCAACGGCAGTGAAGCATTGGAAAAGGTTAAGAAGCTACAGCCGAATGTAGTGCTAATGGACATAGCTATGCCCATTATGGGCGGATTAGAAGCTACCCGTCGGATACGAAGGGAGTTTCCCCGAAGCAGGGTGCTAATTCTGACACAGTATGACGATAAAGAATATGTGTACCCGATTATCGAGGCTGGAGCCGCTGGCTTCATTAGCAAGGCAGCCGCATCTTCCGAACTTACCCAGGGTATCCGCTCTGTTTACCAGGGAGACTCCTTTCTCTCCCCGCCGGTAGCCAAGCTTCTGGTGGAAGACCTCCAACATGGGGGCGAGCGGGTTAGTCATGACCCTTATGAGCAGTTGACTGACCGGGAACGGGATGTGCTCAAGTTACTGGCCGAGGGATTTTCCACTCAGGAAATTGCTGACCTGCTTAAGGTCACCCCGAAGACCGTTGAAGGACACAAGACTAACCTCATGGCTAAATTAGATATCCACAACCGTATCGAGCTGGTCAAGTACGCCCTGCGTAAAGGCATCATTAACATCTGACGACATTACATCCACCCTAAGCCTTGCGCCGACTCATTCACTCCTGCGGGTTAGCCTATCCCCAGCCTCAAACTACTAAGCAGGGGCAAATCCCGGAAGATTCAAGGGTTTCTCCTCCCACCCATCAGGGTGAAAACCCGTTGTGCTCCAGGCCATCTTGACTTAACTTTTTATTAAGCGCACTTAACAGTGGCTGCGGCATCGGCGAGGCGAGGCGGTCACGATGCTGGGGGAAGGAGGACGGCATGGAGAAGAAGCCCAAGATTCTGATTGTAGATGACGACCCCGATTTTACCCAAAGTCTAAAAGCGACTTTAGTGAATAAGGCCTACTCCGTAGTTACTGCCTCTGACCGGCGACAGGCTGAGGATATGATTCGCTCTCAAGAGCCGGATATGATTATCCTGGGCACAATTATGCCCCGTGGAGATGCCTTCCTGTTCCAGCATTGGCTGAAGCAGACACTAGGGTTCAGCAGTCTGCCCATTATGGTTATTAACGCGTCACCGGAAAAGCAACTGGTCAAAGGCTGGAGACTTGAGGAAGGGTTGCAATGCGATGCCGAGGACTTTCTAGCCCGGCCCGTCGAGCCGGAAGCCCTGGTGCCCCGGATTCGGAAGCTGCTGGACAGGGAGGCGGGTAAGCGGATTAGGGTGTTGATAGTAGATGACCATGCCGTGGTCCGGGATGGCATTCGTGCCGTGCTCGCTTTGCAGCGGGATATGCAAGTGGTTGGCGAGGCAGTAAATGGCAAGGAAGCCCTGGAAAAGACTAGTGAGCTTATGCCTGATGTTGTGCTGATGGATATAGTTATGCCGGTAATGAACGGACTGGACGCCACCAGGGAGATATGCCGGCAATGCGAATGGGCTAAGGTGCTGGTGTTGACCCAGTATGATGACGATGAGAATATCAGAGCTAGCCGGGAGGCGGGAGCACTCGGTTTTATTCCCAAAGTAGCCGCCAGTGCCCGGCTTCTAACCGGGATAAGGTCAGTGGCCCGCGGCGAGGAGTTTATCCGCAGTCTCACCCCATAGATGGCGTTGTCGCCAGAAAGGGAGTCAATGGAAGCAATTACCATTACCCTTGACGGAATAGAGGTAAGTGGCTATCCAGGGATGACCATTTTGGACTTGGCCCGAGAGTCGGGGGTGAATATTCCTACCCTGTGCCACGAGCCATACCTTAATCCAACTGGTGCCTGTCGCCTCTGCTTGGTAGAAGACGAGCGCTCCCGGGCACTGCTGGCTGCTTGCGTCGCCCCGATAGCATCAGGATTGGTAATTAATACTCGTTCACCACGGGTAATTGAGCGTCGGAAAACGATTATCAAGCTCATGTTGGCCAGCCACCCTGATTCCTGCCTGGTGTGTGATAAAGGCAACCGCTGTCAGCTACGGAAAATAGCCGCCGACATGGGCATCGGGCTGGTAGAATTTCAAAGAATCCCCCAGTGGAGCGCTATTGAGGAGGTCAATCCATTTATCGAAAGGGATCTCTCCAAGTGTATTTTGTGCGCCAAGTGTATTCGGGTAGACCAAGAGCTAGTCGTTGAGGGCGCCATCGATTATATTCACCGGGGCTCCGTTTCCAAGCCGGCAACGCTAAATGATATGCCGCTGGAGAAATCTGAGTGCACCTTCTGTGGCACCTGTGTGGCACTGTGTCCTACTGGTGCCCTTATGGAAAAGGAGAGGACATACACCGGTACCACCGCGACCACTGTCGATACGGTGTGTCCTTTTTGTGGCTGTGGCTGTAGCATTTGCCTCGAGGTTAAGGACAATCGCCTGGTACGGGTCAGGCCCAGCGCCCAAAGTCCGGTAAATCACCATGCGCTTTGCGTCAGGGGAAGTTATGGCTATGATTTCGTGCATAGTCCGGATAGACTGCGCACCCCTTTGGTTAAGGTCAATGGCAGTTTTCAGCCGTTATCCTGGGAACAAGCTTTAGACCGGGTAGCTGCCGAATTCACACGAATAAAGGAAGAGCACGGTCCCGACAGTCTGGCTATCCTGGGTGCCTCCAAGTGCACCAACGAAGAGAACTATCTGCTCCAGAGATTGGCCCGGGGCGTGCTGGGCACCAATAATATCGACAACGGTAGCCGAGTTTATAGCTCCCCCAGCCGTGTTGCTCTGGGATGGACTATCGGTGTTCCGGGAACAACAAGTTCTATCGAGGAGCTGGAACAGTCAAAGGTGATAGTAGTTATTGGGGCTGACCCTGTCACCTCGGCTCCAGCAGTGGGATATGCCATAAAGCGTGCGGTCAAGTACCAGGGGGCCAAGCTGGTGCTGGTTGACCCGCGGCAAACAAAGCTGGCGACCTTCGCTCACCTCTGGTTGCGGCCCAGGGTTGGCACCGATGTGGCACTATTAAACGGCTGGGCAAAGGTGATTATCGACGAAAGGCTGTTTGACGAGGAATTCGTAACCCGTAAGACGGACAATTTTACGGAACTGGAAAGAAGCTTGGAGGCTTATACCCCGGGGCAGGTGGAAGAGGTAACTGGCGTTCTCAGGCGGGATGTGCAACTTGCCGCTCGTCTCTTGGCTGAGGCTGAGCGGGCCTCAATCGTCTATGGTAATGGAATTACCCAGCACAGCACTGGCACGGCTGGTGTCATGGCTCTGGCGAATATCGCGATGCTCACCGGGAATGTCGGGCATCGGGGTGGGGGCATCTTCGCCCTGCAACGAGAAAATAACGCCCAGGGGGCGTGTGACATGGGTAGTTTGCCTGACTTCCTTCCTGGCTACCAAAGTATAGATGATGCTCAATCCAGGAAGAATTTTGAGGAGCACTGGGGAGTTCGCTTGCCCACGAATACCGGGCTGACCGCCCTGGAAATTATGGAGCAGGCGGGCGCGAGAAAGGTCAAAGGGATGTTAATTGTGGGGGAAAATCCAGTCTCAAGCTTCCCACGCCCTTCCTGGGTTCGCAACGCTCTTACCTCTCTTGAATTTCTGGTAGTCGCTGATATATTTCCTACCGAAACGGTGAAACTGGCAGCAGTGGTTTTGCCAGCCGCCAGCTTCGCCGAAAAGGAAGGCACCTTCACTAACTTCGAGGGCAGAGTTCAACGAGTACGAAAGGCCATTGAGCCCCTTGGTGATAGCCTGCCAGACTGGGAGATAATCCTTCGCCTAGCTGACAGGATGCGCCACCCGATGCCATATTCGTCTCCGCAGCAGGTTATGGATGAAATCGAGAGGATAGTCCCCTTTTACCAGCACTTGGCTTATAGCGACTTTGAGGAGGAGGACCTTAAGTGGGCTGATTTGGAGGGTAGTAGTTTAGGAACGAGACGGCTTTACCAAGGTCCGTTCCCGAGTGGGTTTGGGCGGTTCTCTCCGGTAGACTATACTCCGTCGACAAATGTATCGGGGGATAGGTATCCACTAACCCTGCTCACCGGGTCAATACTATATCACTTTGGTAGCGGCTCAAGGAGCTTGAGAGCTTCACGACTGAAGAAATTCTCACCGCGCGCCTGGGTAGAAATCAGCGGGGCTGAGGCCGACCACCTCGGATTCAGCGATGGTGAAGTAGTGAAGGTGGTCTCATCTGTAGGCGAAGTGACCGCTCCTCTCCGCGTAACTGAAACTTTACCTGCCGGAATGCTGTTTATGCCCATGTCGTTCCCGGAGAGTCCGGTTAATGAGCTATTCGACATAGCCTTAGACCTTCGGGCTAAAACTCCCGCTCTCAAAGCGTGCGCCGTAAGGCTGGAAAGGATTAGTAACCGTGGCTGAGCTGAGGAAAGACACGAAAGCTGACCTGGAGAAAATAGACAGCATCATATTCGATTATCATAGACAGAGGTGGGGGCTAATACCCCTTCTTCAAGAGATTCAGCGGGCGCAGGGCTACATTCCTCCTGAGGCAATACCACGCATCGCCAGAGGTCTGGGCTTGTTTCCCAGTCAGGTGCAAGGGGTAATTACCTTTTATGCCCTGTTTTATACTGCGCCCCGAGGCAAGAACATAGTTCGGGTATGCCGGGGGACTGCCTGCCATGTTCGCGGCGGGAAAACAATATTGAAATTGGTCAAGCGACATCTGGGTATTGACGATGGTGGAACTACACCTGACTTTAAGTATACTCTGGAGACCGTTGCTTGCATTGGATGTTGTGCCCTGGCACCTAACATGGTGGTCAACAACAACGTCTACGGTCAGATGAACCCGAAGAAGGTGGCAACAATTTTGGGTCATTACGGGGGGCAATGACATGCTGCAGCGTGAAGCCACAGCTTCAGTCAATGGTCAGCGGGCCGTCCGTGTCTGCCGCGGGTCAGGTTGCCCCGGCTCGGAACAGATTGTAAAACGCCTCGAAGAGGAGATAACGCGGCTCGGTCTGGATGTTAAAGTGAGGCCCACAGGTTGTCACGGTTTCTGCCAAGTTGGTCCCACAGTGATAATGGAACCGGAAGACGTCTTTTATTGCCGTGTAGTTGCCGACGACGTTCCTGAAATTGTGCGGGCGCACTTGAGAGACCACCAGGTGGTGAATCGGCTACTTTATACTGATCCCGCGACCGGACAGGCTATATTGCATTACTCGGATATAAACTTCTATGAGAAGCAGCAGCGCGTTCTCCTGCGCAACTGCGGTCATATCAATCCGGAAAGGATTGAAGATTACCTCGGCGGTGGCGGTTACCAGGCGCTGCGGAAGGTTCTTTTCAACATGACGCCGGAGCAGGTGATTGCGGAAATAAAGAAGTCGGGACTGCGCGGGCGTGGTGGGGCTGGGTTCCCCACCGGACTCAAGTGGGAATTCTGCCGCAATGCCTCCGGCTCACCGAAATACGTTATCTGCAATGCCGACGAAGGCGACCCCGGTGCCTTTATGGACCGCTCTATCCTCGAGGCGGACCCACACGCGGTTCTGGAAGGGCTGACCATCGCCGCCTATGCTGTTGGCGCAACCCAGGGCTATGTTTATTGCCGTGCCGAGAAACCCCTGGCTATAGAGCGGCTGAAGATTGCCTTGAAACAGATGCCACAACATGGCTTAGTGGGTGATAACATACTTGGTTCTGGCTTTAGTTTTCCAATAGAGATAAGGGAAGGTGCCGGAGCTTTTGTCTGCGGAGAAGAAACTGCCCTAATGATGTCCATCGAAGGTAAGAGAGGCATGCCTCGTCCCCGCCCCCCATTCCCCGCCCAATCAGGTCTGGATGGCAAGCCCACTGTCATCAATAATGTGAAGACGCTAGCCACGGTGCCGGTTATCATTGACCGGGGTGCTGATTGGTTTACCAGCATCGGCACCGAGAAGAGCAAGGGCACAGCAGTGTTCGCTCTCACCGGTAAGATTGCCAACAGTGGCTTGGTGGAGGTGCCGATGGGTACCCCCTTAGCCCGGGTTATCTATGAGATTGGCGGTGGCATCCCCCGAGGCAAGCGACTTAAGGCGGTGCAGACCGGTGGTCCTTCAGGCGGGTGCATTCCAGCGCGCTTTATTGACCTGCCAGTAGACTATGAGTCATTAACCAGACTAGGTTCGATAATGGGCTCCGGTGGCATGGTAGTAATGGACGAGACTACCTGTATGGTAGAGATAGCTCGGTTCTTCCTCAGTTTTGTCCAGACCGAATCTTGCGGAAAATGTACGCCTTGCCGTCTGGGAACCAGGCAGATGCTGGAAATCCTGACCAGAATCACTGAGGGCAAAGGACGGGATAGTGACATCGACGCCTTGCTCACTTTAGCCACAACAGTCAAAGAGTGCTCACTATGCGGACTGGGGCAGACCTCCCCTAATCCCGTGCTTTCCACCCTCAATTATTTCCGCGACGAGTACGAAGCCCATATCAAGGAAAAGAAGTGCCCGGCTGCTGTCTGCGACGCCCTGATGATATCACCCTGCCAGCATACCTGCCCGGTAGGAATCAATATCCCCAAATATGTTGCCCATATTGCCGCGGGTGAATACCAGGAGGCTATCGACACCATCAGGGAACGTAATCCCTTCCCGGCTATCTGTGGTCGCATCTGCCATCATCCCTGCGAGGGCAGGTGCCGCCGTGGAGAACTGGACGACCCGGTAGCTATCAGAGCACTCAAGCGTTTTGTCGCTGACTGGTACTTCGAGCATGTCGCTGAAGACCCGAAACCATTTCCCCAGACGCATCGGCAGCGGGTAGCTGTAGTCGGGGCGGGCCCCACCGGACTATCCTGTGCTTACTTTTTGGCTCAGATGGGCTATCCTGTAACCGTTTTTGAAGCTCTTCCCGTAGGTGGCGGCATGCTCTCGGTGGCGATACCTGAGTTTCGGTTGCCCCGTCATGTTATTCAACAGGAGATTGATTATATTGCTAAACGAGGGGTAGACATAAGATATAACAGCCCAATTACCGTAAATTTCACCGTGGAAGACCTCAGAAGAAACGGCTTTGGCGCTGCCTTTATTGCCGCCGGCGCCCAGCGAAGCCAGCGCATTGGCATACCTGGCGAGTTGGAAGATGTCGCTGGTCTCCATTACGGGCTAAGATTCTTGAGAGAGGTAAGGCTCGGTCGACAGCTTAGGGTTGGCCGCCGGGTGACGGTCATTGGCGGCGGCAATGTAGCTCTGGATGCAGCTCGCACGGCTCTCCGCCTCGGTGCTGATGAGGTGAGCATTTACTACCGCCGGTCACGGGAAGAGATGCCGGTGACCGATGTAGAATACGACCAGGCCATTGCTGAAGGCGTCCAGGTAGATTTCCTGGTTAGTCCCACTAGGATAGTCAGCGAGAACTGGGAAGTGACCGGATTACAATGTATCCGGATGAGCCTGGGCGAGCCCGACGAGAGCGGACGCCGGCGGCCCATCCCCATCAGCGGCTCCGAGTTTTTTGTCGAGGCAGATACGGTGATTGCGGCTGTAGGCCAAGCCCCTGACCTTTCCTTTCTTCCCGTCGATAGCGCTCTGGAGCGCACCCGTTGGGAGACTCTGGTTGTTAATGGCAATACTCTGGCGACTAATGTTAGCGGGGTCTTTGCCGGTGGTGACTTTGTTACCGGGCCGGGCACGGTGATAGAGGCTATCGCCGCCGGCAGACGCGCAGCCATCGCCATAGACAAGTACCTCAAGGGCGACACCTCCAGAGTTGAGATATACGACCTCAAGGCTGGTGTTGTCGCTGAGTTGCCTGGCCGGGAAATCGAGGAAACCTGGGAGGTGCAGCCGCGGCTGGTAGTGCCGACACTTCCTGTTCCGGAAAGAAAGAGAAGCTTTACCGAGATAGAACTCAGTTTCTCCGAGGAAAAAGCCAAGGAGGGGGCCAAACGGTGCCTGAGATGTGACCTAGAAAAGTAGCCGGTCACCTTGCCAGTTTAAGTGGGAGGGTTACTATGAAGTCGATAACTAAACAAAAACCGTTTGAAGAAATCAAGGAGCAGCTAGCCAACCTTGACATACCGTTCATTATTGGTTGCGGCACCTGCGCTACCCTGACCAAGACTGGTGGCATCGACCAAGTTCTGGAGATGAAGGACCGTCTTCGGCAATTGGGTAAACGGATTAGTGGCTGGATGGTTATCCCCACGGCTTGTGACGAAATGACTGAGGTAGCAATGAAGGAAAACGGTCAAGCGATTCAGAGCGCGGGATGTATCCTGGCAATGACCTGCGCCCTGGGGGTGCACCGGATGAGCTTGTATATTGACCACCCAGTCATTCCTGCGCTCGATACCTTGTTCATCGCGGTGGAAGATACCCCGGGCTATTTTAGTGAGGTTTGTGCCCAGTGTGGTCAATGTGTCCTTGGTGAAACCGCTGGCATCTGCCCGGTTACTGCCTGTCACAAGGGGCTGGTAAACGGCCCTTGTGGCGGCACCAATAACGGCAAGTGCGAGGTGGACAAAGAAAAAGACTGTGCTTGGACTGTCATCTATCAGCGTCTGAAAGACCAGGGCAGGCTTGATTTGATGCGGAAGTATCACCCTCCCCGGAATTTTCAGGTAGTGCCGAGACCGAGAACAATCAAAATCTAGCCGGCGAGGAGGCAAGATAATGGCGTCAAGTTTCAGAGATGCGCTTAATTCCGGCAAGTTTGTCATTACTAGCGAGATCGCACCACCAAAGGGGACAAATCTGGAAAAGATGCTGCACCACATCGACCTGCTCAAGGATAAGGTGGATGGGCTTAATGTCACTGACCACCAGAGCTCGGTAATGCGATTCCCATCTGTTGGTGGCTGCCTGGCTATTAAGGAGCGAGGTGGCGAACCTATTTTGCAGATGACCTGCCGTGACCGTAACCGTCTGGCTCTCCAAGCCGAGCTTCTTCTGGCATACTCCCGGGGGATAAGAAACGTTCTTTGCCTGACCGGTGACGCTGTCCCGGTGGGTGACCATAAGGAAGCTAAAGGCGTGTTTGACCTTGATTCCGTTCAACTACTGAGAGCAATCCGCCTGATGGAATCTGGTAAGGACATGGGAGGCAACAGCCTTGACGGAGCTGTGGAACTCTGTGCCGGCGCTATAGTCACTCCTGAGGCGCGCCCAATCGAACCCCAGATAGTTAAATTTGAAAAGAAGGTCGAGGCTGGTGCCCAATTCTTCCAGACCCAGGCAATCTACGACCTGGTCAACTTCAGCAAATTCATGAAGTACGCTCGCCAGTTTCCGGTCAAGGTGCTCGCCGGCATAGTCCTGCTATCATCAGCCAAAATGGCAAAGTACATGACAGAGAACGTCCCTGGTATCTTCGTGCCTCAAAACCTGATTGATGAATTAGCGAGTGCCCCTAAGGGAGGGGCATTAGCCAAAGGCATTGAGATTGCCGGACGTATGATTGCCGCTTTGAAAAGGGATTCCCTCTGTGATGGTGTCCATATAATGGCCATCGGCAGAGAGGAAGTGGTTCCTGACATCCTGGCTGCTGCTGGACTGTAGCCTGCGCGGCCTCCGCCTTTTATCAAAGCTACATGGGGTTCAGGTGGTCGGCGGTTCAAATCCGCCCACCCCGACCACCGGATTTGAGCGGCTTTACCGACATTTTACCCACATCGCATTCTCAAGCGTTTGGCTGACAGCAAATCGTCAAAACAGTGAGCACGGTTTCAGCTATCCAGCCGGAGTATTAACACTCTTAGATTGCAGCCAGGCAATCTTTTTAAGGTCTCGGAAACAATTCTACAATATGTGCCGACGACCGTGTATTTTGCTCTGCGAAGTACTGCCACCTCCTCCATTACTGGAAGCAGCATAGCCCGCAGTATCACTTCCGGGTAACCAGGGACACCAACTAACCTAATGAAAGCATCTTTGCGTGAGAATATTGTGATTCCCTGGTTGGTCTTTGTGAAGTCATTGTGATTATTCCGATATAGACTGAGATTTGTGCATATTAAACCATCGGCATAACAAAATATGTGAGAGGGTTAAGAAATGACTATCACCACGCAGGAAGCTTCACCTCGACACTGGGAACTCAAGTCCTGTCCGCATTGCAAAGGTGGCGACCTTTACCTGCGTGAAGACGACAGCAGGCTCTACTATGTCTGTATCCAGTGTTCTTATGAGATACCTTCAAAACGATTGAGGGAATTATTCCCGGTGCAGATAGGGAGGGGCGAAGCTCTATAACAACTAAGAATGCTGTAGGGGTCTGCTAGACACCCCGGAACTTGTAGGGATAACACGGGGGAGGAGGTGCCTAGGTTCGGCTACTACATCTGGCGCATCTGGAAATTATATAGACTGGACCCTGACTGGGGGCGCTACTAAAGGAGGTGACTATCGAAGTCGGATAATAACAGCAATAGAACAACAGGGAATCAACTAATAATTTTTTAAGGAGCAAAACGATGAAAAAGTGGTTGGTTATTACCTTGGTTTTCTCAATAATGGGGCTATTATTAGTGGGCGGGTGCAGTGCGCTGGCTTCCGAAGATGTCGCCAAGGTCAAATCCGATCTGAATGGCGCTCAGGACCAGGTTGCGAAGCTTCAAAGTGACCTGGCGAAGGCTCAAAGCGACCTGGCGAAGGCTCAGAGTGACCTGAGCGCCGTTCAAGCCCAGCTCAAGGATACCGCAAAACAGAGTGACGTAGGGGCAGTACAAGACAAGATTAAATCTATGGAATCCCAGGTAGCCTCACTATCTGCCATTTCAGCATATGCCATCTGGTACGACCAGTTCTACCTGGTGGGGAATTATAAGTTCGCTGACACCCCCTCCTTTAACCAGAAACTGGAAACACTGGTCAAAGCTACGAGTAACAGTGATGTCTTGAGGGTTTGGAACAGCTATATCGCCGGGGATAAAGCCTTAAGCGAGCTACTCAAATCCCTGCCCGAAGACGGCAAAACCTGGAACAAGGAGCAGTACGATAAGTGGCTGAAGGCCAGTACCGACCGTTACAATGCTCTCGGCGGGGTGGGGACAGCATTATTCAACGCCGTTGTCAAGCAGTAGCGAGCCTGGCAGTGACCCAGCAAAGATAGCAACCACATAAGGTTAACTCACAATCATGGGAGCGAATTAATCTATGCTGACTGTTTCGAAGAACATATACGTGAACGATAACGGCTTTGTGTTTAATTTCTACACCGGTCTTACTTACGGATTGAACCAAACAGGGACTTTCATCCTGAAGAGACTGCAGGAACGGGCGCCGGTACCCGAGATTGCTCGCGGTCTCGAAGATGCCTACGGTATCGGTCGCAAGACAGTGGCGAGCGATGTTGATGAGTTCCTGCAGCAGCTAGCCAGCCTCAACCTAATTAGTCGTGATGGAGTGTTACCAAATGATTCGGTGTAACGTCGCGGTTACTGGACTCAATGCCGCGGATGACCCGGCACCCGGCATTGCAGTAATAAGAAGCATCCGAGACTCCGGGCAGTGGGAGGGTAAGATTATTGGGCTGGCTTATGATGCACTTGATACCGGCATCTACGACGATAGTCTGGCGGATGAGGTCTACTTGATACCATATCCCTTCGACAGTGTCGGACTTCTGGAAAGGCTCAAGCAAATCTCACGAAAAACTAAGATTGATGTTCTCATGCCTCTTCTGGATATGGAGTTACTTAACTTGCCTGGTTTGGTGCCCTGGCTGGAAGAGCTTGGTATCAATTCGCTGCTGCCCACCATGTCCCGGGTGAGGTTGCAGTTAAAGCTGAACCTCGCGGAATTCTGCCTCAAGAGCGATATCAGATATCCGAAGCAAATTGCTATTAATTCACCGACCATGATAGCTATCA
>Ga0315284_10010673_pt1 | contig 13086 bp, 11 predicted proteins | sample YL17G09_16_MG_FD_203696 | JGI IMG/M metagenome (GOLD analysis project Ga0315284, IMG submission 203696) | Sediment microbial communities from Yellowstone Lake, YNP, Wyoming, USA - YL17G09_16 | ecosystem: Environmental > Aquatic > Freshwater > Lake > Sediment | place: USA: Wyoming | collected... | reverse complement strand
TCACCAAGAGGGAACTAGACGCGCAGATATTCCGCGAGCGTCAGAGCGCTGAGGATCGCGCCAGTCGCAAGGCGACGGAGGCTCAAGCCGAACGTGAACGCCAAGCACAGATCGCCTATCAGGAACGGGCGTCGATGCTCGGTGAGATTCAGGGTTTGATAAGGGGCTACGTCGACAGGGTCGAGGAGATACCAGCCAATTTCGCTGAACACGTCCTCGTTCGCGGCAGGCAGAGGTACTACACCGAGGGGTACAAGGTCGCCTCGCAGAGTTTCGCACTGGCGGCACTAAGTGCCTTGGACACACTCGACGGCTCGAAGGATGCACCTGAAGAGGTGCTGGCACCGCTACAGCGGCAGGCTAAGAACGAGGCAGAACTGTTCAGCGGAGTGCTGGAAGTAGCACACGCGCTCGGTAAGCGCTCGCTGGAAGGCGAGTTTGAGAAGCGCGTACAGGCGGAAGTGAACAAGCGAGTACCAACCGAGGTCTCCGTTCAGATCAAGAAGTTCATGATCCAGAACAGGGCAGCACAGCCGACCGGCCAACTGCCGGAAGCGGCAGGTACTGCAGGGATCATCACGGACGAAGAACTTGCCAAGCACCAGGGCGATCCTGCCTGGTGGGAGGCTAACAGAGAGAAATATTACGCCCAACGAAAGAAATAGGAGAACAACATGGCAACCCAAACGATTGCGACCTCTACTGAAGGCGATCAGTTCAATATCCACGCCTTCTCGAACGAGGTTAACCGATTCTACAAGAGGGAACTCAACTTCACGGAAGTCTGTCAGGATGCGACGGGATGGGCAATGGGGAGCCCCCGTGGCTTCGTTGACATCTCGATTCCGTCAACCACGCTTCTCCACGGCGATGCCGCAGGAGACACCACGACAAGGGCGCTGACCAGCGCCGCAGCGATCACCTTCGACTCGAACACCGACACGGCTACGACCCTGACAATCGACCAGTATGAGTACGCGGCTACTGGTGTGGTCGAAGGCGAGAACGCTATCAGCGGCTACAACATCATGGAGGAATACGCCTCCGCGTGCGCGGAGATGCTTGCCCGCAAGATGGACGCGACTAAGGCCGGTCTGGTGGACGACATTTCCACCAACACCGTCGGAGCCTTGATCGCTGACCCGTCCGAGGACGACCTGCTCTACGCCATTCAGTTGCTTGACGACGCCGATGTTGCAAGTGATAACCGCAACTGGCGTATCAGCAACGCGCTATGGAATAGCCTCATGCGGATGAACCGCCTGACCTCCATCGAGTTCGTAGAGCGCAAACCGCTGTCGAACGGCGAGATTCGAGACCTCTATGGTATCCCTTGCCGCAAGTACAACGGCCTCGACGGCACGAACGCGACTGGTCACGACAACTACCTGGGGCGGAAGAACTGCATCATCTACGCGAACGCGATGCGGCCCAAGACACGTAGGTTCGACGACATTGACGTTCTCGGTGAGAAGTACGCCATCTCCGCTGTGTGGGGCGACAAGATTCTCCGCGACGACAGTGGCGTATGGGTGAAAGGTCCGTAACTAAGGAGGATTCTATGACTTTGCAAGCGTGCCCCCACTGTGGCAAGAAGGGTTACAAGAACCTCAAGATGCACCTTCGCTACTGCGATAAGTCACCTCTTGAGGAAGTAGCCCGAGACGACGCCGACGCCAGGTTTGAGGAAAGCGCGAAGAAGGCAGAGACAGTTCAGGATCAGCGGGTACAGCGGGCCGGAAGGAAGCGGACGTTTATGCCGTCTCCATCCCCCCGCAACCGCAAGTTCCCGACCTGGGCCTGGTACTTGCGCCCGAACGGGGCCTTGCCGGAGGACGCCTTCGTAACGTCCTCTGCGTGGTCTCCGAATCAGCGCAATGACATGGCCCGCAGGGGCTTCATCGAAGTTACACCCTGCAAGTCCTTCCTCATGCGCCGTGAGGACGGCTCCCTTATCGGCGGCGTTGTCATGCTTGACCCGCCACCGAAGGACAGGTGGGGGCGTATCCTTGCAATCCTTGAGGCCCGCCGACCGCAAGCCCTGGCCTTTGACCAGGAACGGCTGGCGGCGGAACAGGCGGTCGCCGTGGACTCCCTACCGTCCGGCGAGCGCATGGCGTCGCTCTCAAGGATTGCCACCTACGGAGCCCGCGTGGAGGCACTGTCAGAGCCATTCGATAGCGAGAAGCTCTACGAGTTCTTCGTCGAGGAAGCGCGGCTCAGTCGTCGGGATCAAAGCCCCGAGGCTGGCATTCGCAGAATCATCGATGAGCGCGTGGAGGAATTGGTAGGAGCTGGGATTGAGTAAAGGCTGGACTGGGGCGCGGGTGAAGATTTATTCACCGCCTGATGGCGACGTTCATCAGGGTTGGCTGCATGTCCCTCACGGGACATCGGGCGCAGTAGCGCAGCGCGTCACGAAGCAGAAGATCATGGACTGGCTTCGCTGGCGCGAGTTCGGCATTCCCGGCAGGAGTTACAGGCTAATTAGCAGGCTAACGACAAATGGCCCATTCACGCCGTTAGCCCCAGACAAGAGATTGGGCTATGACCTGTACATCATACAGGGCCGTTTCCGGCTAGAAAAACCGTATGAGATCAGCCTAGATACGGCGCTCGCAAACCGAGACCGGCAAAGAGAGTTCGGCGTCACACCGCAGGAGCATCAGGACGTGGAGACAGACCCGTGGGTGCCCGCACCGGAGGACGCTGAATACTACAAGAGGCTGAAGAAAGAGGCCAGAATTGGCACAGATACAAAAGATTAAGATTCCCCGACACATGTACTCGATCCAGGTGGCGAACAGCATCCGCTCTGGCTCGGGCATACAGGACATTCTCAGTGTGCTCAACAAGGATGGCGTGGAGGAACTGTTTGACGACTTCCACGGGGATTCCGTGGGGCACAAGTTCTTCGAGGTGACGGGCACGGGAACGGCGACATACGCCGTGAGCAAGGCCGTCCTGACCACTACCGCCGCCGACCGCAAGACCACTGGCCTAATGTCGAACACGGGTTGGACGGCGGGGCAGGGCTGCATGGTGCAGGCCCGCTTCATGGTCAACCGCGTGGACAACAAGGTATTCTTCGGCTTCGCAAACGCTGAGGGCGGGGCTGATGAGGGTGTGATCGCGGCAGGTGGGTATCTTACACCATCCTGGCTGACGGCGACCAGCGTAATAGGTTTTGGCTTTGCAGATGTGACCGACGATACTGCGGCGTTACTCCCCGCTTGGTCGGCATTGTCGGCGTGTTCTGACCTTGTACTGACAGGCACACCGGCCGCGACAAGGGTTTCCCTCGGCGGTTACGGTGCGGCTCATGGTTCCAACCATGCGACAGCCACCACCTACACCGTCAACGGGACACCGTTCTCAACCAACCAACTGAAGGATCAGATACTTCACGTTCCAGGTTTTATGCCTACTTATGTGGCGGGAGCAGACACAAGGCAGCGCCACATGATGATCCACTCGAACACCACGAGTGTCATCACGGGGCACTGGATGGGGGACGGTTCCATACCAGAGGACGACGTGAGTTATAGCTGGGGCAATGGGCCGCAGACATCGGCTACTTTGGGCTTGGCGATTCCGGTTGCCTCGGAGTACCACACCTTCACAGTGAAGCTCACGCCTGCCCTCGAAGCCCGCTTCTTGATCGATGGGCGCGAGATGTGCGTCCTGCCGAATGCCGTAACTGCGACAACCACGTCCCTCCTGCCAATCATCGAGTGTACGTCGAGTAGCGCCACGGCCTCGATAATGTACGTGGACTACATCTTGGCAGAGCAAAGCCGAAGGGCGTAGGGGGTGTAACGTGGCAGTAATTCTCCACCAGAACATGCCCCGACACCTGTACTACAGGAAGGTCGCTAACGCCATCACCTCCGGCAAGGGCATAGAGGATGTACTGAAGACCCTCAATAGGGACGCGGTGGAGTACTGGTTCGACGACTTTCAGGGCAATGCGCTGGACGGCCAGTACACACTGAAGGAGTCCACCGGCGCTACTACGGTAGCGGCCAGCACTGCGATTCTAGCCTCAACCGCTGGCGATAACCTGTACGCGGGCTTCACGGGCGGCTCGCTCAACTGGTTCGGCAATCGGCACTGCCTGTTCCAGTGCAGGGCCAAGATCACATCGGCGGCGATCACCGAGACGAAGTTTGAGATGGGCTGGCACGGGGCGGTGGCGGGCTCAGCGGGATTGCTGGACAACATCATCACCCCGACGTGGGTAGGCACTACGCAGGGCGTGTGCTTCGCCTACGACGCCGACGCTACTTTGTTCCCCGCGTGGAACGCCTGCGCGTACAACGCCACAACGTCCGTCAGGATTCTCTACACGTCAGGGACGGCTACGGCGACAACGCCAACATCGCTAACCCAGACGGCTCAGACCTACGTGGCAAACGTGTTCACGGGGCAGACGATTTGGGCCAGTGGCGGTGCCCACGCCAAGATTGTCTCGAACACGACCAAGGTGTTCACCGTGGACAGGTGGTTTCCGGCAACGCCGGATGCGACTACCACGTTCATAATCAGTAACCTGCAAGACGCGACGGCATCCGACTCGCTGACCCTTCCGCACATCAACAGGTACAACACCTACACCGTCAAGATCGAGGACACGGTTGCCCTCTTCTACATCGACGGTGTGCAGGTGGCGGAGATACCCGCCGCTGTGGACGCGAAGACTACTGGGTTAACTCCCTGGCTGTTCGTGCAGGCGCGGGGTGATGGCTCCGAGAACGCCATCCTAGACGTTGACTACCTGCTGTGTATGCAGAGTAGGGAAACATAACCGCTGAACGCCTCGGTCGAGGGCGGCGGAAAAAGAGACACATAGGAAATACAATGACACACACATACGCTGACGTTAACCAGTTGAACCCAGAACTGGCAAAGGACGGGAACTTTCGGGGATTCCGAGTACAGCGCGATGGTAGCCTTGTCGTCGCCTCCCGCGAGGCGCTGGTAGACGCTTGGACGAGAGAGGGGCGGGTCTTCATCGGTGATACCCCCGTCCAGGGTGTACCAGAAACGATGAGTGCTGCTGGAACAGCCATCGTGCTAACTGACCCATCCCTTCGGTTCACGGTTCCCTCTGGCCTGGTCGTGGTGCCGATTAGTGTCCAGATTTCGGGCCACCACACCACGGCGAAGCACGCGATATTCACCGTGCTGGCTACCGCTTCCGACAGTTACACATCTGGCGGTGACGTGGTTGCGATGCCGGTTTACAACGCGCTGATCAACTCAACCACACAACAGCGGACCAGCGCAGTTACCAATGTGAAGTACTCCGACACCGCCATTGTCGAAGCCGCGTTGGTCGCCCCGCGCCTTCTCAAGACGTACCTCAAGAACGCTACGGCGACCGACCCGACCGACTGGGCTCCGGAGTACAGCATCCTCAAGGGCGACCCACTGGTCTACATGAAGGGTCCGGCGTCGTTCCTGGTCTACGTTGTAGAGGAGACGGCGGCAATAGAGGCCGAGTGGACGATGATGTGGGCGGAACTAGACAACAGTATCGTCCCGTAACAACTGAATAGTGAGGGGCGGAGCAATCCGCCCCTACGGACTAATCCATCATGCGGAGATACGACTTCAAGTGCGAATGCGGCACTGAGTTTGAAGCTTTGGCAGGCAGGGATCAGGCCATTCTCCCATGCCCAAAGTGTGGACGGGAAGCCCCCCGCTTGCCCTATTGCCGAAATGTCGCCCTAGTAGGTGAAACGGTGGCTAAATCATGAGCATCACACGGCTGGCAATACGACAAAGTATCGCAGAAGAGACAGGGCTGGGCTTCCTAGCAACAGCGACGGCTGCGGGTTCAACGACCACTTTCATCGCTGCGGATGTGATGCTTGCTGGCCCCATGTCCGCGCAGCGTTTCGGACGCGGCTCGGCTGTGCGGTTCAGTACCCTCGGCGGCGCGGCGAGTACAGAGGGCAGCTTCGTTGGTAGCTACGATCCAACAACGGGTACGATCACGCTCTCCCCCGCCGTCAGCACCGCGACTCACGATGACGACGTGGCCGAGATATGGTCTAACGCGCTCCTTACCGTCGACCGCATAGACGAGGCGATTGACCGGGCGCTTGCTCGGCACTGTTTCCACTGGGTTCCTATCCCGCTGACCTTCGTGAAAGACGGCGACTGCGGGGACTCGGGCGTCACCCTCTGGGGTACGGCGAGCAACGCCACGGCTACGAAAGTGGCAATGCCGTGGCCCTCTACCATCGGACAGCGTTACCTTCGGGTCGCCAACAGCGGAGCGGGCGGCTACCTGCCATCGGCTAATATCATGGTTCAAGAGGGCGATGTTTGGCCCCTCGACGTGCTGGTCTACGTTAACGTGGGAGTCGCAACCCTAAGCGTCTACGACAACACTAACGCAGCGGCCATTTCGCTCTCCGGCGACGGCGGTTCATATTCCGGCACGGGCTGGAAGCGGCTCGGCAACACCTTCACAATCCCCTCCGGCTGCAAGTCAATCGCCGTCCGTTGTGGCGGGGTAGGAGCCACAGCCGACACCTACTGGACAAGCGTCATCGCCTACCCGCAAGACACACGGCGGTTCCCCCTGCCTGCGCGGTGTGCGCCGAAGCGTCTCGGGCACGTCCTGAAGCGATGGGGCGAAGAAGTTGAGGACTTCCTTTTCTCTGAGTGCGTGACCGGCTGGTCCGCTATCCAGGGTGGCGGCGAAGGCCTTGTCGTTCAACTGCCAACCGCTGCGGGCACAGGCGACCCGCCCTACATCGAGGAATTGCGGCCTTACGAGGCGCTGGCGACGGACGCGGCGATTACCGAGTGCCCCGACGAACTGGCGATCAAGGCCAGCATCTATGAGACCTACAAGAGTATGGCCCGTGGGAAGCCGACGCTGGAGACCAAGAGCGGCTACATAACGGTCTCAGATTTTAAGCAACTGTCACTCGACGCCCTACGGGACATGAAGGGTGTTCAGCACCTCTCAGCAGATGACAGGACGGTGTATAGATAATGGGCGCAATACGAATCATTGGCACAATCCTACAGCACAACGAGAGTCCGAACCCTTACGAAGAGAGGTGGGTCACTTATGACGTGACGCCCACCGGCAAGATTATTGCCTACCAGGAGGACGATGAGAAGACCGGCTTCGACGTGGCAACGACGGCTGACGGCAAGACGCTGATCAAGGTGGGCGGCGTCTTCATGTACCAGTTGCCAGCGACGGAACTGGCTAAGTTCCACGAAAAGCTGACCGTAGCCAAGGCCGAGATAGGTAAGGTGAAATGAGGTGGGCGACCTCAAGCGGGTAATTCTCTTCCAAGACGGCTCGAAGGGCATCGGCCACTCCAAACTTATAGAAGGTACTATTCATTCCTCTATCTCCTGGGACTGTCGCACCTTGGGTCAGGCCGCTCCGAGTTTCAAACACACTGCTACAGGCTTTGGCGCAACAGCACAATCGGCTGGGCCATACGACGGGCAATCTGTCCAGTGGCTAGATGCGACAGATTACCTTGTGCTTCATACGCGGGGCGCACTCGTTCGCATGATCCAGGCCAGTAGTGAGAGCACAGATTTGGCGGGTGCACTTACCTTCACCGGCTCCGCGATGCACGACGACGGCAGCGGGACGGCCTACTGGTATCTCTGCGCTGGGACGGGCGAGCACATCCGTCGGCGCACGTCAGCAGCGGTGTGGACGCAGGATGATGACGTACACGCTGACCTGATGCGATCCGTGAACAGCGATCTGTACCGTACCCTCGGCTCAAATGTCTACAAGTGTCCGGCGGGAAGCGACCCCTTCACGGCTGCTAACTGGAGTGCGGCGATACAGGTTGGTACGCCGCAATGGAATATCACGGGCCTCGCTGCAGCGGGCAACGCCCCTATCGTCGGGAAACCTGATGGTCTCTACCGTTACAACGCAGCCGATAGCAAGTATGAAGACGTATTGCTAGGCTCACTGAAGAGCTGTGCCCACGCCGACAACGGGAAGGGAATGGCAACGTGGCGCGAGTATGCGCTCTATCCCCTACACGATGGGCGGTTGCTCGCCTTTAATGGCTTTACGGTTTATGACTGGACTCCGATGAAGGATGCCACTCCTGACCGTGATACGCCCTATGGCTTTCGCCTTACCTGTTTCGCCAGCGCGGGGCCAGACGGTTTCTACGCAGGTCAGGACATGTTCAATGTTCGAACTCAACAGGGTGGTATCAAGGTCTTCTTCTTCGATGCAACGGGCGCTGGCACCTACAACGATATAACAACGAATACAACCGACGCCAAGCCGTCGACAACGGGAACAGTAGGTGCCACTGATTCCGGCGACTATCTGTACATCGGCGCGGATGTCAGGTTTCAGGGGGTCTATGTCCAAGAGAACGCAAGCACGCTGGCCATATCAGCTATTGACTACTGGAATGGTACAGCGTGGGCTGACGCGGGCTCTGTACAGGGCATGGCAACGTGGGCGGGAAACGGCGGTTTCTACGTCCGTGAAACGAACTCCTCATGGGCAAAGAACACTGTAAACAGCGTAAGCAAATACTGGTGGCGGATAACGGCAGGCGGCGGTGCCACGTCACTCGTCAAAGAGTTTTACATCATTCCCCAGCGCCCACCTGTGGGTATTACTGCTGGCAATGACTACACTGGCCTTGACCGTGTGAACCTACTGTCCCATCTTCTATACTGCCGTCCCCGTGAGACCAAAGCTACCTGGTTTGACGTAGCTGGATTCTCAATGTCCTCGCCGCCGAACCGTATCGAGGTTTCCCAGGCAGCTATCACAACGGACAATGCCGGTGACAAGGTCTTCGTCTTCTCCTCTTCCAGTTACAAGATACTACTGCTTGGAGGCCGGACGACTCCGCAACTGACGCCGTTTCCTCAATGTCAGAAGTCAGCAACCAATATCGGTGTGCCGTATCTTGAACTGGGTGGCACAGACTTTGACTGGCCGGAGAAGTCGAAGGCACTCCGTAAACTATTCCTCCACTTCGACAACCTGGATGACGGCGACACGGTAGAAGTCTTCTGCCGCTGGGACCAGAACACTGCCTGGTGGAAAGCCGTGCAGAGTAACACTGGGCCATTCACCGTCGAGTTCCCAGCGTATGACGCACAGCAAGGCGTCATCGGTCATATTGGTATCGCTCTGAACGATGCAGCGGTAGAAGCCGCCTGTCCAGTGTTACGCCTGGTGGAGGCTGAGGTCGAGGACATGGGTGACTTTGGGGCTATCGCGCAGCCCTTGATAGCGACGCCGGAAGTGATGTAGTGGACGCCGGTCTCAAGGCTGCCCTCACAGAACTCAGGCGACGTTTCGACCAACACATCACGGAAAGAGGCTACGGCGCACACCTAGATCGCCACGCCGCTGAACACAAGGACGTGGCGGGTACTCTTGACCGCATCCCCACGGGCGTCGGCGGCTCGGCTCCCTCAACATCGTCCTACGTCACGATCTCAGCCGAAGCGGGCTTGGCCAGCGAGCGGCGGGTGGCAGCAGGAAACGCCATCGGCCTCACCGACGGCGGGGCGAATAGCACTCTCACCATTGCCCTGAGCATCGCCGGTCAAGTCATCGGCGACATCATCTACCATACCGGCGCAGCGTGGGACAGACTCGCGGGGAACACGACTACCACCAAGAAGTTCCTAACCCAGACGGGCGACGGTGTGGCAAGCGCGGCCCCAGGTTGGGGCACGATAGTAGCCGCCGACCTTCCTGTTGGCATTGCAGACGACAAGATCGTTCAGATTGACTCTGCTGACGTAGCCGATAACGACTTCGCCAAGTTTACGGCGGCAGGATTGGAAGGCCGCTCCTACGCGGAGGTCAGGCAAGACCTCGACCTAGAGGACGCCGACATTAACACGCTGGCCGATACCGTAGCTGATGGTCTCATAGCTACCCACACGGCGATTGCTGCCGCACACCATGCTGCCGTCACGGTTGCCGCCGACCTTTCTCCCCTAGTTACCCTCTCGACACAGGAACTCAGCTTCGGCGTGCAGGACGCTAACCACGTCCTTGCGGGGCCGACATCGGGTGCGGCGGCAGACCCCACGATGCGGCACTTGGTAGCTGCCGACATCCCCGCCTTGGCCTATGTAGCCAACAGCCTGTACGACGTGCAGAGCATCCTAGCGGCGACGGCGGACGATACGCCAGCGGCAGTGACGCTGGCACAGCAGACCGTCCTCGGTAGACTCACTGGTGGGAACATAGACGACATTGTTATCGGCATCCTCGACGATAACATTCTCCAAGTTGATCACACCTCTACAGCCGCCGTCAGCGAGTACGCTCGCTTTACGGCCAACGGACTAGAGAGCCGCACAGAGGCCGAGTTCAAGGGTGACTACAACCTAGAGAACGCTGATATTAACGCCCTAGCGGTAGCTGCTGTTGAGGCCGAGGCGACACTTGACCTTACGGGCGACGTGACGGTTGCGGCCGCCAAGACTCTCGCCCTCGACCATGTTATCGAGAAGACCGCCGCCCACGGCATTGTGCTCGATGGCGTGCAGATGAAAGATAACCAAGTCTATTCTGGAGTAGACGACGTTTCGGGTGGTGCATTTTACGCTTACGGCGGAACCGCCATAGTGGGCGGCAAAGTGGTGCTATACACCGCAGCCGACTCAGATGCCGTGTTTGAGGATTTTAGCGTCGAGGTCTTCGGTGACGACCTGCGGGTTCGGCACAACGCCGCCGACGACCTTTTAGTGAACGCCGACCGCAGCGTGGAGATCGTGACCGGCCCCCTCAAAGTTGACCACATCAATGAGTACGCCGCTGGTCACGGCGTAGACATCGACGGCGTACTTTGCAAGGACGATGCGGTCGAGACGGACGCCATCCGGGGTCTGCGGGAGACCAGCGGCCCGACCTCCCTGACTGTTGGCACGATCACGGACGGCGAGTTCTTAAAGAGGGTCGGGGCGACGGTTGTTAGCGCGGCGGCTGGCGGCGGTGCCGCCCACGCTATCTTAGACGGCTCTACCCACAACGACTCGGTAGGTGACGCTGTAAGTGCGGGCTCCATCATCATCGGGAATGATACGCCCAAGTGGGACGAGTTGGTTATCACCGTCCCCGGGGCGGCAAACCTTCTAGACGTCTTTGGCACGGTGAACGGTGACACAATGCCAGGGTACAAGGTGCTGTTCGACGGCACGGCCCCTGAGCCTGTCGGTACGGCTGCTGCGGGTACGGGGGTCGTTGCAGCGCACCGCAATCACGTACACGCGGGCAAGATCGCGCGCTGCATAACATTTACGCTGGTGGGAAACCTCGCCGCCGTAGTCTTTCCTCCTTATCAGTTATGTGTGGGTGCGGCGGGAGAGCACGGCACCTTCACTTTCCTCCACGCCACGGCAAGTTGCACTACAAAAGGAGAGGGTACAAACACCATCATTGTTGAGGTTCACGCCGACTCCGCCTTCGGTGCCGCTACCGAACTGTTCACACTAGCCCTGAATGCTGAACAGGATATAACAGACGCGCCGAGTGCTTGGCTGACTACCGACAACTGGATTCGTGTCCGTTGTTCAGAAATCAGCTTAACCGTGGTACCTACCAATGTAGTAGTGCAGGTCTTCTTTACTGAGGCGGTGTGGGCATGAACGACGCTGCCCGCCTTCGCAACAACACCCTGGCAGTCCACCCCAACGCCCAGGTCGCAGAGCGCGGCCACAAGTGGATACGCCATATCCTTCCTAGCGGCAAGGACTTCATTCTCGATGTGGGTCAGGGCCAGATGCACTACCAGGACGACCAGGGCTACAGCCGGGAGATTGACGATACCCTTGTGGTTGACGGCACGGAAGGCTACAGCGTCAAGACCCTACAGACGCCTTACCTCCTGCGAGCGACGGATGCGGGGAAGCGCAGGCTTTACCCGAACCGCTATGACCTTAGCCGCTACGTTGAGTTCTCGAACCTTCCGGCGCTGGGGGTGCCGCAGAAAGGCGAGAACTTCCTACAGTGGAATACGACCCATGCCGCCGCCAGAATCGAAGCGCAGTCAGGGGCTATCAAGTTCATCTTCACGCTCAAGGACGCCTCGGCTCCTAAGAGTATCAGCTTCAATGTGACCCTCACCGGCCTCACTCGGCAGGGAAACCTTCTCCTTGCGGGCGGTGTGCCCGTTATCAAGATGCGGAAGCCGATAGCCTTTGACGCCAATGAGACGCGCCGAGAATGCACCTTCACACTCACCGGAAATAAGGTGACGATTTCTCTCGATACTTCGGGGCTTGTCTTCCCCATTGAAATTGACCCGACGCTCGACCTAGATATGGCCGATATTAGGTTCGACGCCTATTGCACCTATCACGACAGCGGTGTGCAGACTGTCTATAACGACACAACTACTCTGCGCGTCGGTTGCTACGATGCGAACGTCTATGGCTACTGCTCGCTGGTACAGTTCTCGCAGGTGCCGCTGCCAAGAGGCTCGGCGGTGAATCACGCGGCTTTGGGCGTCAGGTCTCATGCTGCCCTTACAGGTGCAAATTGCAAGACGCGGTTCACTGGTTCCCTGGGTACCTCGGGTGCCTGGATGGGCGTAGACGAATGGAATACGTGGTTTCCGACTTTGCTAGTTACCCCCCACGTCCATTGGGCCAACGTACCCTCCTTCGCTGCAAACACATGGTACGAGGGCCATTCAGCGACACCGACGCCGGACATCTCGGCCGTCGTGCAGGCTATAGCGGAGTTCTGGCAGTTCACGGGGCAGGTGGGCGGCAACTCGATGGGGGTCTATTGGGAGGACTACGAAGAACTCTCGGACAACACCGCTGCGGGGAACTACCGCAGGTTTCAAACTATGGACTACAACGCCGCCTATGCGCCACACCTACACATTGATTACACCCCGCACGTAGCGGTTGGGCAGATATTCTAATGGGGCACGCACACTTAGCGAACGACTGGCGCTGGAGCGCCTGCGAGAACAGGTGAGAGATAGAGCGATGCCGACGCTAAAGGATGTGATCCAGAAGCTCGATGATTTCCGCGAGGAGAACAAGGCCGAGCATGACGAGATCAAGAAGAAACAG
>Ga0315284_10010671_pt1 | contig 13088 bp, 11 predicted proteins | sample YL17G09_16_MG_FD_203696 | JGI IMG/M metagenome (GOLD analysis project Ga0315284, IMG submission 203696) | Sediment microbial communities from Yellowstone Lake, YNP, Wyoming, USA - YL17G09_16 | ecosystem: Environmental > Aquatic > Freshwater > Lake > Sediment | place: USA: Wyoming | collected... | reverse complement strand
AAGAAAACAATCATTTATGTTAATCCTTTTTCATCAGCAATCGGGGTCAGTGGAGCAGATGTATGCTTAATTGACCTTATTCAATCGCTTGATAAATCCAAATATAATATTTTTGTTGCGCTTCCTACCAGAAGCCAATTCAATCGAAAAGCACGCATCAGCTACTACCTGAATGATTATATCCAGGCAGGCGCAAAAGTTCATTTTGTCAGAATGTGTTTGTTTTATCGAACATTAAATATATTCGCAATCTTAAAAAATATTTTTCTTCTCATTCCAAATGTAATGGGATTGGTAAAATTAATAAAGCACAACAAAGCAGTGGTCATTCATTCAAACAACATGGCATTAATTGCACCGGGTATTGCTGCAAAAATCGCCCGCATACCCTGCATCTACCATATCAGGGAAATTATTCGTCATCCCCGAATCGGCGCCGTGGTCTATCCATACTTTATCACCAAAATTGCAGACAAACTTATCTGTATCTCTGAAGCTACCGCTTCCATGTTCAGAAGATTCAAACTGCCCGATGACAAAATTAAAGTAATTTATGATGGTATTGATCTGAATATTTTTAATCCAAATGTAGACGGAGTCAGGTTACGAAAAGAACTTACTATTGCTGAAGATATTCCTCTTGTTGGCATGGTTGGACGAATTTCAAGAAGAAAAGGTCATATTTATTTTATTGAAGCATGCAAAATAATTAAAGATAAAATTCCTTCTACGAAATTCATTATTGCGGGATGGATTGACTCTGAATTCAAGCCCTATATCAATTTATTAAACAGTTTGAAAAAACGCATCGCAGAATTAGGATTAACAAAAGAATTTTATTTTCTGGGCAATCGAAGAGACGTACCTGAAATCATGAAAGCTCTTAATGTACATATAATGGCTTCCTCTTCTTATGCTGCACCAGAACCATTTGGCAGGGTTATCGTGGAATCCATGGCAATAGGAACACCAGTTGTAGCTACTCTGGATGGCGCTACTCCTGAAATAATCAGCAATACAACAGGAATCCTGGTTCCTATTCATGATGCTCCCGCTATTGCCAAAGCTGTTATTACCTTATTGGAAGATAAAATACTCTACAAACAATATTCTGAAAATTCAATGAAAACAGCACAAGAAAAATTTGATGTTGTGCAGTCGACAAAAGAAATTATTTCTATTTATCAGAAAATTCTTGGTGAGCATTAATTAAAATCGATGAAAAGCAGAATCAACCTGCTTCATTATTGCACTGATTTCCCCTTTATCAAAAGCTTTGCCAAAAGCTTTTACCACCTCAGGATCAAATTGAGTACCTGAGCAACGCAAAATTTCTGTCCTTCCCTCTTCAGGAGAAAGCGCATCTCGATAGGGTCTGCTGGAACACATTGCATCGAATGTATCCGCTACCGCAATAATTCTAGCTATCAGTGGTATTTCCTTGCTTTTTAATTTAAAGGGATACCCTTTGCCATCATACCGTTCATGATGATTCAAAATTCCGCCTACAATGCTCTGTAATTGCTTGATAGGCTTAATTATCTCCGCACCCAAAACAGGATGTCTTTTCATGATTTCAAATTCACTGAAATCCAATGGCGCAGGTTTCCTTAAAATATGATCATCAATACCAATCTTTCCTATATCATGTAAAATAGCTGCTAATTTTAAAGTGAAATACTCTTCTTCGCTTAGCTCCATATAGCGTGCAATTGCTAATGTATAATTTACCACACGCCAAATATGTCCGCCCGTATAAGGATCTCGCTTTTCAATTGCTTCTGCCAATGCAACAGCAGAATCCATAAAAAGCTGCTGCAACTCGTTGAATAACCGCGCATTTTCCAACGCAATTGCAACTTGTTCAGATAGCGCACTCAGTAAACCTAAATCTTCTTCACTGAATCTTCCATTATTCTTTTTGTTAATTGCTTGTAGAACACCCACAATTATATCTTTTGTTTTTACCGGAACGCATATCATGTTTCTTGTATCAAAATGAATTCTTTGATCTACAAGCGAAGTAAACCGTTTGTCTTTCTTGCAATCATTAATCAGGAGCGGCTTGCCATGAAGCGCCACCCACCCGGCTATTCCTTCACCCAGCTTTAATCTGATCTGCTTTATTTGCTGTTCCTTTTTTCCCAGGGCAACTTCAAATTTAAGCTCCCCTGTCTGAGAATCCAACAACAGAAGTGAACCTACCTCCGAGTTAAGCACATTTGTAATCGCTTCTATTGCTTTGCGCTGAATGGCCTCTGGTTCAAGAGATGAGTTCAGGATCGAACTGAATTTATTTAACAAGTTCTGCTGAATCAATGTTGCCTGGTTCTTCAAAACCCTGTAAGCCTCATGCATCAACAACTTCAGGTTCTGATAGATAAGGTTCCTATCTTTCTGAGAAAGGAAACTTGCTTTCTCATCAAGCAAGATGGCATCAGAATATATTCTTTCCTCGTTGTACCATACAGAAAAGCAGACAAGCTTGTTTTTCTCTTTTGTCGATGGTTTACTCACCGTAGTACAAAATGCAGTGCGTTTTTCTTCTGCTATTGCTTCTGGCGCAAATGCATCTTTACCAATCTTTTTTACCAGCAGGCTTCCATCCGGCAACAGAAGAGAAGCATGAATTGCTTTCCATGGCAATAGAGGCTTGAGCATTTTATAGTGCATTATGAGCAGGTCAAATAATCCTTCTTCACTCATAGATGAACTCAGGATTAATTTTTTAAGCACAGAGGCAAAATTTTCTTTGTAGGTACTTCTTTTGTCGTCTGTTGTGATTTTTTTTGCCATTGATACCCCCATTAGTTAATGTGCCTTTCTTGACTATAAAATCAGTACATTCTCTCCCTGAATCTCTCGACACCGTTCCTGCATAATCTTCAGCCCTCTACAGAACAAAGGGAACCGTAGTACCCTCCTGTAGTCATCTCTGGCTATAGGCGTTACCTTACCATTTAATTCCTGCGTAAACATGAATCTCTGTATCCTTCGGCCCATCACCAGAAATAGGTTTCACAATCTGTAATTCAGCAACAAAAGCAGTTTCTTCAAGAGAACCAAATTCAGCACCTCCCATCACATGAATGCCTGCCCTCTTGTTCCAATTGGAACCTCCATCAAAAATCATCGTGCTCATCAGCCCAACACCACCACCACCATAAGGCCTTACTCCTTCCGTTGCTGTTTTATATTTAACATTGACAAAGATATTCAAGGGAACATAGTGAAGTTTTTCTAGAAGAACCTCTTCACTTGAATACGCCATCTGTACTTCAAAACCAATTCCAAGCTGGTCCCAATTCATATAATCCGAACCAAAACTTATTCTCCATTTATGCTTGAATGCAATATCTCCATCAGGACTTAACAAAATTCCACCCTTTAAAAAAGCATCTCCTGCTTCCACATAACTTTGCAATAAAAAAATTAGAGATAGAATTGTTATAATACTCAGTTTTCTTAGCATCTTATATACCTCCAAGATGTAATTTTTAAATATATACCATTATTATAGAATAGTCAAGATTTAAAAGCATACTTATACACTATGTAACAACTAAACTACAAATGAACAGGAGGAGTGTCCTGAATTATTTTTCTAAGGCAGGCGAAGGAATCGGAAGGTTTTGACCAAATGATATTTTTCCTGAAGGCAGCCGGAAACCTTGCACCAAGACCCACTTTTCTGGATTTTTTAATATTTCTGCTACTAACTGATAGTGTAAGGCATGTCCCGCTTTGTAAGCAGTAATAGTAGCTAAAATAGGATGCCTTAATAAAGCAAGATCGCCTATCAAATCCAGAATTTTGTGTCGAACAAATTCATCTTTAAAGCGCAACCTGTTGTTTAAAATAGAGTTTTCGCTTAAAATAATTGCATTATTAAGTGAGCCTCCTAATGCTAAACCATTTTTTCGCATTATTTCAGCATCTTTCAGGAAACCAAACGTACGTGCCGGAGATATTTCTTCACGAAATATTTTTTTATTTATCACAAATGATCTTTGCTGTGTTCCTATTAAGGGATGATCAAATTCAATTGTATAATTAATCTGAAAAGAATCTGAAGCTCTGGCTTCAACAAATTTATCTTTATTCCCTACAAAAATGGAATCAATCAATTTCAGATAATGAACTCTTTGAGATAATCGTTTGATACCTGCTTCATTCAACAATGCCAAATAGGGCGATGCGCTTCCATCCATTATAGGTATTTCTCCAGCATCTATATAAATATCAATATTGGTAATGCCTAAAGCATATATTGCACCTAACAGATGCTCTACGGTTGTTACCGAACATCCATTCTTTTTAAGAGTCGTTGCATAGTTAACATGAGAAACATATTCATCTCTCGCTTCAATCATTTCACCCTTTTTATCACTGCGGAAAAATCTGATTCCTTTACCCTCCATTGAGGGAGATAACGTAAGAGCTACTTTTTTGCCTGAATGAAGACCTAATCCATAGCATTTTACTTCTTTTTTTAGTGTTGTTTGAAATATCATAAACTTATTTCTTCTGACATACACATTTTATGCCAGAATTAAGCTACTTTGAAACCTGCACAGGCAGCACATTCCAGAAAAAAGTTCCTGTAAGATTCTGTGTCTTTTCTGTCCCTTTCAGCCAGAGTAGTGGCAAAAATGCCTCATTCTTTGTCTGAAAGAAGAATTGTATGCAGCGCATCATCAAAATAATCAGGTAAAGGAGGAAGTTTCTGAGAAACTCTTTGCTTATAATGTTGTTTTCCCAAAGTAAGATCTTCTTTTAATTTTTCTATGACCTCACTTTTTCTTTTCAATTTATGCAACAAATCCTGATTATACAGTTTGATTTCTGAAATGATGAGACGCGCGATTTTTTGTGCCTCCAGGACTTCAGCGGTAAGGTGTTCAGGAGGCTTCGCTTCGGGAGGTTTTACCACAGGCGCAGCAGGTTCTTCTTTGTGTTTTTCTGTAAGTTCCCACATCCAGATATGCTGGCACCCTCTGCATCTTATTTTTAGAATCTTATCTCTGTATAATTCCTCATTTAACAGTGCTTTTTTATTGCATTGTGGACATTGAATTATCATAGCAGTCTTATTCTATCATATCTATTCATATCAGTCAATAAACTATTGGGTACTTGACTAAAAAAGCTGACTGCATTATATTATTCTGCCATAATTACTATTATTTTGTGGTATCGCGTGAAAAGACAAAGCAAAAGAATACGCGAAGATAGTACAGTATAACTGCGTGATACACAGCACGGCAATAATATATCATTCAATAAAGAAATGTGAACAAGGAGAATAAGATGGCTGAAAAAATTTTTTCCCAAGTAGGAGAATCAGAAGTAACAAGAGCAATAGTGAAGAGCTTCCTTGAACAATTTTACAGCTTCGCTACTACCGATGTGATCATAGTTGGTGCAGGACCTTCAGGACTGATTGCAGGTCGAGAACTGGCAAAGAAATCGGTCAAAGTACTGATTGTTGAACGAAACAATTATCTAGGGGGTGGATTCTGGATAGGTGGTTACCTCATGAATAAAGTCACCGTCCGAAGCCCTGGTGAAAAAGTACTTCAGGAATTAGGAGTTCCCTGTGTAGAACATGTGAAAGGATTATGGGTTGCTGATGGACCTCATGCTTGCTCAAAGCTAATCGCAAGTGCATGTGATGCGGGAGTTAAATTTGCAAACATGACGATGTTTGATGATTTGGTACTCCGGGAAGGCAACCGGGTTGCCGGTGTTGTAATAAACTGGACTCCGGTGAGCGCTCTTCCGAGAGAAATAACATGTGTTGATCCTGTCGCCCTTGAATCAAAACTGGTTATTGATTGCACCGGGCATGATGCCTGTGTTGTGCGTAAATTGCAGGAGCGCGGCATAATCAAAATGAAAGGATTCGGTGCAATGTGGGTTGAAATGTCAGAAGACCTGGTCGTAGAACATACCAGTGAAGTTCATCCCGGACTCATCGTTGCCGGCATGTCCGTATCCACTGTTTTTGGTTTACCCAGGATGGGACCCACATTCGGTTCCATGCTTCTGTCTGGTCTCAAAGCAGCCCAGGTTGCTCTTGAAAAATTGAATATAAAATAATGAATAGTATTCACCTGTTTGTAGATTGCCTGATAACCCAACAGGAAATTCAAGAATATTGTGCATTTCTGTATGAATTGTTGGAAACAGAGATTACCGTATCAGCTTTTGCTGAATTAATTGAAAATGAAGATGCCCTGCTTCGCCTGGCACGAACATTAGCAGAGATACGAGTAACTCAATTGGATAATCAGGAGCTGAACACGACAGTTTTTCCTGTTGAAATCGAGTACGAAAAAAATCATCTGTTCAACAGTCAAAAATCCTCGCAATGTCTCTATAGCGGCTATGAATATCAAAATATACTGCGCAAGGAATGGCCCTTTCCTTTCACACAAAAAAAAATTCTGTCTATTGTACTCACCGACAGACGATTTCTTACCTGGGAAACTGATTGCAGGTATCACCTGCGGACCGTCATTCTTGGTTACCCCTGTATTCTGTCAAGGGTCGGCATCGTCGAAGCTCCTGCAAAACCAAAAGAATATTATCTGCTAAAGCACATAGGAGCATCCATCGAGCTCCAGAATTGGCTATCTGCAAACCGACACCGCTACCTCGAATTGGAAGATACACGAATGAAAGAAGTAATTAAAGGATACCTGTTTCAATGTTTCTATTTCTGGATTCATCATGATAATGAATTCTGTGATAATAGCAATTGCGTCCTCTATAATTCACATTGGCAGGAAGAAGTACTAAATGCCCAATTCAACCATCACCTGTGCCCAAAACATACTTAGGGTCGAGCGTCCGCAGTGGTCGCTTCGCTCCTCACAAAAAGCTTGTCCAAATCTATTGCGCAGCAAACCTTCTTGGAGGTATTGAAAAAGACCAAGCATCCATTAGACAAAATACCTTTATCATGATACAATATGCTTTAATTTTTTGTTAACTATTGGAGGTTACTAATGTCACTAAAAATCAATGAAGAATGCATTAACTGCGGCGCGTGTGAACCATCATGCCCCAACGCGGCTATTTATCCTAATGGTGAACCGTGGGAATTAAGCGGGACAAAACACGATGCATTAAGTGCAGACTATTACTATATCGTTCCTGATAAATGCACAGAATGCATCGGCTTTTACGATGATCCGCAGTGCAAAGCTGTGTGTCCCGTGGATTGTATTGTTCCTGACAAAAAGGAAACAAAAGACGAATTAACGGCAAAGAAAGTTAAGTTGCATGGTGCATAATGCACCAGCATTTATACGATAACCCCGCACCGGGATATATATTCTTTCAAAGAATTTTGATGTGCTGCCCAGGGTAATCCAAGCAAATCATTAAGCAAAGCTTCGGCGGAGTTGTAACGCTTATTCATGTCGCTGGACAGAGCCTTGAGGAGTACAAGCTCAAGTTCTTTTACGTTTTCTGAAAAGATGGGTATGGGTTTATACGTGCCATGGGAAACTGCTTTTATAATTTCCAGCGGGGAAAAGAGTTGTTCCTTTGAAACAAAAGGATGCTCTGTGGTTAGCATCTCATACATTATTACACCAACACTGTAAATATCTGATAAGGAAGATGCTCTGTTTTCTATCTGCTCAGGAGACATATACAGTATTTTGCCCACCAATGCTTTTTGCCCTGTATGATGATGCGTTATGGTAGCTTTCGCTACCCCAAAATCAGCGATCTTTACTTCACCATTGGCACTGAGTAGTATATTATGCGGCGATATATCACGATGCACTATGTTCAATTCCCGACCCTTATCATCCGGAGCACGATGCGCATAACTCAAACCGTAACATATCTCCTGCGCAATATATAAAACAAGTGGAACAGGAATAGTGTGCGGTTGAGCTACCTTTATCAAATCAGCCAGATTGATTCCCCGCACATATTCCATCGCAATGTACAATTGCCCTTCATAACTGCCATGATCATAAACCTGCACAATGTTTTTATGATTCAAATGCGCGCATATTTTTGCTTCATCCATAAATCGTTTCACAAAATCTTCAGACCTGCAAAAAATTCTATTGATTAATTTTAACACCAGCAATTTTCTGAATCCGCTTATTCCTTTCTTTAATGCTAAATAAATATCTGCCATCCCTCCCTCTGCAATTTTTTTAAGAAGTCTATATTCTCCTATCGAGACAAAAACAGCTTCTTCCTCGCTCACCTTTGCATCTCCACAACTTTTTACCCCCTCAGCATATTCAGCAGTATCACTATGTTCAATTCCTTGCTGAGAGTTCTGAAACAGCGGAAGGTCCATTATATCACCACACAGGTGTTCATCTTTGGCATAGGGCACAATATAATCAGCGCCAGTTATCAGCTTTGCTCTATGCCTGTCCGTTACCTCTTCATGTAATAAAAGTATCACACACACAGTATCGTTCTCCTGTTTTATTCTTCTGCTTAACGCCAGCCCGCTTTGTGTTTTGATAAAGTCTTCAATTATTACTGCATCCGGAGCTTTCTCGCAGTAAAAATTTAACCCGGCATCGTAATTTTCAGCACAATGCAGCTCGTACAAAGGTCCCAATTTTTTCTTTATGAGGCCTATCCACGGACCTTCCCTTGCTACAATAAGTAGTGTTTTCTTCATTTCTTTGTCTCCTCAGAAAATGCGTCGTGTGTCAGTGATGGTTGCTGCGCTCCCCGCATTTTCATTTATTTCTGAGTGAACCATTAGGTTCATGGACAGCTCCTAAGAAAATATGAATAATAAAAAATTATGTGATGAGCTTCAGCAGAGAAGAAGGACTGATAAGTGACAAATCGCGCCAATCTACTTCGCCTGCCGCAAGACATTCATTAAGCAGCTTTTCTTTGCTCGAAGCAAGCTCATTGAAAAGTAAAATCTCCTCACTGTAGCCTTTACCATTGCAGGAACTGCATCCATTGGAATTCAGTTCCCATAAAGCAATTTCCTTCATTTTCGCTGCTGCATCAGCTGGCTCAATCTTGCAAGCACTGCATAATTTCTTTAATCTCCAGAAGTTCATTGCCTGGATGCAGCATACTTTAGCTGGAGACATACTTTCCCAGCTCACCCTATCATCAGCAACACCGACCACAAAATCTGATTGAGAAATTCTCATCAGATGAGAAATATCCTTGGTACTCTGAATTAAAAAAATATGCTTGAAGCCGGTATATCCATCGATTGATTCCATCTTGAATAAAAAAGTATTTTCTGCCTGAAGGGCACTATAATTCACTGATAGTGAATATTTGTACTGCTGCGCAAGATGTACTATCGTTCTGCAAAGCGCCTCCGCATAAGGTCCCGCATGAATGAGAATTAATCCTGAACGTAACTTCATCAGCCTGAGTATCGATTGCAATCCCGCATTATCATGATAGTTACTTGCCCAATCATACGGATGAATCTTCATAAATATTCTATTATCTACTACCTTCATCATCACATAGTAGTCATTCCTGAAACGCTTCCCATGCTCCGGAATTAAATTACGCATTCCCCATAACAAGGAACTATAAGAAACTGAAGAAATCGAATGTAACACCCAGTTTTTATCATGGAACATATATATATTCGATTTATTATCAAACTGGGCATCAGCACTTATCAGGATTTCTTCCTTCCCCGTTTGTATTGCCTCTTCAATCAGGTTGTATAACCATTCCTTTATCGAGTATGAGACAAACTCCTGTCCATCTTCTCCCGCTTCCACAGCAGGCATCCGCTCCGCTATCATCTTCCAAATGCTTAATTCAATATATAAAGGAATTATAAGACCCTTTAATTTTTCTTGTACCTTGCCGGCATCAGAAGCATGTGTTCCCGCTGGAAATGCTACTACATAATAATTTTGATTATTGAATTTCTCTGTGGTTAGTATGATCCCACGGTAATACTTCCATACATCCTTGTTCTGACTGGCATACTTTATTATCTCCAGAAGCTCGGCAGGCGTGTAATTGATTATTTTTCGTATACTCACTATCTCTTCTTTGCTGAAGTATCCTAATTTATAGGCTGCTTTGAAAAAATTCGTTTTTAACCGTGTTGTCTCTCTTTCGATATCTTCTCCATCATGTTCGTTCAGAATGCCCACTTCTCCTAACCACTTTCCTACACTCTGGCTTCCTATTATACGATTTTTTCTTTTCTCTTCACCATCCACGTGTTCCCAAAAATATGCATAAGCTTCCCGCGTATCACAAAAACATTTTAAACAAAATGGACATATCTTGGTCGGAAATTGATATGAACACTTGCACCAGATAGCGTCCCGTGCATTGAAAATTTGTGAACAATGAGCACATTGCAATTGCCAATCATTCATAGTTACCTCACTGGTATTGAAGAGCATATTTGAAATCAATTGACTCAACGGAAATATCAGTCCCAAGGCTTATTATTCTGACAATTCTGTCCGGCTCTGCATCAATAATATCTTCTTTCATGTTGTACGCCTTCACTTCATTCGCCATCGCTTTTCGTAACGCAATATAGGTGTCCCCGGGCTTCTGCTCAATTACCCATTTCTGCCCTTCCCTGATCCCTAAATGCTTGCATAAAAATGCCTTGAATTCCGGAATATGCTCAAATTGAGATGCATCGTGACCATTTGCTTTCTTTATCTTTAATCGTACTTCGGAATTCTGCAAAAACCAGTTTATTACTTGATTCGCTTTTATTAAATCCAGCAAAAGCAAACAGGCATCCGACCGCTTTACTCTCATTACCTCATCTCCTGCTACCATCGCAAGATTTAGTATGTCTTCTAAAACTTCATGCGCCTTTTCCTCAATTTCCATAAATATTAACACTACACCTTCACCTCCATTTTGAAAATCGGTAATACATCATAATAACAACAATTAAATACAATGTCAATGACTTATGTATATATTTGTAAAATATTTCAACATATTATATATCATAATCTGTTATACATTGATAATCAATAACAATAATAAATGTTTCCCGGATTATTTACAGAAGTAGCATTGTACACCATCTTCCAAAAAAAAACAAAACTCCTGCTTGACAGGAGGCCTCAGCGATAGTATACTAAGCGATAGACATGATAGATTTTATAGATTATAAAGGGTAGTATGCTCTCGAAAAAAGCTAAATATGGTTTAAAAGCATTACTTCTTCTTGCTCAACATTATGAACAAGGTCCACTCATTATTGCAGAGATCGCACAGCAAGAAGCAATCCCCAAGAAATTTCTAGAGCTCATTTTGCTCGAATTGAAGAAGCAGGGCCTTCTGCACAGCAAAAAAGGAAAAGGCGGAGGATACACTCTTGCCAAAACTCCTCATATGATCAAAATGGGAACCATCATTAGAATCCTTGATGGGCCGCTTGCTCCACTGCCTTGCGTCAGTGTTACTGCATATGCTAAATGTCAGGAATGTAAAGATGAAAAAACATGCGGAATCCGCATTGTGATGAAAGATGTTCGCGACTCTATAGCTCTGATTCTCGATAGCACCAGCCTGGCTGATGTACTGAAACGCGTTAATACTATTACTATTTCACCCTGATGATAAGTATTATGCATAACAGGCATGTACGGTAAAAGCAAAAGGCCGGGCTTAATACTGTTTCGTAGTGCGGTAGACGGTACCGCGGGTAAGGGACGCCAAAATACCTGCACTGCAGATAATAGCAGAGATAAAGAATGCTGATTTCACGCTTACAAGAAACGCAGGGTAGTAGCGAGGTGTGATCTGTACTGTTCCCAGATGCAAAGAAAAAAGGAGCATGGCAATCCCCATGCTTAATGTTTGTCCAAGCAATCTCATGGTTCCGATTATTCCTGAAGCTACCCCGTAAAATTTCTTATCAACCGCACCCATTGCCGCATTGGTATTTGGTGAAGAAAACAGAGCAAATCCAAGCCCAATAACAACCAAACCTATGATAATAAAAAGCAGGGAAGTGGTTTCATGGAGAAAAATAAAAAAAACGAGTCCTGCTGAAGTTAAGCCCATTCCTATTGAAGCAACAATCCATGGTTCAATCTTATCAGATAATTTCCCCGCATAGGGAGAAAAAATTGCCATGATAATCGGCTGTGCAACTAATATATAACCAGCATGTATCGGGCTTAATCCTTTGATATACTGCAAATAAAGACTGAGCAGGAAACTTACTGTATTTGTTGCGCTGTAATTAATAAGAGCCGCAAGATTTGAGAATGCGAATATCCTGTTATGCCTGAACAGATTGATTGTAAGCACCGGGCTCTTTGTTTTTAACTCCCACCCAATAAAAATGACCAATCCTGCTATTCCTGTTAAGAGCAGCCATTTTCCCCGATTGACTGCCAGCGAAGAAAAACCATACATCATTGCAATCAGCATTATTCCATAAATAAGCGAACCGATAAAATCAAATTTTTCTTCCCGTGCTTCTGTCCATTCTTCTTTAAGCTTCATCAGCACCGTAGCAATTATTAGAAGACCAATAGGGACATTCGCAAAAAACACGCTTCTCCATCCATAATGCGTAAGGATTCCTCCAAAAACAGGTCCAAGCGATAATCCAAGATACACCGCAGATACGTTTATGCCCAGCACTCTTCCTCTTTCATGTGCAGGGTATACCGCTGTCAGAATGGCCATTCCTGTGCCAAAAATCATTGCAGCTCCTATTCCTTGAATAACACGCGTAGCAATCAGCATAGATGCTGAGTACGAAAGCGCAGAACCCAATGATGCAGCAGTATAAATGATTATTCCGTATAAAAATATTCTTTTCCTTCCATATATATCCGCTATTCTTCCAAATGGCACCAGGAACACTGCCGCAGACAACAAATTGGCTGTGGAAACCCAGCTGAGCTGTACCGCGCTCATGGCAAATGCTTTTCCTATCGCAGGCAATGCAATAATTACTGAGGATGCCATGAATGGAGTAAGAAATGCTGACATTGTAGCAACCAGTAATACTGCTTTTTTATTTGCTTCATTTTCCATACAATTCTCAGGATTGGGGTCAGGTCTTGTCATACCTTCTGGAGATGAAGTCCTGGAGC